>Ga0207971_100067_pt1 | contig 100678 bp, 83 predicted proteins | sample LakWasMet56_HOW8_2_FD_183890 | JGI IMG/M metagenome (GOLD analysis project Ga0207971, IMG submission 183890) | Freshwater sediment methanotrophic microbial communities from Lake Washington under simulated oxygen tension - Sediment Metagenome... | ecosystem: Environmental > Aquatic > Freshwater >... | reverse complement strand
GCTGCCGTGGCTTGACGATGTAGAGCGTCCGACGCGGCCTCGGCGCATTCCGTCGGTATTGACCGTGGCAGAGGTGGCGAGCCTGCTTGGGGCGATGACGGGGATTGAGCTGTTGCTGGCCAAACTGTTGTACGGTACCGGCATGCGGCTCAATGAAGGGCTGCGCCTTCGGGTCAAAGATATGGACTTTGATCGGCGTGTGCTGGTGGTGCGCGACGGCAAAGGCGGAAAAGACCGGGTGGTGATGTTGCCGCAATCGCTGGATGCCGCGTTGCGCTCGCAAATGGCGCAGTCACGCGCACTGTGGGAACTGGACCGGCAACAGCAGCGAGCGGGTGTCGAGGTGCCCGATGCGCTGGCGACCAAATACCCCGGTTTGGGCCAACGCTGGGGATGGTTCTGGGTGTTTCCAGCTCCCAAGTTGTCGATTGCCCCCCAATCCCTGCGCCGGAGCACATTCCCGCCTCGTCCAGCCCCGCCCTTGGCACATGCATGCTGCTGAAAATGTGACAACAGCCCCGGTAAATACCTCGGGCGCCAGAGGTCGAAAAAATCAAGTAAAAATTGCCTCCAGCGCAATCAGGACAAGCGTTGGCAGCTATCAAAGTTGAATAAAAATGGGTGGCCTAAGCCACCCATTTTTGATTGAGCTCGAACCGGCTTAGCCGATGGTGAGCTGGGTGGCCCGGCTCTCGGGCTGCAGCTTGGCCAGCACCAGGGTCAGCACGCCGTTTTCCAGTTTGGCGCTGCTGGCGGGGGCGTCGATTTCGGTGGGCAGCTCCCAGCTGCGCTGCACCTGGCGCGGGGCGCCCTCTGCGCTGCGCAGGTGTACCTGGGCGCCGTCAATGGTGATGCTGAGCTGTTCGCGCGAGAGGCCCGGCACGTCGAGTTGTACGGTAACGGCCTTGTCGTCCTGCTGGACCTGAACGGGCGTTTCGGCAGGGCTGCCCTGGGCGGCGGCAAGCAAGAAACGTTGCAGTGCAGCATCGCTGGCGCGTGGGGCGTGGATGAAGCTGGCGCGGCGCAAGCTGGGGGCGAAAATCATAGGGTTTACTCCATTTACACTGCGCGGCTCCCGGTGTGTTCGCCGCATACCGAAGGAGATACGCACAGTCATGGCGAATTCAAGAAGGGTTCCTGGATGAATAAATTTCGCAGCGCGCGCTTGAAATTGGGCGCTTTGGCCCTTGGTTTGGCTTCTCTGTTGGGCCTCGGCGGTGGCATGGCCCACGCCCAGGATGGCCCGGCGAGTGCCGCCAGCACGGCCACGGTGCCTGTCAAACTGGCGCTGATCGAGAGTCTCTCCGGGCCGTTTGCCAACACGGGCGAGGCGGTGTTTCGCAACCTGCTGTGGGCGACCGAACGTGTGAATGCGCGCGGTGGCGTGGTGCTGCCAGCCGCTGCAGGCGGTGCGCGGCCGCTGCAGATTTCGCGCTACGACAGCAAGGGCCAGAACGAAGAAGCGCTGTCGGCCCTGCGCGCGGCCATCGACGATGGTGCGCGGGTGGTGATGCAGGGCAACTCGTCGGCGACGGCTGCGGCACTGATTGACGCCATCAACAAGCACAACGAGCGCGACCCCGACAAGCGCGTGCTGTTTCTCAATTACTCGGCGGTCGATCCGATCCTGACCAACGAGAAGTGCAGCTTCTGGCATTTCCGCTTTGACGCCCATGCCGACATGCGCATGGCGGCGCTGATGGAGGTATTGCGTGGCGACAAAGCGCTCAAGAGCGTCTACCTGATCGGCCAGGACTACAGCTTTGGCCAGGCCGTGCTGCGGGAGGCCCGCCGCCAGCTTGCGCTGCAGCGGCCGGACGTGGCGATCGTGGGCGACGAGTTGCACCCCGTGGGCCGCGTGAAGGACTTTGCCCCTTATGCGGTCAAGATCAAGAACAGCGGCGCGCAGGCCGTCATTACCGGCAACTGGGGCAATGACCTGACCCTGCTGGTCAAGGCGGCGCGCGAAGTGGGCTACACCGGCAGTTTCTACACCTTCTACGGCAACGCCATGGGTGCCCCCGCAGCCATTGGCGATGCGGGCATTGGCAAAGTGGTGGCGGTGGCCGACTGGATGCCCAATGTGTCGGGTGCGCCCAGCGCAAGCTTCTACAAGGCTTTCCGCGAGCGCTTCCCCAAGCCCCAGGACGACTATGTGCACATGCGCATGCAGCTGATGATCGAGGCACTGACCAAGGCCATGGAGGGCGCGGGCAGCGTGGAAGCCGTCGCCGTGGCCAAGCAGTTGGAGGGCGTGAAGGTCAGCCTGGCAGGGCGCAGCGGCAGCATGCGCGCAGCCGACCACCAGTTCCAGCAGCCGCTGGTGGTGGGCGTGATGGACAAGCAGGGCACACCCGGCGTGCCGTTCGACGTCGAAGGTTCGGGCTATGGGTTCCGGGTGGTGCGCGATATTCCTGCAGTGCAGACCGAGCAGCCCACGAGCTGCAAGATGCAGCGGTTTTAGGTGTATATTTTTACCCGGACATATTGCCATTTAAATATTGTCCGGGTAAAATTAAGGCATGACATCCTCACTGCCTATCCAACCCCCCATGCCAACGGCCCCGCGCGACAACGCAGGCCATGCCGCTTCGACAGCGCGCCGTGCGCTGGTGCGCCAATACAAGGACTCGCGCTTGCCTGCGGGCGTCTTCACTCTCACCAACCAGGCCAATGGCCGGGTCTATGTGGGTGGCAGCCTCAACCTCGATGGGGCGATGAACCGCATGCGCTTCGAGCTGAACCTGCGCTCCCACCGCAACAAGCCTTTGCAGCAGGAATGGATCGCGCATGGCGCGGAATGCTTCAGCTTTGCCGTGGTGGACCGCATCAAGGAGCGGGACGATCCGCTTTTTGATTACCGGGGCGAACTCGACGGCATGCTGGAACTGTGGCGGGAAGAAATTCCCTGCCATGGAGACAGCGGCTACAACGGAGCAGCAACATGAACGCACCGGCTCCTGACGCACTGGGGTTCTGTCTGTTGCTCAGCCGTGCCTGTGCGCGCCTTGAGCTGTCGATGGCGGACAAGCTGGGCGACTTTCATGGATTGGATTTCGCTGATTTCAGCCTGCTGCATCGGCTGGCGAGCGCGCCGGATGGTCGCCTCGCCATGGTGGATCTTGCACAGGCGCTTGGCATGACGCTGTCGTCGCTGATGCGGAAACTGGTGCAGTTGGAGAAAGTGGGTCTGGCGCAGCGAGACAGCGGTTTGAGCGCAGACGGCAGTCGCTGCGCAAGTCTGCGGCCCGCTGGAAAACGTCTGGTGCAGGAGGCCGAGGTCACGGTCCGTGCCGTGTGCGCGCAAGCGCTGGGGCCGGTCACGCTCGCCCATCTGCCTGAGATGGCGCTTGCGCTGGCGGCCCTGTGCCAGGACGAAACCCGGGAATGTGCCGAGTGTTGATACGCTGGCGACACGCATAGCGCAAGCCCATTTGTACCTTACCGAGAATCCTGCTCCATGACCTCATCTTCGCTTCCTGGCGCTTCCGGAACCCTCACCGCTTTTGCCGGCTTTGAACGCCTCGCCAGAGGCGGCCGACAAGAGGTGTTCGCCCAGTTGCGGCAATACACAGGCAGTGCACCCCTTCTGATTTTTGACGACATCAGCGGCGCTTTGGTAGACCTTGATCTGCGCGAGCCGGCGCCGGCACCGGCGCCGGAGCCGATAGCTGCCGAGGCGCCGCGCAGCGTCGGCCGGCCCAAGCTGGGCGTGGTGGCGCGCGAGGTCACGCTCTTGCCGCGCCACTGGGACTGGCTCGGCCGCCAGCCCGGCGGCGCCTCGGTCGCGCTGCGCCGCCTGGTGGAAGAGGCGCGCCGCATTCACCACGGGCGCGACAGCGTGCGCGAAGCGCGCGAGGCGGCGTACCGCTTCATGACCGCCATGGCGGGCTCACAGGACGGTTTCGAGGAGGCCGCGCGTGCGCTGTTTGCGGGCGACGCGCAGCGCTTTGCGGCGCTGGTGGCGGCCTGGCCCCAGGACATCGCGGAGTATCTGCAGGGCCTGGCCGCTGCTTCCTGGAGCAATGAGAATGACCCCACCTGACCGGGTAGTTTCGGCTATCCCCGCCGCGCCGCGCCCGCTGTGGCGCGTGTTTGCCGTGTTCCTGGCTCCCATGCTGGCAAGCAATATCTTGCAGTCGCTCTCGGGCACGCTCAACAACATCTACCTGGGGCAGATGCTGGGCGTCAAAGCCCTGGCGGCGGTCTCGGGTTTTTTCCCGGTGATGTTTTTCTTCATCGCCTTCATGATTGGCCTGGGCGCGGGCGCCTCGGTGCTGATCGGCCAGGCCTGGGGCGCAGGCAAGGTGGAGCGGGTGCGCGCCGTGGCGGGCACGACGCTGACGGTGGGCGTGGTGTTTGGCTTGGTGGTGGCGGTTCTGGGCGGGAGCTTCACCGGCCCCATGCTGCGCGCGCTGGGCACCCCGGTCGACATCCTGCACGACGCCACGCAGTACGCCCGCATCATCCTGATTGCCATGCCGGGCCTGTTCGTGTTCCTGCTCGCCACGGCCATGCTGCGCGGCGTAGGCGACACGGTGACGCCGCTCTACACGCTGCTGATTTCAGCCGGCATCGGCCTGGTGCTGACGCCTGCGCTGATTCGTGGCTGGGCAGGTTTGCCCCAGCTGGGCGTGGCCAGCGGCGCGGCGGCCACGGTGGTGTCTTTTGTCGTGGCTACCACCTGGTTGGGCTGGCGACTCATGCGGCTGCACAGCCCGCTCGCGCCGGGCCATGCGCTGGCCGCGCATCTGCGCATCGACTGGGGCTTGCTGCGCGCAGTGCTGCGGGTGGGCGTGCCCACCGGCGTGCAGATGATCGTCGTCTCGCTCGCCGAAATCGCTCTGCTGGGCCTGGTGAACGGTTACGGCTCGCAGGCTACTGCTGCCTATGGGGCGGTGAACCAGGTGGTGGCCTATGTGCAGTTCCCGGCCATCTCGATAGCCATCACCACGTCCATCCTGGGTGCGCAGGCCATTGGTGCCGGGCGCCTGCACACGCTGGGCGCCATCGTGCGCACGGCGCTGTGGATGAATGTGGTGCTGACGGGAGCGCTGGTGCTGCTGGGCTACCTGTTCTCGCGCACGCTGATGGGCTTTTTCATCACCGACCCGGCCGTGATTGACGTGGCGCAGGAGCTGCTGCACATCATGCTCTGGAGCACGGTGATTTTCGGCATGGCCTCGGCCCTCTCGGGAATGATGCGCGCCAGCGGCTCCGTGCTGGTGCCCACCGGCATTGCCATTGCATGCATTGCCCTCGTCGAGCTGCCGGCCGCCTGGCTGCTGAGCCAGCACTTTGGCCTGCGTGGTGTGTGGATGGGCTACCCGGTGGCGTTTGCCGCGATGCTGCTGCTGCAAGCCACCTACTACCGAAAAATCTGGCGCCACCAGCCGATTCGCAAGCTGGTTTGAGCGGCATTTTCAGCGCCGGATGCGGTGCCCCGTCTTGAACACCCACCACACCACCGCCAGACACACGGACATGAACATCAGCGTCATGCCCACACTCACGCCAATGTGCACATCGGCCTGGCCGTAAAACGCCCAGCGCAGGCCGCTGATCAGGTAGACCACCGGGTTGAAGAGTGAGACTTTCTGCCACACCGGCGGCAGCATGTTGATGCTGTAGAACGCGCCGCCAAGGAAGGTGAGCGGCGTGACCACCAGCAGCGGAATGATCTGCAGCTTCTGAAAGCTGTCGGCCCACAGGCCGATGATGAAGCCGAAGAGGCAGAAGGTGACGGCCGTAAGAATCAGGAAACCCACCATCCACACCGGGTGCGCCACTTCGTAAGGAACAAAGAGCCGCGCTGTGGACAGAATGAGCACCCCTACCAGCAGTGACTTGGTGGCCGCCGCGCCCACGTAGCCCAGCAGCGCCTCGACCCAGCTGACCGGTGCGCTCAGCAGTTCGTAGATGGTGCCCGACCACTTGGGCATGTAGATGCCGAAGGCCGAGTTGGAAATGCTCTCGGACAAGAGCGACAGCATCAGCAGGCCGGGGATGATGTAGGCGCCGTAGCTGACGCCGCCAATGTCGCCCATGCGCGAGCCGATGGCCGAGCCGAAGACGATGAAGTAGAGCGAGGTGGAGAGCACCGGCGCTATCAGGCTTTGCATCCAGGTGCGAAACGCGCGGTTCATCTCAAACTGGTAAATGGCGCGCACGCCATGCAGGTTCAGTCCCATCATGCGGGTGCCTTCGTGTCGTGGACCAGGCTGACGAAGATGTCTTCGAGCGAGCTTTCGCTGGAGTGCAGGTCCTTGAAGTCAATGCCTTGCGCAGCCAGCGCACGCAGCAGTTCGGCAATGCCCGTGTCTTCCTGCTGCGAATCAAAGGTGTAGGTGAGTGCCTGGCCTTGCTTGCCCAGCGCCAGCGGCCAGCGGGCAAGCGCATCTGGCACACGCTCCATGGGTTGCTGCAGGGTGAGCGTGAGCTGCTTCTTGCCGAGCTTGCGCATCAGCACGTCCTTGTCTTCCACCACGATCAATTCGCCTTTCCTGATGACGCCGATGCGGTCGGCCATGTCTTCGGCCTCTTCGATGTAGTGCGTGGTCAGAATGATGGTGGTGCCGCCGTCCCGCAGCTGGCGCACCAGGCGCCACATGTCGTGGCGCAGCTCCACGTCGACACCGGCGCTGGGCTCGTCGAGGAACAGGATTCTGGGCTCATGCGACAGTGCCTTGGCAATCAGCACGCGGCGTTTCATTCCGCCCGAGAGGGCGAGGATTTTGGTGTCCTTCTTGTCCCAGAGCGAGAGGTCTTTGAGGATTTTCTCGATCAGCGCCGGATTGGGCGGCTTGCCAAACAGCCCACGGCTGAAGCTCACCGTGGCCCACACGGTTTCGAACGAATCGGTGTGCAGTTCCTGCGGAACCAGGCCGATGGCAGCGCGCGCGGCGCGGTAGTCGTGCACGGTGTCGTGGCCGTCGGCCGTGACCGTGCCGGTGGTGGCGTTGCTCATGCCGCAGATCACACTGATCAGGGTGGTCTTGCCGGCCCCGTTGGGGCCGAGGAGGGCAAAAATTTCACCTCGGCGAATGTCAAGGTTGATGTTTTTCAGCGCCTGAAACCCTCCGGCGTAGATTTTGGAGAGGCCGCGCACACGGACGATGCTGTCGGAGGCGTTCGGAGAGATGGAAGCAGTCGAAGACATGGATCAGGGAGTGCAGATGCCGCGCAGCGTCGCAGCGCGCGCAAGGAAGGCGATGGGGCCGGACATTGTGACGTGAACAGCGGCTTGTTGTCTGGGTTGGTATGGCGCGCAGAAAATACTGATTTTATGTACAGTACTGTGATGTCTGACGTCCTGATTCCTCTGCATGCGCTCAAAGGCCGTGGCGTAGCGCATCGGCAGCCGCACCGTTTCGAGCGCGATGCGCGCGATGCCTTCGATGACGGCTGGGGCACAGTGGATGCTCAGAATGAGGCGCAGGCACTACCGCCCGTGACGCAGGTGCGTTTTGAGGACGCGCGCAGCGCCATAACGCGCAACGATTCGCCGGACATCGGCTTCAGCCAGGGGCTCAACCCGTACCGCGGCTGCGAGCACGGCTGCATTTATTGCTATGCCCGGCCCAGCCACAGCTACCTGGGCCTCTCGCCGGGGCTGGATTTCGAAACGCGTCTGGTTGCCAAGCGCAACCTGGCTGAGGTGTTGCGCGCAGAGCTCGCCCGCCCGCACTACCGGCCCGAGATGATTGCCGTGGGCACCGTGACCGACGCCTACCAGCCCGTGGAGCGCGAACTGCGGTTGACCCGCGCTGCGCTGGAAGTGCTGTGCAGCGCCCGGCACCCGTTTTCCATCGTCACCAAGGGCAGCGGCGTGGAGCGCGACCTCGATCTGATCGCTCCCATGGGTGCGCTCAATCTCGCGGCGGTGTACGTGACCATCACCACGCTGGACGCGAAACTTGCGCGCATTCTTGAGCCGCGCGCCGCTGCGCCGTACCGGCGCCTGCGTACCCTGCGCACGCTGGCAGAGGCGGGCGTGCCGGTGGGTGTGAGCGTGTCGCCGCAGATTCCTTTTGTCAACGACGACATGGAACAGGTGCTGGCCGCCGCCTACGAGGCGGGCGCACGCCGCGCGTTCTACCAGGTGCTGCGCCTGCCCTGGGAACTGGCGCCCATGTTTCGCCAGTGGCTCGATCTCCATTACCCCGACCGCGCCGCGCGCGTGATGGCGCGCGTACAGGACCTGCATGGCGGCAAGGACTACCAGGCCGACTTCGCGACACGGATGAAGGGGCAGGGGATATGGGCGGATCTGCTGCGCCAGCGCTTCAACAAAGCCTGCGAGCGCCTGGGCTACCAGCGCGAGCGCCATGCGCCGGACCTTTCGCTGTTTCGCCCCGCGGTGCTGCGGGCCCAACAGGAGTTGTTTTAATTCAGGCGCCGACGCCTGCGCGCCCTGCGGTGTGCGCAATACCTTCTGCCAAGCGCTCCAGCAGTGCGCCCGGCAGGTCGTGGCCCATGCCGGGAATGAAGTCAGTTTGCGCGCCAGCGATGTACTGCGCAAGTTGGCGGGCGCAGGCCGGGGGCAGCAGCGGATCGTCGGCGCCGTGCACGATGAGCGTGGGCGCGCTGATGCGGCGCAGCAGCGGCGTGCGGTCGCCATCGGCCACGATGGCCAGCAGTTGGCGCGCCGAACCGGAGGGGTGCCAGGCGCGCTGCACCGATTCCAGCGCCAGCGCCCGCAGCGCAGCGGGGTCTGCCGGGTAGCCGGGGCTGCCAATGGTGCGCAGCACATGGACGATCCAGTCGACCGCGGCATCGCGTCCGGGGCCCTGTGGGCGCGACAGGAGCTTGCGCTGCACGGCCCAGGACGGCTTGGGCAGCGAGCGTGCACCGCTGCTGGTCATCATCAGCGTCAGGCTGGCGACGCGCTCTGGTGCGCTGGCGGCAAGGTGCTGCGCAATCATCCCGCCCATGGACGCGCCGCACACATGGGCACGCTCAATACCCAGGACATCGAGCACGCCCAAGGCATCACGGGCCATATCGGCAAGGCGGTAGGGAGAGCGCACCGGCAAGTGCAGCCAATGGCGCAGACCGGCCACCGCGATATTGGGCACGCCCGCAGCATCGAAACCCTGGCTCAACCCGATGTCGCGGTTGTCAAACCGCACGACGCGAAACCCGCGCCCGGTCAAGGCCTGCACCAAGGCCTGTGGCCAGGCGATGAGCTGCATGCCCAGCCCCATGATGAGCAGCACCACCGGGCCGTCCGCCGGGCCCTGGTCGTCCATCTCGATGTGCAGACCGTTGGCTTGAATTTGCACAGGCTTCAGCGTGCCGCAGATGGATGGACGTTGTGTTGTGCGTCATCCCATGAAACCGGCGCGCCCTGATACCAGCGGCCCCCGCGCAAGGGCCGCCCCGCCGCGCTGGGGGCGTCCCCCCTCCCAAATCGCGCAGCGATTTGAGAGAGGGGGGAGGGAGCGCAGCGACGCAGGGGGGTGTCCGAATTCAATACCACTGCGTCACGACTTCGGGCTGGTGCGCCACCTTGAAGAACCAGCGGCGCGCGCCTTGCACATCGAAGCGCTTCCAATGCGCCGGGTCCTGGCGCAGGCGGTCGGCGATGGCGTACATGGCCAGCGGGTTCATACCCATGCCAATGTGGCTGGCGTGCACCTCGATGTTCTCGGTGTGCGCGTGGCGTGCCGGGTTGATGCTGCAGGGCCAGGCGACGATGCCATCGGTCTTGCTGTAGATCGACGTGGTGGGCACCGGTGGCGGCTTGCGCACCTCGGCCAACAACTCGTCGTCGGGCGCTTGCTGGCGACTGACCATGCGATAGAAGCGCCAGGCATTCGTCGCCTTGGGGTGGCCGGTAAAGGGGGTGCCCAGCGTGATGACGCAGCGCACCTGCTCTGGCATTTCCTTGGCCAGTTCCCGGGCGTAGATGCCGCCCAGGCTCCAGCCCACGATGCTGACCGGGGCGCCGTGCTCTGCGCACAGGGCTCGCAGGCGCTCGCGGCAGCCGTCGAGCACGCCGTCGCGCGGACCGAGGTTCAAGCCCTGTTTCCAGGGGTGGGCGCTGTAGCCTTGGCGTTTGAGAAAGCGGCGCAGCGCCAGAGTGCTGATGTCCGAGGCCCCCAGGCCAGGCAGTACCAGCACCGGGTGGCCGTCGCCCGAGGGCATTTTCGAGAGCCAGGGCGAGACGGCGGCCAGGCCCATGGCTTCCCATGGTGCCCGCGCCTCCAGCATCAACAGCCACAGGCTGGGGGCCGTCAGGGCCAGCGCACTGGCGGGGTCGTCGCCGGCTTCCGGGCGAATCGGGCGAATCGGGCGAGGGCGGCAAGGTCGGATGCGGGCATAGAGCGTAGACACCATGAAAACATCCTATCGAATCCGCGCCCCGCTGGCATCCGCGGTGACCCGAGCGGTGCGTCGCGTACGCGACATTTTTCGCGCCGGTGTCGCATTGGAGTTGAACTTGGGTTTTTTGGGCGCGTGCTGAATTTTTGCCGCGGCGGCAGCTTTTGCGGGCACTGGCAGTGCCCGCAGCTCTATCAGGGCCGCGTCGAGCGCAAGCGCCAGCGCTTTGACGTCGGGCATTGCCTGCGCGTCGGCCATCAAACCGAAATCCATGTGCGCATCGAAGCTCTGCACCGTGATGTTCAAGGCCAGCCCATGCACGACGATGCTGGTGGGGCAGTTGGCCAGTACGCGCGCGCCGGCCAGGTAGATTGGAACCTGCGGGCCGGGCACGTTGGAGATCACCACGTTGGCTACCTGTGGCGAGCGCTCGGCTACCCGGGCCTTGCCGTAGAGCGAGGCGGCCGCTTGCATCAGCCAGGGAATGCCGATTGAGGGGAAATCGGTGGGCAAAATGCTTTTCATCTGGCCCATGGTCGTCTTCATCGCCTGGCTCGCCGCGCGGATATGCGCCAGACGCTTGCCTGGGTCGGACAGGTGTGTGCCCAGGCTGATCAAGCTCATTGAGGCCTGGTTGTCGGAGCGGGTATCGCCCGCCGGGCGCAGCGAGATCGGTACCGCCGCCACCAGGCTCTTGCGCGGTAGCTGTTGGTGTTGCAACAGGTAGCTGCGCAGCGCACCAGCGCACAGCATGAGCACCAGATCATTGAGCGTGGCGCCATGGGCCTGGCCCAAGGCTTTGAGTTCCGAGAGCGGCACGCTGGCCGAGGCAAAGGCCCGGGCAGGGGTCACCGACCGGTTCATCGGCGTGGCGGGCGCCAGCGTGACATTGCCCGAGCCTTTGCCCAGCAGTTTTTTGGGGCTGAGCGCGCCCTTTGCCGTTCCAGCCACCGTGCCAAGGGCGGCCGGCAGCTCGCGCACCAGGCGCACCACCTGGCTGGCCTCGTTGCCCAGGGCGCCGCGCAGCATCTCGACCATGCCGAGGCGGAAGGTTTTGCTGCGTCTGGATGGGCGTATTTCGATCTCGCGCGGTTCTGGCGTGGTATCGAAGAGCACGTTGCCCAGCGCCACGGCCGCCTGGCCATCGACTGCCGCGTGGTGCACCTGCGAAAGCACGCCCACCTGTTTGCAACCGCTCGCGCTGCGTGGCAGGCCTTCGATGACGTGCATGCGCCACAGGGGTTTGCTGCGGTCCAGCAGTTGCGGGTGCAGTTGGGAGACGGCTTCTTCCAGCAGCGTGCGGGCGTCTGGGGGCGTGCCGCCCTTTTTGCGGCCGGGCAGTTGGTGCTCGACGATGTGGTAGCTCAGGTCAGGCTCTGCATCGACCCAGGCGGGGTTGGCCAGGTTGAGGGGCATCCACCACAGCCGCCGGCGCAGTGCAGGCGTGGCCGGCATGCGCGCCGCGTAGAGGCGGCGCAGCGCGTTCACATAGCGGCCACGAAAGCCCTTGGGCAGTTCGAGCAGGTGCATGGCGCCCACGTGCATGGGCATTTCGGGTGTTTCCAGAAACAGAAAGCTCGCGTCCAGTCCGGACAGTTGCTTGATCGGCATGGAAGTTCTCCTGGTGGCTGGGTGGCTTTCTCTGTGCGGGATTATTGGCCGCGAAGGCTCTCGCCACCACGCGCTGCAGCCACTGCCTGCCCCAGCTCAATGACGGCCATGGCGTAGTAGCTCGACCAGTTGTAGCGCGTGACGGCATAGAAGTTGTCGGTGCCGGCCACAAAGGTGGGCGCATCGCCGCCGTTTTGCAGTTCGATCAGGGCCAGCTTGCCGCCATAGGCTGCGCCTGCGCCTTCCACCAGCGCCCCCTTGGCCGCCATGGATGCGACGCTGAAGCTGGGCAGGATGTCCGGGGCGAGCAGGGCGTCGAGGTCCAGCCGCGTGTCGTCAAAGCGCACCGGAAAATGGGTGGTCAGCCCCGGTTGCCAGCCGTGTCCGATGAAATAGCTGGCCACGGAGCCGATCGCGTCTTCCGCGCTGCCAAAGAGGTCAATGTGGCCGTCGCGGTCAAAGTCCACCGCCCAGCGCGCCCAGCTCGACGGCATGAATTGCCCCAGGCCCATGGCGCCGGCGTAGCTGCCGCGTGGCTCGAAGGGGTCGGTGCTGCTGCGGTGCGCCAGGCTCAGAAACTGCTCCAGCTCGCCGCGAAAGTAAGCCTGGCGTTCGGCAGCACGCGGATGGACGCTGGGGAAGTCAAAGGCCAGCGTGGTCAGTGCGTCCAGCACGCGGATGTTGCCCATGTGCTGGCCGTAAAGCGTCTCCACGCCCAGGATGCCGACGATGATTTCCTGCGGCACGCCGTACTCCTGCTCGGCCCGCGCCAGCGCGGCGGCGTTTTCGTTCCAGAACCGCACTCCGGCCCGGATACGCACCGGTTCGACAAAGCGCCCCCGGTAGGCGCGCCAGTTTTTGGCTGTACCGCGCGGCGCCGGCAGCATGAGGCGCGGTACCTGGGGCAGAAAGCGCGCACGGCCGATCACGGCGCGTACCCAGGCCGGATCGAGGTCGCGCCGCTCGGCCAGATCGTCGGCAAACAGCATGGCATCGGGTCGGCTGGCGTACAGCTGGCTCTCGGCCGGGGCGCTGGCTTCGATGGCGGGTGGAGCCCGTTTTTTTGATGGTTTTTTGGCTGCAGCGCTTATGGATACGGCGCAACAAGCTACAAAAATAAGAGCAAATCTCAGAAAATGGGGCATGCAGTTCAGGCAGAGGGCGTTGGCAGGGCCAGGGTAGCAAAGCGGCGGCGCAACTGTTTCAGGCGCGGCGCGGGATTGTCATCGTGCGCAGCGTAGCGCAAGGCTTCGAGCTCCAGCAGCCATTGGGCCAGCGGCTCGCCGGCCGCGCCAGAATGGGCGCGCACGGCATCGGCCATGGCGCGTGGCGGCAAATGCGCTGGGAGCACAAGCCCCGCCCGTGCCAGGCGCTTTCGGGCCAGGGCCAGCAGGCGCAGCCAGGGGTCGTGCTGCAGGCGCTCCCACGCGGACCATAGGGCACCGCCCAGCGCCGCCGCTGCCACCAGGCCAGCGAGCAGGTTGACCAGGTCCTGCCAATCTGGCGCGTCGAAGCCCAGGGCCTTGAGCATGTCGAGTTGGCGGGTCTGCGTGTAGTTCAGCACCCACTGGTTCCAGCGGTTGTTGGCCGCCTCCCACACGGCGCGCAGTTGCTGCGCCAGGCCGGGGCTGATGACACTGTCCACCGCGCTGCCAAACGCCCCACGCGGCGCGCGCAGGCGGGTCAACTGGCCAATCCGGCCGGGCGCGACGGCGCCTGTGGGGTCCACGCGCACCCAGCCGCGGCCTTCGATCCACACCTCGGCCCAGGCGTGGGCATCGCTCTGGCGCACGGTCCAGTAGCCGTCCACCGGATTGCGCTCGCCACCTTGGTAGCCAGTGACGACGCGCGCCGGCACATTCGCCGCACGCATCAGGATGACGAAGGACGAGGCGATGTGCTCGCAAAAACCTGCCTTGCGGTCGAACCAGAATTCGTCGGCCGTCTGCTCGCCGTACACGCCGGGCTCCAGCGTGTACTCGTAGCCGCCGGTGCGCAGGCGCTTGAGCGCAGCATCCACCAGGGCCTGCGTGCCGCCTGCGGTGAGCGCCGGGTCGGCACGCATTTGCGCTGCCAGCGCTTTGGTGCGCGGGTTGGAGTTTGCCGGCAGTACGCTCAAAAAGCGCAGCGTGCGTGTTTCTGCCAGCGGCCCATGGCGAAACTGCGGGTAGCTCGTGGCGCGGTAGCGCAGCACGTCGCCCACCGGCCGGGCCGACAACCATTCCAGATCGCGCGCCATATAGGCCTGCAAGCCGCTGGCCTTGGGGCCTTCGGGGGAGGCGTCAAGCAATAGCAGCCAAGGCTTTTGGTGCGGCTCCAAGGTGGTTTCGTAGCCGATACCGGGGCCTTGGACTTCAAGCAGAGCAGGGGTGTTCGGGGTATCTCGGATCGGCAAGGCCTGCCACTCGCGGCCGTCGAAGTCAGAGAGCACCGGGCCGCGGAAATACATGGCCGACTGCGGCGGCAGCGCGCTGTCGGGGCCGTCGAAGCGCACCCGAAACGCCACGGTGTCGTCCAGCGCCATCTGCGCCATGCTCCCCACCCGCATGCTGCCCGAGAGGCCGCTGCGTCCAGAGAGCTGGTCGCCGGGCAAGCCCCACAAGGGTGCCATGCGCGGGAAGAACACGAACAGCGCCACCATCACCGGCGTGCCCAAGAGCGCCATGCGCGCGGCAGAGCGCAGCGCCACGGTCAGGGGCGGGCGGCCCACCGGCATGTGGGCATTGACCAGCGCTGTCAGCAGCCCCATCAGCGCCACCAGCATGGCCACAGCGGTGAGCATCGACTGCGAGAAAAAGAAGTTGCTGAGCATCGTGAAGAAACCCAGGAAGAAGATGACCAGCGCGTCGCGCCGCGCACGCGCCTCCAGCGTCTTGAGCGCGAGCAGCATGGCAATCAGCGTCACCCCGGCTTCGCGCCCGAGGATGGTGCGAAACTGGCCCAGCGTGGCCGCCACGGCCAGCACCAGCAGGGCAAACAGCAGCCAGCGCGGCGGCAGTGGCCGCGAGCGAAGGGCCAGACCCGCGCGCCAAAGCAGCAGCAGGCCGACCAATGCGCTCGCCCAGAACGGCAGGTGCGGGACCAGCGGCAACAGTACGCAGCCAATGACACCCAGCAAAAACAGGGTGTCGCGCGCCTCGCGTGGCAGGTGGCTGAGGGTGCCGCGCAGATTCATACGGGCCACAATTCGCTATTAAAACAATAGCTGAAAGCGACTGTGCAATAAGCGCTAGAGGCCAATTTGACTAAAATTTTTAGCTTCAAAATCAACACAGTGCCAGTGCCTCCAGGCAGCGCAGGCGCTGCGCGGCGCCGCTGCCTTGGGGCACCACGGTGCCGGCAAGGCGCAGTCCATAGCGCAGGCCCAGTCGGTCGGCCTGCAGCACCCAGGCGCAGAGCCGGGCGATGCGTGCTTCTGGGTCAGTCAGGCCGGTGCGCCCGGGTTCCAGCCACAACTCGCTGCGCTGGCTTTGCTGGGTGTCGCGACTGACGAGCGCGTCGGTGCCCGTCGCCATCGCTTGGGCGGCTTTTTTCCAGACCACCAGCTTTTGCGGGTCGCCCCGGCGGTAGGCGCGCACGCCATCGAACTCGCCGCTGCCTGCGCTCTGCGTGGTCGGCGCGTCGCCGCCTGCGCTCTCGCCCGGCGGCAGCGTGGGCGCATGCGGCTCGGGCGCGGGGTAGACCAGCACCTGCGCCGCCGGCCGCCACAGCGCCCAGACGCGAAAGGTACCGAGGGGAAAGCGCGTCTCGGCGGTGAGCACCGGCACCTCGTGCAGACCGCGCCGCGCTGGCGCGAATGCCACTTGCACCACGGCGGTGCCCTGGGCAGGCACGTCGGTCCAGGCCCACTGGCCACTGCCTTGCACGGCCAGTGCGATCGCCATGCGCGCGGTGGTGCGCTCGCTGCTGAGCTGCACCTCCAGCGCCGCGCTGTCGCCGGCAAAGTGGGGTGCGGGCGTTTTGAGGTGCAAGGACAAGCCGCGCAGCGTGGCGTGGCAGACATGCATGCCGGCCACGGCGCTGCCGGCCAGCAAAAAGGTGAGCAGATAGCCCAAATTCAGTTGGAAGTTGATGGAGGCCACCAGCAGTACCAGCAGCGTGAGCGCCAGCATCCAGCCCGCCCCCGTGGGCAGGATGTAGACGTTGCGCTGCGTCAGCAACGTGGTGTCGGTGCGCGGCAGGCGCGCCATCCACCAGGCGCGAAAGCGCCGCCGCACCATGGCCGCCGGGTTCAGGGCGGAAGCTAAAGTGCGCCGGCGTTCCCCGGTGCCGGACGTTTGCGTGCCTGCTGAGCCTATGGACGCCATCACCGCCATCCGTTGGGCAGTGCGCATGCAGTGGGCGGGTCTTCATGCCAGTGCCGCCGTGGAACTGGCTTTGCCAGGCCACTGGAGGCGTCGCCCTCCCGAAGGAGAGGGGGAAGGCGCCAAAGGCGGCGCAGGGGGTGCTTCATATCGGAACTGCTTCCACCATGGCGCGTACCTGCTCGATGGCGCCCCGGCCCGCATCGCCCACGGGCACCAGGCGGTGCGCAATGGTTTGCGGCAGGATGGCTTGCACGTCGTCGGGCGCCACATAGTCGCGTCCGCTGATCAAGGCCTGCGCTTTGGCGGCGCGCACCAGTGCAATGCCGGCGCGGGGCGAAAGGCCCTGCAAAAACCAGCGGCCCGAGCGCGTGGCGGCGATCAAATCCTGCACATAGGCCAGCAGCGGCTCGGACACATGCACCGCCTGCACCTGGCGCTGCAGCGCGGCCAGGTCTTCGCCCGACAGCAGCGGCAGCATGCTGCTCGCCATCTCGCGCCGATCTTCGCCCGCCAGCAGCAGGCGTTCGGCCGCGCGGTCGGGGTAGCCGAGCGAGATGCGCATCAAAAAGCGATCGAGCTGCGATTCGGGCAGTAAATAGGTGCCAATCTGGTCGTGCGGATTCTGCGTCGCGATGACGAAGAAGGGCTGGGGCAGGGCGCGTGTCTCGCCTTCCACGCTGACCTGCTTTTCTTCCATGGCTTCGAGCAGTGCACTCTGCGTGCGGGGGCTGGCGCGGTTGATCTCATCGGCCAGCAGCACCTGGGTGAACACCGGGCCGGGGTGAAAGACAAAGCCTTCACGCTCGCGCTCGTAGACCGAGACGCCGAGCAGGTCGCTGGGCATCAGGTCGGCGGTGAACTGCACGCGTGAAAACTGCAGGCCGAAGGTGTGGGCCAGCGCGTGCGCCAGCGTGGTTTTGCCGACGCCGGGCACGTCTTCGATGAGTAGGTGGCCACCGGCGAGCAGGCAGGCCACGCAGTCTTGTACGCGGGCCGTTTTGCCCACAATCACCGTGTTAAGCTGATCAAGAATTGACTGAATTTTGGGCTGCACTTGCATCCCGTGACGTTATCCGAAAAACCGCAGCAGACTCGAGCGGGGAGACAAAAGTATGGGAAAGACGGGTTATTTCACCCACCGTGATTGCAAAAAGCACGAGATGGGCCCTGGCCACCCCGAATGCCCCGAGCGGCTCGACGCCATTGAAGACCGGCTCTTGATCACGGGGGTGTCCGATGCACTGGAGCACTTCGAAGCGCCGGAAGCGGCCCTAGCCGACATCGAATTGGCCCACACGCGGTTGCACATCGCCTCGCTGCGCGGCCTGACCGACTGGCTGCGTGAGGAAATGGACGCGGGCGGCCCCTCGCACACCCAGATGGACCCCGATACTTCCATCAATGTGCACACGTGGAAGGCCGCGCTGCGCTCCGCCGGCGCGGCCATGGCCGCCACCGACGCAGTGATTGCGGGCGAACTCGAAAACGCCTTTTGCGCCGTGCGCCCGCCGGGACACCATGCCTGCCGCGACAAGGCCATGGGGTTTTGCTTTTTCAATAACGTGGCGATAGCGGCCAAATATGCGCTGGAGCGCCACCAGCTCAAGCGCGTGGCCGTGGTCGATTTCGACGTCCATCACGGCAACGGCACCGAGAACATTCTTGCGGGGGACGAGCGCGCGCTCATGGTGAGCTTCTTCCAGCACCCCTTCTACCCCTACAGCGGAGACCAGTCGCCGGCGGCCAACATGGTCAATGTGCCCGTGCCGGCGTATACCAAGGGCATGGAGGTGCGCGAGCTTATCGACATCATGTGGATGCCGCGCCTGGAAGCCTTCAAACCCGAAATGATCTTCATCAGCGCCGGCTTCGACGCCCACCGCGACGACGACATGGGCCAGATGGGCCTGACCGAGCAGGACTACGCCTGGATCACGCAGCGCATCAAGGATGTGGCGAAGAAGTATGCGCAGGGGCGCATCGTCTCCTGCCTGGAAGGCGGTTACGTGATGCGCGCGCTGGCCTTGAGTGTGGAAGCCCATCTGCGCGTGCTCGCAGACCTTTGAATCCCCCTGAGCCGCCTTCGGCGCCTTCCCCCCAGGGGGACACCGCCAGCGCGGCGGGGCGGCCCTTGTGCGGCGGTCGCTGGTGGGCGCGCTGCGCTATTTTTGAACGCCGCGGCTTGCGCGGCACGATAGGAGCATGTCGATGTCGGAATCTGTCAATTTGCTGCAAATCACAAAAGACGCGCGCGGCGTCGTCACGCTGACCCTCAACGATCCGGCCCGCTTTAATGCACTGGGCTCTGAGATGCTCGCCGCTCTGCAAGAGGCGCTCAATGGCTTGGCAGGCGATGACACGGTGCGGGTGGTGGTGCTGGCCGGTGCCGGCAAGGCCTTTTGCGCCGGCCACAACCTCAAGGACATGGCGGCGCACCCCGAGCTGGCGTGGTACCAGCAGCTTTTTTCTCAGTGCAGCCGGATGATGCTGTCCCTCCAGCAATTGCCGGTGCCGGTCATCGCGCGGGTGCACGGCATGGCCACGGCGGCCGGGTGCCAGTTGGTGGCTCAGTGCGATCTGGCCGTGGCAGCCGAGGGCGCTACGTTTGCCACCAGCGGCATCCACTACGGCCTGTTCTGCGCCACGCCCAGCGTGCCCCTGGTGCGCAACGTACCGGCCAAGCGCGCCATGGAGATGCTGCTCACGGGCGACTTTATTGACGCGCAGACGGCGCTGCGCGAGGGCCTGGTCAACCGCGTGGTGCCCCTTGAAGCGCTGGACGCTGAGGTCGAGCGCCTGCTGCAGTCCATTGTCGAGAAGCCCCGCGCAGCGGTTGCTTTGGGCAAGGCGTTGGTGTACCGCCAGCGTGAACTGGGCCTCGAAGCCGCCTACCAGATTGCAGGCCAGACCATGGCCGTCAACATGATGGACGAAGCCGCCCAGGAAGGCGCGCGCGCCTTCGCTGAAAAGCGCAAACCTGGCTGGAAAGCCTGATGCTTGCCAATGGTCCGTTGCTGGATGAATTGGGCGGCAAGCTGGTTGCGCTGACCCAGCCCACGGTGCTGATCGAACTGGCCGCTGCCCTGGCGGCGCTGGTGCTGGCATGGGTTTTTGTTGCGGCACTGCGCCGTTTGAGTGGTCAGCGCAACCCCGATTCCATCCTGTTTGGCCGGCACCTGTTTGATGGGGCGCTGTTTCCCCTGGTGTTGCTGGTTTTTGGCTACGTGGCCCGCAATTTCGTCGATGACCATATTCCCCTGGCCGCGTTTCGGCTGGTGATTCCGGCGCTGATGTCGCTTGCGGTGATTCGCACGGGCGCCAAGGTGCTGCAGGCGGCGTTCCCGCAGGCGCAGTGGCTGGGGGACATTGAACGCACGATTTCCTGGCTGGTCTGGGGCGCCATGGTGCTGTGGGTCACGGGGGTGCTGCCGCGCGTGCTGGTTGCACTGGGCCAGGTTCGCTGGAAGATGGGCAGCTCGGAGATGTCGGTGCGGACCGTCCTTGAAGGGGCCATCACTGCGGGCATCGTGCTCCTGGCGGCGTTGTGGATTTCTTCCGTTCTGGAAGCCCGGTTGCTTCGCTCGGCCACAGGAAGCGGGCTCTCGGTGCGCAAGGCACTGAGCAACGCCATTCGAGCGCTGCTGCTCTTCGTGGGGCTGATGTTTGCACTTTCGGCGGCCGGCATTGACCTGACGGCGCTCTCCGTGCTGGGCGGGGCGGTGGGCGTGGGCATTGGCCTGGGCTTGCAAAAGCTCGCCGCCAACTATGTCAGCGGCTTCGTCATCCTGGCCGAGCGCAGCGTGCGCATTGGCGACAACGTGCGGGTCGACGGCTTCGAAGGGCGCATTACCGACATTACGGGGCGTTACACCGTGATCCGGTCACCAGGAGGGCGCGAATCCATCGTGCCCAACGAGATGCTGATTTCTCAGCGTGTCGAGAACTTGTCGCTGGCAGATCCGCGCGTCTGGCAGTCCACGGTGGTGAGTGTGGGCTACGACAGCGACGTCGATCTGGTCATGCGCTTGCTGTGCGAGGCGGCTTATGCCAGCCCGCGTGTGCTGAAGGAACCTGGCCCTTCGGCGGCGCTCTCGGCCTTTGGTGCCGATGGGCTCGAGTTCACGCTGGGTTTCTGGATCGTGGATCCGGAGAACGGCACGCTGTCGCTGCGATCGGACATCAACCTCGCTATCCTGCGGGCGTTGCGTGCGCATGGCATCGACATTCCCTTTCCGCAGCGGGTGGTGCAAATTCAGGGTTTCGGCCCGGCCGCACAGGCTGCGGGCGGGGCGATGGTGCCGAATGTGCCAGCGGATTTGGCACAGACCCCCGCGAGTGCCCTATAATTTTAAAAAGCACGATCGTTCTTTTTTGTTCAGTGTCCCGGGTTTTCCATGAGCGCCTGTGGACCGCGACTTAGAATGTTCCAGTTTACGTAAACGTCAATTCAACCAACTCTAGGAGCCGCAGCAATGAAGGTCTTGGTCCCTGTCAAGCGCGTGGTGGACTACAACGTCAAGGTCCGTGTGAAATCGGACCACAGCGGTGTGGACATTGCCAACGTCAAGATGAGCATGAACCCTTTTGACGAAATCGCCGTCGAAGAAGCCATGCGCCTGAAGGAAAAAGGCCTGGTTACGGAAATCATCGCCGTCTCCTGCGGTGTGGCCCAGTGCCAGGAAACCCTGCGCACCGCCATGGCCATTGGCGCCGACCGCGCCATCCTGGTCGAAACCACTGAAGAACTGCAGCCGCTGGCCGTCGCCAAGTTGCTCAAGGCGCTGGTCGACAAAGAGCAGCCCCAGCTCATCATTCTGGGCAAGCAGGCCATTGACGACGACGCCAACCAAGTGGGTCAGATGCTCGCCGCGCTGTGCGATTTTCCGCAGGCCACGTTCGCCAGCAAGGTGGAACTGTCTGCCGACAAGGTCATTGTCACGCGCGAGATCGACGGCGGTGCCGAAACCTTGTCGCTCACGCTGCCGGCTGTGATCACCACCGACCTGCGCCTGAACGAGCCGCGCTACGTGACGCTGCCCAACATCATGAAGGCCAAGAAAAAACCGCTGGAGAACCTCAAGCCTGAAGACCTTGGCGTGGACGTGAAACCGCGCCTCAAGACGCTCAAGGTCAGCGAGCCGCCCAAGCGCGGCGCCGGCATCAAGGTGCCTGACGTGGCCACCTTGGTCGACAAGCTCAAGAACGAAGCCAAAGTAATCTGAAACTTTGCGGGACAGACGAAAGCGGCGTAGCCGCACGCGCTGTCCCCAACCGATCAAGGGGAATTCATGACCGCACTCGTCATCGCAGAACACGACAACACGAGCCTCAAGGGCGCAACGCTCAACACCGTCACGGCCGCTGCGCAATGCGGCGGTGACGTTCACGTATTGGTGGCCGGCCACAATGCCGGCGCCGCCGCCGAAGCCGCCGCCAAGATTGCCGGCGTCAGCAAGGTGCTTCACGCCGACGCCGCCGGTTTGGAACACGGCCTGGCCGAAAACGTCGCCGCGCAAGTGCTTACCGTCGCCGGTAACTACAGCCACATCTTGTTTGCCGCTACAGCGGGTGGCAAGAACGTCGCGCCGCGCGTGGCCGCCAAGCTTGACGTTGCGCAGATCAGCGAAATCAGCAAGGTGGACAGCCCCGACACCTTCGAGCGCCCGATCTACGCCGGCAACGCCATTGCCACGGTGCAAAGTGCCGATGCAACCAAAGTCATCACGGTGCGCGCGACAGGTTTTGACGCCGCAGCCGCCACCGGCGGCAGCGCCAGCGTGGAAAAACTCGACGCCGCAGCAGACGCCGGCAAGAGTAGTTTTGTGGGTAGCGAAATCGCCAAGAACGACCGCCCTGAACTGACCGCAGCCAAGATCATCGTCTCGGGTGGCCGGGCGCTGGGCAGCAAGGAAAAGTTCGACGAAGTGATGACGCCGCTGGCCGACAAGCTGGGCGCCGCCATTGGCGCCAGCCGCGCTGCAGTGGATGCGGGCTACGCGCCCAATGACCTGCAAGTGGGTCAGACCGGCAAGATCGTCGCGCCGCAGCTCTACATTGCCGCAGGCATTTCGGGGGCCATCCAGCACCTGGCTGGTATGAAGGATTCCAAGGTGATCGTTGCGATCAACAAGGACGCCGAAGCGCCGATTTTCAGCGTGGCCGACTACGGCCTGGAAGCCGATCTGTTCACCGCCATTCCCGAGCTGGTCAAGGCGCTGTAAACACGCCTTGCCAACCCAAAAGGCATCGCTGGCGGTGCCTTTTTTTTCACAGTTTCAGCCTTCCGGAGACCGCATGAGTTACACCGCCCCGCTCAAGGACATGCTTTTCGACATCGAGCACCTGGCTCAGATTGAACAGGTTGCGCAGTTGCCCGGTTTTGAGGATGCAGGCCTGGACACCGCCCAGGCGGTGCTCGAAGAGTGCGCCAAACTGGCCGAAGGCGTGCTGGCGCCGCTGAACTGGGAGGGCGACCAGAATCCTTCAGCGTTCAAGAACGGCGCGGTACAGACGACCCCGGGTTTCAAGGCGGCGTTCCGCCAGTACGCTGAAGGCGGCTGGCAGGGCCTGCAGCACCCGCAAGACTTTGGCGGCCAGGGCCTGCCCAAGACGATAGGCGCGGCCTGTATCGAAATGATCAACAGCGCCAACATGAGCTTTGCGCTGTGCCCGCTGCTGACCGATGGTGCCATCGAGGCCTTGCTGACTGCGGGCAGCGACGCGCTCAAGACGACCTACCTCGAAAAGCTGGTGACCGGCGAATGGACCGGCACCATGAACCTCACCGAGCCACAGGCCGGCTCTGACCTGGCATTGGTGCGCACGCGTGCCGAGCCGCAGGGCGACGGCACGTACAAGGTTTTCGGCACCAAGATTTTCATCACCTATGGTGACCACGACATGGCCGAGAACATCGTCCATCTGGTGCTGGCCCGCGTGCAGGGCGCGCCCGAAGGCGTCAAGGGCATCAGCCTGTTCGTGGTGCCCAAGTTTCTGGTCAACCCGGACGGCGGCCTGGGTGCACGCAACGACGCGCACTGCGTCAGCATCGAACACAAGCTGGGTATCAAGGCCAGCCCCACGGCCGTGCTGCAATTTGGAGACCACGGTGGCGCCATCGGCTACCTGGTGGGCGAGGAAAACCGCGGCCTCGAATACATGTTCATCATGATGAACGCTGCGCGCTACGCCGTTGGCATGCAGGGCATTGCCATTGCCGAGCGCGCCTACCAGAAGGCCGTGGCCTACGCGCGCGACCGCGTGCAGAGCCGGCCCGTGGATGGCAGCATGAAGGAGAGTGCCACCATCATTCACCACCCCGATGTGCGCCGCATGCTGATGACCATGCGCGCCCACACCGAGGGTTGCCGCGCCATGGCCACCGTGGCGGCCGCCGCCTACGATGCCGCGCACCACCATGCCGATGCGCAGGTGCGCAAGGACAACGCCGCCTTCTACGAATTCATGGTGCCGCTGGTCAAGGGCTACAGCACCGAGATGGGCATCGAAGTGGCCAGCCTGGGCGTGCAGGTGCACGGCGGCATGGGTTTCATTGAAGAAACCGGCGCGGCGCAGTACTACCGCGATGCGCGCATCCTCACCATCTACGAAGGCACGACCGCCATCCAGGCCAACGACCTGGTGGGCCGCAAGACGGCGCGTGACGGCGGGGCCGTGGCCCATGCCATTGCCGCGCAGATTGCCAAGACAGAACAGGCGCTGCACGCCAGCAGCAGCGCCGCCGCGCAAACCGTAGCCGCGCGCCTGGAAACAGCGCGCCTGGCGTACCTCGACGTGGTCGATTTCGTTGTCAAAAATACCAAGTCATCCCCCAACGCGGTGTTCGCTGGCAGCGTGCCGTATTTGCTGCTGGCGGGCCGGCTGGTGGCGGGTTGGCAACTGGCGCGCTCGCTGCTCGTGGCCGATGCCCTGTTGCACCAGGGGCAGGACAGCGCCTTCATGCAGGCCAAGATAGTGACCGCGCAGTTCTACGCCGACCATGTGCTGAGCGCCATCCCTGGAATGCGCGACGCCATCGTGGCCGGCGCGGACAGCGTGAACGCGCTTGCCCTGGACGCATTCTGAGCCAGATTTGCTATTAAATAAATAGCTTCTAGCGCTTTATACATAAGCGCTAGAAGGCATTTTTACCTAAATATTGAGTTCCATGCCCAAGCTTCCCCCTGTTTTGCAGCATCTCTCGCTTCCCGTCATTGGCTCGCCGCTGTTCATCATCAGCAACCCCAAGCTGGTCATCGCGCAGTGCAAGGCTGGCATCGTGGGTTCCATGCCCGCGCTCAATGCCCGCCCTGCCGAACAGCTGGACGAGTGGCTGGCGGAGATCACGGAAACCCTGGCAGCCTGGGACAAGGCGCACCCGGAGCAGCCTGCGGCGCCGTTCGCCATCAACCAGATCGTGCACAAGAGCAACGACCGGCTGGAGCACGACATGCAGGTGTGCGCCAAATACAAGGTGCCCATCGTCATCACCAGCCTGGGTGCGCGCGAGGACGTGAACCAGGCGGTGCACAGCTGGGGCGGCATCGTGCTGCACGACATCATCAACAACAAGTTCGCGCACAAGGCGATCGAGAAGGGCGCCGACGGCCTGATTGCGGTCGCTGCCGGCGCGGGTGGCCATGCGGGCGTCAAGAGCCCGTTCGCGCTGATCCAGGAAATCCGCCAATGGTTTGATGGCCCCATTGCCCTCAGTGGCGCCATTGCCACCGGCGACGCCATACTGGCCGCCCAGGCCCTGGGGGCCGATTTCGCCTACATCGGCTCGGCCTTCATTGCCACCGAGGAGGCGCGCGCCAGCGACGCCTACAAGCAGGCCATCGTGGATGGCAACTCCGACGACATCGTCTACAGCAACCTCTTCACCGGCGTGCATGGCAACTACCTGGCACCTTCCATCCGCGCTGCCGGCATGGACCCGGACCATTTGCCCGAGTCCGATCCGAGCAAGATGAATTTTGGCGGCGACGCCAAGAAGGCCTGGAAAGACATCTGGGGCTGTGGCCAAGGCATAGGCGCAGTGACCGAGATCACCAGTGCGGCGGTGTTGGTGGATCGCTTGCGCGCACAATATCGGGCAGCTCGCGCACGGCTCGTCCTGTAGAGGCAAGCGCGCGGGCCAAGAGGGCCCGTCAGTGCGTTGTAAGTGCCAGCGCCGACATTGGCGGGAGCCATCCCACGACCTTCAGGAGACTTCCCCCATGAGCGCGCCTTCGTCTGCCATTGAATCCACCCTCGTCGAGAACCGTGTTTTTCCCCCCAGCGAAGCGACGGTAAAGGCCGCACGCATCTCCGGCATGGCCGCCTATGAGGCCTTGTGCGCCGAAGCAGCTGCGGACTACGAAGGTTTCTGGGCGCGGCTCGGCCGCGAACACCTGCAGTGGACCAAGCCGTTCACGCAGACGCTGGACGAATCCAACGCCCCGTTCTACCAGTGGTATGCAGACGGCGAGCTCAATGCCTCAGCCAACTGCCTGGATCGCCACATGGGCACGGCCGCCGAGAACAAGACAGCCATCATTTTTGAAGCAGATGACGGTTCGATCACACGGGTCACCTACAAGGAACTGCTGGGCCGCGTCAGCCGCTTTGCCAATGCGCTCAAGGCGCTCGGTGTGGTCAAGGGCGACCGTGTCCTGATCTACATGCCCATGACCGTCGAAGGCGTGGTTGCCATGCAGGCTTGCGCGCGCCTGGGCGCCATTCACAGCGTGGTGTTTGGCGGTTTTTCGGCCAAGGCCGTACACGAGCGCGTCATTGACGTGGGCGCCAGCATCGTCATCACTGCCAATGCCCAGTTGCGCGGCGGCAAGGAGCTTCCGCTCAAATCCATCATCGACGAAGCCCTCTCCATGGGTGGTTGCGAGAAAGTGCGCAATGTGCTGGTGTACGAGCGCACCAAGACCGCCTGCAACATGGTGGCCGGGCGTGACCTGACGTTCAGCCAGGCGATGCAAGGCCAATCGGATCACTGCGAGCCGGTTGCCGTGGGCGCCGAGCATCCGCTGTTCATCCTCTATACCTCGGGCTCCACCGGCAAACCAAAGGGCGTGCAGCACAGCACGGCGGGCTACCTGATGTGGGCCAAGGTGACGATGGATTGGACCTTTGACCTTCAACCCAGCGACGTGTTCTGGTGCACGGCCGACATCGGCTGGATCACTGGTCATACCTACGTCACGTATGGACCTCTGGCGGCAGGTGCCACGCAGATTATTTTTGAAGGCATCCCCACCTACCCGAACGCCGGTCGCTTCTGGCAGATGATCGAGCGCCACAAGTGCACCGTGTTCTACACCGCCCCCACTGCCATCCGCTCGCTCATCAAGGCGGCCGAGGCCGATCCGGCGGTGCACCCAGCGCGTTCGGATCTGTCGAGTCTGCGCATTCTGGGCAGCGTGGGCGAGCCCATCAACCCAGAAGCCTGGATGTGGTATTACAAAAATGTCGGCGGCGAGCGCTGCCCGGTGGTGGACACTTTCTGGCAGACCGAAAACGGCGGTCACGTCATTACCCCGCTGCCCGGCGCCACGCCGCTGGTGCCCGGCAGCTGCACCTTGCCGCTGCCCGGCATCATGGCCGCCATCGTGGACGAAACGGGGAACGACATCCCCAACGGCTCCGGCGGCATGTTGGTCATCAAGCGTCCTTGGCCGAGCATGATCCGCACCATCTGGGGCGACCCGGAGCGTTTCAAGAAGAGCTATTTTCCCGACGAAATGGGCGGCAAGACCTATCTCGCGGGGGATGGAGCCGTGCGCTCGGCCGATCGCGGCTACTTCCGCATCACTGGCCGCATCGACGACGTTCTGAATGTCTCCGGACACCGCATGGGCACGATGGAAATCGAATCTGCTCTGGTCGCCAAGACGGATCTTGTCGCCGAAGCCGCCGTGGTGGGTCGCCCGGACGATCTCACGGGCGAGGCCATCTGCGCCTTTGTCGTCTTGAAGCGCAGCCGTCCCACGGGCGAAGAAGCCAAGCAGATCGCAAAGGAACTGCGCGACTGGGTGGCCAAGGAAATCGGCCCCATCGCCAAGCCCAAGGACATCCGCTTTGGCGACAACCTGCCCAAGACGCGCAGCGGCAAGATTATGCGCCGCCTGTTGCGCTCGATCGCCAAGGGCGAAGCCATCACCCAGGACACGAGCACTTTGGAGAATCCGGCAATCCTGGACCAATTGTCAGAGACCAACTGATCCAGGCCGCGCTGCAGGCGCGGACGCGAAGCGCTTCACCGGATTGGAGCGCCACTTAAGTCGCGCAGCGATCTGATGTGGCAAAAAATCCTCTCGGAGATCCATTGACTGAAACCAATGGATCGAGATGCCCCTGTAAGAAATTCACCCGATCGCGCCCTGCATCGCCTGATGGGTGCGCGAATCGGGTACAACCTCGCAAACACGCAACTCCTGCGTGCGTCTCTCCTGTAGACGACTGCGAGGACCCCATGAATCTTCGATCTCTCTTGCTCACCCTGACGGCGGCGGCAATTGCCGCTATTGCTGTGTTGAACTGGAATACGCTGGCCACGTCCGTACCTGTCTCGTTGGGTGTGGTCACCGTGGATGCGCCTCTGGGCATCGTGATGCTGGCATTGACTGCCTTGCTGGCGGCCTTTGCTCTTGCTTATGTACTGTGGCTCCAAGGTTCGGTCCTGATCGAGACGCGCCGCCACGGCAAAGAGATGCAGGTGCAGCGTGAGCTGGCCGACAAGGCCGAGGCATCGCGCTTCACAGAAATGAAGATCTTTTTGCAAGCCCAGAGCCAGCAAACGCATTCGGCCCTGATGGAGCGCATCGAAACGCTGGAATCGCGTGTGCTGGCACGCGCCAACGAATCGGACAATTCCACGGCAGCCTACTGGGGGCAGCTGGAAAACCAACTCCATATGCCGCGGCGCGTTCTGGAATAGCCAAAGCTTGCGACAATCCAAAAAAATACGGCCGCCCTGCGCAAAACAGGGCGGCCGTACCGCAATCCAAAGCGCCGCGAGGCGCCACGGCTGCTTATTTCAGTGACATCACCCAGGTGGCGAGTTCCTTGGCTTCAGCTGCGCTGACCTGCGTGTTGGCAGGCATGGGCACGGGACCCCAAACGCCCTGGCTGCCCTTCATGATCTTTTCTGCCAGCATGTCCACAGCGTCCTTCTGACCCGCGAACTTCTTGGCCACGTCTTTGTAGGCTGGACCGACGACTTTTTTGTCTACCGAATGGCAAGCCATGCAGTTCTTCGATTTGGCGAGCGCCTCGTTCGCCATTGCCGGGCCGGCAACGGTCAAGGTGAGCGCCAATGCAAGCAGAGTGCGTTTCATCATGTTGGTGTTTCCTTCGTTGGGTTACATTGCTGCAACGTGGATTGTAATGACTCGGTCGCTTTCAATGGGGAATATGATCCGCACTATTGAGGAACATCATGTACACGCTTGGCCTTGGTATCCTTCTTTGCCTCTTGAAATATCTTGAGGTTGGCCCCGTCGCCACATGGTCTTGGTGGTGGGTTCTCTCCCCCTTTGCCATAACGCTTCTGTGGTGGGCTTGGGCTGACAGCACCGGCTACACCAAACGCAAAGCCATGGAAAAGATGGACCAGCGCAAGCAGGACCGCATTGACCGGAACAAGGAAGCCATGGGCATGGGCCCACGCCGCCCGCGCTGACCGGCAGCACGCCTCCAAGTGAAAAGCGCCTGAGAACCCCAGGCGCTTTTTTGTTGCTGGTCTTGCCCAGAAAGACGCTCCGGGCAACGCCGTCCTCAGTAGTTGTCGAGCACAGCGCCCTTGCTGGCGCTGGACGCGTTGAAAGCAAACTTCGCTTGTACGCCGCGGGTGTAGCGTGGGGCCGGGGCCTTCCAGACCGCGCGGCGCTTGGCGATTTCGGCCGCTGCCACATTCAGCTCCAGCACCAGAGTGCGCGCGTCAATGGTGATCGAGTCGCCTTCCTGAACAAACGCGATGGTGCCGCCCGCCGCCGCTTCCGGTGCCACGTGCCCCACCACCATGCCCCAGGTACCGCCCGAGAAGCGCCCGTCGGTAATCAGCCCCACGCTCTCGCCCAGGCCCGCGCCAATCAGTGCGCCGGTGGGCGCCAGCATTTCTGGCATGCCCGGCCCGCCCTTGGGACCCAGATAGCGCAGCACCATCACGTCGCCCGCGACGATCTTGCCGGCCAAAATGGCTTCAAGTGCGGACTGTTCATCGTCAAACACCCGCGCCGGGCCGGTAATCACCGGGTTCTTGAGGCCGGTGATCTTGGCGACGGCGCCTTCGGGGCTCAGGTTGCCCTTGAGGATCGCCAGGTGTCCTTGCGCGTACATGGGCTTGTCGATGGGGCGAATCACGTTCTGGTCGGCGCGCGGCGTGTCGGGCACGTCCTTGAGCACTTCGGCAATTGTCTGGCCGGTAATCGTCAGGCAGTCGCCATGCAGAAGCCCTGCGCCTAGCAGCATCTTCATGACCTGCGGAATGCCGCCGGCCTGGTGCAGATCGACCGCCAGGTATTGGCCACTGGGTTTCAGATCGCACAGCACCGGGGTTTTCTGGCGCACGCGTTCGAAGTCGTCGATGGTCCATTCGACTTCGGCGGCGTGCGCGATGGCGAGGAAGTGCAGCACTGCGTTGGTCGAGCCACCAATCGCCATGATGACGGCCACGGCGTTTTCGATGCTTTGGCGCGTCACGATATCGCGCGGCTTGATGTTCTTCTTGATGGCTTCGATCAGTACGCGGGCCGACTCCTTGGCCGAATTGCGCTTTTCGTCGTGCGGGTTGGCCATGGTGGACGAGTAGGGCAGGCTGATACCGAGGGCTTCAAACGCGCTTGACATGGTGTTCGCCGTGTACATGCCGCCGCAGGACCCAGTGCCCGGGATGGCGCGCTTCTCGATCTCGTGCAGGTCGTGGTCGCTCAGCTTGCCGGCGGCGTTCTCACCCACAGCTTCAAACACGCTGACGATGTTCAGGTCCTTGCCCTGGTAGCGCCCCGGAAGAATGGTGCCGCCATAGACGTAAATGGCGGGCACATTGGCGCGCAGCATGCCCATCAGGCCGCCGGGCATGTTCTTGTCGCAGCCACCGATAACGACCACACCATCCATCCACTGGCCCTGAACGCAGGTTTCGATGCAGTCGCTGATGACTTCGCGGCTCACCAGGCTGTACTTCATGCCCTCGGTGCCCATGGCCATTCCGTCCGAGATGGTAGGTGTGCCAAACACCTGGGCGTTGCCGCCGGCTTCCTCGATGCCCTCGATCGCCGCATCCGCCAGCTTTTGCAGGCCCGAATTGCAGGGCGTGATGGTGCTGTGGCCGTTGGCCACGCCGACCATGGGTTTGGAGAAATCGGACTCCTGGTAGCCCATGGCGTAGTACATGGAGCGGTTGGGCGCACGCGATTTTCCTTGGGTGATGTGGGCGCTGCGTTCGTTCACGGGACGGATGGGGATGACCTTGCTGTCGCTCATGGGTTGCCTTTTTCGTGGAATGGGTGCATCGCCCTGCACAAACAGGCGCTGGGCAAGCTTGGCTTGGGGCTGGGGGATAATTAAACGCGACCCAAGAGTAACCATTTCCCCAACTCAACGATGCCCGCTTACCGCTCCAAGACTTCCACCGCCGGCCGCAACATGGCCGGTGCCCGCGCCCTGTGGCGTGCCACCGGCATGAAAGACGATGATTTCAGCAAGCCCATCGTCGCTGTAGTCAACTCCTTCACCCAGTTCGTTCCCGGCCATGTGCATCTGAAAGACCTGGGCCAGTTGGTGGCGCGCGAGATTGAGGCGGCTGGCGGCGTGGCGAAGGAGTTCAACACCATTGCCGTAGACGACGGCATTGCCATGGGCCACGACGGCATGCTGTATTCGCTGCCCAGCCGCGACATCATTGCCGACTCGGTGGAGTACATGGTCAACGCCCACTGCGCCGACGCCATGGTGTGCATCTCCAACTGCGACAAGATCACCCCCGGCATGCTGATGGCCGCCATGCGCCTGAATATTCCCGTGGTGTTTGTCTCCGGCGGCCCGATGGAAGCGGGCAAGGTGCAGTCGGCCACACCTGGCGTCCATTCGATCACGGTAAGAAAGCTTGACCTGATCGATGCGATGGTGATGGCGGCGGATGACAAGGTGTCTGACGCCGAGGTCGCCGAGGTGGAGCGCTCTGCCTGCCCGACCTGCGGCTCGTGCTCGGGCATGTTCACCGCCAATTCAATGAACTGTTTGACCGAAGCGCTGGGCCTTGCGCTGCCCGGCAATGGCACCTTGGTGGCGACGCACGCCGACCGCGAAGCGCTATTCAAGCGCGCGGGCCGTTTGGTGGTCGAGCTGTGCCAGCGCTACTACCAGCAGGACGACGCCAGCGTGCTGCCGCGTTCCATGGGTTTCAAGGCGTTCGAGAACGCCATGGCGCTGGACATTGCCATGGGCGGCTCGACCAACACCATCCTGCACATCCTGGCCATCGCGCAGGAGGCTGAAATCGAGTTCACCATGGCGGACATTGACCGGCTCTCGCGCTCGGTGCCGCAGCTGTGCAAGGTGGCGCCCAACACCGACAAATACCACGTCGAAGACGTGCACCGCGCGGGTGGCATCATGGCCATCCTTGGCGAGCTGGACCGAGCCGGCAAGCTGCATACCGACACGCCCACGGTGCACGCAAAAACCATGAAGGACGCGCTGGACGAATGGGACATTGCCCGCCACCCGTCCGACGCCGTCAAGACCTTCTACATGGCGGGCCCGGGCGGTATTCCCACCCAAGTCGCCTTTAGCCAGAACGCCCGCTGGCCCAGCCTGGACTCGGACCGCGCTGAGGGTTGCATTCGTTCCGGTGAGCACGCGTTCTCGCAGGAGGGCGGCTTGGCCGTGCTGACCGGCAACATCGCCCTGAACGGCTGTGTGGTCAAGACGGCCGGCGTGGACGATGCGTTGCTGGTGTTTGAAGGTCCGGCGCACGTGGTGGAGTCGCAGGACGAAGCCGTGGCCAACATCCTGGACGACAAAGTGAAGGCCGGTGATGTGGTCATCGTGCGCTACGAAGGCCCCAAGGGCGGCCCCGGCATGCAGGAAATGCTCTACCCCACAAGCTACATCAAGTCCAAGGGCCTGGGCAAGGCCTGCGCACTGCTGACCGACGGACGCTTTTCTGGCGGGACCTCGGGTCTGTCTATTGGCCACTGCTCGCCCGAAGCGGCGGCGGGTGGCGCGATTGGCCTGGTGCGCACGGGCGACCGCATCCGCATCGACATCCCGAACCGCAGCATCAACGTACTGGTATCCGATGAGGAGCTGGCCCGGCGCCGTGCCGAGCAAAACGCCAAGGGCTGGAAGCCGGCCCAGCCCCGCCCGCGCAAGGTCTCAAGCGCGCTCAAGGCCTATGCCAAGCTGGTGATGTCGGCCGACAAGGGCGCAGTGCGCGACGTGTCGCTGCTCGAAGATTGACACTCCATGTGCAATGCTACTAAATATATAGCTGCATACGCTTACTCAATAAGCGGTATTGGCTTATTTTGATATTTTTTTCGTGGCGCAATGCCACTTGCCATGCTCATTTATCCACACATTGATCCCGTCGCCTTGCAATTGGGCCCGATCGCCATTCATTGGTACGGCCTGACGTACCTGGCTGCCTTCGGCCTGTTCATGTGGCTGGGCACGCTGCGCCTGCGCCACGAGCCCTTTGCTTCCATGACCGGGCCGCGCGCCTGGACCCGCAAGGACGTGGAGGACATCCTGTTCCTCGGCGTCGTCGGTGTGGTGCTGGGCGGGCGGCTGGGTTACTGCCTGTTCTACAAGCCGGGCTACTACGCCAGCCACCCGCTGGAAGTGTTCGCCATCTGGCAGGGCGGCATGAGCTTTCATGGCGGGCTGCTGGGTGTGATTGCCTCGATGCTCTGGTTCGCCCATTCGCGCAAGCGTCCTTGGCTCGAAGTTGCCGACTTTGTCGCTCCCTGCGTGCCTACCGGCTTGGCGGCAGGACGGATTGGCAACTTCATCAATGGCGAACTTTGGGGACGCTTTGCAAGCCCCGATCTGCCCTGGGGCATGGTGTTTCCGCAAAGCGGCTCGATGCTGCCGCGCCACCCGTCGCAGATCTACCAGTTTCTGCTCGAAGGCCTGCTGCTGTTCGTGCTGCTGTGGCTGTTTGCGCGGCACGAGCGGCCGCGCGGCCGGGTGGCGGCGGCGTTTCTCATCGGCTATGGCGTGCTGCGTTTCACGGCCGAATATTTCCGCGAGCCCGACGATTACCTGGGCCTGCTGTCGCTGGGCATGAGCATGGGGCAGTGGCTGTGCGTGCCCATGGTGCTGGCGGGCCTCGGACTCTGGTGGTACAGCGGCCAGCAGGGCGCAGCCAGGGCTCAGGCCGGCGGCTCTTCGCGGTAAAGGGCCTCAATCTCTGCGGCGTACTGGCGCTGCACCACGTTGCGGCGGATTTTTTGCGTGGGCGTGAGGCAGCCGTTGTCGATGGAAAAGTCGTCCTGGATGACGCTGAACTTGCGGATGTGGGCCACGCGCGCCTGCCGTGCGTTGACGGCATCCACGCCGCGCTGCAGTTCTGCATGCACCTGGGGGCTGGTGCGCCATTGCTCCAGCGTGCCTGGCAGGTTGTGCTGCTGCGCAAAGCTCTGCAGCACATCGGTTTTCAGGGTCAGCAGCGCGCTCAGGTAGTGGCGTGAATCGCCGACCACCACGGCATGCTCCACCAGGTGCAGGTTCATCAGATCGGCCTCGATGTTGCCCGGCGAGATGTTCTTGCCGCCCGAGGTGATGAGCAGGTCTTTCTTGCGGCCGGTCACGTAGATGAAACCGTCTTCGTCAATGCGGCCCAGGTCGCCGCTGTGCAGCCAGCCGTCCTGCAGGGTCTCGGCCGTGGCTTCGGGGCGGCTGCGGTAGCCCACAAACACATTGGGCCCTTTGACCAGGATTTCGCCGTCCTCGGCAATGCGCACCTGCACGCCGGGCAGGGGCTTGCCCGCCGCACCGATGCGGATGAAGCCCGGCAGGCTGATGGCGGTGGGGCCGCTGTCTTCCGACTGGCCGTAGACCTCGCCGATAAGCAGGTCCAGGCTGGTGAAGAACTGCAGGTTTTCCACGGCGATGGGCGCTGCGCCGGAGAGCAGGATGCGCGCCTGGTCAAAACCCAGCGCCTTTTGCACCTTGTGATGCACCAGCTTGCCCGCCAGGCGCTTCTGCAGACCGAGCCAGGCGCCGGGCTCCTGGCCTTGCAGGGCCTTGGCATGCCAGTCGCGCCCAGCCCGCAGCGCCCAGCGCGCCAGAATGGCTTTGGTGCCGGTGGCGGCGTTCAGTTTGGTGGCAATGGCCGCCTGCATTTTTTCCCAGACACGGGGCACGCCAAAGAAGATGGTGGGGTGCACTTCCTGCAAATGCTCGCCCAGGGTTTCGAGCGAGCTGGCGAAGTAGAGCTGGTAGCCCGCCAGTACATGGTTGCAGATGGCGCCCATCTGCTCGGCCACGTGGGCCAGTGGCAGGTAGGAAATCAAGCGGTCCTGCGGCGTCACCGCGAACGCGGCCGAGAGCCCGGCCGAGGTCCAGCTCAGGTTGGCGTGGGTCAGTTCCACGGCCTTGGGGTGACCCGTGGTGCCAGAGGTGTAGATCAGCGTGGCAATGCCGCTTTCCTTGATGGCATCCAGGCGCCGCTGCACCTCGGCGTCGTGCTCCATGCTGGCGCCGAGCGCCATGAAGACCTCCCAATCCATGGGCGGGTTGATGCCATTGGAGGCCTGCGCAGGCGCTTCAGTGCGGGCACGCCGCATCATCACCGTGGCGAGCAGGCGGGACAGCGCCTGTGGCTCACATGCCGCCTTTTCCCATTGTTGTGCGTTTTCTACCAGCAGCACCGTGCAGCCGCTGTGTTCGACGATGTAGGCAATTTCGTTGGCTGCGCTGCTCCAGTAGATACCGGCGGCCACGCCGCCCACCATCATGGCGGCGAGATCCATGGTGGTCCATTCAGGCCGGTTGAAGCCCAGGATGCACACGGCATCGCCCGGCTGTACCCCCAGCGCCACCAGGGCGCGCGCGGCCTGGCGCACCTGGGCGGCATAGTCGCCCCAATTCGTGGCCTGCCAGCCAGTGGCATCGCGCACGTAGTAGGCGGGATGCGTGGGCTGGCGTGCAGCGGTGCGCAGAAGGCGCGCAGGCACGCTGGCGAACCGGCTGTCGCTGGCTGCCAGGGGGACGTTTCGGGCGTGGGTGATGGGCATGTGTGGGTCTCCGTGTTCTTGTGGCTATCCGGCACGGCGCTGCCGTGCATGGCCAGGCCCTTCTCATGGAGCCTTGGCCAGGGTCTGCAGCGTCAGGCTTTCAGCCCCAGCATCTGCCGCGCCTCAGCGGGCGATGCGATGCCGCGCCCGGCGTTCTGCGCGCATTGCGCCAGGGCTTCGATGAGCGGGCCGTTGCCGCTGGCACGGCTGCCGCCCGGCAGGTAGAAGGTGTCTTCCAGCCCGGTGCGCAGCATGCCGCCCAGGTCGGCCGTCTTCTGGTGCACAGGCCAGATTTCCTGGCGGCCGATCAGCGTGGCCTGCCAGACTGCACCAGGGGCCATCCACTCGGGCAGCAGTTCGAGCAACCGTGCATCGCAGGGCATGCCCGAGGCCACGCCCATCACCAGGTTGTATTCGGGGCGGCCCATCTCGGGCCCCAGCATGCCGTTTCTGATGTACATGGTGACCGAGCGCACGATGCCCACGTCGAAGCACTCGAACTCGGGGTGCGTGCCGCACTCCTGCATCACGTCAAGGAACTGCTGCACCTTGGCCACGGGGTTGTCAAACACCATGGGCGGCCAGGCCCAGCTGCCGTCTTCCTTGAGCTTGAGGTAGTTCAGGCTGCCCGCGTTGCAGGCAGCGATTTCGGGGCGAACGCGGCGGATGCAGGCGAGCGGGCCACTGATGTCCTTGCCGATGACGCCCGTGGTCAGGTTGATGACGACGCCGGGGCAGGCCTGGCGGATCGCGTCCACCACTTCCTGCGCCACATCCGGGTCCCAACTGGGCATGTGGCCCATGCCTTCTTGCTGAGCGCGGATGTGCACGTGCATGACGGACGCGCCCGCATCAAACGCCTGGCGGGCCTGTGCGGCCATCTGCTCAGGCGTGACAGGTACGGGGTGCTGTTTGGGATTGGTCAGTACGCCGGTGAGGGCGCAGGTGAGGATGGCTTTGTTGTTGTTCATGGCGTGGTCTCTTCGTTCGTGAGTTCAAGTTCTGCCAGCACGCTGCCTGCAGCCACGCTGCCTCGCAGCTCGGTATGCAGCGCGGTGACGGTGCCATCCGCGCGGGCGCTAAGCCACATTTCCATCTTCATGGCTTCGACGCAGACGAGCGGCTGGCCCGCCTTGACCGGGTCGCCCACAGCCACAGAAATGGCGCAGACGGTGCCTGCCACGGGCGAGCGCAATTTGCGCGGGTCGAGGGCCTGCTCGGCCTGCGGGAAAGGCGATTTTTCTGCAAAGACAAACACCGCAGCCCCCAAAGCCAGCGTTACCTGGCCGCCTTGCAGCAAGCACAGAGCCTGCCGCTGGACGCCACTCTGGCGGTAGAGCAGGCGGTGGTCTTCCAAGGCAATGTGCTCAAAGTCGAATGCCTCGCCGCTCGCCAGCTCCACGCTTACCTGCGTGCCGTGGGGGCGGATGCGTACGTTCTGGCTTTCGGTCGTGCCCTGCAGGCTCAGCGTGGTGCTCCAGGCGGCCACGCTGTCCGGGCGGAACGCACCGGAAGTTTGTGCCACCAGCGCGGCGGCGGCCAAGGCCCAGGTATTGGCATCGGCCAGCGGTGCTTGCAGCAGGGCAACGCCGTCCTGCATCCACTGGTCGATGGTGGCGGTGTGCATGCGCGCTGCACGAAAGTCTGGGTGGTCCAGCAGGTCGCGCAGGAACCGTGCGTTGTTGCGCACGCCGAGCAGCGGGCTGTCTTCCAGCGCAGCCATCAGGCGGCGGATGGCGTCATTGCGGTCGCGGCCGTGTGCAATCAGCTTGGCCACCATGGGGTCGTACCAGGGGGTGATGGAGCCGCCTTCCTCGATGCCAGCGTCGATGCGGACTTCGCCAAAAGCGCATTGCCCTCTGGCGCGGCCTGCCAACGCCCGTTCCGGGCGCCAGAACTGCACCGGGCCGGTCTGTGGTGCAAAGCTGTTGTACGGGTCTTCGGCGTAGAGCCTCACTTCAATGGCGTGGCCGTCGAGGCGGATGTCTTGCTGCTGCAGCGGCAGGGGTTCGCCCGCTGCCACGCGCAGTTGCCACTCCACCAGATCGAGGCCGGTCACGCATTCGGTCACCGGGTGCTCCACCTGCAGGCGGGTGTTCATTTCCAGGAAGTAGTGGCGGTTTTCGCTGTCCACGATGAACTCCACCGTGCCCGCGCCCCGGTAGCCCACAGCCTGTGCGGCGGCCACGGCATCGTGCCCCATCTGCGCGCGCATCTGCGGCGAGACGGTGGGGGAGGGCGCTTCTTCAATCACTTTCTGGCGCCGGCGCTGCGCCGTGCAGTCGCGCTCGCCCAGGTGCACGGCGTTCCCGTGGGCGTCGGCAAACACCTGGATTTCAATGTGGCGGCCACCTTCGATCAGGCGTTCGAGCATCAGCGTGCCGTCGCCAAAGGCGCTGGTGGCTTCGCGCCGGGCGCCTTCAATACCGGCTTGCAGTTCACCGTCCAGGCGTACCAGGCGCATGCCGCGCCCGCCGCCGCCTGCCACAGCTTTGACCAGCAAGGGGTAGCCGAGCTTCCGGGCCTCTGCGATCAGCGTGGCATCGCTCTGGTCCTGGCCCAGATAGCCCGGAGCGCAGGGCACACCGGCTTCCCCCATGCGCTGCTTGGCCAGGGCTTTGTCGCCCATGGCTTCAATGGCCGAGGGCGGCGGGCCGACGAACAGCACCCCTGCGTCCGCACATGCCTGCGCAAAGGCGGCGTTCTCGCTCAGAAAGCCGTAGCCCGGGTGCAGGGCATCGGCACCCGTGGCGCGGCAGGCGTCGAGCAAGGCGCTTGATTGGAGGTAGGACTCTGCTGCCGGCGCCGGGCCGATGTGCACGGCCTCGTCGGCCAGCGCCACATGGGGAGCCTGTGCATCGGCGTCGGAATATACGGCGACGGTGCGGTAGCCGAGTGCGCGGGCCGTCTTTATCACCCGGCAGGCGATCTCCCCCCGGTTGGCAATCAGGATTTTTGAAAAGTTCATGCCGGAACCCAGTTTGGTTTGCGCTTTTGCAGGAACGCGCTGGTGCCTTCCTGGCCCTCGGGGCTCTGCACGGCGCGCGAGAAGACGCAGGCAGCCTCGTCCACCAAATCGGCGGGAGCGCTCCAGCGCGCCTTGGCCATCAGCGCCTTGGTGGCGGCCAGCGCCCTGGGTGCGCAGGCCAGAATGTCGGCCAGCACGGCTTGCACAGCGCTGTCCACTTCGCTGCTCTGCACCTGCTGGTGCACCAGGCCGATGGCCAGGGCTTGCGCCGCATCGAGCCGCCCGCCGGTCACGGCCAGGCGTTTGGCCTGCGAGTAGCCCAGGCGCTCGACCAGGAAAGGTGCAATCTGTGCGGGCACCACGCCCAGCGAAGTTTCGGGCAGACGAAAGCGGGTGGTTTCGGTGGCGATGGCTACATCGGCCACGCAGGCCAGGCCAAAGCCACCGCCCATCACCGTGCCCTCCAGCACTGCCACCACCGCCAGCGGGGTGTTGGCAAACGCGGCGCACAGGTGGCCAAATTCGGCGTTCACATGGGCAATGGGATCGGCAGCGTCGCCCTCGCCCTCGCCCTGCAGGGCGCGTATGCGGGCAGCTGCCATGTCCTTGAGGTCGCCCCCCGCGCAGAAATGCCCACCGGCGCCGCGCAGCACCACCACGCGGATGGCATCCGGCGTACCGATCGTGCTTTCGGCCTGTGCCAGGGCGCGCCGCAACTCACCCACCATCGCAAGCGACATGGCGTTGCGCACCTCGGGGCGATTCAAGGTAATTTCGAGCACAGCGCCCGTAATTAAAGCGTTAATAGCTATAAAATGCATAGCATTTCTCGCGGTTTTCGGTGGATGCACTGGGCAATGTGTTGCCTACAGCGCTTGATAGGGCGCGGCCCAGACCAGGGCTCCCGCGCAAGGGCCGCCCCGCCGCGCCGGGAGCGTCCCCCTGCCCGCATCGCGTAGCGATGCGAGAGCGGGGGGAAGCGGCGCAGCCGCTCAGGGGGGTGTTCATTTCTGTTTTCCGGGGAGCGTGCCTTCGAGCTTGCAGATGATGCCCAGCATGATCTCGTCGGCGCCGCCGCCGATGGAAATGAGGCGGCTGTCACGGTAGGCCTGCGAGATGGGGTTGTCGGCGGTAAAACCCATGCCGCCCCAGTACTGCAGGCAGCTGTCGGTGACTTCGCGCGAGAGGCGCCCGGCCTTGAGCTTGGCCATGGAGGCGAGTTTGGTGACGTCCTTGCCCGCAACGTAGGACTCCACCGCACGGTAGGTCAGAGCGCGCAGGCACTCCACCTCGGTGCGCAACTCGGCCAGACGGAAATGCACCACCTGGTTGTTCAGGATGGGCTGACCGAAGGTGTGGCGCTGGCGGGTGTATTCGATGGTCAGGTTGATGAGGTTGTCGAGTGAGCGCAGGCTGCTGGCGGCGCCGTACAGGCGCTCTTCCTGGAACTGCAGCATCTGGAACATGAAGCCCGCGCCCTCCTGGCCGATGAGGTTGCGCTGGGGTACGCGCACGTTGTCAAAGAAGAGCTGCGCCGTGTCGCTCGAATGCATCCCGATCTTCTCGATCTTCTGGCGCGTGATACCGGGTGCATCCATCGGTACCATGATGAGCGACTTGTTCTTGTGCACCGGTCCGTCCGAGGTGTTGGCCAGCAGGCAGCACCAGTCGGCCTGCATGCCGTTGGTGATCCACATCTTGGAGCCGTTGATGACGTAGTCGCCGCCGTCCTTCTTGGCCGTGGTCTTGAGCGCGGCCACATCCGAGCCGCCCGTGACTTCGCTCACGCCGATGCAGCCCACCATGTCACCAGCAATGGATGGAGCCAGAAACTCCTTGCGCAGCTCATCGGTGCCAAAGCGCGCCAGTGCCGGGGTGCACATATCCGTCTGCACGCCAATGGCCATCGGCACGCCGCCCACGTTGCAGTCGCCCAGCGCCTCGGCCATGACCATCGAGTAGCTGAAGTCCAGCCCCATGCCACCAAATTCGGTGGGGTACTTGATGCCCAGCAGGCCCAGGTCGCCCATCTTCTTGAAGAGCTCGCGCGCGGGGAAGATGCCTGCCTTTTCCCATTCGGCCGTGAAGGGGTTGATGTCGTTGGCGACAAACTTGCGCACTGTGTCGGAAATCTGCTCGTGCTCGGGGGTGAATTGCATGGTGTTCTCTCCAGGAAATAGATGGTTCTGGCGGGGTGGGCTTAGAAACGCGCCACGCCAAAGGTGTTGGGGTGCAGCACGCGCGCTCTGGCGTCGCGTGCCATGGCCAGGCACTGCGCCAGCACGTTGCGGGTGTCGCGCGGGTCGATGATTCCGTCGTCCCACAGGCGGGCGGTGCCAAACAGCACGTCCGACTCGGCGTTCAGGCGCCGCCGCAGTTGATCGCTCATGGCCTGGATGCCCGCTTCAGCCTGCTCGTTCATCGGCACGCCGGCACGCTCCAACTTGCCGCGGCTGAGCATCTCCATGACCATGGCCGCCTGCGCGCCGCCCATGACGGCTGTGCGCGCGGTCGGCCAGGTGAAGATGAAGTCCGGATCAAACCCGCGCCCGCACATGCCGTAGTTGCCGGCACCAAACGAGCCGCCCACCACGATGGTGAACTTGGGCACCCGGGCATTGGCCACGGCCTGGATCATCTTGCTGCCGTGCTTGATGGCGCCCGCGCGCTCGGCCGCCGTGCCCACCATGTAGCCCGTGGTGTTCTGCAGGAAGACCAGCGGCGTACCGCTCTGGTCGCACAGCTGGATGAACTGCGCAGCCTTGACCGAGCCCGTGGGCTGGATGGGGCCGTTGTTCGCGATGATGCCCACGCGGTGGCCGTCGATGCGGGCATGACCGCACAGGGTGTCGCGGTCGAAGCTGGCTTTGAATTCCAGAAAGTGGGAGCCATCGACGATGCGGGCGATGATTTCGCGGGCATCGTAGGGTTCCCGCTCGTCTGCCGGAACAATGCCCAGCAGCTCGGCGGCGTCGTACAGCGGTGCGCGTGCTGTGGCATCCGGGCCGCCTGCTTCGTCCCAGGGCAGGTGGTCCATCAGATCGCGCGCCAGGGCGATGGCGTGGCCATCGTTTTCAGCCAGGTATTCGCCCAGGCCGGTCACGCTGGCGTGCATCTCGCTGCCACCGAGTTCCTCGTCGGTCGCATCCTCGCCAATGGCAGCTTTGACCAGCGGTGGGCCCGCCAGGTAGATGCTGGAGCGGTCTTTCACCAGCACCACGTAATCCGACAGGCCGGGCAGGTAGGCTCCCCCCGCCGTCGATGACCCATGCACCACGGCGATTTGTGGGATACCGGCGGCCGACAGGCGCGCCTGGTTGGCAAAGCTGCGCCCGCCATCGACAAAAATATCGGCCTGGTACATCAGGTTGGCGCCGCCCGACTCCACCAGCGCGATCAGCGGCAGCTTGTTCTGCAGCGCAATCGCCTGGGCTCGCAGACCCTTCTTCAGGCCCATGGGCGCCACGGTGCCACCCTTGACGGCGCTGTCGCTGGCGGAAATCAGCACGCGCTTGCCCGCCACCTGGCCGATGCCCACGATGGAGCCACCGCCCAGCACGGCCTTCTTGCCGTCGTCGTCGTGCATGCCCAAGCCCGCCAGGGCGCTCAGTTCGAGAAAGCTGCTGCCCCGGTCGAGCAGGCGCGCCACGCGCTCGCGCGGCAGGAGCTGGCCCTTCTTCTCGAACTTCTCGCGTTTGGACGCCGACTCGGCCACCACCTTGCCCTGCAGGCCTTGCACCTGCGCCAGGCGCTCGGCCATGCGCTCGGCATTGCGGCGAAAGGCGTCGCTGCGTGTGTCGATGAGGGAGCGAAGGGCTGTCATGGCTGGAGTGCCTCCGGAGTCTGGGCACGGTGAAAGCCCTCGAACGCCTCCGAGCTTTCATGCTCCATGGTGGGGAAGACCGGGCTACCGAGCGAGGCTGCGCCATCGATCTGCAGCGTCACCCCGGTGATGAAAGCCGCGCCGGGGCTGAGCAAAAACACAATGGCTGCGCTGATTTCTGCCTCGGTGGCCAGGCGGCGCAGCGGCACATGTTCACGCAGCCTGGGGATCATTGCCTTGACCGCGCCGCCATAGCTGTCCATGCCCGACGAAGCCACCCACCCGGGCGCCACGGCGTTCACGCGCACACCCGCCTGGGCCCACTCGAAAGCCGCGCTCATGGTCAGGTTGCTCATGCCCGAGCGCGCTGCGCCCGAATGGCCCATGCCGGGCATGCCATTGCGAAAGTCGGCCGTCATGTTGACGACTGAGCCGCCATGCTCCTGCATGCTCTGCAAAAACACCTCGCGCATCATCAAGAAACCGCCCGTGAGGTTGCTGCTGACCACGGCCTCGAAGCCGCGCTTGCTGATGGCCTGCAGCGGCGCTGGAAATTGTCCGCCGGCGTTGTTGACCAGGCCATGGATGGGCCCCATGGACGCCACCATGGTGGCCACGGCAGCCTTCACGGCGTCTTCGTCGCGGATGTCGAAGGCAATGGTCTCGCACTGGCCGCCGTCCTCGCGAATTTCCTGGGCCACGCGGTTCAGTTTTTCGGCGGTGCGCCCGCTGATGACAACGCGCGCGCCCAGCGAGGCCAGTTCGTGCGCGGTGCAGCGACCAATGCCGCTGCCGCCGCCTGTGACCCAGACGGTACGGCTGGAAAACAAGCCGGGCCGGAAGACGCTTTGGTAGTGGCCAGGGGGCGGGGTGAGACCCTGAGGGGATGACGGGGACGGGTTCATGGCGGTGTAAGGGCGTACTAGGGATGCCAAATTAAAGGCCAGCATGACGTTAACGTCAACTAACTTTCTAATAGGTATTTTCCCTTTGGTATTGGGAATGAATTTTTCTTATGATGCGAGCCACTGCTTCACCAACCTGCAAGGAAAACCATGAACATCCAGGAATGCACCGACGCCATCCGCACCAAAGTGGGCGACAACAGCGGCCTCGACGCCGTGCTCAAATTCGACTGCGGCGCCGATGGCAAAGTCCTTATTGACGGCGCTTCCAGCCCCAATACGGTCAGCAACGAAGACGGCGAGGCCGACTGCACGGTGGAGATCACGCTGGACAACCTGAACAATCTGCTCACCGGAAAACTCGACCCGGTCACCGGCTTCATGGGCGGCAAGTTCAAGGTCAGCGGCGACATGAGCATCGCCATGAAGCTGCAGCGGGTCATCTGACCATGGCTGATGGCCACACCCAGAGCGCGGGCGATCGCCAGGCTGCGGCCACGGAAGCGGCGCGCCAGGTGCTGGCCGATCATTTCTCGGACGACAAACACTCCGAGCTTTTCGGCGTTACTGAGCTGTGCAGGGCCTTCGATGTGACGCCGCGCACCCTGCGCTTTTACGAAGACAAGGGCTTGCTCTGCCCGCGCCGCGTCAACGGCACGCGTGTTTACAGCCGGCGCGACCGCGCGCGCCTGGTGCTGATCCTGCGGGCCAAGGCCATCGGCTCGTCGCTGGCAGAAATCAAGCAGTACCTGGACATGTACGGCCAGGCGGGCGAAGGCCGCCAGCAGCAATTGCGCTATGTGCTGGAGCGCACCGACGGCGCGATTGCCGAGCTGGAGCAGAAGCTGACCCACATCGAGAGCAGTCTGGCCGAACTGCGCATCATCAACAGCAACGTGCGCAAAAACCTGGGCCTGCCGCCGGAGCTGGTCTGACAATAAGATCGTGAACACGTTCTTAGCCGTCTCCCTTGGTAGGGGGATCGCATCATTTGGGCGGGGACCGATCGGCCAAGGGCTAGTGTCGTGAGTTGGAAGTTCGTTTCAGAAAGCTGCCGAGAATCGCCGCCATCCCGCGTTGCAAATCCTCGCAATAGCTCCGGCTATCGCTGTGGTTTGCGCCTTGCCTGACGCCGATTTCGACATCTTTCACTTTTTCAACCTACTTCCAACTCACGACACTAGAAGCAGTCGTGCGGCCTCCTGGTCAACTCGCTCAACGATTGGAAGCACCTCGACACGCACGGCAGCGCCGTTGGCACAAGGCAAAATTGCTGCTTCTCGCAAGGTCGAAAACGGGCCACTGGCGGCTGATAGAGCAAGGACACACATGGAACAGGGGCACATTCGCGTCGAACCATTGGACGCAATTTCTGGCGGCTGGCGCGTACTTCTTCACAACCCTGACCGCCTCAACGCCATGTCGCGCGCCATGTGGCGCGAGTTGAAATCAGTTTTCGAGCAGATCAATGCCGACGCCAGCGCCCGCTGCGTGCTGGTGGAAGGCGCTGGCACAGCGTTTTGCGCCGGCGGCGATATTTCCGAATACCCCGCGTTTCGTTTTGACGAGGCAGCGCTGCGCGACTTTCACGAAACGGAGGTCTGGGGAGCACTCGCTGCCATGCTCGCCTGCGACGTGCCGCTGGTCGCTGGTATTGCAGGCGCCTGCATGGGCGCGGGCGTGGAGATAGCCAGCTGCTGCGACATCCGCATTGCCGGCGCATCGGCCCGCTTTGGCGCCCCGATTGCGCGGCTGGGTTTTCCCATGGCGCCGCGCGAGGCGCAGTTGGTGGCGGGCACGCTGGGCGAGGCCGTGGCGCGGCAGATGCTGCTGGAAGCCGCCACGTTTTCTGCCGCCGAGATGCAGGCCTGCGGTTTTCTCTCGCGCGTCGTCACCAAGGACGCGGTCGCGGCAGAGACACGCGCCAGTGCCGGCCGCATCGCCGCGCTCGCGCCGCAGGCGGCGCGCCTGAACAAGCAGACGCTTCGTGCCTTGAAATCGCCTTCCACGCTTGCGGGGTATGCGCAAGCAGCTATGGAAAGCATAGTGGATGGCGCCTACGGCTATGCCGACAGCGCCGAGCACCGGGAGGGCATCCATGCTTTTCTCGCCAAACGAGCGCCGAATTTCTGATCACGGCGGGTGATTGAACCCGGTAACTATCAAAATGAGAGCTTGTAGCGCTTACCCAGTAAGCGCTAGAGGCCAATTTCTCTATTAATCTGGCGCTACGCTGCCCATGGCGCGCAGCAGCCGCGCCGCCTCCGCCTCTGGGTCTTGCGCCGCCACCAGGGCGCGCACGACGGCAATCGAGCCCACGCCGGTGTCCAGAATCGCGCCAAACTGGTCAGCGCCAATGCCGCCAATCGCCACGGTGGGGTAGTCGCGCAGCAGCGCCGCGTAGGCGGCCAGGCGCGCCACGCCCTGGGGCGCCGTGGCCATGCGCTTGAGTGTGGTCGGGAACACCGCGCCGAGGGCGATGTAGCTGGGCTGCACCGCGTCGGCGCGCAGCATCTCGGCGTAGCCGTGGGTGCTGACGCCCAGGCGCAGGCCGCTGGCTCGCAACTCGTCCACTTCGACAGCGCTGAGCGCATCCAGGTCTTCCTGGCCCAGGTGAGCGCCGTAGGCGCCAGCCGAGATGGCTTCGCGCCAGTGGTCGTTGATGAACAGCAGGCCTGGCGTGCCGGCTACGGCATCAACAGCGGCGCGTACTTCGCGGGCAATGGCGGCGGCATCGTCCGATTTGAAGCGCAGTTGCACTGTGGGCACCCCTGCGCGCGCCATGCGGCCCACCCAGGCGGCGTCGGGCAGCACGGCGTACAGGCCGAGCTGCTGCGGGCAGGCGGCAAAGGGCGCCGCATGCGGGCGCGCCTGCAGGCCAAAATCCTGCGCTGCGCAGGGCCAGAGTTCGGGCGCGCTGCTGCCGGTGCGCTCCCAGCGCGCCTGCCAGGCATGGGCCAGCACCTGGGCATCGTGGGCAATGAAGCCGAGCGCGCTGCAGGCGGCCAGCGCTGCGCGGTACACCGGGGCGGCGCTCTCAGGCGCGGGAGCAGGCAGCGGCGCAAAAGCGCTGAATTTGGCAGCGTGGGCTCGCTCGATGTCGCGCGCCAAGGTGGTGGTGTCGGTCATGCGGGCGCATGGTGCCAGAACGGCGTGCCCAGCACCGGCGTGCTCGGCTGGGCGCTCGCCTGGGGCTGCATGGCGCCGGCGCGGCGCGCGCTGTGGCCGGCGCGCACGGCGTCGGCAAAGGCCACGGCCATGGCAACCGGGTCTTGCGCCAGGGCCACGGCGGTATTCAGCAGCACGCCATCAAAGCCCCACTCCATGACCTGGCAGGCATGCGATGGCAGCCCCAGGCCGGCATCGACCAGCATGGGCACGTTGAGGCGCTCGCGCAGCACCTGCAAGCCGTAGGGGTTGACGGGGCCGCGGCCGGTGCCAATCGGCGCTGCCCAGGGCATGACCGCCTGGCAGCCCACGTCGACCAGGCGTTGGCACAAAATCAGGTCTTCGGTGCAGTAGGGCAGCACTTTGAAACCGTCCTTCACCAGGGTTTCAGCGGCGGCGACGAGGTTCAGCGTGTCGGGTTGCAGCGTGTAGTCGTCGCCAATCACTTCGAGCTTGATCCATGGTGTGTTGAACACCTCGCGCGCCATCTGGGCGGTGGTGATGGCCTCCTGCGCGCTGTGGCAGCCGGCGGTGTTGGGCAGCACGGGCACGCCGAGTTCGCGCAGCAGCTCGAAGAAGCTTTGCCCGCCGTCGGCGCTGCCGCTGGTCTGGCGCCGCAGCGAGGCGGTCACCATGCCGGGCCTGGCCTGCAGCACGGCAGCTTTCAGCGTGCTGGGCGAGGGGTAGCGCGCCGTTCCCAGCAGCAAGCGGCTCTGGAAGGTTTCGCCGTAAAGGGTGAGGGTGTCAGGGGATGCAGGAGCGGTCATGGCAAAAAGAGGGTTCAAGGCGGCTCAGCCGCCAGTGACAGGGGAGATGACTTCAACGCGGTCGCCGGCCTGCAGCACCTGCTGGGCATGGCGTGCAGCTGGCACAAACACCGTATTCACAGCCACGGCAAACGGCGGCTTGGCGTCCATGTCGGCCAGCAGCTCGGCGACGCTGGCGCCGTCCTGCAGCGTGCGTGGCAGGCCGTTGACGGTGAGGTTCATGCGGCAAGTTCCTCGGTTGACTCTGCGGTGTCCACCGTCAGGTCAAAACTGCGTGCCAGCGGCGAATCGCCCGTGGCCAGCAGTTCCAGCACCACGTCGAGCAGGGCCGGCGCAATCATGTAGCCGTGGCGGTACAGGCCGTTGACTTCCAGCACGCGCGGCGTGCGCAGGCGCACAGCGGGCAGGTTGTCGGGCAGGGTGGGGCGACACTGTGTCGCGATTTCCAGGATTCGCGCCTCGGCAAAACCGGGGTGCACGGCGTAGGCGGCGCTGAGCAGTTCGAGCGCAGAGCGCACGCTGGCGGGCGAGAGATCGTCGGTTTCGATCTCGGTGGCGCCGATGACGAACACATGGTTTTCCTTGGGCGCGATGTAGATGGGGTAGCGCGGGTGCACCAGGCGCGTCGGGCGCGCCAGCGTGACCTCGGGCGCATGCACGCGCGCCACCTCGCCGCGCACGCCGCGCAGCTCGCGCCACGCGCTGCGTGCGCCCAGGCCCCGGCAATCGATCACCCAGCCTGGCTGGCCGCTGGTGCCCGGCGTGAAATCTGCCGGGTCGGCGGCCTGGTTCCAGTGGGTCTTCACGCCGAGCGTCTGCATTTCCAGCACCAGTGCGGCCAGCAGTTGGCGGTTGTCGAGCTGGCCCTCGCCGGGCAGCAGCATGCCGCTGGCAAAGCGCGTCGCCAATGCCGGCTCTACTTCGGCCAGTCGCGCGGCGTCGAGCGGCTCCATGGCGGGGAGTTCTGGCACCTGCTCACGCGTGGCGGCGAGCTGCTGGCGCAGGCGCGCAGCGTCGGCCGCGTCCTGGCGGTGCCAGACGATCAGCGTGCCTTCCTGCTGGAAGAACACCGGGCTCGCCAGCGTGCCCAGGAGTTCCCGCCAGCGCGTGAGCGCATAGCGCCCCATGCGCACCACGCCGTGCTCGGTGACGGCCGATTCGGCCAGCGGCGCCAGCATCCCACCGGCGACGCGGGCGGCCGAATGCTCGCCCTCGGGCCCGCCCAGGTCGTAGATGTCCACCGGGTGGCCGGCGCGCGCCAGCGAGACTGCCAGCAGCCGACCCATGAGCCCGGCGCCCAGGATGGCAAAAGAGTTTGGTTGTGAAGTCATCGTGTTCCGTCCAGGGTTCACGGACAAAACGGGCACACCGGGATGGTGCCTGCAGCGGAAACTCCCCACGCCAGCATGACCTGGATCGGGTAACGGGGCGGCGCGCCTGCCGGTGGCGGGGTGCTGCATGCCCCAGGGTGTTTCTCAGTCCGCGCCACATTGGCGGGACACCCCTGTTTCGTCCAGCGAGAATTAGAGCACAGCAGCAAAACCACGGCCTTGACATGGCGCAGGGCACACTCGCGTTGAAAGACCACCCAGAATGACATCAGAACCGCATTCCGAATCGACATCCCCCCGCTATGTGCGCGTGCTCTCCATCGCCGGCTCCGACAGCGGCGGCGGCGCGGGCATTCAGGCCGACCTCAAAACCTTTGCCGCGCTCGGCTGCTACGGCATGACGGCCATCACCGCGATCACCGCGCAGAACACCCAGGGCGTGCGCGCCATCCATGGCATTCCCCCCGAGATGCTGCGCGCGCAGATCGACGCCGTGGTGGAAGACATCGGCGTCGATGCCGTGAAGATCGGCATGCTGCATTCGCCGGAAATCGTCGCCGTGGTCGCCGACGCCGTGCGCCGCCACCGCCTGCCGCATGTGGTGCTCGACCCGGTGATGGTCGCCACCAGCGGCGACCGCTTGATGGCGGCCGAGACGGTGCAAGTGCTGGTGCGCGAGCTGTTCCCGTTGGCCGAAGTTGTCACCCCCAACCTGGACGAAGCTGCGCTGCTGCTCGGCCACGCCATTGGCGGCCCGGCCGCACTCGACGCCGCCGCGCGTGATCTGCTCGCCCTGGGCGCGCCAGCCGTGCTGCTCAAGGGTGGGCACCTGGCGGGCGATGCGGTGATTGATGTGCTGATCGAGACTGGCGGTCGCCTCACCCGGCTGGAGGCACCGCGTATCGCCACGCGCAACGGTCACGGCACCGGTTGCACGCTGTCTTCGGCCATCGCGGCTTACCTGGCGCTGGGCCTGCCACTGGCGCAGGCGGTAAAAGAAGCGCGTGCCTACATCCTCGGTGCGATTGCCGCCGGCGCAGAGGTGCGCACCGGGCAGGGCGCCGGGCCGCTGAACCATGGCTATGCGCCGGTGGCGCAGCGGGTGCAGTAACGAGATTTGAGGGTTTTTTAGGCCCTAGCGCTTATCTGTAAAGCATTTACAGCTATCAGAAACGAAGCGCTCAAGCGCTGCGCGGGCGCGTCACCCAAGCCAGCAAAAAGCTGAGCGCCAGCGTCGGCAGCGCCGAGCCCAGCGCCGGTGCAAACTGCGCCAGCAGGTGGTAGCACGCAATGCCCGCGAGCCAGATGGCAATCGGCGCCGCATGCGCAGCGCGTGCGCTTGCTACCCGGTCCGCCACGTCGCGGTGGCCTGCCAGGCATCCCAGAATCACCCCAAACAGCGGCACAAAGACCGAGCTGAGCAACAGCAAAAACGGCTCCAGGCTGTGCATGGGCAGCACCAGTGCCAGGCCGGTGCTCAAGACGGCAATCAGCAGGCCCCACTGGCGCACACTCCAGCGCGGCAGCAGGCTGTGGCTAGAGACGGCGCCTGAATACGCGTCGCCATAGGCGTTGTCCACCTCGTCGATGAGGATGAGCGAGAGCGCAATCAACCCGCCTTGCGCCAGCAGCAATGCCGTCACCAGATTCTCACTGGGCAGTACCAGCGCCACCAGCACGCCGAGCGCGTAGCACCAGATATTGGCCAGCGCATAGCCGGCCCAGGTGCCGCGCAGCGCTGCGCTGCCGCTCTTCCCATGGCGTGCGTAGTCGGCCACCAGAGGTAGCCAGGAAATCGGCATGGCGATCACCAGATCCAGCGCGGGCAGCACACCCATGCCGCCTTCGCCGCGCCGCTGCCAAAGGGCTTCGAGCCCCTGTGCGTTCGCGATGTCCAGAAACTTCCAGGTGAGCCAGAGCAGCGAGAGCACCACCAGCGGCAGCGCCACGCGCGAGACGATGCGGCGCACTAGCTGCACCATGGAGCCGCTGATCAGCAGCGTGATCGCGCCGCCCCACAACAGTGTGGCCAGCACCGGCCAGTAGCCCGCGAGCATGCTGCCCGACTGCCGGCCAATCGCCACGGTGGCGTCGCGCATGATGACCAGCTCGAAGGTGCCCCAGCCCAGCAGTTGCACGATGTTCAGAACGATGGGCAGGCGCGCAAAGCTGCGTCCGTAGACCGCGTGCATCAGCCCGGCGCTCGCCAGGCCGCTGTCGCAGCCGATCTTGGCCACCCAGCCGAGCATGCCGGCGCCAATCAGCGAGCCGCCGACGATGGCGAGCAGGGCTTCCTTGGTGCCCAGCGCCGGCATCAGATAGGCGCCCACCTGCATCACCAGCAGCCCCACGCCCAGGCTGAACCACAGCGAGGCGTGGTCGCGCAGGCCGAACACGCGCCGGTCGGACGCGATGGGCGCCAGCGCTTCGTTGGCAGGGAGGGTGGGTGTCGTCATGGCAGCTCCGTAAAGACCTGCGCGGGAGCTGCTGGCGTGCTGTGCCGCTGGCAATGCGGCTTGGCGTGGCGTTCCGGCTTCCCTGCGCGAGGATGACCTCAATCAGGTTCAAAGGGACTCTCTCAGCCCACGCCGCTTGCGCAGCAGGGCACCCCTAGCGAATGCACCGGGTGAGCGGTGCGCAGCGGATTCTAGCGGCGAGGCACAAAGCCGTCCGGGTAGTGTGCAGAGGCCCTAACCGTTGACGGAAACGACTTCTTCGGTAATGAAACCTGCGGGCAGCACAATTTCGAGCATCTCAATGTCCGGGCTGTGGCCCAGCTCGCGGTGGCGGATGCCGGGCGGCTGGTATACGCAGGAGCCCGCCTCCAGGCGCACTGCGCCCTGGCCCTCGTACTCGAATTCAATCCAGCCCTTGAGGATGTAGACAAGCTGAAATTCAGTGTGGTGCAAATGCGGCTGGCTGGAAAATTCCTGCCCTGCCGCCGCGCGGATGACGTGGGCATCGACACGGCCTTGGGTGGCCTGCTGGATGCCCAGGTCGCGGTACTCGAAGAACGAGCGCAGGCCGCGCTCGAACGTGGCGTCCTTGGCGTGGGTGGCGGTGAAGCCTTGCGTAGTCATCGGGATTCCTTTCGTAGGTAGACCTCAGCGCTCGCTCCAGCGCGAAGTGAAACACCGGCAGGCGCTCGAGCGTCGGCCGCAGGTGCGCAAGCGGCCGGCCAATACCAGCGCGTTGGTGACAAGGGCAAGTGGTTTTGGCAATCGAAATCCTCTCATTCCATTTCTAAATCAAACGATTACTTTGTCGGCTTCGCTTGCCGTACGCCTGTACTGTCTGCGCTTCGCCTTCGCGTACTCGATTGATTGAGAAACCGAATCAGGTGGCGAGTGTTACAGCGTTTGCCAAATGCCGTCGTGCATGCTGCCGGCGATGAAGCAGTCGGCTGCGCCGTTGACCAGGTCCCAGTATTTGGGGTCGGCGGTCATTTTGGTGTTGAGCGTTTCCATCGCCGCCATATCGGCATAGCGCGTGGACCAGGCAATGCGCTGCGGGTTGCCGCCTACGGGGCGCAGGACCTCTACATCCAAATGGTGGCTGCTCTTGAGGAAACCCGCAATGTCCTTGGCGAAGGCCATGGCCGCTGCCTGCTTGCCGGGTTTGACGCTGGCCACGCGAACGAATGCAATCATTGAAATCTCCTGGTGCCGCCGAACAAGGGTTTGGACGGAAGGCCTGGCGGCGAGGCTTTCAGCGCGGGTGCGGCCATCGGCCGTGCCGCCTGCAGTGTCTGCGCCGCCACCGCTGCTGTCCTTTATCTCCCCTAAACCTTGCTAAAGCGCTCGCGCAGAGGGTAGATTGCGAAACCTTCCACGAAAGCCCCCATGCCCGATTCGGTGCTGTTTGGCCGCTTCGCTTTGCTGCTTGACCAGCGCCGGCTTCTGGAAAACCATGCGCCGATCAGCCTTGGAGCGCGGGCGTTTGACCTGCTGGCCACGCTGGTGCAGCACCGTGATCGCGTGGTGTCCAAGGATGAACTGCTCAGGCTGGTGTGGCGCGACGCGGTGGTGGAAGAGAACAACCTCAGCGTGCAAATCTCCACCTTGCGCAAGGTGCTGGGTGCCGACGCGCTGCAAACCGTGGTGGGTCAGGGCTACCGCTTCACGCTTGCAGTCAGTGCAGCGCCAGCTGGTTCCTTTGAGGGCGACATGGTGCTTGGCCTGCCTGACAAGCCGTCGATCGCGGTGCTGCCCTTTGACTGCGTCGGCAATGGGTGGACCGGCATGCACCTTGTCGACACGATGGGTGACGACCTCATCGACGCGCTTTCGCGTCTGCATTCCATCTTTGTCATCTCGCGCCACAGCGTGCAAAGCTACCGCGGGCGCGCCGTTCACCCACGCGAGGTCGCGCGAGAACTCGGCGTGCGCTACGTGCTCGAAGGCAGCGTGCGCCGCCTGGCGGGTGAAGTGCGGATCGCTGCCGCGCTGATTGATGCCCTGACAGGCCAGCAAATCTGGAGCGAAGGCTATGCATGGGGCTGGGGCGATGGCTCCGCGCCGCAGCACGCAATCGTCCGCGCCATCGTGATCGCCATGGTGCCGCACATCGAGCACTCCGAGATTGAGCGTGCCCGCCTGCTGCGGCCGCAGAGCAGCAGCGCCTACGCGCTGGCACAGCGCGCGTGGGCCCAGTCGCGCGAAGGCCTCTCGCGTTCCAACCGGGGCGCGCGGGACGCCGCCATTGCGCTGGCGCGCGAGGCGCTGGCCATCGATCCGCGCTGCAGCGCCGCACTCAACGCCATCGTCGATACGCTCTCGTGGCACATGTATTTCGACACCGCTCCGCCCTCGGCCCTGGCAGACGCACTCGACGCCACCGCGTGCGCCCTGGCCATCGACAGCAACGACGCCCTGGCCTGGCGTGGCCGGGGCTGGCTGATGCTGGTGAGCGGCAGGCTGCAGGAAGCGGTGGTGGACTTCCGGCGCTCGCTGGAACTGAACCCGAACGACGCCGTCACCCTGGCACGGCTGGGCATCTCCGAGGCCGTCTCCGGCGACCCGGCGGGCGGCGTGGCCCGCTGCATGCAGGCGATTCGTCTGAGCCCGCGCGACCCGGCACGTTTTCACCTGCTGGACAACCTGGTGTGGGCGCAATTTGCCGCGCAGGCCTACGGCGACGCCATCCACACCGCAGAGCAATCGCTGCGCGAGGCCGATTTTGCGGGCACGCGGCTGTGCCTGGTGCTGTGCCTGGTGGGCGCAGGGCAGTTGGACCGTGCGGCTGCGCAATTGAGCGCGCTCAAGACACTGGCGCCGGATATGGTCGCCGCGCGGCTGCAGGGGGTGTGGCTGGCGACCGACCCCGAGGTCTGCGGGCGCGAGGTGGCGTTCCTTGCGGCAGCGGTGCGGCGGATGGATGAAGGATGAGCGATTCGGCTGCTGGGGCCGCACAGGGCACGGGTGCCGCACTGCAGTCAAGGCAAAAGTGGGCTTCAGCGCAGATGCACAAAGGGCTTGCAGCTATCAAAACAAGAGAGCTGTGGACCGGCTCTCAGCCCTTGTCGCCGCCGATCTCCACGCTGGAGGCGCATAGGGGCGGGTACTCGGGCCGCGCGAAAACTGCAGGCGATGGGCAGCTGCCTGGGGCAGGCAGGTCGGGGCTACTTCTTCGCTCCCAGATCCGACAGCAGTTCGATCTGCAGCTCCTGTATGCGTACCAGACGCTCCCACTGGTGCGACAGCAGGTGGTCCATCTTTTCATGCAGGTGCCGAATTTCCAGCTCGGCCTTCAGGTTGATCTGGTAGTCGTGCCCGGAGCGAATGCGGTCTTTCGCTTCTTGCCGGTTCTGGCTCATCATGATGACGGGGGCCTGGATGGCGGCAAGGCAGGAAAGAATGAGGTTGAGAAAGATAAAGGGGTAAGGGTCCAGCGGTTTCCACAGCAGCACCAGTGAATTCATGGATACCCAGGCCACGAGAAAAAGGCCAAAGGCAATCAGAAACGCCCAGCTGCCCCCAAATGCGGCGATTCTGTCGGCCAGTCGCTCGCCGAAATTCCATTTCTTTTCATATCTGGCGTCGATGTTGGTCGACAGTATTTCGTGCTCCCGCAGGCTGCGAATCACTTCATGTTCAAGCGACGACAGCTCGCCGCGCTCGGATTCAAGAATCGAGTGCACGTAGGCGCCTCGAATCTTGGCAAGATCCGCGCGGCAGATATACGCTTGAGCTGACCTTGAGGGATCGATCTTGCAGATTTCTTGCGCCATCGCTTTGCCGATGACCTCCCCCGAAATGAGATCGGGTCGCTGGAAAGCCTGGTTGCAAATCGCGCAACGGGGCTTCTCGGTAGCTTTGTCGGTCATGGCTTGGCCTCTATCGCAATCGGGTCGCCGCAGAATCGCCGATGGCCGCAAGCGGGCCATGGGGCGGTTGGTTCGCATACCCCATTGTGTGCGCTTGGTGCGCTTGAGCGCCCGGAGGGCTCCGCGCCCAGGCGCCGCTGCAGTTGTGCGCTGCTTGGTGTATTCAAGCAGTATTTTCTAGCCACCTGCGACGATTCAAGTGGGAATCCCCTGCAGCGCAGACACATAGTCTGCGCCTCTGGCCTCGGCAAACACATCCAGCGCCAGCGTAAAGGCTGCTTGCAAGACCAGGCCAATGCCAATACCTGCTGCCATGTCGTGGTGCTGCAAAAAGGCAATCATGCCAACACCGACGATCAGCAGCACCATTTCGATCGCCTTGTAGATCGAAAAGTTTTTCATGACTTTCTGCATTCGGGTGGTTTCGTCCGCCTTCAACGCCGCAGGATTTGCGTTTAGCTGAGCGTTCAAGGCGGACAACTGCGTGTCGGTGCGGAGGTAGACGGAAGCACCCACCACCATCTGCATCAGCGCAATGGCCACCAGTGGGTAGGCCATGGATTTCAGCCGATGACCGTTCATCCAGAGCCAAATGCTGATGCCAATGGCCAAAAGGCCAACGGCAATAAAAATCAAGCTCTCCTGCTTCTCTGCGCTGAAGTAGCTGCTCATGTGGTTGAACATGGTGCGGTCCTTATGCGAGTGGTCTGGTCAAGGTTTTGACAAGCTTCGTTGCCAGGTTGCGAGGCGTGATGCGCATGCCTTGCGCCATGGCCCAATTCATGAAGCCAGGGATGTACACCCGTTGCCCGCGTTGCATGGCGCGGTAGCCCAATGCGGCAACTTCTTCTGAGGTGGGCAGTTTCTTTCCCTTGACCAGTGCCGAGCTACCCAGATCGGCCTTGTCCTGAAAGCCCGAGGCCGTAGGGCCTGGACAAAGCGCCGTCACGGTTACACCGGTGTCTTCCAGCTCGGACGCAATGGCCTCCGAGAAACTCAGCACAAATGACTTGGTGGCGTAGTACACCGCCATGTAGGGGCCTGGCTGAAATGCCGCCGTGGATGCCGTGTTCAGAATCTTGCCGCGCGTCGCCAACAAATCGGGCATAAAAAGCTTGGTCAGCACCACGACCGTGTTCATGTTGAGTTGCATCATGGCCAGATCTGACGCCAGCGCCGAGTCTTTGAACTCGCCAAACGCCCCGTAACCGGCGTTGTTGACCAAGGCGCTCAGGGTGATGCCGCGCGCTTTGATGTTGGCGTGCAGTTGCGCAGCGCCGCCATTGGTTTCCAGGTCTGCGCCAATGACAGTGACGGCAACCTTGAATTGTCTTTGCAACTCATCGGCCAAGGCCTGCATCTTTGCCTCGCCTCGGGCCGCCAGCACGAGCTGGTAGCCGTCTTGCGCAAAGTGGTAGGCCAGCGCTTTGCCAATGCCTGACGATGCACCGGTGACAAGTGCTGTTTTCTGAGAGATAGGGGTTGTGGTCAAGGTGAAGCTCTGGTGTGATGGTGTCGATGGAGGCATTCAAAACCCGGCACTAAGGTGCCATGTCAAGCCCTTGTGGTGTATTTTGTGTGCCTGTTCGAAACCACTTGACTCGGCACCTTGGTGCCAGGTTTAACATGTGGCGCCGCCCCGCAAAAAGAAATGAAATCCGTCATCACCGTCGATTCCTTCAAGACCTTGCAGACCACAAGCGGCTTGTGCAGGGCTGCCAAGGTAACCCGCGGTCAATTGCGCTTGTATGAAGACGAGGGTCTGATTGCGCCACAGAGCCGGACGGAAGCCGGCTACCGCCAATATGGTCCCGATACGCAGGACCGGCTCAAAGCCATCATGCATTTGAAGGAACTCGGCTTCACGCTGGCCGAAATTGCCCTGCTGCTATCCGATCGCGATAACGGCGACATCGACGGGCAAGCCATGGTTCGGCTGGCTGGAGAGGTGCTGTCAAAAATTGATGAGCGCATTGCAGGTCTGCAAGTGATACGTGGCTATGTGGCACCGGTTGCGGTGGGTGATATGAGCGTACTGCAAGAGGAAGACTGCAACTTCGTCTATGAATTCATGACGGCTTTAGCTGCTGAGAAGGCCAAGCGACGCGCTTGATGGCTGGTGTGTTTATCTGCCGAACGAATGTGTCTGTGAGAGCCATGCGTGCACCTTTAACGGTATCTCGAATCGGACATCTCCGAGATACCGTCATAGATACCGTACGTTTGACGGTATCTCATGGCACGCAATGACACAGCCTGACGCAACAAAAAACCCGCAACGCTAGGAAGCGTGCGGGTTTTGAGAGGGTGTGAGGCGGTATGAATCGCTCATTTGGCCCCCGGAGGAGTTCAAATCTGTCCTTGGAGCCCGCAAGGGTTATAGGTTTGCGCATTTCGATTTATAAAAGTACCGTCAAAAGTACCGTCGTTTTTCGAAATGTCGTTTTTTGGGCTAATCGGGTGGGCAGCATGGTCGGCGGGACCACATCTGCCATCTGTCGCGCCTCTCGCTAGTTCATGCAGGCGCGCCACGTTGGCCGGGAAGATTTTGCTTTCGGCGTCAATGAAGCCGGGCGAGTTAGTCGGCACGTCAATATTCAGCCCTGGGTAAACGCGGTTTGATCTGCCGATCCACTTGATCAGTTCAACGCAACACCCCCAGCAGCCCCGTACACCGCCCCTCCAGATCGCACAGCGAGCGCGAGCCATCCTGCCGCTCGCGCAGCGTCACCAGCTCCCCCTTGCGCAGGCTGGCCCCCTCCTGCAGCGCATAGAACCCTGCATCGGTTTCCACCAATGCCCGGGTGAACAGGCCTCCCTTGAGCTCGACCCGCAGCACCTGCCCGGCAGCGGTCTCCTTTTGCACGCTTGCATCACTCTCATGGGTCAGCCACCACATCGCGCTCAGCACCAGCGAGATCGCCAGCATGGCCAGCAAGCCCATCCCGATCAACTGAATGCAGATGAACAGGTCGCTCAGCGCCCCACGCAGGCGCCCGGTACGCACAGCACCTGAGCGCTTGTCCTTGCTTTCACCTTCGGCTTTGTCTTCGTCGTCGATTGCATCGTTGGGTTTGATCGTCATAACGGTTCTTTCTTGATCGGTTGCGGGGCCGGGGCCAGCGCACGGGGACCGGGCGCTGCTTGTGTGCCCCTGAAGCGGTAGACCTGCCCCATGCCCCGCCCCATGCCCCGTAGAGGCAGGCCATCTCTGGCTCCGGGCAGTGCCCGCTCAATCCTCGCCGTCGCTCTCGCCCTGCGGGTCGAGGAGCCAGTACCAGTCCTTGGCGAGCGGCTGGTACACATGGCCCTGCAGGTGCTCCAGGGTGCGGGCCTTCTCTGGTGCAGAGGAGTCGCTGGCCTCAAGGTGCGTGAGCAGGTGCCGGGCACCGGAGGCAAGCACGGCCCCCACCTCCGTCTGCACCGCTACCAGCTCCATCTCTTCCTGCACTTCGCGCAGGAGCAGCTGCAGCGCATGGCGCTCGCGCTGCCAGCGCCTGAGCGCAGCCTCCACATGGGCCGCCCAGGTGGCAAGCGAAACACGCCCCTCCCAGTGGATCCCGGCGACCTCCAGGTCCTGCGCCAGCTGCTCGGGAAGCTGCTCGGCCAGGAGATGGGCGCCGGGTGCCTGGGCAAACAGCGCCCCCACGCCACGCGTGACCTCCAGCACCGCCTGGATGCGAAACTGGACGTTGGACACGGCGAGTTGCTCTCGCTCAAGGCGGCGCTCCAGGAGGGTCTGGTCCAGCTGGCGCAGCTGGGCAGAGAGTTCGGACTTCAGCAATGCCGGCAGGATGGAATCGGCCACCTGGGCCTGGAGGCCGCCGAGTGCGCAGGCCAGCGCGGCCTGGGAGCCGGCCAGGCCCGAGTCCTCCCAGCAGATGAACTCCGGCTCTTGCAGGGGAGCCATGGGGCTGCTGCGCAGGACGGAGGATGCAGAAGGTGCAGGGCCTTGCGCGCCCGCGTTGGAGGAGAGAGAGGTTTCGGTAGATTTGCTATGCATGATGGTTTCCATTGAGCTTGGATGCCACCCGGTCAGACCATCTGGCTGGGTTGGCCAAACAAAGATCTCATGCGAAAGCGCGAAGTCAAATCGGTGCGGCGTCCTCAGCCCGACTTTTTGGCAGGAAGGATCAACCTACGTCTGTGGTGTTCGGGGGGGGGAACGGCGAGGCCGCAGGCACCAAGAGTAAGGACGGGCCAGCGGAGATGCGTGCGCGGGTACAGCGCATCAAGGGCATGATCGCCGCGCCGAGCGAGGACAAGAAGCCCGGTGGCAACCCTGTCGTGCTGCTCACGGCGCATGGCTCGAAAGGGCTTGAGTTCGATGAGGTCTGGATTCTCGGGGCTGAGGACGGCGTTTTTCCGGAAGATTCGAGCAACATCCAGGAAGAGCGGCGCCTGTTCTATGTGGCCATGACGCGGGCGCGCAAAATGCTTCTTATCAGCGCGGCGGGCAAGGCGCCCTTGTCGCCTTTCCTTGTCGAGACCGGGATCACGCGCATGCCTAAGTCGGGCATTTTGAATGAGGGGCGGGGCACATAGCCGACGCGCCGGGGACGCTGTGCCTGGGCTTGTCGCACGGCGGCCCGCGCCGCGCCTACAGCCAATTTTCTAGCGTCAGGCCAGGGATGCGGCTGAACTCGCGCAGGTTGCCAGTCACCAGCGTCAACTCCAAGGCGCAGGCATGCGCAGCGATCAAGAGGTCATTGGCGCCGATGGGCAGGCCAGCAGCCTCCAGTTCGGTGCGGGCTGCGCCGTATTCGCTATCCGCAGGAACGTCCGGCGGCAATACGGGAATGATTTCAAGCACGCCTTCCACCTTGGCCAGCGGTCTGGGCGAGGCCTTCCTGGCGCAGCCATAGCGCAGGTCCGCCGCGACGATGATGCTGGTGTACACGTTCTTGCCGCCGATCTTTTCGATGTGCCGAGCAGCAGAACCAGACGGATTGCGGATGAGGTCGCTGATGATGTTGGTGTCCAGCAGGTAGCCGTTCAAAATTGTCGCCGGTACTCCGTGGTCAGTATGGTTGCAGCGGAGCCGGTCCCGGGACGAGTTCGGGGACCGGTTTGTCCTCCGGTCGGGCTGGCGCGTCGTCGATGCTCGGGAATTGATCCTCAGGCTCGAGCGGTGGCTCTTGTCGCCACTGGGCCAGCAGTTCGATGATGTTGGTGGGCCGGGACACGGGTTCAATGACAAGCCTGTCGCCCTCACGGTGGATCAGCACACGATCACAGGGAAGCTCGAATTCGACGGGGAGCAACTGCTGCTGATCAGAAGTAGACCGCCGAAGGTGAGTCACTGGACCGCATCAGCGAATTGCTTCACGGTGAGCACGCCCCGGTTCCCCCACGCATGGGCCATCGGCTCGGTCGAGGTCCGCAGCCACCTGATGGTGGCCGACGGTGTGGACCTGGTGATCGAGCACGGGCGCGCAGGCTTGTCACCCGAGCAGGTGCGCGAGTTCGTCAACGGTGTGATGGTAGTCTTTGCTCAGGTCAGCGGCGAAGAGCGCGTACTAACAGCCGAGGTACAGAACATCCAACGAAAGTGCAAAAACATGGACCGCGTGAACGTGCGCGTATCGAGACCCAGGACGGTGGCCGGTGAATCTGCTGGGCGTCAAACCTCCAGGCCACCTGCGCGGCTTGAAGTTCACGCTATGCCTAGTAGCAGCACACTGCGAATGCCTCTCCTTATCTGTGTTTCCTGCCTTGCTCGGCGCGATACAACAAGTGATTGCAAAGCAAGTTTCTAGAGGAAATAACTGCGTACTCGTACCATACGATTTGTAGAAATAAGTGCATTACGAACCTTCAATTGTTTACAATAACTGCTCAGTCAATTCATCTTAGCGCCTCATATGCCAGATATGTTTGGGATAGTCACAAGCTGCAGCTCGCGGAAGCGATCCAGCAAGTTGGTGGCCCGCCTGGATCCCTCGGACCTTCAGGGGGGTGTGGCTAAGGTTGCTGCGCGGTGGCTTCAAATCATTGCTGCCACCCCGAGCGTGGCGACCGCAGGCGAGTTGTATCTCGGCCGCGCGATGCTGGAGAGCAAGGCCGTCGCGGCGTATCTCAACGGTACTATGCATGTCATCTCGGCTGGAATGGGCCTGGCGGCGCAAGACGACCATATTCCAGCCTACGATTTGACTGTCGCAAGTCGCGAGGGGCCGTTGGGGTCAATCCTTTCTCAAGCGGGCGCGAGCCCTGCTGATTGGTGGGAGTTGCTTAACGATCTCCGGGCGTCGTCGCTGCCGCTCAGCGGCTTGATCAATCACCACGAGCGGACGCGCTTTCTGCTGGCGCTGCCCTCGAACTATCTGGCAATGGTCTGCGACGACTTGAACCGGGTCCATGACAATGCCCTCGACCGCCTTTACATCTTCACGTCCCTCCGCGGTGCTAGAACCCTCCCGCGACGGCTTTTGCGCTGCCTGCTCCCGTATGACGAGCGCCTGGAAGGCCACCCGGCGCATGCAGGAACCCGGTCCGACTTTCCGCAGCGGGCAATGCGCCATTTCGTAGAGCGGTTGGCTGCGCACAGCATGAGACGCCAGGAGGCGCGAGAAGCGGTTGAGGAAGCCATGAACTCGCTCACCAAGCCTTCCATTCCGCAGCGTGCGCGGAAATCAGACGGAGAAATCCTCGAAATAGTTCGCGCCCAGTGGGGCGTACATGCCGGCAACTCAGATCGACTGCATCGGTATCTGAGAGACACAGCGCTTGTTGCCTGTGAACAGCGTCGCTTCGGTGGGTTGTGGCGCCAAGTGAAAGGCGAATTCAATGAAACTTCCAAAAACTGAGGACAAGAAGGAAATCGTCATTCGAGCCCTGCACACCAGGCAGGGGAAGGATGTTGACGTCTACGCTTTCTTCATCAAGGGCAGTGATGTCGTGCGGGTCGCCGACATCACGCGACTGGACCGGGATGAATCCGATGCACTCAAAGGCTTTCAGCGGCGTGAGATTCGCAGCCACGTCAAGGGCATCGTCGACTACCTGGACCAGGGCGATGTGCTGTTCCCCAACTCCATCATCCTGGCTATGTCGCCCCAGGTTCGCTTCGTCGCATCGCGCGGCACGCGCCCAACAGGGGACGAGGGACTGTCCCAGGCTGGCACCCTGACCATTCCCATCTTCGAGGCTGGTCAGCGTGTCGCCTGGATCGTCGACGGTCAGCAGCGCTCACTTGCGCTCGCTCAAGTCGCTAACCGCAATGTCGTTGTGCCAGTGTTCGGTTTTGTATCGGACAGTCTGGACTTGCAGCGTCAGCAGTTCATCCTCGTGAACAAAGCCCGTCCACTTCCTTCGCGCCTTATCAATGAACTGCTGCCGGAAACCAGCGATATTCAGCTTCCCAGGGACCTAAGTGCCCGTAAGGTGCCCTCCGAAATTTGCAACCTTCTTAACCGCGATCCTAAGTCACCTTTTTACAAGTTGATCAAGCGCCCTTCCGATCGAAGCGATTCGGCGGCCATCGTGACCGATACAGCTGTCATCAACATGATCCGCAACAGCATGAACAACCCGTTGGGCGCGTTGGCCCCCTACAAGGCAAGCGTTCGCGAAGGCGTTGACGTGTCTTCCATGTACAGGCTACTGTTGAATTTCTGGGCTGCAGTCAAGGCCACCTTCACGGATGCTTGGGGCAAGGACCCTCGGCACAGTCGACTGATGCATTCGGCCGGGATTGAAGCCATGGGCGTGCTGATGGATCGCATATATGCGCGTTTCGCTCACGACGGCGGCACCTACGAAGCAGTTCGGGGAGAGTTGGAACGCATCGCTCCGGCCTGCCGGTGGACCAAGGGGCACTGGGAGGCCCTGGGCCTGGCTTGGAACGAAATACAGAACACCCCGCGCGACATCAAGAGATTACAGGACGCTCTCGTACGCGCCTATACAACAAGTGCCCATCAATGAAGTTTTTGTATTCCGACACGCAGGACTATGTCGATCCCGCGTATGACTTTATCAATGACCGCAATGCGCCCAAGCGCGAGCGCTACTGGGGCGACGTCTATGCCCACGAAATGATGACGCCGGCCCCTTATGACGGTCTGTTGGTGTCAATGAGCGCCATCCGCCAAGCTGAAGGAGTGGCTGACTCCAAGGTCCGATACTCAACCAAGGAGGAACAGCGCCTGCTGCGTGACGGCGCTCGCAAGTTCCTGCGGTACGACGCTCCGCAGTTCAAAAACTGCATGCTTATGGGGGACTGCGGCGCCTTCGCGTACGTCGAACATGAGAAGCCCGCCTATTCACCGGCGGAAGTCGTGGAGTTCTACATTGAGGCAGGCTTTTCCCATGGTGTCTCGCCGGACCACATCATCTTCGATTGCGACCTGAGCAACCCAACGCGGGCCGAGATGACCGTGGACACAAGAAAACGCTTTGATATTACCCAGGACAATGCCAAGTCATTTCTCGACCTGGTCAAAGCGGAGGGCTTCCCCTTCGAACCCCTGGGGGCCGTCCAAGGTTGGTCGCCTGCCAGCATGGCCGAGGCAGCCGTCAAACTGGAGCGAATGGGCTATGGCTATCTTGCAATCGGGGGACTGGTCCCGTTGCGCGTGGACGCGATTCACGTGGTCCTGCGCACGCTTCGCGAAGCAATAAAGCCGGAAACCAAGATCCACCTTCTGGGCTTCGCCAAGGCCGACCACATTCAGGATTTCACCGGCTATGGCATCACCAGTTTTGACTCCACCTCGCCTCTGATCCGAGCCTTCAAGGATAGCAAGGCCAACTACTACATCAATTCCCTTTCCGGTTCAGGCCTGGACTACTACACAGCGATCCGGATACCCCAAGCCATCGAAAACACCCGCCTTTTGCAAGGCATCAAGCGCGGAATTTTCAGCTCCGAGGATCTGCAAAAACGCGAACAAAAGGCACTTAAGGCCCTGCGCGCCTTCGACAAGGGCGACGAGACCGCCGCAAAGACCCTCGCCGCGGTTATGGACTACCACCGCTTCCTGGTCGAGGGCGGGTCGGAAGACAGGGCCAGGCAAGAGCGCGATCTAGCCAAGATGAAAGAACTCGTAGGCCGCACCCTGCAAGATGCTCCATGGAAACGTTGCGGCTGCAACGTCTGCCGGGACGTGGGAGTGGAAGTCATCATCTTTCGCTCGAGCAACCGCAACAAGCGCCGTGGCTTCCACAACTTGGGCATCTATCACAAACATCTGAAAGCCACCATGGAGAACACCCAGTGAGCAAGTTCAACTTCACCGCTATCCGAGCGCGTCAGGCTGACGGTCACGACGTTTTTTCCTTTGCCGCCACGCCACGGGAGGTGATGGCCTTCTCGGAAATCGAGCGCGTCGGCCGAAAGGATGATGGACAAATTAAGGGGTTCCAGCGCCACCAGATAGCCTCTCACATCAAAGAGATCCGGGATTACTTCACGCGTGATGACGCCTTGCTGCCCAATGCCGTCATCGTCGCTTTCATTGATGGCATCAAGTCGGTGGACCGTGGCAACGGCCTCGTCGACATCGAGATCGATGCCACCAAAGCAAAACCCGGTTTTGTGGTCGATGGCCAACAGCGACTAAGTGCCTTAGCTGGTCTGGAGAAGCCCGGTTTTCAAGTCTTCGTCTCCGTGCTGGTCTGCAAGGACTACAACGAACTGCGCCAGCAGTTTGTACTGATCAATAACACCCGCCCGTTGCCAAAGACCCTGATCTACGAACTGCTGCCCAACGTGGAAGGTCTGCCCGAGCGCTTCACGCAACGCAAGTTTTCGGCGCGCATCGTCGACCTGCTCAACTTCACGCGTGGCAGTTCGTTGCACGGCGAGATCCGACAGCACACCAATCCAACCGGTGTGGTCAGCGATACAGCCATGCAGCGGCTGATCATGAATTCAGCGTCCGATGGCGCTATTCGTGATTTGGTGCAGTACGAAGACCGGGACGCTCGTGCCTTCCAACTGGTGAGCGAGTTCTTTCATGCCGTGGCTACGGTCTATGGACCTGCATGGACGGGCATGACACCACGGTTCTCGCGCCTGCGGCACGGTGCCGGCATCGTTGCAATGGGCTTTGTGATGGACCACCTCTACAGCGTTGAGGGTGCGATTCAGCGTCACCAGTTTGAGGAAGGTCTACGCCTGCTGGCGCCTTACACGGCGTGGACTAGCGGGCAGTGGCCGCTCGAGGCATGGGATACCAGACCGTGGAATGGTATCCAAAACACGCCGAGTGACATCGATCTGCTGACCCGGTACTTGGTCAGCTCCCTCAAGAAGGCGCTGCGCAAGCCTCGCCGAGTTGCGAACGGGTGATGCAATGGAACGCAAGGCACTGGTGCTGTTCTCCGGCGGGCAAGATTCCGCCACCTGTCTGGCATGGGCGCTGGAGCGCTACAAGCACGTCGAGACTATCGGTTTTCACTACGGCCAAAGGCACGCGGTGGAACTCGACTGCCGCAGAGTAGTGCTTGCCCAACTGAAGGAGCAGTTCCCCACCTGGGCCTTACGACTTGGCGTAGACCACATGCTGGACCTGGCGCTTCTTGGACAGATCAGCGATACGGCGCTCACGCAGAACCGGGAGATTGAGTTCAGAGAATCCGGCCTTCCATCCACCTTCGTGCCAGCTCGCAACTTGCTGTTTTTCACCTTTGCGTCAGCGGTTGCTTATCGGCGAGGGTTGACGACGTTGGTCGGTGGCATGTGCGAAACCGACTACTCGGGCTATCCAGATTGCCGCGACAACACGCTCAAGTCCTTGCAGGTGGCAATGAGCCTCGGGCTGGATGCGCCGATGGTCGTAGAAACACCGCTCATGTGGCTAACCAAGGAGCAGACCTGGCGCCTGGCAGAGCAACTCGGTGGCAGCGCCCTGATCGAACTGATCCGCACCGAGACGCACACGTGCTACCTAGGCGACCACACGCAACTGCATCGCTGGGGATACGGCTGCGGCCATTGCCCGGCATGTGAACTGCGTCGCACTGGTTACGAAGCCTTTACAAAGTCGGAGTCAGCATGACCAGCACAAAGAACACTCTCGCGGTCCTTCATGCAGCCAGCAGCAGTTTTGAGGCCGCCCGGCATGTGGACGTCCTCCCGGTTGGCCATCGCTGTCGGGGAATGCACGGACATGGATTCATGGCGACGGCGTATGCAGCGGTGCCGGCCGACTGGGTGGGATACGCGGGCGGAGAGGTGGCGGCACTGCAGCGGCAGGTCGATCTATGCACCGGACTGCTGACCTACAGCGTTCTCAACGAGCAACTGGCTCACCCTACGGACGAGAACCTTGCACGCTGGATCCGTGCGCGCATCGATGCGCCGGGAATCGACCGTGTGGCGGTGCAGAGCACCCCACACCAAGGTGTGGAGGTCGACGCGCGAGACCATGCGCACGTTTGGCGGCGATACCGCTTTCAGGCTGCACACCGCTTGCCGCATGTTCCTGCCGGACACAAGTGCGGCCGCTTGCACGGGCACGGTTTCGAAGTGATCGTGCATGCCGATCAAGATCTCGCTAGCGCCGACTTGAGTATCGACTACGACCATCTCGACGCGTTGTGGGCACCTATTGCGGCGGAAGTCAACTACCGCTGCCTCAATGAAATAGCGGGACTCGAGAACCCAACCAGCGAGATAATCTCGTCCTGGCTCTGGAAGCGACTGAAGCCAACGCTACCGGCACTTTCGTGGGTGACCGTCTACGAGACAGCTTCGTGCGGAGCGACTTTCGATGGGTCGAACTACCGAATCTGGAAGGACTTCACCATCGACAGCGCGGTGCGGCACCGTCGCGCACCCACCAATGACCCCAGACATGCCATTCATGGCCATACGTACACGCTGCGCCTCCACCTGGGCGCGCCTATAGACCAGGTGATGGGATGGACCGTTGACTTCGGGGACGTGAAGGCGGTATTCGATCCAATCTTCAAGTCGCTCGACCACCATCCGCTGCACGAGCAAGCAGAGTTGGCGGACGGCGACACGACCACCATTGCCCGATGGCTTCATGAGACAACGCGACGAGCGATTCCGCAACTCGTTCGACTCGATCTGTTCGAGTCCGAGGGCTGCGGCTCGCTGGTAGGCGTAGACCTTGGCGGACCGGCACTTCCCGTCTGATGTCATGACGTATTCAGTCAAGGAAGTGTTCTACACGCTGCAGGGTGAAGGACTGCAGGCCGGAATGCCGGCAGTGTTCTGCCGCTTCGCAGGCTGCAATCTATGGAGCGGTCGCGAGCAGGATCGAAGTGCGGCCGTCTGCCGATTCTGCGACACTGATTTCGTCGGAGTAGACGGAACGCTTGGGGGTAAGTACGCCTCTCCCGCCGATCTGGCAGACCGCATCGCGTCGCTCTGGCCGGCAGACGACGACCGGTTTCGTCTGGTGGTCTTGACGGGTGGCGAACCTCTGTTGCAAGTTGACCAAGCACTCACTGAAGCACTCCACTCACGAGGCTTTCGGATCGCCGTTGAAACCAACGGCACAATCAAAGCTCCTTCAGGGATCGACTGGATCTGCGTGAGTCCCAAAGCCGGCGCACCGTGGGTACAGACCCATGGCAATGAACTTAAGCTGGTTTATCCGCAGCCCGATCTGCTGCCGGACGACATAGACTGGTCAGTGTTGCGTTTCGAGCACTGCTTGCTGCAGCCCATGGATGGTCCGCAGGTTGCGCAAGCCACAGAGGCTGCGATTGCATACTGCCAGGCGCACCCGCGATGGCGGCTGTCGATACAGACACACAAAATGCTGAGGATCCGCTAGTTCACTGCGAGAACGCAATCCAGTGCACAATCTAGAAGTAGTCTTTAGAAGAGGCTGATAACGGCCACATCGGGAGGCGCTTCTGTTTCGAGGCATGCTAGTGTCATTGCCCCACAAAAGGGGTGTGGGAAAGCTGGAAACTGTCGAGGACGGCTGGTGTTCCGTTTCTGTTTTCCGGTCCATCATCCAATCGGAAATCGTCCATGTTCCCGTAGCGGCACTGAGCCGCGCCTACTTGAGTCCTCAGACGCGCGTCTACGTACGCGATGAAGAGCACTTTCGGGTAGGTAGGGTGACCGACTTCCTGACGAACGACAACGGCCTCGTCGACTATGAGGTGCGGTTCCCTAACGGGAAGCGGGCGGACTTCAGCGAACTCTCGCTGTTCATACGACCGTGGAGCGCACCGGATGATCCGGCAGAAGTCCTCGCCAGCGGCGGCGGGGAGAGCCAGTTTCTCCACGATCGCCGTCAGGCGGCCGTTCTACCGCTCGTGAACCTTCGCGGCGCCGCTCAAGGAATGACGGCGCTCATCTCCGCAGGCATCGAACTTGTCGCCCACCAGGTCGCTGCAGTCCGTCGTGTTCTCACCGATCCAGTACAGCGCTACCTCTTGGCAGACGAAGTCGGCCTTGGGAAGACCATCGAGGCCGGCCTGATTGTTCGACAGCATCTGATCGACAACCCTGAGACGAGCGTGACTGTGGCGGCGCCGGCTCACTTATGCGCGCAATGGCGCTATGAGCTTTCGACCAAGCTTCGGCTGGATCAGTTCGGCAACACTATTGAAGTCATCGCCCACGCCGACCTAGATCGCGTTCGGCGCGTACCCGACATCCTCGTTGTTGATGAGGCGCATCATCTTGTGGGAATCGAGGCAGGCGACCTCGCGCTCGCCGCTGCGAGACTCCGCGTCCTCGCCCACGAAGCGCCAGTCCTGCTTCTCCTCTCCGCGACGCCCGCACTTGGCGACGAGGCTCGATTTCTGGCGCTCTTGAACCTGCTCGACCCTACCTCTCATCCGCTCGGCGACGTCGAAGGTTTCCGGCGCAAGCTTGAGGGACGGCGAGAGATTGGGCGCTTGTTGCTCGGTCTGGATCCTGAGGCACCGAGACTAGTACTCCGGCAGCGCAGCGCCGAGATGGAGCGGCTATTTCCGGACGATTCGACGATCAGAGAACTCGCTCCCAAACTCGTCGCGGCAACCAGAGAGGCGCCTGCCGAGGTGCCTGCGCTTTGCGCAGCGCTCAAGAGCCACATCGCTGACAGCTATCGAATCCACCAACGTTTAATCCGATCGCGTCGCGCAGATGCGGAGGGTTGGGCGTTTACTCCTCGCGGAAGTTGGGACGACGCAGAACCCACCTTCGCTCACGTTCGAATCGAGGCTGATGACAGCGCCTGGGTCGAGCCTTTGCTTCCGGTGTTGGAGGAGTGGCGCTTCGCCGCCGTTGAAGCCGCCGCTGGCGATGAGCAAGAACTCAACCAGGCAGCGCGTCGATACGCTAAGTTGCTGAACGCGACCGCTCAAGGCCGCAAAGTGCTCACTGATTGGATCGTGGGCGATGCTTCGCGACCTGCCTTTGCCGACGAACCATCAATCCTTGCCCACCTTGCGCTACTCACCGCGGAAGGCGGCGTGGACAACGACTACGCCACGGCGTGTGAGAGCACAAGGCGTCTGATTCGCAGTCTTCGCGCTGATGGCAGATCCCCCAAGATCGTCGCCTTCTCTTCCTCCACGGCTGGCGCGAGCGCGTTTCACGCGGCCCTACTGGATACGTTGGGGGATTGCGAGGTCCTTCTTCTGACCGGTAACGGTGCAACAGCGGATGAGGCGACCATCGCCGCATTCACTTCTCCCTCGGCCTCAGCGGTGTTGATCTGCGATCGAAATGGCGAGGAAGGGCTCAATCTCACATGCGCAGATGCCATCATCCACCTCGATCTACCAATGGCAGCCGCGCGGATTGAACAGCGAATAGGTCGCTTAGATCGGTTCGGGAGGCGGCACGGCGTCGTGCGACACAGGATCGTGCTTCCCGTAGACGAGGACGACAGCCCATGGACTGGCTGGGCAGATTTTCTCCGTGAGGGCCTCGCCCTATTTCATCGCTCAATCAGCGACGTACAGTTTCTGCTTGAAGGCTTCGAGCAGCGACTGTTTCGCGTGCTACTTGAGCAAGGTCCAGTTGGCGTGGAAGCTCTTTCGGCCGACGTTCGCGATGCGATTCGCGAGGAACGTCGCTCGCAGGACGAGCAGTACGCTCTAGACCGAATAGCGCTTTCCGAAGAACCCGTCGAGGCGTTCATTGAGACGCTAGAAGCGGCAGAGGAAGACGAGGCCGCGCTCCAGGACGGCGTCGATCAATGGCTGCTGGGCGCGCTGCTCATGAAGAAGCAACCGGTCGCATGGCCAGCGCAGGATCCGTTCAAGCTTCGCGCGACGAAGGAAACGCTCATTCCAAGACTGCCCTGGCTGGAAGCCTTCAATTTGGAACAGACCCGCGCTCTGACTTGGCGCCGGCGCATCGCGACCGCCCACCCGGAGGCTATACTCCTCAGGCCGGGAACACCGCTCTTGGACTTGGTCGAGCGCTACACACGCTGGGATGATCGCGGAACTGCGTTCGTCACATGGAGAACCGCGGCGGAGTGGGCACATGAGCTATGGATAGGCTTCCGGCTCTGCTTCGTTATTGAACCTGACATTCCTATCTCCGACATGTTCGCCCCGAGCAGAGTTGAACTTGCTGCCCTGCGGAGGGCGCAGCGCTATCTGCCACCTCGCACGCTGAGCGTTCACGTGGGCATCGATGGCGTCGTAGTCCAGGATCCCGCACTGCTTTCCATCTTGACGAGACCCTATCGTCGCTCCGAGGAGGGAGCAGGGAGCATCGTCGACCTGAACTTGGCGAGCCGTCCGCATATCCTGGCTGGCGTTATCGATCCGGCTTCCTTTGGCGGCCTCTGCCGATCGGTTCGCGATCGATGCCGGAGCGCCCTACTCACTGAGAGGTCACTGGGTGACGCAGTTGCTGCCGCCGAGCGCCTCGCCATGGCAGAGGTAGAGCGCCGCCGCATTCGATTGCGCCAAAGGTACTCCGCAGGCGACCTCGCAGCTCAGGCCGACATCCAGGCCATCGAGTCCATCCTTCCGGCCATAGCATGCCCTGCCGTCCGACTGGATGCGATGGGCTGCTTCATTGTCTCGGCCGAGCCGCCATCGGTCGAAGCGCATGCATGAGTTAGCCGGCGCGGAAGCGTTCGATGCGCTTCGAGGGTTGCTCGCGGGGCTTCCGCAGGAAGCCTGGCGAGCCCCGACGGAGCCTTCGATTGAGAGACTGCGAAGGGCGCTGGAAGACGAGACATCACAGGCTAGCAAACTAGATCTGGCCGTGCTGTTGCGCCAAGCGCTGAGACGCGAGGACGCTCGCCGCAGTTATGAGGTAAGCCCGCGTGTGGATGTCAAGCACCCCCGTTTGTCTGGCTTCAGAAACTGGACACAGGTCGGAATCGTCGGAGACCCAATAGCAGGAGGCTGGCGGGCATCCGCACAGGTCTGGCAGCCGGAGTGGCTCGAGACAACAGGAACGCTGGGCGTCGATGACATCGCCGCAAGCGAGGAGGTACGACGTTCATTCAACGGGCAAGACTGCGACGGCGATCCATTCCTGGTCGCTATCGGACGTGTCAGCTACCGCAGTGTCGGACAGCGTACTGCTGTGCGAGCCGCGCTTTCCACGCCGCCTGGAGCTACGTTGGTCATCGCGCTCCCCACGGGCGAGGGCAAGAGCATGATCTTCCAACTCGTTCATGCCGTTGGCTTTGTCGGCGATGCCCCGTCAAGCGGTCGCGGAGTCACTCTGGTTATTGTCCCCACTGTTGCTCTTGGCGTGAACCACGAGGAAGAGGCCGTGCGCATCTGCGGACTCGCTCGGCCACTCGCCTATCAGGGGGGCGCGGCTGCTGCAAACGCCGCGATCTCCGAACGCATAGCGGGCGGCGTTCAAGGATTGTGTTTCGCATCTCCCGAAGCCGCATGCGGTCCGTTGCGCGGCGCTCTTCGACAGGCGGCTGAAGCAGGACGACTCCGTGCACTGGTTGTCGACGAGGCGCATCTCGTTGACCAGTGGGGCACGGGGTTCCGCTCAGAGTTCCAGGAACTCAGTGGGCTGCGACAGGAACTCCTCGCTGCGGCCCCAGCAGGCAATGAACTCCGCACGTTGCTCATGTCCGCGACGCTAACGAATCAGTCGCTGGAGACTCTGCGGTCGCTGTTCGGTGTGGGCGGTGCGTTCGAGAGCCTCGCTGCAGTGAGATTGCGTCCGGAACCGGACTACTGGATAGCCAAGGCGGACGAGTCCGCTCGCGACGCAAGAGTGATGGACGCTCTCCATCATGTGCCGCGACCGGCAGTCCTCTATGTGACGGAAGTCAAGCAAGCCGAGATGTGGCGGCGTTTGCTCCAGTCGGCGGGCTTTCGTCGGCTAGGCATGGTGCACGGGAAGACAAGTCGCGAGGATCGGGAGAACGTCGTTTCCAAGTGGCGCGATGGCTTGCTCGATATCGTAGTCGGCACCTCGGCATTCGGCCTGGGCATTGACTACCCGCATGCGCGAAGCGTGGTTCACGCATGCGTGCCCGAGACACTGGACCGGTTTTATCAAGAGGTGGGTCGTGGTGGCCGCGATGGCAGAGCAGCTTTGTCGCTCATCGCGCCCAAGCCCTCGGACTTTCGGATGGCCGAGCGCATCAGTCTTCAAAAGGTTATCACGGTCGATCGAGGCCTGGAGCGCTGGGAGGGACTATTCGCAGGCAAGCGCCCAACGGAAGGCAATCGCATTGCTGTCAGGGTCGATGGAAGTCCTGGTACTACGGTCGATGACATCGACATGACAGGGGACTGGAACTCGGACTGGAACCTGCGCACGCTTGCTCTCATGGCGCGGGCCGGGTTGGCACGACTCCTTGGTGCACCTCGGTCGCTGCTGTCCGTGCCAGGTGATTGGCTTGAGATCGAGTTACTCGATGACGAGCACCTTGATCGCAAAATCTGGGATGAGCGGGTTGAGCCGGTCCGGGCACAGGGACAGGCTGCGGGGTTTCGTAACCTTGAACTCATGCGTCGCTACCTATCAAATCGGACCTGCCCTGCAGATCTACTCGAAGAGCTATATGGGCGCGAGCGCGTTGCCCGAACCTGCGCGAGTTGCTCGCGCTGCCGCGAACGTCACGACGCGCGAGGGCCCACGGTTGCGACGGGCGAACCGCGCGCTCCTGGGCTGTTGCCCACGCCACCGCTTCTGGCCCGACTTTTTGATGCCGACAGTCGCCTACTAGTCACCTACGGCGACGTTTCGACGAGAGCCGAGTCGCGGCGCCTAGGGGAGACTCTCGAGCGGCTCAGCCGAATGGGTCTGGCCAAGCTCATCCTCCTGGGCGAAGTGCCGTTCGATCGAGAACGGGTGTTGCGCTTTGCGCGATCCAGTCCCTTCTTCGTAAGCGCCCTTCCGTCGCTCATCAGTTCGCGGCTACCGAACGGCCCCGAAATGGTATTCGTAGGCCATGGTCAGCGGCTCGGCGAAGCCACTTACTCTGCCAGCGGCGGCCGGGCGCGTATGTTCGTCGTTCCAGAAGGGCAGCGGGCACCTACAGGGCATCTGCTACGTGATGTTTTCGGTGGTCGCGCGCTCACACTAGACGAACTGCATGCAAGGGTCTCCGAATGAGCATAGTTACCAACTTCCAGGCGGTACCAAGCCGCTTGCTCAGCGTCTATGCAGTTGTCGCTGAGGCCGAGAACGGCGTGCTTCGAGAGAATCTTGAGTCCTGGGCAACGCCCCCTTCCTTGTCGACGCGTGGGGGCGGCGACGAGGACGGCGCATCCACTGCTTTGTTCACCAACTCGCTCAGCGAAGCACGACGCCTGGGTCTAGTTGAAGAAAACGGTGACCGTCTGATTGTCCCGGAAGCCGCGCGCAGCAAGAGTGGTCGGAATTCCGATCTCCAGGCTCACTTCCTTTCCTATCTTCGCGAGACGCTGTTTGACCCGGAACGGGCGGCGAGCGCCGGACAGGCTGGGGTCCTCATCGCCCTCGCCTGGTTCCTGACAAAGAGTCCTCTGCAGCCGGTAGGCTTCTCCGATGCGCCGCAAAACCAATTACGGACTGATCTTGGCCAGTTTGCTGAAAAGGCCGAACTCGGAAGCACAAGTAGTTTCCAGAACTTGCTGTACTGGGCGCGATTCCTTGGCTTCGCTACGGTGGTCGGGGATGCCGGAAGTAGGCGCGCGTTCCCAGATCCGAGCCGCGCCATCTCCGCTGTGCTGGACAGAGTCTTGCCAGACAACAATTGGGTGGATATGAATGTGTTCCTAACCCGCTTGGCCGCGATATACCCAGTACTCGAGGGCGGTAGCGTTCGTGAAGAAGTGGAAGCGAATAGTACTGTGCCACCGGCAAATGACGGCAGCCTCTCGGTCGCTTCAAGTCTCGCGCTTCAGCGCTTGGCAGATCGAGGTTCGATCTCTCTCGACATGGTCGCAGACGCAAAGGCCCGTATCCTTGACCTCGGCGGCAGTACCAAGCGAGTGAGCCGTGTCCGACGAGGAACGGCCGCATGATGCGCAACCATCTTTGTTGGGAGCCAAGCACAGTTCGTCAGGTAATCAATCCCTTCGCGGAGCACATTCCCGACAGCTTGTTCCACGTGGTGCACAGTGACTGGGCTCTGCAAGTCACGCCTCCAGTTGGCGAACGCTACCAAGATGTAGGCGCTGCAGCCTGGACGCAGATGGAACCCGCCGAGTTCCTCACCGACTTCCTTCGTGAGGATCGCCCACACGCGCTCGCTGCCATCCTGGGCGAAACAGGGTCTGGCAAGTCGCATCTGGTCCACTGGATGCGTCTCCATCTCCGCGAAGACGCGAGACGCATGGTCTTAGTCGTCCGCAAATCCGGAACGAGTCTCCGCGCGATAGTCCGCGAAATTATCGAAAAGCTGCCAATAGACCAGCAGCGCAGCTTTCTCGACACGTTTAACGCTGCGGGCGACGGCACCATGACTCCTGAGGGTCGCCGCCGCGAACTGCTGCACCATCTTGGGCAGGCCATTCGCGAGGACACGCCGGCTTCGAGCACAGACGAACTTGGGGAGGCGCTCATTGAAGCGCTACCCAATCTCTTTCAAGATCCGTACATGCAGCAGGAGCACTTTCTCCGTGATGGGAAAGTGGCTGCCGAGATCATCGATCACATCTTCGAGCAGTCTCAGGCCAACGACCGACCCGACCGTCGTCGAGTCTTCACCACGGAGGACTTGCTCCTCGGCGGGCGAGACTATCTGAATGCGACCAGACTTGCGCAACACGCGATTCAGTTGATCGAGGCCGATCCAGAGAATCGTCCGGCAGCCGTGGAGGTCATTAACCGCAATCTCGACAAGGCGGTCGCGCGCACGCTTAGTTTTTCTGGCGATCGGGTCGAAGAACTGATGGCGCGACTGAGGACCTACTTGAAGTCACAAGGGCGCGAGTTGATTCTTCTGGTGGAGGAGTTTGCACGCCTGCAAGGCATCGACCGCGCCCTTCTGCAGGCCATCACGACACAAGGCGACTCAGGACAGGGCGAAACGGGTCAATGTCGGATGCGCACGGCGATTGCCGTCACCCCAGGCTTTTTCGAGAGCGTCGCGGACACCGCTTACCGGCGGACCACGCACATTGTGGACATGAACCGCAGTGCTGGACACGCCGGGGGAAGTACCCCCACCCCAGCTTCCGTCGCTTCGTTCTCCGCGAGGTATTTGAACGCGGTCCGCCTTGGGCGGGAAGCCATTGAGCGATGGAGCGAAGCCGCCGATCCGGGAGAAGGCGCTCCTTCGCGATGCGCGCAATGCACCTTCGTGACGGAGTGCCACGCGACATTCGGCCAAGTCGACGGCTACGGCCTCTATCCGTTTACGGAGCGAGCACTCTGGATTAGTGCGGAACGGGTCGATCGCTCGGGATCGAAGCGGATGAATCCGCGCACTATTCAAAACGACTTGTTGGTGGAGGTACTCGACACATTCGGGCCGACTCTTGCAGCGGGGGAATTTCCGCCACCCCGCCTCCTTGAGAAACTCGGCGGGGTAAAGCAATTGCCACTCGGCGCTGAGACGGAGTTGAAGCGTCAGAACCCCCATCTTGCTGGACGTTGGATGGCGCTGCTTGAACTCTATGACGGGACGGGCAAAGTACAGAACTTCGCCAAGCCAATCCTAGATGCCTTCTCAATCCCGCCGATACCCGACGCTGGAGACGCCGCTGCAACGCCAACTGCGGCACCTTCCGGCCCCGTCGGCGCTCCCGTCGGTGCCACTGCCCCGGTGACCACGGCAACGGCGGACGATCTGGCCATCCAAGCTTGGATTCGGGGAGGCGGTCTAGACGCTACGGTCGCACAGAAGTTGCGCGAGTTGATTTACACAGCCGTTGTCGATGCTGTCGATTGGGACACGCTCGGCCTTTCGCGCACATTCTTCGCTGGGGCAGGTAAAGTCTTCCAGCAGCGCACGGGCATCACCTTCGTAAGGCAGACCACCCAGGCCGCCACCTACGCACAAGTCCGTTTGGAGGTCGATGCAAGTCCACAGACAGGGCAGGCGCTACAAGGTCTGCTTCGTGCTTCGAAAGATGGCTTCCGTTGGCAATTTGAGGGGGGCGATCGGGCGCTGGCAGCCTTCTTGGATTGTGTTGAACGTTGGACAGAACAAGTTGTCGAGCAGATTCAGAAGTTCAGTGCGCCTAGTGAAGTCTGGAGCCAAGTGGGCGCTGCACTCCATCTGCTCAGCGTTGGCGCTGCGATTGGGGGCCGCGTCAAGGCGGACGCTACCATCGGCGACATGATCGACGCGGTCTTCAGTTCCTGGCCCGACGAGCCAACTGCATCGGCCAGCGAGATGAGGGCGGTCTACACGAAACTGCTGCGTCGCCGAGAAGACCTGGTCGACATCGCGCGTTCTCAGGCTTCGAGCCTCAAGGGTGGACGAGCTGGCGCGATGCTCGATCCGCGGCGCGTGCTCGGGCCGGTACGACAGTTACGACGAGCGAAGTGGCGCCTTGGCCTAAAGCCGCCGGAAGGCGACACGGGCATGCTTGCAAAGCTCTACCGCGAGGTCGTCGAGGCGCTTCCAGCTGCTGCTGCTGCTGAGAGGTCGCAGCGTCTCAAGTGGCTGCAAGAGATGCAGGAGGCCTTCGGAGAGAGCGCCTCTCGCAGCTCGATCGTTTCGACTCTTAGCGCTGCCCTCAAAGCGGCTCTGGATGCTGGCGTTGGTGCGCAGAACAGCACACGACCACTGCAGGAAGCGCTCGACGTGTTCCAAAGCGTACAGTTCGACGCAACTGTCGTGGCGGTCCGAGCCCTAGCTGTTGAAGAGGACCCTCTTGCTTCACTGCCCGAATATGGTCGAGGTCGAGCCAATGCCGTGTCGGCCGGTACCGCGATTCGCGTCGGCGCCGAGCAGTTTTTGGATGCGGTGGAGCGCAACCTGCAGAGTTTTGGCAATGACCAGACTTCGCGCACAAGCGAGGTTGCAAAACGCATAGCCGAACTTGATGAGGCGCTCGGAAACATAGTCGGCGATTTGGCCGGGATGGCAGGTTCCAATGCTTCTTGAACGCGCAGCTGGGCTCGCCGAGAGAATCGAGCGGTATCAAAAGCTGAAGGTCGCCGCAAAAGAGGCTGACCTTGTCAGCACCCGCGCTGCACAAATCGGAGAGGCTGCGGCGCTCTTGACGCAGGCCCGAGCCGCCCTGGGTAGGTTTTCCAAGGCGAGTATCAACGTTCAGTACGCCCCGGCAGGTGTGCAGGAGCTGACCGAAAGGGCGCAAAGGCTCCGCACCATTGCCGCAGAGGACCCTGCCGGCTTGGCGAGTCCGCCGTTCAATGTCGCCCACGAGTTCACGAACAGACTAAGGGGCCTGGCCGTAGCGGCCAATCAATCGATTGAGGAAGGCTGGAGCAGGTTCGTTGCTGAGAACACCCCGAGCGGCTCCGATGACGTCCTAGAGGCTCTTGGGAAGTTGCCGCAGATGCGCGCCGGCGTCACTCGTATTCGCCAGTGTCGCCAGAAGGTTAGTGCCCTTGCCGCCGCAGTTCCAGCCGATCCTGCGAGCACCATCGAACAACTTCGAGTGCTCTCGGCAGAGCACGGTTCCGCCTGGGCGGAATTGACGGCCGATTCCGTTCCGCCGAGCGTGCTCCAGTTCTTGCGAGCGTGCGCAGCAGAAGGTGCCCCGGTCACGACCCTCACCGATGAGGTCCGGGTTTGGCTTGAGTCGAGGGGATTGCTCGGCTCGTTTCGTGTCCGGATCGGCTAACACCGTGTCTCTCTCTACTGACGCCCTCCTTCTGCTTGACCGCATCGAATCGCTTGAGATGCGCTCGCTGGCGTGGGGTTTTACTGCAGGATCGCTGACAGAGGACGAGACACTCGAACTTCTCGGGGGAGGACTCGCTGCAGAAGATGCCTTAGAAGAACTGCTTGAAGCGCACCTTGTGAGCGAACAGACGAGCCTTAGCGGTGGCAGGCGCTATCGCTCACGGTTCGCAGAGGCTGTTCGTCTCATCACGGCCAATCGTCAACTCTTCGCCAACAAGCCCTGGCAAGGCGCGCCCCGGCTCGTAGCAGACTTTCGCGTTGACCGTCGGCGACGTCGTTTTCCGCGGCGCGATCGACGACCCGACGAGATCCTGACGGACAGCGGAGCAACCATTGCGCCCACACCTGTTCGCCGCGCCATCTGGAACTCGCTCACCGGCCAGGCTGGCATGCGATTCGCGGCGTTCCAAGAGCGCGCAGTTGTGCGCTTGTCGCAGCGCGTCGAGGACGGCGGCACGATCGTCACGGCAGGCACCGGCAGCGGCAAGACGATCGCCTTCTACTTACCTGCGATGCTCGCGATCGGTGAGGCAATCGGACCCGAGCACTGGGTCAAGGCACTGGCCATCTATCCTCGTGTTGAGCTACTGAAGGACCAGTTCGCGGAAGCGTTCCGCATGGCGCGCCTGACCGACGTCGCCCTCGCATCAAGCGGCAAAAGGCCGCTCAGCATTGGGGCGCTATTCCGCGCCACGCCTCGCCACGGATCGGCGCAGGAACTCCAGGACCATGGATGGACTCGGCGCGGCCGAGACTGGGCGTGTCCATGGATGCGCTGCCCGAGTTGCGACGGCGAGATGCTCTGGCGCGGCGTAGATCTGGACAGCGGCCGTGAACGGCTGACTTGCGCGCGGCCTGGCTGCGCCTCACAGGCCGACGAGCGGCATGTGGTTCTCACGCGCCAGAAGATTCAGCAGCAACCGCCAGACTTGTTGTTCACAACCACCGAGATCCTGAATCAGCGGCTCTCGGACCACTGGACTCGTCCGGTGTTCGGCATCGGCAGCGGCCGGAAGCCGTTCATTGCGCTGCTGGACGAAGTGCACACCTACGCAGGTACTGGTGGCGCCCAGGCGGCATTGACTCTGCGGCGCTGGCGGCACCTGCTTGGCGTGCCGGTGCACTGGGTCGGACTATCAGCCACGCTCGGCGATGCCGCTCGCTTCTTCGCCGATCTCACCGGCGCGCCCATTGATCGCGTTGTTGAGATCAGTCCGGGGTCCGACGAATTCGAAGAGTCCGGCGCGGACTACCAACTCTTGCTGCGCGGCGACCCTGCATCGCGCGCCTCTCTACTCTCGACAACCATCCAAACCGCGATGCTCGTCTCGCGCGTCATGGATCCGCCTGGCGCCCCCGCCTTGTCCGGCGCCTTTGGTCGCCGCGCCTTCCTGTTCACAGACGATCTCGACGTAACCAACCGGCTGTTCGACGACCTGCGCGACGCGGAGGCTTACACGATCTTCGGCAGGCCGGATCAAAAACGCCAGCCACTCGCCGCCATCCGCGCATCTGGGACTGATGACCGGGCCCGTGACATCGAAGGTCAGCGCTGGCGACTGTGTGAGGACATTGGCCACACGCTCGATCAGCGACTGATCATCGGCCGGACAACTTCCCAGGATGCTGGCGTCACCCCAGACGCGAACATCATCGTCGCTACTTCCGCACTAGAAGTAGGCTTCAATGATCCGCAGGTCGGCGCCGTCATCCAGCACAAGGCGCCTCGCGGCATGGCCTCCTTCCTCCAGAGGAAGGGACGGGCGGGTCGTGATCGCGCCATGCGGCCCCTTACCGTAACGGTGCTGTCGGACTACGGCCGCGACCGCGCGCTGTATCAGTCGTATGAGCGACTGTTCGACCCGCAACTGGAGCCGCAATACCTTCCAGTCGGCAACCCTTACGTGCTGAAGATGCAGGCGACCTTCGCCTTTTTCGATTGGCTCGCGGCGGAGACCGCAGGCTTTGAGAAGGGGTGGGCCTGGGACATCCTCAGTCGGCCCATCGATCAACCCTCGACTTCTACTTCGGCAGTGATCAAGCGAGTTAGGGCCAAGCTCGCGCGAATCGTGCAGGGAGATCAAGCGGAAATCGATGCCTTGCGCACTTACTTGATGGGCGCGCTTCACGTGGATGATCAGACTGCGCAAGGGCTCCTTTGGGAGGCGCCTCGATCAATCCTGCTTGAGGCTGCGCCGACGCTCGTCAGGCGCATGTTCCGTGGATGGCGCCTGGCCTTTCCAACGGGCGTCGCCTCGCTGGACTTGCACGAGCCGTATCACCCCCTACCTGACTTTGTGCCGCGCAACCTCTTCAGCGACCTCAGTCTGCCCGAAGTCCGGGTGTTGGTACCGCCCGCGACTGCGAATCACGAGTGGCGCACGGAGACGATGCCGGTCCTCCAAGCTCTGCGTCAACTCGTACCCGGTCGAGTAACGAGACGGTTCGCTTTCGAGCGTGGCGGTCTGTCGCATTGGGTGCCTGTCGACCCGGCGCAGCCGATCCAGGAGCGTCGCATCAGCGACTACGCGCAAGAGCACGAGTTCGTTGGTGAATTTGCGGCCACGTTCAACGACCGAGGTGACGACGGCCCGTTGCTCGTGTTTCGACCGTGGACTGTTCGACTGGAGAAGGTGGCGAGAAGCGAGGCCCTGCCGAGCAGCAATGCGCAACTGACATGGCGGACTGACATCATTGCGCGGGGCGACCCTGTGAGCGTGCCGGTTGCGCCGCGTTCGCCTTGGCGACCGTTCGTATCCAGCATTGATTTCTATCTCCATAGATTCCGCGCCAGCGCTGCAATCCGCCGCTTTGCGCCGACCGCGCACGCTACAGTCCGTACGCTCAAGGACGAATTCGCGGTCGTGCTGCACTTCCGCAGCGATGACAACCGGCCGGCCGCTATCGGCTTCGAACTTGAGGTGGACGGCTTTCGATTGGATGTGGTCCTTCCGGCGGGAGAGCAAACTGGCGCCAGTCTCCTCAGCCCGCATCTGCTCCGTGAATCGAAGCTGGCGTATCTGCGCGAGCGGTTCCTGGACGACGACCGACTGCCGCAGGAACTGAACTCCTTCCAGCGCGATTGGTTGTTCCAAATGCTGGTGGCTGCTCTGGCTGCCGTGGCAGCTTCAGGGGGAGACGTCTCAACTGGCGCAGACGACCTGCTCTCCGACTCACGCATCGACGGTGTCTTTCACGATGTCATGCAAGGGTATTTCGGAGCGCTGCCTCTCAACTTTCCTGACGACGTGGAGGACAGTTCTGAGGACGATGCGAGCGACGAGAACGACGCCCAATCTGAGCCAAGCGCATCGCAAACTCCGCACGGTGCTACGAGGCTTCAGAAGGCACTCATGCAGCACGTGGCTCGTCAGGACGTTCGCGAGCGGATACGAGCAATCGCACGGGAGGCGCTTGCGCTCGACCTCGTTGCTTTCGAAGCTTGGCTGCAACAAGTGGTCTTGGAGACGCTGGGCGAGGCAATGCTACAGGCCTGTATCGCCGCAGCGCCTCGGCAAGCGACGCTGGACAACCTGCTGGTCGACATCCGAGAAGGCTCGGACGGGCGTCCTGCATCCATCTGGATCACGGAGACCACGCTTGGTGGCGCAGGAGTACTTCAGTCATTCGCTGAACGCTTTGCCGGTGAGCCGAATGCGTTCTTCGATGCTGTCGAAGCTGCGATTGCGCCAACTGACTTCGAGTTGGTCGATGGTGGGCTGCGGCGCATCCTGGATCTCGCCTGTAGCGATCAGGACGTACGAAGTGGCATGGCCCGCCTTCGAGGAACCGAATCGCATGCAGCCTCAGCAGAAATCTGGCGCGAGCTATCGTCAACACTGACGCGGCACGGTGGCGTTGACCTGAGTCACGCCCTCGTCGTGGCATTGAACAGCCGACTGTTGCGTCCTGGAGCCGACGCCGCCCTCGACCATCTACTTGCAGGTCTCACGGCGCTATGGGACAGCATTGAGAACCGCCTCGGAATGGCTATCGGCCTGCGCGAGTTCGCCCATGCCGTTGGAAGCGATACAGCGTGGTGCGATCGCGTGCGCGCGTATCTGGCCGCAAACTTGCCCGGTGCCGCGGCGTCCAATGTTTCCGTGTTCGCAGCCGTGTTCGGCATGCTGTGGCCGCGCGCTAGTGAGGTCCGGCGATCAGGCCTTAGTTCATACAACCCCTACCGCTCCGCTCGTACTACTGATCCTGCTGTCGTTCGGGAGTTGCTTCTCCGGCGGACAGTCCAAACCGTTGACATATCTACAACGGACTGGAAGGAGGCACTCTACGCTGCGCTCGCCGCTGACGGAGCGTGCCGACTGCGAGCCAGTACATCCCAGGTGCGGGACCTTCGCGCGGCACTGATCTTGCTCGGAGCGACGCCGGCCGATGTCGGCGTTCTGCAGTTCTTCCCGGTTGTTGAACGGATCCAGCGTGGCGAGAACTGCGTCCTTGTCGACCTGCTGTTGAGGGAGCACGCCTAATGGCATATCCCTCTCGCGATCTTCATGGACCAGACCAGGCGCGTGGCGTCCGCGATCTCTTCCAAACGCTGTTTGCGGCCGAACTCCTCAGCCCCAGCAACAAGCTTTGGCTGTTCTTCGCTTGGATTTCTGATGTCGAGATCCTCGACAACTCAGCACGGCGCTTCGCAGCGATCGAACCGGACTGGCCCGCCGCTCCAATTAGGTTGTCGCAGGTACTTGGTGCGCTCCTCGCTCGAGGCACGCAGGTCAGGTTGATCATTCGTGAACATGGACACAATGAATACTTCATTGCGCGCCTGCAATCCCTCAAAGAGCGATTCGACGATCAGTTGAAGTGGGTGGTCGAACGTGACTTTCATGCAAAGGGCCTGCTCGGCGACGACTACTTCCTCAGCGGCTCGATGAACCTCACCTTCAACGGGATCTCAGTCAACGGCGAACACTTGATCCTCAGGACCGACCCGGCGGCTATAGCAGAGCAGGCCGAGCAACTGCATCTTCAATGGGAAGAGCGGCTCAGATGATCGGCGCCAACCCAGAGACGGCCAAGAGAATTGCGTCGCAACTTCGGGCGCGGTCAAAGGCCTTCACCTTCCCTACAGGAACCGAGGCACTTTGCAATCAACTGCTTGAGACAGTGGGCAGCACGGTCTTTCCGGGAGCGCTGATCCCCGAGCAAACCGCGGACGGACAATTTCTCGTCGTCGCCATTGCCTTGCCATCTGACTGGCGCCGACTATGTCCCGTATTGCGCGCCTTCGCAGGACCGACCCTGACATCTTTCGATGGCTTGCCATCCAACGATTTCGTCGAAGCCGACCTACTTGCGGCCGTCGCCGAGGCAGGCCACTGTGTGACTGCTGCAATCAGGGTGCCAACCGATTCTGGTGGCAGGGAGATGGCGCTGCGGGCGCTCGTACGCATGCGCGATACCTTCGCCCGAGCACCCTCGATGACGCGCACCGCTCCAGAGCCGACGAGTTGGCTTCTTGCTCGGTTCCAGGATCATCTCAATGTCGGTCGTCGGGATGCCGCTGCTGCGGTGCTGCACCAGTTTCGCAACGAAATGCGGCTTGATGCCCTAAACCTGCGATCTCTCGAGGTTCAGTTTCTGTCCACGTTCAATGATTGGGCCGGAATCGTAAAGTTGCCCGGATTTGTGAATCTGACGCGGGCGCGGCGTACACCTGCCACGACGGCACTTTTGCTTGAAGCACTTTACCAAGCTCACTTGGCTACGGCATTCGAAGCCGGCGATCAGGCAGCCGTCGAGACCCTCTACCCCCAACAGGTGCGAGTTCTTGCCGCACCGATGCTCAAGGCTCCTCTCCCAGCTTCGCTACGAACCGGTGGCTGGCGACTCGTGGCCCTTGAAGCGCTTAGCTCGCCTGCACGCGAGGACCTTCGATCGGGCGCTTCCGGTCAATCCAATGTCCTCGGCTGGCTTGCTCCCCGCTTGGCCGCAGTCAAATACCCTGAGCAGAGCCCTATCCCCCGCTTGAATTCGACTGACGAGGCTCGAGAGCGCCTCATTGCCGGCGAGGCAACGGAGAGCGCTCAAGTTATGTCCGCCGCACTTGCTGCCCTAGCGCGGCTCGATGACACGCAGCGTGCGGAGCTTGCGCGTGCTGAGCCGTTCCGCTCAGCATTGCGGGCCTTGGCTCAGGAAGCCCGCAGCGAGAGCGTACCGACCTGCTGGTCTATGTGGCTTACGCGGATTTCGGATCCGACCTTCACCAACGCGCTTGCTTTGGCCCGCATGGGCGCCGAGGAATGGCCAATTGCCGGCTACGCGACCGATCCTGTCGAAGTATCCTCGTTGTTTGACGCATTGAACAAGGCCCAAAGCGATTCACTGGCTGCCGAGCGCACCGCACAGGCACTCCCATATATTGTTGCCGCACTACAGCGCGACCCGCTCTTTCCGAACGCGGCAATGAAGCAGATCTACTCCAGTCTGCTGACCCTGCTTGCGTTGGGAAGTGGACGGGGGACCTCCGTCTACGATTCGAGCCTGGTCTTAGTCGACGCGCTTCTGAGTATCGGGACCGACGCCGCACAGTATCGCGAAGTTGCCGCCGACGTGGACGAACTCGCTGGAGAGGGGTTCGGCGTGAGAATGGTCTACTGGACGCTCGAGTTGATCGAAGTCTTCATGCGCTCGCCTGCTCCAGACACAGAGGCTAGAGAGAAGTTGGTGCACTCCGTATTGGCTCGCCTCACACCTCTCCGTGGGCGACTAAGTTGCCTACAGCGGGCAGCCGTCCATAGCCTCTCAAAGGAGTTCGGCTGGACCTTCGACGTCCCTGCTGCTCAACAGGATTTGGGCAGCGATGGCCTCGCCTGGCGTTTGCGTGGCAAGTCGATCGCGATCTATTCACTCGTGGAAGGGGCAAGTCGCCAAGCTAAGGTTGCCCTCCAGGCGCTATCTGGTGATATCGACGTCCAGTGCAGCGCGGACCACGGTGGGACGTCACAACTCCGCGCGCTAGCGATCAATAGCGATCTCTTCGTTGTCGCCTGGGCGGCGGCCAAGCACGCGGCAACAGATTTCATTCGAACTCATCGAAGCGATAGACCGCTGGTATACGCTGAAGGCAAAGGAGTCACCAGCCTACTTCGTGCGGTGGAGGACTACTTTATAGCCCCATCCAGTGGCGCGTCGCGGCCAGACTGAATACAGTTCCGCAGGAGCAGAAGCTGACCAAGAACCGGGGCTGTGCTCATTCCCCAGCGATGAGGCGCTGACCAGGCTGTTCTACCTGGCCCTGCGCAACATCAGTCAGAAGTGGACCATGCCCATCCGCGATTGGAAGGCTGCGCTGACGTGATTTACCATTCAGTTCGGTGACCGCTTCTCCGTGAATTGAAGTCCGAACCGTTTACACAAAATTCCGGACACGCCCCGTCCGCAGTCGCGGCAGGCCCGAAAGGACTTCTGAATGCTCGACGCTTGTAGCGCACCTCTCGACGCGTCCGCAGTGGAGCGAGCGGCCAGTCTGATCGAGCAGGCCGACGCGCTGATTGTTGCCGCCGGTGCGGGCATGGGCGTCGACTCCGGATTGCCGGACTTCCGTGGCAAGGACGGGTTCTGGCGAGCCTATCCGGCTTTGCGGGACGCGCAGATCGACTTCTACAACATCGCGTCTCCCGCGGCATTTCGCTCGACGCCCGAACGTGCGTGGGGGTTCTATGGCCACCGCTTGGCGCTGTACCGCGAGACGGTGCCGCATTTCGGCTACGAACTCCTGCAGCGCTGGGGCTCCCAGATGTTTCATGGGCTCAGCGTCTTCACCAGCAATGTGGATGGCCAGTTTCAGAAGGCGGGCTTCGACCAGGCACACATCCACGAATGCCACGGGTCTCTTCACCACCTGCAATGCCTCGAACCTTGCTGCGAAAACGTATGGCTTGCCGATGGCTTTCAGCCGGACGTGGATGAGCCTGAGTGCCGACTGCGCAACCCGCCACCCACCTGCCCGCACTGCGGTGGCCTGGCACGCCCGAATGTGCTGATGTTCGGCGATGGGGGTTGGATCGATCGGCGCAGCGCAGCGCAGCAAAACCGACAGAACACCTGGCTGGCGGCAGTGACGCGACCCATCGTCATCGAATTGGGCGCTGGCACGGCGATCCCCTCGGTCCGGCACTTCAGCCAGCGTGTGATTCACGAGTTCGGCGGGCGACTCATTCGAATCAACCCCAACGAGTACGCTGTACCGACGCGGCTGGACGCGGGTCTGAAAATGGGCGCGGCCGATGGGCTTGTGTCGATTGCCAAGGTCCTGGGCCCGAGTGGGGCTCACCTGGGTTCGTGGGGGACGATGGCAGGCGCTAACTAGAGGCCCCATCGAGCAACCGACGCGTCTTATGGGCACGGAAATTCTTGGAGTCTCATCACCTGAAGTCCCGACTCTGCGTCGCCAACCTCCCCAGCAGCGGCGACAGATCCGCAAGCTTCTGTGCAATCAGATTGCACACTTCCCCTTCGCGCTGCCAGCGCCCCTTCACGGCCAGCAGCCGGGCGCCGAGCAAGACCTCGCGCTGCGCCTCGCGCACGCCGCGCCAGACAATCACCTGAATTGAGCCGAACTCGTCTTCGAGCGACACAAAGACCGTGCCGCCGGCCGTCTGCGGCTGCTGGCGCACAGTCACGATACCGGCGGTGCGAACGATGCGGCCATTGGGCGTTTGGCGCAGTTGCTCCGAAGTCCTGAGCCGATAGCGCTCCAGGCGCGCTCGCAGCAGCGCCATCGGGTGGCTCCTGAGCGTTAGCCCCACCGAGGCGAAGTCCCACAGCACCTCTTCCCCTTCCTTGGCCTCTTCCAGCTCCAGAACCTCCTCGTCCACCGGCGCGTCGTGCAAGAGTTCAGGCACCGCATGCAGGGCAGCCGCTTCCCAGACCTGTTGCCTGCGGTGTCCGGCCAGGCTCTGCAGCGCACCGGCAGCCGCCAGCAGCTTCATCTCGTGCAGCTCCAGATGGCAGCGCCGGGCCAGGTCTTCGGCACTGTCAAAGGGCGCGGCCCTTCGTTCCTGCACGATGCGCTCGGCACTGCGGCCGCGCAGCCCCCGCACCATGTGCAGACCCAGCCGCACGGCCGGAACCTCGGGCAGATCTTCCAGGGTGGACTCCACGTGGCTGTGCATCACGTCCACCGGACGCACTTCAACGCCATGGCGCTGCGCATCCTGCACCAACTGGCTGCAGGAATAAAAGCCCAAGGGCTGGCTGTTGAGCAGCGCTGCGAGAAACGCGGCGGGCTCATGGCATTTGATCCAGCACGAGGCATAGACCAACAAGGCAAAGCTGGCAGAGTGGCTCTCTGGAAACCCGTACTCCGAGAACCCCTTGATCTGCTCAAAGATCGATTCGGCAAACGATTGTTCGTAACCGCGCGCCGTCATGCCGTCAACAATCTTGCTGTAGTACTTCTCCAGCCCACCCTTGCGCTTCCACGCCGCCATGGCCCGGCGCAGGCCATCGGCTTCACCCGGCGTAAAGCCCGCCGCCAGAATGGCCACCTGCATCACCTGCTCCTGAAACACCGGCACCCCCAGCGTGCGCCCGAGCGCCAGTTCCAGGTCCTTGCTCGGATACACCACCGGCTCCTTGCCCTGGCGGCGGTTCAAATAGGGATGCACCATGCCGCCCTGAATGGGCCCCGGCCGCACGATCGCCACCTGGATGACCAGGTCGTAGAAGCAGCGCGGCCGGTGGCGCGGCAGCATGCTCATCTGCGCGCGGCTCTCGATCTGGAATACGCCGACGGTATCGGCTTTGCAGATCATGTCGAAGGTGGCGCTGTCGTCTGCCCGGATGTCCTGCATGCCAAACGCGTAGCCGCGCCGATCCGAGATGAAGTCCAGGGCGCGCCGCAGGGCTGAGAGCATGCCCAGGGCCAGCACATCGACCTTGAGCAGGCCGGCAGCGTCCAGATCGTCCTTGTCCCACTGGATCACGGTGCGCTCGGGCATGGAGGCGTTCTCCACCGGCACCATGCGGCAGAGCAAATCGCGGGTCAGCACGAAGCCGCCGGTGTGCTGCGATAAATGCCGCGGAAACCCGATCAGCTGCCCGGTCAATTCAACAAGTTGGCGCACTGCCAGCGACTCGGGCTCCATGCCCAGTTCCTCGAAGCGCTCGCGCCGGACCTGTTTGCCATCGAACCACTGCTGGCCCTTGGCAATCGCGTCCACCGTCTCCAGGTCAAATCCAAGGGCCTTGCCCACGTCGCGAATGGCCGAGCGCGGGCGGTAGGTGATGACGGCCGCGGTGAGCGCGGCCCGGTCGCGCCCGTACTTGTTGTAGAGGTACTGGATCACCTCTTCGCGCCGCTGGTGCTCAAAATCGATGTCGATGTCCGGCGGCTCGTTGCGCTCCCTGGAGATGAAGCGCTCGAACAGCACCGACATGCGCGCGGGATCGACTTCCGTCACGCCCAGGCAGTAGCAAACCACGCTGTTGGCCGCCGAGCCCCGGCCTTGGCACAGGATGTGGCGCGAGCGGGCAAAGACCACGATGTCGTACACCGTCAAGAAATACGGCTCGTACTTGAGTTCGCAAATCAGATCGAGCTCGTATTCGATTTGCTCCTGCACCTTGGTGGGAATGCCTGCGGGCCAGCGTCGGCCCGCGCCTTCGTAGGTCGCCTGGCGAAGGTAGCTCGTGGCCGTATGGCCCGGCGGGACAACCTCGTCGGGGTACTGGTAGCGCAGCTCGTCCAGGCTGAAGCTGCAGCGCGCCGCCACGCGCAGGGTCTCCTGCAAGAGCTCCGCAGGAAAGGTCTGGGCCAGGCGCAGGCGACTGCGCAGGTGCCGCTCGGCGCTGCGCTCCAAGGCGTGGCCGCATTCGGCCAAGGTCTTGCCGATGCGCGTGGCCGTGAGGACGTCTTGCAGAGGCTTGCGTGAGCGCACATGCATGTGCACATCGCCGACGGCCACCAGCGGCAACGCAGTCAAGACAGAGAGGCTGCGCATGCGGTGCAGCCACAGCTCATCGTCGAGCCGGCGCACCTGCTCCACGCCGATCCAGCAGCGGCCGGTGAACTCCTGGAGTGCCCAGCGACCGAGCCGCTCGAGCTCCCCATCGCTCGATGCGCGGTCCGGGCACAGCAGCACCAGGCAGTCCGCCAGCGCCGCACCCGCGACATCCGCCATGGTGGCGCGGTAAGTACCTTTCTCGCTGGCGCGCCGCAGGCGGGTGATGAAAGCGCACAGGTTGCCGTACCCGTGCATGTTCTGCGCCAGCACGACCAAGGTGCAGGCGGGCTCCTTCACATCCGCATCTGCATCCGCAGGCCCGATGCAGAACTGCGATCCCAGGACCAGCGCCAGGCCAAGCTCCTTGGCTGCCACATGCGCGCGCACCACGCCCGCCATGCTGCATTCGTCCGTCATGGCCAGGGCGCTGTAGCCGAGCGCCTTGGCCCGCTCGACCAATTCCTCGGGGCGGCTGGCGCCGCGCAGAAAGCTGAAATTGGACAGGCACCGAAGCTCGGCATACGCCGGCAAAGCGTGGACGCCAGGCGGGGTGCGCGCAGCTGCTACCACGCCGCTCATCCAAAGTGCCCGTGCAAGAACCAGGCCGTCTGCTCTCCCGCCAGCCGCTCCTGGTAAATCCACAGCACGCCCGCGTGGGGGCTCAAGGCCAGCCAGTAGTCGCGCTGGACGTTGAGCGGCTGCGCGTCGGCTCCCTCACTGCTGCGGTGCCACCACCCACCTTCCACACGGTCAGGGCCGAGCAGCATCTGCAAACGGCCCTGGTAGATGGGGACATGCTCGCGCTCGGGCAGGCGCAAGGGGTCTCTCAGCAGCCAGGTGGGAAGAGGAAGCGCATAGGGCCTGCTGCCGATCACGGGTGCCGGGCCACTCTGGACACTGTGGGGAGAGCGAGCCTCGAAAGCCTCTGCACTCTCCCAGCACTGCATCCATTCCAGGCGGTGGTCCTGGCGCAGCACCGGGCGGCGCACGCAGCCCGCCCCGAGGCGCGCCTGGATACGCTCGAGCGCGAGCGCAATGCCCGCGCCCTTGGCGGTGGCCTCTGGAAGCAGCGAGCGGCTGCACTCAACCACCGGTGCCACTTCGGCCGCGACCAGTTCGATGTCGCCAACGGGCGCCAGCAGCCTGGTCCTTTCCAGATGCTCCGAGAGGAGCCGGGCAAAGTGCGCCACACTTTGCATGGGCTGCGCGGTGCGGATGGTGATCTCGCCGCTGGTGCCCGCGTCCTTGGGGCGCATCACATCGTGGAACCAGCGCAGCGTGAACGCGGTGGCGCCCAGGCGGCGCGCGCGCAGCCACGCGGCCATCTGCACCAGCAGGCGGTGCGCGCCAAACAGCAGCCCGGGAGCGGTCTCGACCCGGGACATGAATTCCAGCCTCGCACAAAAGCGCTCGGGCAGCGTGAGCCACTCGTAGGCTTCGGGGCGCAGGCCGTAGGCCTGGTCAAGCGCGGTGAGCAGCTGCTTGTCGAAACGCCGCCCGAGTCCCCCGCGCGGCAGTGCCCGCACATCGCCCAGGGTGCGGCAGCCGACGCGCGCCAGGGTGGCTTCGTGGCGCGCCACCTGGGTGAGCGAGGACAGTGGCAGGGAGTCGAGCAGCCTGGGCAAAGGATGCATGAACCCGTCGCCTCGGCCGGCGCGGGCCAAGGCAAGGGCAGCGAGCCCCGTCGGTGCCCAGGTGATCTGCGCCCCCAGCTCCGCGGCGCCGTCCTCGATCGCTTGGCGCAGTGCCTCCAACCCGCCAAACAACCGCGCGCTCGCCTGCACCTCGGCCAGCACGGCCTCTTCGAGCACGGTCACCCTCGGTGTGAACTGGAGCGCCCAGACGCCGAGGGCGGCTGCATCAATGGGCGAGTGGGCGGGCGAGTGGGTGGGCGAGAGCGATGGGACGGGGAGCAATGCGGCCCAATGCCCGAGCATCGGCAGCCTCCAGTTGGGAAGGTGGGGTGGCAGCGGTAGCGGCAGCGGCGGCAGCGACCGGCGCGGGGAGCCGGATCAACCGGGGCGGCAGCACGCGTGCCAATTGGCCTGGCAGGGCGTGCAGGTGCAGGGCCTCGTCCATCGAGGCGCCGCGGCGCTTTGCGATCCGCACCTCCAGTTGCCAGCCCGCGCCCAGGGCTATAGAGAGGCGCAGCGGCGCCGATGACGCATCGCGCAGCGCCGTCACCGGTCGCAGCAGAAACACCGGTGCCTCGCAGCCATGGGCTTGCACCTGGAGCCTTCGAATCTGCTCCGGCCTCGCCTGGGGCAGCCAGGAGACGATGGCGCCTGCCGGATCGGCCTTGATCAGCTGCTCGGTTGCCCAGAGGCGCTCTGCAGGGGTAGCGGCCTCTATCCAGACCACCTGGTCGACCGAGAGGCCCAGCTGGCACAGCCCGCCCACATGCGGCTCCTTGGGAGGCGCCACCAGGTACAGGCGACCGCGCTCCCGCGTGAAAGCAGGGAGGGCAGGGCCGAGCAGGCGCCATTCGCAGACCGCTGCCTGCGCCGTCAGGAGCTCGGTCAGGCTGCGCCTGGGCCAGCCTCCACCGGGCAACTGGGCATCGAGCGCAGCAAAGCCCGTGGGGACCGTGGCCGCAGCCTGCCCTCCGATCTCGGTGCCGCGCCAAAGGGCCTCTGCCACATGCGCTGGCAAGGGCCTGGGCTCTGGTGCACACGGGCGCATGCCGACTGCTGGGTGCAGGTCGGGCGCGTCGTCCGGGCAGAAAGGAAGGGGGAGGGCGGGGGGCAAGGTGCTGGCCGATAACTGTACAAAAGCACAGTATATGACCGCGTCGCAAGGGCATGCCAGGAGATTCTTGCTTCGGCCAGGGCGCTGCACTTGCCCTCCCGAGTTTGATAGCAGGCGATGTTGGCGGGGCGCGCGGCGCGCCGTGGATGGCCCTCGCCAGGGCAAAACCCCTCATCCTGATCGGGTATGCGCAGGCCCGTCAGACCCCCGCCAGCAGCTCCCGAAACGCCCTCGCATTGAGCTGCGACTTGTCTTCCATGCAGTTGTTGAATACGGCGTGGGCGTACTTCACCGACCGGGCAACGGGAGCAATCCGCTGGGCCAGGGCCTGCAGTTCCTCGGAGTCGTAGGCGTAGTCGAAGCGCTCGGCGGCCGTCTTGGCGGGCTTGCCATAGGCCAGTGCATTGCGCCCGTGCAGGCGCAGCAGGGCATGCTCGGGATGGGTGCTCTCCCATATGGCCGGAACGCTGTTCGCCGAGCCTTGGGGGCCATCGACGATCGTGTGCACGAGCCCGAGGCGTCGCAGCATGGCCAGCGTTTCGGCGGTGGTTTCTTCGCTCTCCCACCAGCTGGGGTTGCGAAACTCGATGCTCAGGGTGTGGCCTGGCAGGTGCTCCAGGCAGTGCTCGATGTGTTCCACGACCTGTGGGTGGCGAGACACCGCGGGTGAGAACTGAAAGTGCACCAGGCCGAGCTTGCCGTTGGCCTGCAGCGGCACGAGCGAAGCGGCAAAGCGTCGCCACAGTTCGTCCCGCAATTCAGTGGCCATGTCCTTGTAGACCATCCTGCGCCCAGCCCCCAGGGCTTGTCTGATGTCCTTGGGCAGCACGTCGGTGCTCGTCCACTGCCCGGTAAACAGGCTGAAGGCCTTGATGTTGAAAACGAATCCCTGCGGAGTGCGTTCCGCCCAGTGCTGGGCGGTGCCCACCGAGGGGATGGCGTAGTAGCTGGTGTCGACTTCCACCAGGTTGAACTGGGAGGCATAAAAGCGCAGCCGCGCTTCGGGCGACTTCGCGCTTGCCGGGTAGAACTTGCCGCTCTCCAGCAGCGTCTTGTCCGTCCAGGATGCCGTTCCGACCAGCCAGATCATGGGTACCTCCTCGGCGCATCCTAGCCACCTTCTTTCTGAGAAAGCTGTATATTTATACAGTACACCATCACAGGAGAAGAACCATGGAAGTCATCGAGTCCACCTACGCCGTCACCCTGCGCGACTACCCCGGAGAACTCCCGCTCAAGGAACGCCTTGCAGCGGAGGTGCGTTACGCCAAAGCGCTTGAAAGGCAGCTGGGCGGCCCCGAGCAGGTGGCTGCTGCTCTCGAGACCATGACCAGCTTGGAGGATTCCGCGCCGGAGGTGGTCTCCGCGGGGGACCTTACGCTGCTCAAGGCATGGGGCAGGGCGAGCGTTGCGGCCAAGCAAGCGGGGTTCAGGGATCTGGGTGAGGGGGACGGGGCGTACTTCGAAGTGCGGTTGGCATGAAGCGCCTGGATGCGCCAACGCAGGTGGGCCGCGTTGCCTCGGGATTCTGATGCCGCGCTGGAGGGATTGCTTTTTTCTTTCCTCCGTATGAGCAACACGCTGAGATCGCCTTCGGGCGCATGTCAAGCCATGTGTCCACAATAGGCTGGTTGCTGTCGCTCAACTCTGTTCGTTGAACGATTGCTGCCACTGCAAGCAGTCATAGGGAGTAAGTGGGCATTGCCGGCGGTTCTTCGATCGGAGTCCGGCCAACAGCAGTGCTGAAGCGCCAATTCATCGCGGTATGCGTGACGTCAATTTCGAGCGCTTTGATGATCTGCTGGGCCTCTCTTGTTCCACCGATGGCAACATGTTTAGGTATAAGTGCCCGCAAGTCGGGACGGCGGGTCGGTCAGGCAGGCAGGCAGGCAGGCAGGCAGGCAGTATTCATCAGCGACAAGTGACTGACACCCGCGGGGCGGCCGGCAAGGTGCTATCGTCACAATAAGTGGCGAGATCTGACACTTGGCCGTGCCGTCCGCCTAGGCGAGCCCCGCTTTTGGAATAAGAAAGTTCTGCCGTATGACGCGATTTGCAGATTGGTGCACCGAGATCACGGTCGCCTGCGCCAGACCCCACACGCACCGAATGCTCACTGCAGACTCGCAGAAAGTGGGCGATGCAGTTGAAATCATCGCCGGGATCATCCCGGACCACTACGCAGAGTCTGACCGCCTTTCGGACATATTTTCAAGGCTGGGACGACCGGGAGTGGCAAAGTACATTGACACGAAGATGCCGCTCTCGCTGCAGACCAGGTCTGGCGACTTGGGTGAGGTGCTCTGCACCACCTACGTTCATGAACGCAGTCCATTCAAGCGAGGAATCAAACGGCTGCGATGGAAGGACCACCGAAACCTGGCAATGCGCGGTGATGACGTTCTGGGTTTCAAGATCGACGCCGGCACTGGGCGGTTGACGGTCCTGAAGGCTGAATCTAAGAGTGCGGTCAAGCTGTCGAAAACGACCGTGGATCAAGCACGCACTGGACTCTCCAACTTCGGAGAACTTCCCTCTCCGCACGCGCTCGTTTTTGTCTCTGACCTACTGACAGATCCAAACGACTTGGATTTGAAGAATGCTCTGGACGATCTGCTAGTTAAGCCTCTCACGCCTGCCGACGTCACTCACCTGCTGTTCGTCTTGACTGGCAATGACAGCACCAAGCTGCTCCAGAACAACCTTAGCTCGTACACGGGCGCCTGCTCACAGATCTACGTAGGGGTGAGGGTCCACCAGCATCAAGAGTTCATCGACGCAGTTTTCTCGGTGGTGGCGAAGTAATGGCAGTAACTTTGAAAGAGCTACAAGCCAGCATTGAGGCGGCCGTCGAGCCAGGTTATAGAGACCAGCTGCTTGCTCAGGGCCAGGCACGCGCAATGATCTGGCGCAATGGGGAGCTGCCGATCGACGCCGAAGAGTACTACCCTCGGCTGTCGGAGGATCTCCTAACTTTCGGCTATTCGCTGCTCCTGCATGGACTGCGTTACCTTGACCTCGGTGGTGACTTCGAGACCGCTCGTGTTGCGTTCGAGGTGGCCGCCGAGTCGATTGAGGCTGTCGTCGCCAAAGGTGCTCATGATGAGAGCCGGGATTTTCATCGACTGGTCGCCGGTAGCGCTTACCACCTTGGGCGGTTCTCGGCTCGTGCTTACTCGCTGCTGTACTCCGGACTTTCTCAAGCCAATCTGTCCGTTGTGGAGCGAAGCCTCGCGCTGCTGGTTCTAAGGGACCTAGCAGGCTTGTCCATTCTGTTAACCGAATGGTTCGAGTCTGGGGTCGGCTCAGATGCTAGCTTGGAGACCTCGCTAGGGCCAGTGGTAGGCGGGGATGCTGACCCAGCGGATGAAAATTACGAAGACACTGTGGGTGAGGCAGTCCTGTTGGCGCTCGAGGGAAACTTTCTCTCTGCGCTCTCGCAGACGCTACTGGCATTGGAGCGCGGTGAGCAGCGCCTGGTGGCACGAGCGCAGGAGAGGTTGAAGCAAGGATTGACCGTCGCTAGCGAGATGAACTTCGTCACCCAGTGGTGGGCGCACAGACTGGCCATATATGTGGTGGACGGGATTTGGAATAGCAGCTTTCATGCGATCTTGCCCATAGAAGGTCCGGACGGTGCAGAAGTCGGCAAGTGGACCGAGCTACGCAAGCTTTTCATTGCCTCGCTAATGTGCCGCAACCGGGCTGAGATCGAGCTCTGGCCATCTCAAGTTGACGCCGCCAAGTGCGTGCTTGAGTTGAACAAGAACCTCGTGCTGTCTCTCCCGACCAGCGCTGGGAAGACACGCATTGCTGAGTTGTGCATCCTCGCTTGCTTGTCTGCAGGCAAACGAGTTGTGTTTGTGACGCCGCTTCGGGCGCTTTCCGCTCAGACGGAGGTGTCGCTTCGCCGCACGTTCGGCGTTCTCGGAAAAACGGTCTCGAGCCTGTACGGCAGCATCGGCGTCAGCGGCGGGGACGTCGACACACTGACGTCACGCGACATCGTGGTGTCAACGCCGGAGAAGCTGGATTTCGCGTTGCGAAGCGACCCGGATCTGCTGGACGACGTCGGACTGATCGTGCTAGATGAAGGTCACATGATCGGGGTCGGTGAACGCGAGGTTCGGTACGAAGCTCAAATTCAGCGCCTTCTGCGACGTGCCGATGCGGATTCAAGACGCATCGTGTGCTTGTCGGCTATCTTGCCGAGCGGCGACCAGTTGGAAGACTTTGCCGGATGGCTGACGTCCGACCAGCCGGACGGGTTAATCAAGAAGGATTGGCGGCCTACTCGCCTGCGGTTCGGCGAGGTTGACTGGGACCCGTCGAAGCAGAGTGCTCAACTGAACATCGTGGTGGGCGACGAACACCCCTACATCTCCGAATTCGTAGTCGGTAAGAAAACCTCCAAGAGAGCAAATGCCGCAGTCTACCCAGCAAAGCAAACGGACCTTTGCATCTTCACCGCCTGGCGCCTGATTGGAGAGGGGCAGTCGGTGCTGGTCTTCTGTCCGCTGAGAAAGTCGGTGATTCCCTTTGCAAAACGGATCATCGAGCTAAGCGACAAAGGCCTGCTGCCGCCGATCATGAAGCCCTCTATGGCGTCCATTGCGTCGGCCCTGTCGGTTGGCGCCGAATGGTTCGGGGCTGACCATGCAATCCTTACCTGCTTGAAGATGGGCGTTGCCGTTCATCACGGAGAGCTCCCGACACAGTTCCGTAAGCAGATCGAACACCTGCTGAGGGAGGGGACGCTGCAGCTGACTGTGTCCTCACCGACTCTTGCGCAGGGTCTCAATCTGGCCGCCACCAGCCTGATCTTCCACGGGCACATGCGGGATCGCGAACCGATCAAGGATGCTGAGTTTCGCAACGTCGTTGGCCGTGCCGGCCGTGCGTACGTCGACATCGAAGGATTGGTGCTGTATCCCATGTTCGACGAACACGAAAAGCGTCGTAATGCCTGGAAGGAGTTGGTGAGCAGCAAAAACGGCCGTGAGATGGAGAGCGGAATATTTCAGCTGCTCTATGGCCTGCTTTTGCGTATGGCCAGCAAGCTGGGCACGAAAAAAGTTGAGGCGTTGATTGCGTATGTGGCCGGTCAGGCTGCGTGGGACTTCCCGGAAGTTCCTCGCGAGCGAGTCAGGGATGCCGCTGCTGCTGCCGAGCAGTGGCCTCGTCACTTGACGAGCTTGGATACAGCAATCTTTAGCTTGCTTGGAGAGGGTGAGATTCCGGACGATCAGGTGGAGGCCAAGCTTGACGAGGTGCTGACTTGCTCACTTCTTAGCCGTCGACTTGCTCGCAAGAAGGAGCCGGTGCAGAAGGTGGTGATAGCTGCCCTTAAAGCGCGCGCGAAGTTCATCTGGGCGGGGTCCACGGCTGCGCAGCGGCGCGGCTATTTCCTGTCTGGCGTCGGCTTGGAAACTGGTCGCAAGCTCGACGAGAACGCTGAAGAGCTTCAGGAGCTGCTGCAGCGTGCGAACGTCGCGGTGGACAGCGGCGAGGAAGAAGACGCGGTGGCAGCAATCGTAGGTTTTGCCGCAATCGCATTCGAGATTGCACCTTTCAAACCGAAGTCCCTGCCTCTGGATTGGAAGCAGATCCTGGAGCAGTGGCTGCTCGGGGCGCCAGTGACGGAGCTGAGTGCAGATGATGCGGACGACACGATCTCGTTGATTGAGCACGCTTTCGTCTACAACCTGCCGTGGGCCATGGAGGCCGTGCGCGTCCGGGCTGTGGCTCACGAAGCTGAGGAGGACTTCTTCGACATCGAGGTCAGCGCCTTCAACGTGATTAGCGCAAGCGCAGTCGCCGCGGTCGAGACTGGGACCCTATCGGTTGCGGCTGCCACTCTCATCAAGGCCGGCTTCGCATCGCGGCAGGGGGCTATCAGCGCGGTGAACTCGACGAGTGCACATTTTGACGACGCGGCTGGAATGCGGACTTGGCTTGCATCTCCAGCCGTTCGGGCATGGAGCGAAGCGCCCACTTGGCCGACGTTGGCGTCGCACGATTTGTGGATGGAGTTCATTGCACCGCATGGGGCCGGGAATGCGACCCCTTGGAGTGCGGAGGACTACTGGGGCCAAGTTGAATGGACAGGCAAACCGATGGCAGAGGGCGCACCGCTGCGAATTGCTACCTCAGGCTCAAAGGCAGGCACTATTTTCACAAGTGCCTACCGCGAGGTGGGCAAGGCGGTCTTTTCGTTCAACCGCAATGCGGTCGGCTTGACGATCGCCACGGCGACCGGCGCCAAGGACCGGATCGACTTCGAGTACATCGGGCCGGACGACCTGAACGTTCACTAGGTGCTAGGCGCCAGTATCGCCTGCCGCCGCGCGTCTTCACTTACCACCGCGAGCAGCAGCGTGCAGGCGGTGCAGCAGCCGGAGGCGTTGGGGATCAAAGCCGGATGGCACCGGCGTTTAGAACAACCCTGGAACCCAGCGGCGTACGCCGAGGTGCTGGTTGAGCCGTGCTGTGTGCCAGCGTACGATGGCCAACCAAGGACTAGACTTGCCAAAGCAGATCGACAATGGGGATAGACGCATGAATAACCGGGTGATTGACAGCGAGGTGATCACGGAGTTGCTGAAAGCCGCGTGTCCAGAACGCGCGGACGATATAGACATCTACTGGACGACTTTTGCCCCGACTTTTTCTGTGCGGCAGGACGATGTCGGCATGGCGATGAGCGCGCGCGAGGACAAGGTGTCGTGGATGCACAAGACACTGGCGCACGACTGGGTCGTCACATTCGCGGGAATAAAGGCAGTCGCAGCCTACGGTCCGCACATCTTCGTCGGAAGGCTTGTCGGGTCGCTGGTTAAGGAGTTCTTCGATCAGGACGAAGGCATGGCGGAGGCGGAGCAGGAGCTCGACAGCCTGTTGTACTTTGCAAAGGAGATCGCACACGTCAAGCTTCTGGACGATCTACCTTGGCCCGACGAGGTGCCGCAACCCGGCACCTCGAGAGATTCACTAAAGAAGGTCGAAGACAAGGCTTGCTTTGACCTAGCTTGCATGGCCGCTGCAGCCAGCTTCTTTCATGAGCTGCGTCACGTTCAGTTCTTTGCGCAGGGTGATACACCGGCCGACCGACTGGAGGAAGAACGCCAATGCGACGACTTCAGCCGGGAGTTCCTCACCGCGAAGGTCAGCGAATACTGCAACAGCAGCGGGGATGATCTGCTACAGACCAAGAGTAAGCGCATTATCGCCTTGTCCTGCGCCGCATTTTCGATCGGAATGGCAGAGAGCAAGGGCATGGCGACTGCCGTCGCTGGAACTCACCCACCCATCGCTGAGCGCTTCAGGCATTTGGTGCTCAAAGCCCACGCCCCGGACGATGCGACTTGCTGGCACTATCTGGCATGCCTCCTTGTGGCGATACTGCGTAAGGAGCGCAAGATGCCGGACACCATCCCATTCGACTCTTCCAAGTCCTTGTGCGAGCAGCTAGTCGCGCTACTTTGATACGACTCGGAGAACGTGCCGGGCTGCTAGCCGCTGGTCTTGCCCCCGTATTCCCGGACCCGTCCTATTCGCAATGTAGCGTCAGGTCCTTCACGGGCGGCTGGCGCGCTTGGGCGGCTTGATGCCGCCGGAACTCACGGGGTGATCGCATTTTCAACGACGAGTGCGGATGCACCTCGTTGAAGTGCTCGAAGGCAGCGGGCAGCTGCGCCATCACGGTGGCTGCGTCACGCAGGTCCATACGAGCCACGTAATCGCGCTTGAACGTGTTGACGAAGCTCTCGGCCATGCCGTTGCTTTGCGGGCTGCACACGGGCGTGTTGACCGGCATCAGGCCCAGCGATCGAGCCATCGCCCGCGTGTCGGCAGCGATGTACGCGCCGCCGTTGTCCGTGAGGAACTCCAGCCGGTGATCGGCAGGCACAGCCTCCACCGCACCGAAGCGCTTTTCCACCGCCTCGATCAGCATCTCGCGCACCGGCTCGCCTGGCAGGCCCTTGCCTTCCCACGCACGCCAGGCCATCACCTCGCGGTCGCAGCAGTCCTTGGCGAACGTGGCTGTCACCGTCTGGCCCGAGTCGCACTTGATCTCCAGGCCATCGGAGCACCAGCGCAGGTCGCTGCGGCCCACGGCCACCTGGCCGTCATGCACGCGGCTGGACTGACGCCTGCGTGGCGCCTTGGGCAGCAGCAGGCCGGCCTGAGCCATCACCCGGTACGCCCGCTTGGGATTGACCCGTGCACCGTCCTGTGTGGCCCGCTGGCGATTGACCAGGGCGCAGGCACGCCGGTAACCGTAGCTTGGCAAGTCGGCAATCTGCTGCTTGATCTCGGCGAGCAGCTGCGCATCGCCGGTAGGCGTGCGGCCCTTGCGCCCGTCCTTCCAGTCCTCGCTGCGGTGATGCAGGTCGCGAACATGCGAGCGCGCCAGCCCCAGCACCCGGCAGACCGTCTTCACAGGTCTTCCCCGGGCAACAAGGGCGAGCGCGCAATAAACTTTTTTTCGGCGGCGTACTCCACGGCTTCCTTGAGGATCTCGTTCTCCAAGGTCTTCTTGCCCAGCACCCGTTGCAGCTTGGCGATCTCGGCGCGAGCCGCCGCCAGCTCCGAGGCCGGCACCACCGCTTCACCGGCGGACACCGCAGTCAGTGCCCCTTGGCGTTCAAGCTTTCGCCACAGGAACAACAGGCTGGCCGATACGCCCTCTTGCCTGGCCACCAGCGACACGCTCATGCCCGGCTCGTAGGTGCGTCGCACCAAGGCCGCCTTCTCCGCAGGAGACCAGCGCCTGCGGCGCTGGTCTTTCAGGATCACTTCGACAGTGTCCGTATGCCTAGTTGTCGCATCCCGGACGATTGCATAGACTCTAAGCGCTACCCGTTGTTCATAGCCAGGACTGTTCTGCGGGAGTTGATAGAGTCGCTTGAACCTACCGGGAGTGTCAAGCCATGATGATCGCTCTGCACAAGAATGCCCGCACCACCCCTGCGATTCGCGCAGAGATTGCTGCCAGCTCAGATACC
>Ga0207971_100064_pt1 | contig 106476 bp, 106 predicted proteins | sample LakWasMet56_HOW8_2_FD_183890 | JGI IMG/M metagenome (GOLD analysis project Ga0207971, IMG submission 183890) | Freshwater sediment methanotrophic microbial communities from Lake Washington under simulated oxygen tension - Sediment Metagenome... | ecosystem: Environmental > Aquatic > Freshwater... | reverse complement strand
CCGCCGAACTTCTTCGACAGCACGGTGGCAATCGCCGCCGTCAGCGTCGTCTTGCCGTGGTCCACGTGGCCAATCGTGCCGACGTTGACGTGCGGCTTGGTACGTTCGAATTTTCCTTTTGCCATTTTTCCGACTCCGAAAAAAATCTACAACAAAACAAGAGGATTTCGGCGCTTGTGCACGCGACCGCATCCGAAAATCAGGTGGTGCCCATGGCGGGAATCGGACCCGCGACCTCTCCCTTACCAAGGGAGTGCTCTGCCACTGAGCCACATGGGCAACTAACAATCACACAACTACAAGACCGGACCATGGAGCGGGAGACGGGAATCGAACCCGCGTCATTAGCTTGGAAGGCTAGGGTTCTACCATTGAACTACTCCCGCAAAAGCGGCCTGAGCCACCCAGCAAGACAGCGCCCGCCAGCGGGCACCCACTTCACAATCACATCTCTGGTGGAGGAGGCTGGATTCGAACCAGCGTAGGCGTAAGCCAACAGATTTACAGTCTGCCCCCTTTAGCCACTCGGGCACTCCTCCACGCAATCTCGAATTATAGCTGTTTTTTGACCCCGCCTATCCAGACATACGGCGCGCCATGAAAAGTTGGCCGACGAAAGCTCGAACGCTTCGCGGTTGGTGCGGCTGGCGGGGATCGAACCCACGACCCTCGGCTTCGGAGGCCGATACTCTATCCACTGAGCTACAGCCGCACAGGCGCCCCAGGTACCGGGGCAGCCTTTGATTATCACACAGGCTGCTGATGCATGAAGCCACCCCGTACTGCTTCAGCGCGAGCGCACCTATAATTCGCGATCTAGATCAAGACCCCGTTTGCAATTTCGAGGAAGACATGAGCGAGCCACACACCACGCAAGCCCACACGGGGCCCATCAAGAATCCTAAGCAATTGTTGAATGCGGTGTTGCTTGCATTCGTCGTGCCCATTTTCACGATCATCGCCCTAGTGATGTTCGTCAGTTCGGCCGACATGCCATCGGCCGGTTCTGCCAACCCGGAGCGTGCCATCGCCCTGCGCATCCAAAAGGTGGGTGCGGTGGAAATTCGTGATGCCAACCGTCCACTAAAGTCGGGCGAGGAAGTCTTCAAAGCCCAGTGCTCGGCCTGCCATGCTACTGGTGCCGCAGGCTCACCGAAATTCTCCGATGCCGCAGCGTGGGCGCCGCGCATCAAGACGGGTTACGAGGCCTTGCTGCACTCTGCGCTGGCAGGCAAAGGCGCCATGTCGGCCCAAGGCGGCGGCGACTTCAGTGACGTGGAAGTTGGTCGCGCAGTGGTGTACATGGCCAACGCTGCTGGTGCGAAATTTGCCGAGCCTGCCGCACCCGCTGCTGCGGCATCTGCCGATGCATCGGCGGCAGCGCCAGCCAAACCAGTAGCCGCTGCGGCGCCTGCGGCTGCACCGGCCCAGGAAGCTGCGGCCCCTGCCAAGGAAGCTGCTGCGCATGCAGCCGATGCGCCGGTGGCTGTTGCTGCTGTCGGCGGTGCGGGCGAAGCACTGTACAAGCAAGCCTGCCAAGTTTGTCATGCTGCGGGCGTAGCCGGAGCGCCCAAGTTTGGCGACAAGGCGGCTTGGGCGCCGCGATTGCAGATGGGAATCGATGCGCTCTACCAAAGCGCTCTGAAAGGCAAGGGCGCAATGCCTCCCAAGGGAGGCACTAGCGCCTCCGATGCCGATCTGCACGCAGCAGTGGAATTCATGACTGCAGCGGCAAAGTGAGTCGAACAAGTTTCGACAACAGCCGGCCGGCTTGCGCAGGCCGGCTTTTTTTCGTCTCTAGCTAGTGTCGTGAGTTTGAAGTTCGTTTCAGAAAGCTGCCGAGAATCGCCGCCATGCAGCGTTGCAAATCCTCGCGATAGCACCGGCTATCGCTGTGGTTTGCGCCTTGCCTGACGACGATTTCGACAGCTTTCACTTTTTCAACCTACTTCCAACTCACGACACTAGCAAAGCGACAGCGATCAATCTCGCGATCAGTATGGGGAACGCTCTTGCCGTCGCGCGGGGCTGCCTACGTACCCGAAGGCCTCTGAAAGCGCTTCGGCCCTTACGTTCTGGACGATCCAGTCCCCCTTTTCAATGGCGTCTGCAGCCAGTGCAACATCCTGGCTATGCACCAGGCCCAGTCCCAGAGACGTTGCGAGGTAGACGCGGCCCAGCTCATCGACAAGGCAGGCGCTCACGGTGGTGGATAGCCCGGTATGCGATTGCACCGTCTGGCCTGGACCAATGCGCCAGATCCAGGGTGTGCTTTCAAGTTCTACGTAGACACGTTGCGGGCCGTTCTGAAAGAACCACTGGCCTTGTGGGTCTGCCCCATAATTGCGGGCGATGAAGGCAAGGAGCTTGTCGTGCTGGAGCCAATCTCCCCTGCTTTGCGCAAAGCCACCGGCCGATTGCACGGTCTCGTCTCGCAAGTACCAGCGGCCGCGGGCATCCAGACCCAGCCAGCCGTAGCAGGCGGGTACCTTGGGCCACTTCACCATGGCTTGAAGCACGATGTCATCCATGGCGCCATTCTGCATGGCGCACAGCGCTTGCGTGGAACGAACAGGTGTGTCTATCAAGCTGAAGCCGGACATTGGATCCGTCTGTCGGTCATCGTCGGAATTTGGTGCTAGTCGATTTCCGGCTTTACTTCGCAGGTGGTTGCGGCACAATTTGTCGGCACCGTGGCCGTGGCAGTTCCGCCGTATCGTGGCCATCGCGCAATCCCATGAAGCGTTTTCTTTTTCTGATCCTTGCCGTTCTTGCCTTGAGCGGCTGCGGCTACAACGATTTTCAGCGCCTGGACGAGCAGTCCAAGGCCGCGTGGAGCGAGGTGCTCAATCAATACCAGCGCCGCGCTGATCTGGTGCCCAACATCGTCGCTACGGTCAAGGGAGAGGCCAGTTTCGAGCAGGACACCTTGACCAAGGTGATTGAGGCACGCGCCAAGGCGACGGCCATCCAGGTGACACCAGAAACCTTGAACAACCCCGAGGTATTTGCCAAGTTCCAGCAGGCTCAGGGCGAGCTTTCAGGGGCTCTCTCACGCCTCATGGCGGTGTCCGAGCGCTACCCGACGCTGCAGGCCAACCAGGCTTTTCGAGATCTGCGCGTGACCTTGGAAGGCACCGAGAACCGCATCACTGTGGCACGCAACCGCTACATCCAGACAGTGCAGGAATACAACGTCCTTGCCCGCAGTTTTCCGACCAATCTGACCGCCAAGGTGTTCAGCTACGAGACCAAGCCTACATTTACCGTGCAGAACGAGGCACAGATATCGTCACCTCCGACCGTCGATTTTTCTACACCGAAGAAGTAGTCTGGTGAATTTTTTCTTCGATCAAATATGCTGTTAGCGCTTATTTGGCGGGGGATTATAGCTATATTTTTGATAGCTGTTCTTGGCGTTCAGAGCCAGGCCGAGACGCTGCTTGCAGTTCCCGCATTGTCGGCCCGCGTGATCGACCAGACCGGCACGCTCGATGCATCCCAACGGGGCGCCATGGAGCAGCGTTTGGCCGAGATCGAGCAGAAGGAGGGCTCGCAGCTGGTGGTGCTCATGGTGCCGAGCACGGCGCCCGAAGACATCGCCGCCTTTGCGAATCGCGTTGGCAACGCCTGGAAAATCGGACGGCACGAGGTGGGCGATGGCGTGCTCATCGTGGTAGCAAAGAACGATCGGAAGATGCGCATTGAGGTGGCGAAGGCCCTGGAAGGGGCAATTCCAGACCTGGCGGCGGCGCGCATCATCGACCAGGCCATGAAGCCTCGTTTTCGCTCTGGCGATTTTGCCGGGGGGCTGAATGCGGCGATCGATCAATTGGCCGCGCGCATTGCGGGAGAGGCGCTTCCTGAGCCTGCCAGCACCCAAAAGAACCAGGGCGCCACCAGCGACTGGATGGCGCTGGCACCGTTCTTTTTGTTTGGCTTGGTGGTTTTCGGCCCCATTGGGCGCGCTATTTTCGGCAAGCGCCTGGGCGCGGGCTTGGTGGGCGGCGGGGCAGGGACGCTTGCCTTGGTGCTCACCTCCAGTTGGTTCTTGGCGGTGCTGGCCGCGGTTTGCGCGCTGGCATTTGTGCTGATTCCGCTCGGTAGAGGCGGCTCAGGCTGGAGCAGCGGTGGCGGTGGTGGTGGCGGCTGGGGAACGTCCGGCGGCGGCAGTGGCGGCGGCGGCTTCTCCTCGGGCGGCGGTGGCGACTTTGGCGGCGGCGGCGCGTCGGGTGACTGGTAGCCATGGCAACTCTGCTTCATCGACTGTCCCGCGTTCTGCGCCACGGATGGCACAGTCGCGCCCTGCCCTCCCAGCTGCGCGGCGCTGCGCTGGAGCGCTTGACGCAGAAAGTGGCACAAGGCGAGCAGCTGCACAGCGGGCAAGTGCGCCTGTGCCTGGAAGGCGGTTTGCCGCCCAGCTACCTTTGGCGCGGCGCTCCCGCGCGGGAGCGGGCCATCACGCTGTTTGGCAAGTTGCGCATCTGGGACACCGAGCACAACAATGGCGTGCTCATTTACCTGCTGCTGGCAGACCGCGCTGTCGAGATTGTTGCGGACCGGGGCGTGGCACGCTGCGTACCGCCTCAGCAGTGGGAGCAGGTAGTGGCGAGCATGGCGGAGCGCCTGAAGAGCGGCGATTTTGAGCAGGCTTTGAACTGCGCGATCGACGAGGTCTCGGCACTGCTGCAGCAGCATTTTCCGGCGCATGCGCGCCTGGACGACGGCCCGCGCAACGAGCTCCCGGATGTGCCAGTGATTCGTTCCTGATTCCGAATCAGTCCTGACTTGATAGCTACTTGCGTAGGCGCAGTATGCGCTAGAGGCCCATTTCTCTTGGATTTCTGTTTCCAAGCCAAAAAAAACCGCCCGAAGGCGGTGGTTTGCACAGCGGCGGGCTCAGCGCTTTTGCCGGTACTTGCGCAATGCGGCGATCTGCGCTGCCATGACAGCCAGCTCGGATTGAGCACGCGCCAGGTCGAGTTCGCCCTTGGCGTTCTTGAGCGCTTCTTCCGCAGCAGCCTTGGCAGAGGCGGCCTTTTCGTCGTCCAGGTCCTTGCCACGCACTGCGGTGTCCGACAACACCGTGACGCAATCGGGTTGGATCTCAAGAATGCCGCCAGCGACGAAGACGAATTCTTCGCTGCCGTCGGCCATCTCAATGCGTACCGAGCCGGGCCGGATGCGGGTGATCAGCGGGGTGTGGCGCGGGTACACGCCCAGTTCGCCAGCCTCACCGGGCAGGGCGACAAAATTCGCTTCGCCCGAGAAGATCAGTTCTTCGGCGCTTACGACGTCCACGTGGATGGTGTTGGCCATTCAGGATTCCTTTGAGGCGGTGAAGACAGTTGAGCCCAATGCCGGCAGAGCAGAAACGCTCTACCGATGCGTGGTTCAGGCCATCTTCTTGGCTTTTTCGAAGGCTTCGTCGATGGTGCCAACCATGTAGAAAGCCTGCTCGGGCAGGTGGTCGCACTCGCCAGCCACGATCATCTTGAAGCCACGGATGGTTTCTGCCAGCGTGACGTACTTGCCAGGGGCGCCCGTGAATACTTCGGCCACGTGGAAGGGCTGTGACAGGAAGCGCTGAATCTTTCGTGCGCGAGCCACGGTCAGCTTGTCATCCGGCGCCAGTTCGTCCATACCCAGAATGGCGATGATGTCGCGCAATTCCTTGTAGCGCTGCAGTGTGTTCTGCACGTCGCGAGCGACGTTGTAGTGCTCTTCACCGACCACGTCGGGGGACAACTGGCGGCTGGTTGAATCGAGCGGGTCCACCGCAGGATAGATACCGAGCGAAGCGATGTCGCGCGACAGCACCACGGTAGAGTCCAGGTGGGCAAAAGTGGTGGCAGGCGACGGATCGGTCAAGTCATCTGCGGGCACATACACGGCCTGGATGGAGGTGATCGAGCCCACTTTGGTGGAGGTGATGCGCTCTTGCAGGCGGCCCATTTCTTCTGCCAGCGTAGGCTGATAACCCACGGCGGAAGGCATGCGGCCCAGCAATGCGGACACTTCGGTACCGGCCAGCGTGTAGCGGTAGATGTTGTCCACGAAGAACAGCACGTCGCGGCCTTCGTCGCGGAAGGACTCAGCGATGGTCAGACCCGTCAGCGCCACGCGCAGACGGTTGCCAGGCGGCTCGTTCATCTGGCCGTAGACCATGGCCACCTTGGAGTCGCCCAAGCTCTCGAGGTTCACCACGCCGGAATCGGCCATCTCGTGATAGAAGTCGTTGCCCTCGCGGGTACGCTCGCCCACACCGGCGAACACCGACAGGCCGGAGTGGGCCTTGGCGATGTTGTTGATGAGCTCCATCATGTTCACGGTCTTGCCCACGCCAGCGCCGCCGAACAGACCCACCTTGCCGCCTTTGGCGAACGGACACACCAAGTCGATCACCTTGATGCCGGTTTCCAGCAACTCTTGCGACGGCGAGAGTTCATCGTATGCCGGTGCCTTGCGGTGGATGGATGCGGTGAGTTCATCGCTCACGGGGCCGCGCTCGTCGATAGGCGTGCCGAGCACGTCCATGATGCGGCCCAGGGTGGCCTTGCCCACAGGCACGGTAATGGGGTTGCCGGTGTTGGACACCATCAGCCCGCGGCGCAAACCGTCAGAGGAGCCGAGCGCAATGGTGCGCACGATGCCGTCGCCAAGCTGCTGCTGCACTTCGAGCGTCAGGGCCGTGCCTTCGAGCTTGAGCGCGTCGTAAATTTTCGGCATGCGGTCGCGCGGGAATTCCACGTCGACCACGGCGCCGATGCACTGAACGATCTTGCCTTGGGTCAGTTCGCTGACCGGGGAAATTGCTTGAGCCATGATTGATTGCTCCAATAAATAATTCTGTTGGCCGCTTACACGGCGGCGGCGCCGGCGACGATCTCGGACAGCTCTTTGGTGATGGCAGCCTGGCGGGTCTTGTTGTAGACCAGTTTGAGCTCACCAATCACCGTGCCAGCGTTGTCCGTAGCAGCCTTCATGGCCACCATGCGCGCCGATTGTTCGGAAGCCATGTTTTCGGCCACCGCCTGGTAGATGAGCGACTCCACGTAGCGCACCAGCAGCTCGTCGATGACGCTCTGGGCATCGGGCTCGTAGATATAGTCCCAGCCAGCCGTCGAGCCACTTGACGAATGCATGTCCTTCGAGGAAAGCGGCAGCAACTGCTCTACCACCGACTCCTGCCTCATCGTGTTGATGAAGCGGGTGTAGCTCAGGTAAACCGCGTTGACTTCGCCTTTTGCATAGGCATCGAGCAGCACCTTGACCGGACCGATCAGCTTGTCCAGGTGCGGCGTATCGCCCAGCCCGGTGACATGCGACACCACTTTGGCGCCGACGCGGTTGAGAAAACCCAGGCCCTTGTTGCCAATGGCCACCGCCTCAATGGAGACGCCGGCACTCTGCAACTCGCGCAGCTTCCCGGTGACGGCGCGCAGCACGTTGGTGTTCATGCCGCCGCACAGCCCCTTGTCTGTGGTCACGACGATCACACCCGCCGTCTTGGCGTCGTTGAGCTTCATGAACGGGTGCGTGTACTCGGGGTTCGCCTGGCCAAGATGAACCGCGATGTTGCGCACCTTCTCACTGTAAGGACGGGCTGCGCGCATCCGGTCTTGCGCCTTGCGCATCTTGGATGCAGCCACCATCTCCATGGCCTTGGTGATCTTCTTGGTGTTTTCCACCGATTTGATCTTGCCGCGAATTTCCTTGCCTGCTGCCATGGGACCTCCTCAGCGGCTTGATTAAGCGAAAGACTTCTTGAACGCAGCCACGGCAGTGGTCAAAGCCGCTTCTGCGTCCTTGTCCATCGCCTTGGCGGTTTCGAGCTTGTCAAGCAATGCAGCGTGGCTGGTCTTGAGGAACTGGTGCAGCCCGTGCTCAAAAGCCAGCACGTTCTTGACGTCGATGTCGTCGAGGAAGCCCTTGTTCACTGCGAACAAGGTGGCCGCCATCAGCGAAATGGGCAGGGGGCTGTACTGGGCCTGCTTGAGCAGTTCCGTCACGCGGGCACCGCGGTCGAGCTGCTTGCGGGTGGCGTCGTCCAGATCAGAAGCAAACTGCGCGAACGCGGCCAGCTCGCGGTACTGGGCCAGGTCGGTACGGATACCGCCGGACAGCGCCTTGATCAGCTTGGTCTGCGCAGCACCACCCACACGCGACACCGAGATACCGGCGTTGATGGCGGGTCGGATACCGGCGTTGAACAGGCTGGTTTCCAGGAAGATCTGGCCGTCGGTGATCGAGATCACGTTGGTAGGCACGAAGGCGGACACGTCGCCAGCCTGCGTCTCAATGATGGGCAGTGCCGTCAGCGAACCCGTCTTTCCCTTGACTTCTCCCTTGGTGAAGTCTTCAACGTATTTCTCGTTGACGCGCGCGGCGCGCTCAAGCAGACGGCTGTGGAGATAGAACACATCGCCAGGATAGGCTTCGCGGCCTGGTGGGCGACGCAGCAGCAAGGACACTTGGCGGTAGGCCACGGCCTGCTTGGACAGGTCGTCGTACACGATCAGCGAATCTTGACCGCGGTCGCGGAAATACTCGCCCATGGTGCAGCCCGAATAGGCCGAAACGTATTGCATGGCTGCCGATTCGGAAGCCGATGCAGCCACCACGATGGTGTAGTCCATGGCGCCGGCTTGTTCCAGCGAGCGCACCACGTTCTTGATCGATGAGGCCTTCTGGCCGATCGCGACGTAGACGCAGGTGACGCCCTGGCCCTTCTGGTTGATGATGGCGTCGATAGCAACAGCCGTCTTGCCGGTCTGGCGATCGCCAATGATCAGCTCGCGCTGGCCACGGCCGATAGGCACCATGGAGTCAATGGACTTCAAACCGGTCTGTAGCGGCTGGTCCACGGACTTGCGTGCGATCACACCCGGAGCGACCTTTTCAATCACGTCCGTCATCTTCGCGTTGATCGGACCTTTGCCGTCGATGGGCTGGCCCAGCGCGTTGACCACCCGGCCAATCAGCTCGGGGCCGACGGGCACTTCCAGAATGCGGCCCGTGCACTTGACGGTGTCGCCTTCGGAGATGTGCTCGTACTCACCCAGAATCACGGAGCCGACCGAGTCGCGCTCGAGATTCAGCGCCAGACCGTAGGAAGGCGTGCCGTCTGCCGTGGCCGGGAATTCAAGCATTTCGCCCTGCATCACGTCCGAGAGGCCGTGGATGCGAACGATGCCGTCCGACACCGAAACGACGGTGCCTTGGTTACGGATGTCGGAACCAACTTCCAAGCCTTCGATGCGGCTCTTGATCAGCTCAGAAATTTCTGCGGGATTGAGTTGCATGACTCTTTCCTTCTTTCTTTGGTTTGCCTAGGGCCCCGTCCGCGCTTCAGGCGGTGAGGACAGCTTTCATTTGTTCCAGGCGGGCCTTGACCGACGTGTCCAACACCTCGTCACCCACCACCACGCGAATCCCGCCAATCAGCGATTCGTCCTGCTGAACCCGCAAGTTCAACTTGCGACCAAAGCGCTTCTCCAGTGAAGCACCAAGATCGGACAGAGCCGATGCATCCATGGCGAATGCGCTGTAGACCACTGCATCAGAAGATCCGCTCTGACGATTGACCAGCGCGCGAAATTGGGCCGCGATTTCAGGCAAGGCCTCGACGCGGCCGTTGTCGATCACAGTGCGCAAAAAGTTTTGCGCCATTCCCGACAACTCGGCGCCGGCAACTCCGGAGATCACGGAAAAAACCTGCTCCGAGCTCACCTTGGGGTTTCCTGCAAGCTGCTGCAGGACGGGGCTGGCAGCAATAACGCCCAGCTTGTCCACCCAGTCCAGCGCTTGCTGCGCACTGCCTGTGCTCTGGTCGACGCAGGCTTTGAACAAGGCTTCCGCATAGGGACGCGCAATGGTCGCGATTTCGGCCATGGTGGTGCGCTCCCTTACAACTCAGTCTTCAGGCGCGTCAGCAGATCCGCGTGGACGCCGGCATCGACTTCCTTGCGCAAAATTTGCTCGGCACCTTTGACGGCAAGAACGGCCACCTGCTCACGCAGGACTTCGCGCGCCTGAACGGCTTGCTGCTCGGCTTCTGAACGAGCGGCAGCAACGATTTTTGTCGCTTCTTCGCCTGCACGAACCTTGGCTTCTTCGATGATGGACTGGGCACGGCGGTCCGCGTCGGCAAGACGTGTCGCCGTCTCGTTGCGCGCCTGCGACAACTCCTGCTCGACACGCTGGTTGGCAGCGCTCAGCTCGGATTTGGCACGGTCGGCAGCAGCGAGGCCATCGGCGATTTTCTGGGCTCGCTCATCCAGTGCCTTCGCGACCGGGGGCCACACGAACTTCATCGTGAACAGCACCAGAATCAAAAAGACAATGGCCTGAACGAACAGGGTCGCATTGATACTCACGGCAACACCTTTCTAAGTGGGCGTTGAAGGGAGCTTAGGCCAGGACGAAGGGGTTGGCGAAAGCGAACAGCAGGGCGATAGCCACGCCGATCAGGAACGCGGCGTCGATCAGACCTGCCAAAACGAACATCTTGGTTTGCAGTTCATTCATCAATTCAGGCTGGCGAGCCGAAGCTTCCAGGAACTTGCCGCCCATCAGACCAATGCCGATGGAAGCACCGATAGCACCCAGGCCCACGATAAGACCGCAACCCAGAGCGACGAGACCGAGAATGTTTTCCATGATGACTCCTGATTGAAAAAAGAAAAGTTGAGAAAGAAACGAAAATAGTCAGTGAGATTCATGCGCTTGACCGAGATAAATCAACGTCAGCATCATGAAAATAAAGGCTTGCAAAGTGATGATCAAGATGTGAAATATCGCCCAGATCGTGCCTGCAATGATGTGCCCCACAGGGAGCAACACGCCAGAAAGCGACATGGCTGCTGCGCCACCCATCACGGCAATCAGCATAAATACCAACTCACCAGCGTACATGTTGCCAAACAGCCGCATGCCGTGCGACACCGTCTTGGCAACGTATTCAATGATCTGCATGAACAGATTGATCACACCCAGAATCAGAGCAAAGATCGGATTTTTGCTGGTTCCAAAAGGCGCAGTGACGAGTTCGTGCATCCAGCCACCAAGACCCTTGATCTTGACGCTGTAAATCAGACACAAAACCAACACGGAGACCGAAAGACCCATCGTGGTCGAAAGGTCGGCAGTAGGGACAATGCGCAGATAGGCATGGTGCGGATCGTTGCCCGCTGCGCCCCAGATCTGCGCCCAGATGACGGGCAGCAAATCCACAGGCAAAAGATCCATGGCATTCATCAGGAAAATCCAGACGAATACGGTAAGCGCCAGGGGAGCAATCAGTTTGCGGCTTTGGGCGTTGTGGATAGTGGCTTTGGCCTGGGTATCGACCATCTCGATCATTATCTCCACCGCCGCCTGCCAGCGACCCGGCACGCCAGACGTAGCCTTTCGCGCGGCCAGCCAGAAGAAAAAGAGACCCAGTCCACCCACCAGCAAGCCGACGATGACGGAGTCGTAATTCACGACCGACATGTCGATGACGGCTTTTTGTTTGATGTTTTGAAGATGCTGCAGGTGGTGAACGATGTATTCACTTGCAGTCGGAGCGTGCGCTTCTGCGGCCATCGGACAACTCTTCTCTCAATCAATCGGTTTTTCGGACACCGGGCCGCACCAAAAGCACGAACCAGTACGTTTTCATCGTCACCACCATCCCCACCAGCAAAGCTGGCCAGCTGGGCGACTGGAGCCAGCGCGTTGCCATCCACAGCATGGCAACGGTCAGCGCAATCTTTGCCATCTCCCACACGAACAACCCCGCCAACACCTCGCTGACACTCCGTCTTGCGCGCGCCATGCCGCGCGCAAATAGCGCGGCAGGAACGACAACACACAAGGCACCCCAGGCAGCAGACCCCGCTACAGCGCGGTCCTGGGTGATGAGCCAAGTCAACAAAGTGACCATCGAGCCCACCACCAACTGCCCAAACACAAGACGCCACACAGACAGTGCAGGATGGCGCTTGCGCCATTCGCGAGCCTGATCGGGCGTCAGTGGCTTGAACTCGGGTTCTTCGTCCTCAGCTTCGTGTCTGGGGGCGACTGGATTCACATGGGCCTCCCCGCATTGGCACGTCGAAATTTTCTCGAAAGCCTCCCATTATAAGTAAAAACCCGTGGCCAGTGCCAATTTTTGCACGTTGTGGGTTTTTGTCCGCAGGACAGCGTCGTGGATTTGCCCCTTGGCACGGCACGCCATGGCATGACAGCAGCCATGCCATCCGGCTGGGCCGCCCCGATACCCAACTGCACAACTGCACACCTGCATCGCTATTGAAACGTGAGTAAGCTACTCGTATGGTGAAGTCCCCTATTCCGCCTCAGCCGGCCGACAAGGCCCTGGCTTCCGACACGCGCAAGCATTCGCTGATCGAATTCCCGTCGCGCTTCCCCATCAAGGTAATGGGACTGAACGAGGAGGGGTTGGTACATGCCCTGACTGAGATTGCCCGCCGCTTGGCCCCGGATTTTGACGCAACGGAAATCGAGTTGCGGCCGAGCCGAACGGGCAAGTACCTTGGGGTAACAATGATCGTCACGGCCACGAGCCGGGAACAGCTGGATGCGCTCTACTTGGCTTTCACCTCCCACGCGCTGGTCAAGGTGGTTCTCTGACAAGGGCGGAGCAGGTGTCCATCGAACTGCATCGCCTTGGCCGGGTGCCGTATGCACCCACATACGCCGCCATGCAGCAATTTACCGCGCAGCGCAGCGCAGAGGAGCACGATCAGCTCTGGATTTGTGAGCACCCACCGGTATTCACCCAGGGCATCTCTGCCCGACCCGAGCATTTGCTGGAGACCGGAGACATCCCCGTAACGGCCACCAACCGGGGCGGCAAGGTGACTTTTCATGGGCCGGGCCAAGTGGTCGCCTACCCGCTCATCGACTTGCGGCGTGCCGACTACTACGTCAAGGAATATGTCTACCGCGTAGAAGAGGCGGTCATCCGCACACTGGCGCATTTCGGCATCACTGGCCATCGCGTGGCCGGTGCGCCGGGCATCTATGTGCGACTCGATGACCCGGCCAGCCATCAGGCCCTGGCTCAGCGGCCGCGCCACCGGGAGCCTGGCGAGCCCATGCCCGGACCCGACTTCACCGGCCTGGGCAAGATCTCTGCACTGGGCATCAAGGTCACGCGGCATTGCAGTCTGCACGGAGTCGCCCTCAACGTGGCGATGGACCTGGAACCCTTTGAACGTATCAACCCATGCGGCTACATGGGTTTGCGCACGGTGGACCTTTCTACAATCGGGGTCCACACCACTTGGGACGAGGCTGCAGATGTGCTCAGCAAGCACCTGATCGCGCGGCTGACGCCCTGAATCCGAAGCCCCACCATGAGCACCACCGACGTCGTCCGCGAAGCGCAATCGAGCGCCGAATACAACCCGCTTGCCAAGCAAAAAGCTGCCGCCAAGCTCTCGCGCATTCCAGTCAAGGTGGAACAAGGCCCGGTGCTGAAAAAACCCGAATGGATTCGCGTCAAGGCGGGCTCGCCCAGCACGCGCTTCTACGAGATCAAGAGCATCCTGCGCGAGCACAAGCTGCACACCGTGTGCGAAGAGGCCAGTTGCCCGAACATCGGCGAATGCTTTGGCAACGGCACCGCCACGTTCATGATCATGGGCGACAAGTGCACGCGCCGCTGCCCGTTCTGCGACGTGGGACATGGCAGGCCCGACGCGCTCGACAAGGACGAGCCGCTGAACCTTGCTCGCACCATTGCCGCGCTGCGCTTGAAGTACGCGGTGATCACCAGCGTGGACCGGGATGATCTGCGCGACGGTGGCGCCGGGCATTTTGTGGAGTGCATCCAGAACATTCGCGCACTCTCGCCCAGCACGCAGATCGAAATTCTCACCCCGGATTTTCGCGGGCGTGACGAACGTGCGCTGGACATCCTCAAAGCCGGATTGCCCGATGTGATGAACCACAATCTGGAAACCGCGCCACGTCTATACAAGGAAGCACGTCCGGGAAGCGACTACCAGTTCTCGCTGAACCTGCTCAAGAAGTTCAAGGCCCGGTATCCGGACGTGCCCACCAAGAGCGGCATCATGGTGGGCCTGGGCGAAACCGACGAGGAAATTCTGGAAGTGATGCGCGATCTGCGCGCGCACGGCGTGAGCATGCTGACGGTGGGCCAGTACCTGGCGCCCAGCAGCAGCCACCTGCCCGTGCGCCGCTACGTTCACCCCGAGCAGTTCAAGCAGATTGAAGAAGCTGCCTACGCCATGGGTTTCTCGCACGCCGCTGTGGGTCCGATGGTGCGATCGAGCTACCACGCCGATCAGCAGGCGCACGCCGCGGGCGTGTAACGGCGAACGCGGCGCGCCGTGGCACCGCGCCGGCCTGGCAGGCAGGCAGGCAAGTAACAAAACCCACTCCGCCTGGGCCACACCACTGGTCACCACTGGTCACCACTGAAAATTCTTGTAGTTTTAAGCCTCTAGCGCTTATTGGGCAATAATATATAGCTATTATTTTTATAGCGTTTCATGGCCCACACAAGCGCGCCGAGCCTCCACTCTCCAGCACCTCCTGGGCCCACAGCGCGAGCTTGCGCGTGTCGGCCCGCAGCACCTCTTGCTTGATGGCAAGGATTTGCGCCGGGTGCATGGAGAAGCTGCGCAATCCCAGCCCCAGCAGCAGCTTTGTGAGGGTCAGGTCTCCCGCCATCTCGCCGCACACCGAAACGCTCTTGCCCTGCGCCCGACATTCGGCGATGACGCCCGCCACCAGCGCAAGCACCGCCGGGTGCATGGGGTCATACAGATCGGCGACAGCCTCGTCGGCACGATCAATGGCCAGGGTGTACTGAATTAAGTCGTTGGTGCCGATCGACAAAAAATCGAAATGGCGCAAAAACATGCGCACGGTGAGCGCCGCGGCAGGCACCTCGATCATGGCGCCCAAGCGCACCGCGCCATACACCGCCCCGCGGTCATCGAGCTCGGCCTGGGCGAGACGCACATGGGCCAGCGTCTGACGAATTTCTTCGGCATTCACCAGCATGGGAAACATCATGTTCACGCGGCCATGCGCGGCGGCGCGGAGCACCGCGCGAATCTGCGTGCGGAACATGGCCGGATCGGCCAGGCTCCAGCGGATGGCGCGCAACCCCAGCGCAGGATTGAGCGAATCGTCCTTGCGCGCGCGGTCCAGCGGCTTGTCGGCGCCGATGTCGAGGGTACGAATGGTAACGGGCAAGCCCTGCATGGCATCTACCGCCTCGCGGTAGGCGAGGTATTGCTCTTCTTCGTCGGGCAGCTTGCCGCTGCGCCCCATGAACAGGAATTCGGTGCGAAACAGTCCTACGCCCACAGCACCGACCGCAATGGCGGTGACGCCATCCGCGGGCAGTTCGATGTTGGCGAGCAACTCAACCTTCTGGCCATCGAGCGTCACGCACGGCGTATGGCGCAAGCGGCCCAGGCGTTCGCGCTCAAGCTCAATCTGGCGCTGGCGAAAACCATATTCGGCCAGGATGATGGGCGAGGGGTCGACGATCACCACCCCGGCGTCGCCATCGATGATGACCCAGTCGTCCTGGCGCACCAACTGGCTCGCCGCGCGCGCGCCCACCACGGCAGGTATGTCCATGCTGCGCGCGACGATGGCGGTGTGCGAGGTCTTGCCACCCACGTCGGTGACAAACCCCGCAAAGACACTTTTCTTGAACTGCAGCATGTCGGCAGGCGAGAGATCGTGCGCCACCAGTACCAGCGGAACGTCCAGGCTATCGTCCAGCAACAGGTCTTGCTGGGTCTTGCGGCGCGGGCTGGCGGCCGGCGGCGCCACGGGGTTGGGGGCGCCCTTCATGTAGCGAAGGATGCGATCGACCACCTGCTCCAAATCGGCCTTGCGTTCGCGCAGGTACTCGTCCTCCATTTCGTCGAACTGCCGCGCGATCAGTTCGAGCTGCGTGGTCAGCGCCCACTCTGCGTTGTACAGACGCTCGGTGATCCAGTGCTTGACGCCCGAGACCAGCATTTCGTCCTGCAGCAGCATGAGGTGCACGTCCAGCAACGCGGCCAGTTCGGGCGGAGCGTCGGGCGGCATTTCGGCCTGCAGACGGGTCAGCTCCTGCATCACGGCGTTGCGCCCATTGCGCACGCGCTCGATTTCGTCCCCGACCTGCTGCGGCTCGACGAAGTAGTGCGCTACGTCCACGCGGCTGGAGCCCACCAGCACTGCGCGGCCAATGGCAATGCCTCGGGCAACGGCCAGGCCAGGGACGGAGAACGTCATCCCCGGCGCCTGCGCTCGCCTGCCTGCGATGGGTGGAATCGAGTCGTCACTGCCCCTCTCCGAATTTGTCTTCGATCAGTGCCAGCAAGGCGTCCATGGCCTCCTGCTCCTGTGCACCGTCGGTTTCAATGTCGATGTCGGTGCCCATGCCGGCGGCCAGCATCATCACCCCCATGATGCTTTTGGCGTTGATGCGCCGCTCGCCCCGGCTCATCCACACATCGCAGGGAAAACTCGCTGCGACTTTGGTGAGCTTGGCGGAGGCGCGGGCGTGCAGGCCGAGCTTATTGCTGATGGTCTTGCGGGTCTTGATCATGGATAGAACGGACTTGATTTTGGGGCGCGCGCACGGCCACTTGCATAACGCCTTGCGTGCCGCCGACGACGGCGCGTTGAACCAGCAGGTCCAGGGTCTCGGTGCGGTAGCTGACGGCGCGCAGGAGCATGGGGAGATTCACTCCGGTGACCAGCCGTGCGCCCGCACGACCTTCCACCAGGCGCTGGGCCATATTGCACGGCGTGGCGCCAAACAGATCGGTCAGCACCAGCACCGGGCGCTCTGCGCAATCTTCCAGCAAGGCACGCGCTCTTTCAAGCGTTTGCTCCGGCGCTGCGTCGGCCCGCACATCGAGCGCGCGCACGTCGTCACCGCAATCGGCAAACACGTGCAGCGCACATTCGCGCAAGGCATGCGCAAGCGGTGCGTGGGCGATGAGAAAAATAAGCGTATTCATGCAAAAGGTAGCGGTGCGCGCGGCAGAAACATTATGGCTGCGCCGGCTTGCGCAGAAACCACAGCCAGGCGAGCAGGTTGCACAGCAGATACAGCCCCAGCGCAGCGCGGAAGGCACCGAGCACATCCAGGCCCGCGGCCAGGAACCCATCGACCGCGAGTCCGATGCCCCACTGCAGCACAAAGACGCCCCCAAACACCACCAGGTTGTAGGCAGACAGTGCCCGCCCCGCCACATGGACCTCGAAGGCCGCAGCCACCGCCGGCAGCGACAGCGCCATGACAGTGCACGAAACGCAGTAAAGCGCCCAGGCAGCACTGCCCGCCTGCGGGCCCAGCACCAGAATGGCCAGCAGGACGCACAGCGAGAAAGGCAGGCCATGGGCCATCACGCGGTTGACGTCAATACGGTGCCGCGCCATCCACGGCCCGAGCAACCCCCAGGCTCCGAACGTGCACAGCATGGACACGTTGATCCAGAAAAGCCCTGTGGCAGCCCCCAGCTCGCTGTAGTGCGCCACGCGCTGCATCCAGGGGCCCGCCCAGAGGGTCTGCATCGCCACCATGCCGCCGTAAGTGAAAAAACCCATCGGCGCCACGCGCCGGAAATAGGGATGGCGCCATACCACGGCATAACCAGAGGTGTCGTGGTCGGCCGGCAGCCACTGTGCTTCTGGCAAAGGGCGATTCCAGCCCGGCACGGCCAATGCGATCCACGCGCCTGACATGAGCACCATTGCCGCAATGCCCCAGAACAGCGCACGCCAACCCATCACGGGAAGCAGCCACTGCACGGGCAGCGTTGAAGCCACCATGCCCAGCGAGCCGGTCATCAGCATCCACGCATTGGCGCGCAACTGCGCCGCGGGGCTGTACCAGCGGCGGAAAGCGGTGAGCGGTGCCATCAGGCAGGCGCTGACGCCTGCACCAAACAGCACGCGCCCGACCAGCAATCCGGTGAAACCGGTAGCTAGCGCAAACACCCCGCACCCGAGCACGGCCATGCCCAAAAACGACAGCAGCACCCTGCGCGGCCCGTGGCGATCCAGCCAGTGTCCCAAAGGCAGCTGTGTGACGGCAAACCCAAGAAAGTACCCACCAGACAGCAAGCCCAGATCGGCCGCGCCAAGTGTGAAAGCCTCGGCCAGCGTGGGCGCCAGCGTGGCCGTCACGGCGCGCAGCAGTGCAGCGAGGAAATAAGCTGCGGCGAACGGTAAAAAAACCCACACCGCCGCGCGGCGCCCCAATACGCTCACCGCAGTACCAGGGCCTCGAAAAACACGTCGGCGGTAGCGCGCGGTAGCGCGCTCCCATAGACCATGGCGTGGCAGACATGCACCGAGTTCTGCTGGACGCGTGCGAACCATGCAGCTTCCATGTGCATGGCGCCGCCGGTGGGCAGCAGGCCGGTTGCGCGGGTGCGCACGGATTGGGGCAGACCCAGCGAACCATCCGGCTGAAACGGCTTGTCCTGCGCATCCTTTGCCTGCGCAGCCGCCAGCACCGCCGCGCGCCAATGCGCCAGCGCGGCCCCCGCACTGGACGGCTGGTCCAGTGCAGCGCACGCGACGGCAAAGGTGTTGCCAGCTGCCTCGCAGCCTTGCATGGTGATTTCGACCGTCTGGCCAGCCAAATCCACATTGCGCTGCGCGCGCTCGGGTTTGCAGGGCAGGCTTGCTTCCAGACCCAGTTCCGGCAAAGGCAGCATCCGCCATTCCAGCGCCGGGCTGCATGCGGTCAGAAGCGCGAGGGACAGGCCGGCGGCGATGGAAAGGTCGGTACGCATGGCCCGATTATGGGCATGTGGCGCAGAGCCACAGCGCCTGTACGGCGATCGAGGCAAACCTGGGAACCAATGGGGCCAAGCGCAGCTCTGACACCCGTTGCGCGGCAGATGTCGCACAATCACTCACTTTCTGTCTTCTTCTAGCGGGAACCGTCATGGGTACGAAAAGGGTTTGGGCCGCCGTGGCTATTGCGGCGTTTGCTGCAGTGGGCGCATGGCTGTTCCTGGGGACAGCGCCCGCCGCTGCGCCGCAGTCGACCTTCGTTTTGCTCGATGCCAGCAAACGCAGCACCGAAGACCTGCGCGGCAAAGTGACGCTGGTGAATTTTTGGGCTACCAGCTGTACCACCTGTGTGGCCGAAATGCCCGAACTGATCGCGACGCACCAGAAATACCACGCCCAAGGCTTTGACACGCTGGCCGTCGCGATGAGCTACGACCCGCCCAGCTACGTCGTGAATTTCGTGGAAACACGCAAGCTCCCCTTTCAGGTGGCGCTCGACAACACCGGGGCGATTGCCAAGGCGTGGGGCGATGTCCAGCTCACACCCACCACCTATCTGGTCAACAAGCGGGGCGAGATCGTCAAGACCTATGTCGGTCCGCCGAAGTTTGACGAGCTGCACCGGCTGATCGAGTCACTCCTCGCAGAAACCTGAGCGCGCTTCATTTTTCAGGCAAAAAGAGCTGCTAGCGCTTATCAGGTAAGCGCTAGCAGCTCTTTTTTCGATAGCAATTACTTGTTGCGGTAGTTGTCGTGGCAGGCCTTGCAGCTCTTGGCGGTTTCACCAAAGGCGAATTTGAGCTTGTCCAGGTCGCCCGTTTTGGCTGCGGCGGCCAGTTTGACCGTCTCGGCGCCCAGCTTGTCGGAGTGCTCGCGAAACTTCCCCTGCTCGGCCCAGATTTCGGGCTTGGCCTTGGTCTCGCGCCCCTTGTCGGTTCCGGGTCCAAACCCTGCCCAGGGCAGTTTGGCCATGGTGGCGACGACATCGGCGTTTTCCTGGGCCACTTTGGCGTCGAACGGGATCTTGCCGTTGGCCATCGCGCCAATGCGACCGAAATGCTGGCCCATCACAAACAAGGCACTCTGGCGGTATTTGATTGCGTCTTCAGGTTTTTCAAACTGCGCTGCGGCCGGGGCCGCAAAGCTCAGCGTTGCAAGGGACAAGGCCAGAGCGGCAAACGGTTTCATGGGCATCCTTGGTGAAGTAGGTACGACAGGGACAAGTATCGCGTGCGCTGAGCAAGCGGCAGATTCACGCCACAATGCCAGAGTCTTTCACTCTTGCATTCGCGTGCCATGCCCAGCGCTCCGGCGGGGGTTTGCATGGGCGCTGCTCCGTTGCCATGGAACAAGCCGTTCGCATCTGGGATCTCCCCACTCGCGTTTTTCATTGGGCACTCGCCGCGCTCGTTGTGATGAGTGTCGTGACGGCCAACATTGGCGGCAATGCCATGGTGTGGCACATGCGCAGCGGCCTGGCCGTGCTCTCGCTCTTGCTGTTCCGTCTGGTTTGGGGCCTGGTGGGCGGGCATTGGTCCCGGTTTCGCTCCTTCCTGGTTTCTCCCTCGACCGTCTGGCAGTACGCACGCGGCCGCATCGCTGATCCGGCCGGGCACAGTCCGCTGGGAGCGCTGTCTGTTTTGGGCATGCTGATCGCCCTCGCACTGCAGGCGAGCACGGGCTTGTTCAGCGACGACGAGATCGCATTTTCTGGCCCGTTCACCGCGCTGGTGTCGTCACAGCGCGTCGAGCAGGCGAGCTGGTTTCATACCGAGGTGGGCAAGTGGATCGTGATCGGGCTGGTGCTGCTGCACGTTCTTGCCATTGCCTACTACACCGTGGTACGGCGCAAAGTTCTGGTCCCTCCCATGGTGGTGGGCGACAAGTGGATGGACGGCGCAGTGCCCGCGTCGCGCGACGATGGGCGCAGCCGACTGCGGGCTCTGGCGCTCTGGGCTGTGTGTGCCAGCGTCGTGGCCACAGGGGTAAAGTGGTTTGGCTGAAATGGGGTTCACCGCCTTGTTCTACACTGCAGGCCCCGTTGTTTTGAGGCCCTCGCGCTTGTGCAGACCCCTTCCGTGATCGTTCACAACCCCGCTGGTCCAGAGGCGCTGGTCATCGTCCGTACGCTGTTTGAGGAATATGCCGCCAGCCTCTCCGTCGATCTGTGCTTTCAGAATTTTCGCGAAGAGCTTGCCGAGCTGCCTGGCGAGTACGCGCCCCCAAGAGGCGCTCTGCTGCTGGCACTGGTTGATGGCGTGCCCGCCGGTTGCTGTGCGCTGCGCCCGATCGACAGCACCGACTACCCAAACGCGGCAGAGATGAAGCGCCTGTTCGTACGCAAGGCCTTTCGCAGTTTTGGCCTGGGGCGGCAGCTGAGCGAGGGCATTCTCGACGCCGCGCGCCAGGCTGGGTACACCAGCGTGCTTCTCGATACGCTGGACGACATGGAATCGGCGCGTGCGCTTTACAACGAATTGGGCTTCCTGGAGATTCCTCCGTATTACCACAACCCCATCGCGGGTGCGCATTACCTCAAGGCGGACATCGTATAGCGAGAAGAGTCAGCGGCTTATAGAGCATTTTTCCGCCTCTATCGCTTATCAGGCATAGGATTTTCGCTCTTTAATTGATAGCGCTCGGCGCAGTTCTCGGTTTCGACTTTGCAAAAAAAAACGGCCCAGAAAATGGGCCGTGTTGCGCTGCGCCCAAAGGCGCAGAAAGTTGTGCCAGATCAGACCAGCGCAGCCTTGGTTACCAAGCGGCTAGCGACCCAGTTCTTGGTCTTTGAGAGCGGACGGCTTTCGGTGATTTCAATCACGTCGCCCGTCTTGTACTCGTTGTTTTCGTCGTGCGCGTGGTACTTGCTCGACTTGCCGACGATCTTGCCGTAGAGCTCGTGCTTCACACGGCGCTCGATCAGCACGGTCACGGTCTTTTCACGCTTGTCGCTGACCACCTTGCCAACCAAGGTGCGCTTGAGGGATTTTTTAGCTTCCGTCATGTGTGCTCCTTACTTGGCGGCTTGCTTTTCAGCAAGGATGGTTTTGGCGCGGGCGATGTCACGGCGCGTGGTGCGCAGCGTGCCGGTGTTGCCCAGTTGTTGCGTAGCCTTTTGCATGCGCAGTCCGAAATGGGCCTTTTGCAGGGCCTTGATTTCGACCTGGATGCCAGCGACGTCTTTTTGGCGGAGTTCAGCAGTATTCATATCAGTTTCTCCTGAATTTACTGGCCCACCATGCGTGCCACGAACGTGGTACGCAGGGGGAGCTTGGCAGCAGCCAGCCGGAAGGCTTCGCGGGCGAGTTCTTCGGGTACGCCGATGATCTCGAAAACGATCTTGCCCGGTTGGATTTCGGCCACGTAGAACTCGGGGTTGCCCTTACCGTTGCCCATGCGCACTTCTGCGGGTTTGGCGGAAATGGGTTTGTCCGGGAACACGCGGATCCAGATACGGCCACCACGCTTGACATGGCGGGAGATGGCGCGGCGAGCAGCCTCGATCTGGCGGGCCGTCAGACGGCCGCGATCGGTGCACTTGAGGCCGAAATCACCGAACGCGACCGAGTTGCCCCGGGTGGCGATGCCAGTGTTGCGGCCCTTCTGCTCCTTGCGGTATTTGCGGCGAGCGGGTTGCAGCATGTTTTATTCTCCTTTTCCGTCCGCTGCTGTAGCGGGCGCGTCAACTTTGCGAACGCGCTTAACGGCGGTTGGTTCGGCGCCACCGGCGCCAGCGGGCTTGTCGCTGCCATCGGCAGGCGCCACGTTGGTGGCGGCTGGACGGCGCGGTGCGCCACGGCCGGGACCTGCACCTGGACCGCGATCGCCACCGGGGCGGCCATCACGGCGAGGGCCACGGGGACGGCGCTCATCGTCAGGACGCGGCGTCTCGACGGCGGGCAGGTCGCCCCGGCCCAGCGTGTCGCCCTTGTAGACCCAGACCTTGACGCCAATAACGCCGTAGGTGGTCTTGGCTTCCGAGGTGCCGTAGTCGATGTCGGCGCGCAGCGTATGAAGTGGCACGCGGCCTTCGCGGTACCACTCGCAACGTGCAATTTCGATGCCGTTCAGACGTCCAGACGACATGATCTTGATGCCCAGGGCACCCAGGCGCATGGCGTTCTGCATGGCGCGTTTCATGGCGCGGCGGAACATGATGCGCTTTTCGAGCTGCTGGGTGATGCTGTCAGCAATCAGCTTGGCATCGATTTCGGGCTTGCGCACTTCTTCGATGTTCACTGCAACCGGCACGCCCAGACGGATCGCGAGTTCCTTTTTGAGGTTCTCGATGTCTTCGCCCTTCTTGCCGATCACCACGCCCGGACGGGCCGAGTAAATGGTGATGCGGGCGTTCTTGGCGGGGCGCTCGATCAAGATGCGCGACACAGCTGCATTCTTCAGCTTGGCCTTGAGGTACTCGCGCACCTTGATGTCTTCGGCCAACATGCCGGCGAAATCACGGTTGCTCGCGTACCAGCGGCTGGACCAGTTGCGGCTGACCGCAAGGCGGAAGCCGGTAGGATGGATTTTTTGTCCCATAGTCTTTCCAGCCCTTTAGTTGCCAACCGTCACGTACACATGGCACGTGGGCTTGACGATGCGGTTGCCGCGGCCTTTGGCGCGCGCGGTGAAACGCTTGAGCGAGGTGCCTTGCTCGACGTAGATGGTTTTCACCTTCAGTTCGTCGATGTCGGCGCCGTCGTTGTGCTCAGCGTTGGCGATGGCCGATTCCAGAACCTTGCGAACGATTCCCGCAGCTTTTTTCTGCGTGAAGTTCAGGATGTTCAGGGCCTGATCAACCTTTTTGCCACGGATCAGATCCGCGACCAGACGGCCTTTGTCGACCGACAGACGGACGCCCCGGAGGACTGCACGTGTTTCAGACATGGTCGTTCCTTATTTCTTGACTTTTTTGTCAGCGGGGTGACCCTTGAAGGTGCGCGTCAGGGCGAATTCGCCCAGCTTGTGGCCCACCATCTGGTCGGTGATATAGACCGGCACGTGCTGCTTGCCGTTGTGTACGGCAATCGTCAGGCCGATGAAGTCGGGAAGAACCATGGAGCGGCGCGACCATGTCTTGACGGGCTTCTTGTCCTTGGTGGCAATGGCTTTTTCAACCTTGGCCAACAAATGGTGGTCAACAAACGGACCTTTTTTGAGAGAGCGAGTCATTGGCTATCCCTTATTTTTTGCGACGCGAAACAATCATGTTCTGCGTGCGCTTGTTGTTGCGGGTGCGATAACCCTTGGTCAGATTGCCCCAAGGGTCGACTGCATGGCGGCCTTCGCCGGTGCGGCCTTCACCACCACCGTGGGGGTGATCGACCGGATTCATGGCCACGCCGCGCACCGTGGGGCGAATGCCCATCCAGCGCTTGACACCGGCCTTGCCCAGTTGGCGCAGGCTATGCTCTTCATTGGCCACTTCACCGATGGTGGCGCGGCATTCAATGCTGATGCGGCGCACTTCACCCGAGCGCATGCGCACCTGGGCGTACATGGTTTCGCGGGCCAGCAAGGTAGCCGAAGCACCTGCCGAACGGGCGATCTGCGCACCGGCACCGGGCTTGAGCTCGATGCAGTGGATGGTCGAGCCCACCGGGATATTGCGGATCGGCAGCGTGTTGCCGGCGCGGATCGGCGCCTCGGAGCCGGACATCAGCGTGCTGCCGACTTCCAGGCCACGGGGAGCGATGATGTAGCGGCGCTCGCCGTCGGCATAGCACACCAGAGCGATGTGGGCCGTGCGGTTCGGATCGTATTCAATGCGCTCAACCTTGGCGGCGATGCCGTCCTTGTTGCGCTTGAAGTCCACGACACGGTAGTGGTGCTTGTGACCACCGCCCTTGTGGCGCGTCGTGATGTGACCGTTGTTGTTGCGGCCGGCCTTCTGGAACTGTGGCTCCAGCAGCGGCGCGTAGCCCTCACCCTTGTGCAGGTGATCGCGAGTGACCTTCACCACGGCACGTTGGCCGGGCGAAGTAGGTTTCATCTTGATGACAGCCATGATTTACGCGGCCTCCCCGGACAGGTTCAGCTCTTGACCGGGCTTGAGCGTCACATAAGCCTTGCGAACGTTGTCGCGGCGGCCCATGGTCTTGCCAAACTTCTTGGTCTTGCCTTTGGTGTTGAGGACCGAGACACCCTTGACTTCCACCTTGAACATCAGTTCTACAGCGGCTTTTATCTCGTGCTTGGTGGCACTCTGCAGCACCTTGAACGTCACTGCATTGGACTTCTCAGCAACCATGGTGGCCTTTTCGGACACGATGGGGGCCACGAGAACCTGCATCAGACGGCCTTCGTCAAACTTGAGCGCGCTCATGCGAACATCTCCTTGAGTTGGTCGATCGCGGCCTTGGTGACGATGACCTTCTTGAAGTGCACCAGCGATACGGGATCGGCGTAACGGGGCTCTACCACGTACACGTTCACCAGATTGCGCGATGCCAGGTACAGGTTTTCGTCGACTTCGTCGGCGATCACCATCACGGACTGCAGGTTCATGGCCTTGAACTTGTCGGCCAGCACCTTGGTCTTGGGTGAATCGAGCTTCAGCGAATCAACCACAGCCAAACGGCCTTCGCGCGCCAGCTGCGAGAAGATGGCGGCCATACCGGCACGGTACATCTTCTTGTTGATTTTCTGCGTGAAGTTTTCGTCAGGCATGTTCGGGAAGATCCGACCGCCCCCGCGCCACAGTGGCGAGGAAGTCATACCGGCGCGCGCGCGGCCGGTGCCCTTTTGCTTGAAAGGCTTCTTGGTCGAGTGGTGAACCTGCTCGCGGTCCTTCTGGGCACGGGTGCCCTGGCGGCCGTTGGCGCGGTAAGCGACCACGATCTGGTGCACCAGATCTTCGTTGTATGCGCGACCAAACACGGTCTCGGGAACGTCGAGCTTGCTCGCGCCCTGGCCTTGGTCATTAAGGAGTTCGAGCTGCATCAGTTCGCTCCTTTGGAAGCGGTAGCCTTGATGGCCGGACGCACCGTCACGAACCCACCCTTGGAGCCCGGAACAGCGCCCTTGATCAAGAGCAATTGGCGTGCTTCGTCGATGCGAACCACGTCGAGGTTTTGGGTGGTGACAGTTTCGTCACCCATGTGGCCGGTCATGCGCTTGCCCGGAAACACGCGGCCCGGGTCTTGCGCCATACCGATAGAGCCAGGCACGTTGTGCGAACGGCTGTTGCCGTGCGACGCGCGCTGCGACTTCATGTTGTGGCGCTTGATGGTGCCGGCGAAGCCCTTACCAATCGAAGTACCTTGCACGTCGACCTTCTGGCCTACGGTGAACAGGTCCGCCACGGGCACCGTGGCGCCAGCGGCATATTTGCCGGCGACGTCTGCGGTAACGCGGAATTCCTGGATGATTTCGCCGGCTTCAACACCTGCCTTGGCAAGGTGACCCGCGGCGGGCTTGGTGACGCGGGAGGCCCGGCGCGCACCAAACGTGACCTGCAGGGCCACGTAGCCATCGTTCTCTTGGGTTTTAACCTGGGTTACGCGGTTGTTCGACACGTCCACCACCGTGACGGGGATTGCATCCCCTTCGTCGGTGAACAGACGCATCATGCCAACCTTGCGGCCCAGCAACCCGAGGGAGTTGCTCAGACTCATTTTTTGCTCCAAAACTCTCACCGCTGCGACTGCAATTGGCCACTGCGTTGCACCCGGACACTGCCGAGCGCATGAAAGACGGTTGATAAAACTTCGCCCCTAAAATCAATGCACGCATAAAAAACGCGCGCAAAAAAGGCGAAGCCACAAATTATAACGCGAACTGCCTTGAGGGGCAAGTTCGCGTTATTTGTACACAGCCTCGTGGCGCGGGGCTGACAGCGCTGGATTACTGCAGCTTGATTTCGACGTCCACGCCTGCGGGCAGATCGAGCTTCATCAGCGCATCCACCGTCTTGTCGGTCGGGTCGACGATATCCATCAGGCGCTGGTGCGTGCGGATTTCGAGCTGGTCGCGGCTGGTCTTGTTGACGTGCGGTGAACGCAGGATGTCAAAACGCTTCATGCGTGTCGGCAGGGGCACGGGGCCTTTGACGATCGCACCAGTGCGCTTGGCAGTGTCAACGATTTCCGCTGCGGACTGGTCGATCAGCTTGTAATCGAACGCCTTGAGGCGGATGCGGATTTTTTGCTTGGACATGGCAAGTTCCTGTGTGTGCTTAAGGTTTAAGCAATGATCTTGGCAACAACGCCCGCGCCCACTGTGCGGCCGCCTTCGCGGATGGCAAAGCGCAGGCCTTCTTCCATGGCGATGGGGTTGATCAGCTTGACCGTGATCGACACATTGTCGCCAGGCATGACCATTTCCTTGCCTTCGGGCAACTCAATCGCACCCGTCACGTCCGTCGTGCGGAAGTAGAACTGGGGGCGGTAGTTGTTGAAGAACGGCGTGTGACGGCCGCCTTCGTCCTTGGACAGGACGTACACCTCAGCGGTGAAGTGCGTGTGCGGCTTGATGGAGCCGGGCTTGCACAGCACTTGACCGCGCTCGACGTCTTCGCGCTTGGTGCCGCGCAGCAGCAGGCCGACGTTGTCGCCAGCCTGGCCTTGGTCAAGCAGCTTCCTGAACATTTCCACACCAGTGCAGGTGGTCTTGACGGTGTCTTTGATACCGACGATTTCGATTTCTTCGCCGACTTTGATGATGCCGCGCTCGATACGGCCCGTGACCACGGTGCCGCGACCCGAGATGGAGAACACGTCTTCCACAGGCATCAGGAAGGCGCCGTCCACTGCACGATCAGGCGTGGGGATGTAGGTGTCCAGGGCTTCTGCGAGCTTCATGATGGCTTGCTCACCCAGGGGGCCCGTGTCGCCTTCGAGGGCGAGCTTGGCGGAGCCGCGAATGATCGGGGTGTCGTCGCCAGGGAAGTCGTATTTGTCGAGGAGCTCGCGCACTTCCATTTCGACGAGTTCGAGGAGTTCCTCGTCGTCGACCATGTCGCACTTGTTCAGGAACACGATGATGTAGGGCACGCCGACCTGGCGGGCCAGCAGGATGTGCTCGCGCGTCTGGGGCATGGGGCCGTCAGCGGCCGAGCACACCAGGATGGCGCCGTCCATCTGGGCGGCGCCGGTGATCATGTTCTTCACATAGTCGGCGTGGCCGGGGCAGTCCACGTGGGCGTAGTGGCGGGCACCCGTTTCGTACTCGACGTGCGAGGTGTTGATGGTGATGCCGCGGGCCTTTTCTTCAGGCGCGTTGTCGATCTGCGAGTAGTCCTTGGCTTCGCCGCCGAACTTCTTCGACAGCACGGTGGCAATCGCCGCCGTCAGCGTCGTCTTGCCGTGGTCCACGTGGCCAATCGTGCCGACGTTGACGTGCGGCTTGGTACGTTCGAATTTTCCTTTTGCCATTTCCAATTCTCCAAAGAGCGATGCCTGTGTATAGGTTTAACGTCTGCACCCGGTTGCTTGGTCGCCCCGCACAGGACAACGGGACGGCACCGGATCGCAGATTGCAAAAAACGATTTGCTATCCAATCAATAGCTGCTAACGCTTTCCATATAAGCGCTAGAGGCCATTTTTATCAAAAATTCACCTAGTAAGGGGGAGCCGAGCAGCAGCGCTGATTGGACTCCCACCCAGTCAGAGGGGTGAGAGCAGCGGAGCTGCTCTCACCCCAAGACCTTATTTGGTCCTTGCCGCCATGATGGCTTCAGACACGTTGCGCGGAGCTTCCGAGTAATGCTTGAATTCCATCGTGTAGGTGGCACGGCCCTGTGTGGCCGAACGCAGCGTGGTGGAGTAGCCAAACATTTCCGACAACGGCACTTCGGCGCGGATGGCCTTGCCACCGCCTGGGATGTCGTCCATGCCTTGCACCATGCCGCGACGTGAGGACAGATCGCCCATCACGTTGCCGGCGTAGTCTTCAGGCGTCTCGACTTCCACCGCCATCATGGGCTCCAGGATGACAGGGTTGGCCTTGCGGCAGCCTTCCTTGAAACCGAAGATGGCGGCCATCTTGAAGGCCAATTCGTTCGAGTCCACGTCGTGGTACGAACCAAAGTGCAGCGTGACCTTGACGTCCACCACGGGGTAGCCCGCCAGCACGCCTTGCGTCACGGCTTCGTTGATGCCCTTCTCGACCGCAGGGATGTACTCGCGTGGCACCACGCCGCCCTTGATGGCGTCGATGAATTGGATGCCCTTGCCGGGCTCGTTGGGCTCGATCTTGAGCACCACGTGGCCGTACTGACCCTTGCCGCCCGACTGGCGCACGAACTTGCCTTCGGCATCTTCCACGGTCTTGCGAATGGTTTCGCGGTAGGCCACCTGGGGCTTGCCGACGTTGGCTTCCACGCCGAATTCGCGCTTCATGCGGTCTACCAGGATTTCCAGGTGCAGCTCGCCCATGCCGGAAATGATGGTTTGGCCGGATTCTTCGTCGGTCTTGACGCGGAACGAAGGATCTTCTGCAGCCAGACGCTGCAGTGCAATGCCCATTTTTTCCTGATCGACCTTGGTCTTGGGCTCGACAGCCTGCGAAATCACGGGCTCAGGGAAAATCATGCGCTCCAGAATGATGGGCGAGCCGATGTCCGACAGCGTTTCGCCCGTGGTGACATCCTTCAGGCCGACGCAAGCAGCGATGTCGCCAGCGCGAATTTCTTCGACTTCGACCCGGTCGTTGGCCATCATTTGCACGATGCGGCCGATGCGCTCTTTCTTGCCCTTGATGGAGTTGTAGACCGTGTCGCCCTTGGTCAGCACGCCGGAGTAGACGCGCACGAACGTGAGCTGCCCGACGAACGGGTCGGTCATGAGCTTGAACGCCAACGCAGAGAATTTTTCGCTGTCATCCGCCTTGCGGGTGACAGGTTTTTCATCGTCGTCTGTGCCCGTGACATCAGCAATGTCGGTCGGCGCAGGCAGATAGTCGATGACAGCGTCCAGCATGCGCTGCACACCCTTGTTCTTGAACGCAGTGCCACACAGCATGGGGTGGATTTCGGTCGCGATGGTGCGCGTACGCAGGCCGAGCTTGATTTCGTCTTCGGTCAAGCTACCTTCTTCAAGGTACTTGTTCATCAACTCTTCCGAAGCTTCCGCAGCGGCCTCGACCATCTTTTCGCGCCATTCGTTGGCGGACGCGACCAGATCGGCAGGGATTTCTTCGTAGCTGAACTTCATGCCCTGGGACGCTTCGTCCCAAATGATGGCCTTCATCTTCAGCAGATCGACCACACCGACGAACTTCTCCTCGGCACCGATCGGAATGACAACGGGCACCGGGTTGGCCTTCAGGCGCAGCTTCATCTGGTCGTAGACCTTGAAGAAGTTGGCACCGGTACGGTCCATCTTGTTCACAAAGGCCAGACGCGGCACCTTGTACTTGTTGGCCTGGCGCCAGACGGTTTCCGACTGGGGCTGCACGCCACCCACGGCGCAGTACACCATGCAGGCACCGTCCAGGACGCGCATGGAACGCTCCACCTCAATGGTGAAGTCCACGTGGCCGGGGGTGTCAATGATGTTGAAGCGGTGCTCAGGGTAGGACAGGTCCATGCCCTTCCAGAAACAGGTAACAGCCGCCGACGTGATCGTGATGCCGCGCTCTTGCTCTTGCTCCATCCAGTCCATGGTGGCGGCACCGTCGTGAACTTCACCAATCTTGTGATTCACGCCGGTGTAGAAAAGAATGCGCTCGGTCGTCGTGGTCTTGCCAGCGTCGATGTGGGCCGAGATACCGATATTGCGGTAGCGCTCGATGGGGGTCTTGCGTGCCATGATTTGCTTTCGTTAACGGCATAAAGCCCGCCTGCCACAAATGGGCGGGTCGGGCTTCCAGCCTTCGGAACAGGGAGACGAAACTTAGAAGCGGAAGTGGCTGAAGGCCTTATTGGCTTCGGCCATGCGGTGCACCTCGTCACGCTTCTTCATGGCGCCGCCACGGCCTTCCGTGGCTTCCAGCAACTCATTGGCCAGGCGCTGTGCCATGGACTTCTCGCCGCGCTTGCGGGCGGCCTCCTTGATCCAGCGCATCGACAGCGCCAGACGGCGCACGGGGCGCACTTCCACAGGAACCTGGTAGTTCGCGCCACCGACGCGGCGCGACTTGACTTCGACCATGGGCTTGACGTTGTTGATGGCAACAACGAAGGCTTCCAGCGGGTCTTTGTCGGGGTACTTCTTCTCGATAAGTTCGAGCGCGCCGTAGATGATGCGTTCGGCCACAGCCTTTTTGCCGCCTTCCATGATCACGTTCATGAATTTGGACAGCTCTACATTGCCGAATTTAGGGTCCGGCAGGATTTCACGTTTGGGGACTTCGCGACGACGTGGCATTTTTCACCTCAATATTTGCTTCAGTTGGCGCCCTTTTCAGAACACCGCGAGAGCCATACAGAACTCTCACTTACTCGACCCGCGCAAGACATTTGCGTTTGGGGTCACTTCGTTTGCACAGCCCGCCAAGGCACGGCAAACACCGATAGATCCAACAGAAACCGGGCTTATTTGGCCTTGGGCTTCTTGGCGCCGTATTTGGAGCGCGACTGCTTGCGATCTTTCACGCCTTGCAGGTCGAGCGAACCGCGCACGATGTGGTAACGCACACCGGGCAAGTCCTTCACACGGCCGCCGCGCACCAGCACGACGCTGTGCTCTTGCAGGTTGTGGCCTTCGCCGCCAATGTAGGAAATGACTTCGAAACCGTTCGTCAGACGAACCTTGGCAACTTTGCGCAGAGCAGAGTTAGGCTTCTTGGGAGTGGTGGTGTACACACGGGTGCAGACACCACGGCGCTGCGGCGAGTTTTCCATCGCCGGGCTTTTGGATTTGGTCTTTTCGACCTCGCGCCCGTGACGCACGAGCTGGTTAATGGTTGGCATGAATACTGACGTCCCTAAACGTAAAATCTAGCGTGAAATCTAGCGTGAAACTAGCGTGATAAGCGAAAACGTGTTTCCCCTCGGAAATTCCGAAAAGCCTTCAAATGTAGCAGATGACACTGCGCCAAGCAAGCGCAGCGCGTGGCGCATGGGCACCTGCTACTTGATCCACAGACGCATGGCGTCCCAGGCGCGGCCAAAGATGCCCGCCTGCGGCACGTCGTCCAAAGCCACCAGCGCCACTTCGCGCACCGTCTGATCGCCCACCATCACCTTGAGCTTGCCCACGTCCTGACCCTTGGTGAACGGCGCCACCAGCGGATCCTGGCGCACCACCTGCGTAGTCACTTTTCCGGCGCTGCCGGCGGGGACCGTGATGACGATCGCGTCGGTACTGCCGATCTTGAGGCTGTTTTGCGTGCCCTTCCAGACAGCCGGCGTATCCACAGCCTGGCCCGCGTCGAACAGCTTGACTGCGTCGAACGCTGTGTAGCCCCAGTTCAGCAGCTTCTGGCTTTCGTTGGCACGCGCATTCTCGCTCGCCGCACCCAGCACGATGGAGATCAGGCGCCGGCTGCCGACGTTGGGGAACTCGCGTTTGGCAGTGGACACCAGGCAATACCCTGCGGCAGCCGTGTGGCCGGTCTTCATGCCATCCACCGAGGGATCGCGGTACAGCAGCAGGTTGCGGTTGTTGCTGTTCGACGCGGGGGTGCCGGGGTAGCGGTACTGCTTGGTCGAGTAGTAATGCATGTACTGGGGAAAATCGTGCTGCAGATGCGCCGTGATGACCGCCAGGTCGCGCGCCGTGGTGGTGTGGCCGGGCTCGGTCAGGCCTTCCGGGTTTTTGTACGCTGAGCCCTTGAGGCCCATCGCCGCCGCCTGGTCGTTCATCATCTTGACGAACTGCTCGGCCGTGCCGCCGACGCCTTCCGCCAGCGCCATGGTGGCGTCGTTGCCCGACTGGATGATCATGCCGCTGAGCAGGTCATCCACCGACACCTGCATCTTGGGGTCGATGAACATGCGCGAACCAGGCATTTTCCAGGCCCGCTCGCTCACCGGCAGTTTCTGCTCCAGCGTGACCTTCTTGGCGCGCAGCGCGTCAAACACCACATAGGCTGCCATGAGCTTGGTCAGCGACGCCTGCTCTACGGGCGCATCGATGTCCTTGGCCGCAAGAATCTGTCCCGACGTAAAGTCCATCAACAGGTAATTGCGCGCGGCGATCTCGGGCGGCTGGGGCGCCTGGGCCACGGCGCCGCTGGTGGCAATCAGGGCTAGGGTGGGAACGACGAGGGAGCGGAGGGCGCGAAGGAATCGGTTCATGTAACTGTTTGGATGGATCGGTAGAGAAGGAAGCGAGACGCGGCTGGCACCAAGCAAACACTGGCGCCCAGGAGAATGACCTCAGCCCGTGGTCTGCAGATGACGGGCCACCAGGTGCTTGAGCAACGTCAATTGCCCGTGAAAGAAATGGCCCACCCCGGGAATCACGGTCACGGGAAGGGACTGTGGACGCGCCCAGTCGAGCACGCTGGCCAACGGCACGGTGTCGTCGCTCTCGCCATGCAGCACCAGGCTGCGGCCATGCGCCTCGGGCGGAACCGGTGCCACGGCGAAGCGGCTTGCCGCCGTCCCCACCAGCACGGCATGCGAGACCTCGCGTTCGCTCCACAACTGCGCCAGCGCGTGGCTGGTGACGAAGGCGCCAAAGGAAAAACCGGCCAGTGCGATCGGCCCCTCGGGCGCCGCCTGGCGCACCAGCGCGAGCAGGTCGGCCAGCTCGCCGCGACCTTCGTCATACACGCCCGCACTGCTCCCCACGCCGCGGAAGTTGAAGCGCAGCGCCGTGAAACCGCTTTGCACAAAGGCGCGCGCCAGCGTCTGCACCACCTTGTTGTTCATGGTGCCGCCAAACAGCGGGTGCGGGTGGGCGATGACCGCGATGCCACGCGGCTCGGCGGCCACGTCGCGCAGGGCTTCGATGGTTCCGGCGGCTCCGTCGAAGTGCAGGGACTCGGTCTGTGCGTTCAAAATACTATTCTTTTCATAGCTCTAATCGCTTATCCAATAAGCGCTAGAGCCCAATTTAACCCATTTTTTTCAGGCGCGTACGGAGCATGCACCAGTGCAATGGACTGCGTCCTAGCGCCCAAGTTCCGGCGGCGTGAGCAAACGCTCGACCACCACGCCGCGCACCAGGTGCGAATCGACGATCTCGTCGATATCAGCCAGGTCCACATAGCTGTACCAAACGCCTTCGGGATAGACCACCGCCACCGGTCCGGCGGCGCAGCGGTCCAGGCAGCCCGACTTGTTCACCCGCACCTTGCCTGGGCCGGTGAGGCCGGCCGCCTTGGCGCGCGACTTGCAATGCTCGAACGCCGCCTGGGCCCCATGCTGGGCGCAGCAGGCCTCCCCATTGGCCCGCTCATTGAGGCAGAAAAAAATGTGGCGCGCAAAGTAGCCGGGCGCGGCGGCGGTGGGTTCGCTCATGCGCTCATTTTAGGAGTGCGCTCAAGTCCCCACGCGACTCAGCCCCGTTCCGGCAGGGCCCGGCGCGACGCACGCTGCAGCACGTAGAGCAGCGTCACGTAGGGCCAAAGCCAGCCCAGCCACTGGCCCAACCCGTAGAACCGGATGAAGCGCCCTTGCTCCCAATCGATCAGTGTCTGCGCGAAATAGGCGCTCGTCGGTGCGTCGTTGAGCAGCGCCAAGTGCAGGCTTTGCACCACCAGCAGCAACACGGCACAAGCGCGCTGGCGCAACCCGATCGCCATGGAGCCCAGCAGCAAGCCGAGCACCAGACCCGCCTGCGCCGGCCGGCCCAACCAGGCCCAGGCGTGGGACGGTCCCCAGCTGAGCGCTGCCGAGAGCGCCGTCGCGCCCACCCCGATGGCTGCCGCCGAGAACAGCAGCACGCCACGGCGCCAAGGTTCGCGCGTGATACTGAAAGCCAGCAGGCAGGGCACCAGCAGCCCCAACCCGACGCAAACCATTTCCGCCGCAGGCGACAGCGCCTCCAGCGGCGCCACGCGCACCGGAAGCCACTCGAAAAACGGCGTGCCGTCAAACAGTTCGGCCAACATGGACTCCAGGCGCTCCAGTACCTGCCCCAGGCCAAACGGCTCGGCCGCAGGGAACAGCAGCGCCCAGGGCCACAGCGCCAGCAGCACCAGCGCCCCGCGTGCATCACGCGCAAACCAGCGCATGCGAAAGCGGCTCCAGCGCTCCACGGTGCCACGCCGCTCCAGCAGCGCTGCGCTCAGAGCACCCAGCAAGGCCCCCGCAGAGTTGAGCAGCCAATCAAGGTTGGAGGGAACGCGCTTGGGCAGGTAGATCTGCAGAAACTCCATCAACAGCGACAGCGCCGCGCCGGCCAGAAGGGCCAGCGGCACAGCCGATCGACGCCAGCCGCTGCGCATGAGCGCCAGCGCCAGCATGAAACCCAAAGGCAGATAGCCGACGATATTGGTGCCTACGTCAAAGCCAGTCCAATAATGCGGCGGTAGGGAAGCGGTGAGGAAAACCCAGGGGGCAATGCCCTGCGCGCGCCAGCCTTCAAAGGGAAACAGGCTGGCAAAGACGATCAGCGCGGAGTAGATCAGCGCAAAGGGCCAGGCGGTGGTCTTTTCCATGCGCCGCTGCAGCCTGTGGCCGGTCTTTAAAAGGGCTTGACCACCACCAGCACGACGATGGCCAGCAGCAGCAGCACAGGCATTTCATTGAACCAGCGGAACCAGCGGTGGCTGTGCGTGTTCTGCTCGGCACCAAATTTGCGCAGCAGCACCCCGCAGGCGTGGTGGTAGCCCAGCACCAGCAGCACCAGGGCCAGCTTGGCATGCAGCCAGCCATTGCCCGGCCCTTTGCCAATGCCGTAGCCCAGCCACAGCCACAGGCCCAGCCCCACGGCCGGCAAGGCCAGCAGCGTGGTGAAGCGCATGAGCTTTTTCGCCATCAGCATCAGGCGCTCGCGCTCGGCAACCGAGCCGGGCGAGACCATGGCCAGATTGACGAAGATGCGCGGCAGGTAGAACAAACCAGCAAACCAGCTGGTGACGAAGACGATGTGGAGAGATTTGACCCAAAGCATGGGGGCAGTTTAGGCGCCCCGGTGCATCTTTCGGGACTGGTGCACAATTTTCGGATGCATCTCTCCAGCCCAGCCCCCTTTCCTGCCGCACGTCCGCGCCGCCTGCGCCGCGACGCCTTCACCCGCAACCTGGTGCGCGAGCACCGGCTCACGGCGCACGACCTGATCTACCCGGTGTTTGTGCACGAAGGCCAGAACCTTCGCCAGGCCGTGCCCTCCATGCCCGGCGTGGACCGCCTCAGCCTGGACCTGCTGCTGCCCGTGGCTGAGGAATGCGTCACGCTCGGTATTCCGGTGATGGCGCTGTTCCCCTCGATTGACGCGGCGCTCAAGACACCGGACGGCAAGGAGGCGCTCAACCCAGATGGCCTGATCCCGCGCGTGGTGCGAGCACTCAAAAAGGAATTCCCTGACCTGGGCGTGATGACCGACGTGGCGCTCGACCCCTACACCAGCCACGGCCAGGACGGCCTGCTGGACGACACCGGCTACATCCTCAACGACGTAACGGTGGAAATGCTGACCGGCCAGGCGCTCACCCACGCGCAGGCGGGCGTGGACATCGTCGCGCCCAGCGACATGATGGACGGGCGCATCGGCGCCATCCGCGACGCGCTGGAAGCCAGCGGCCACATCCACACCCGCATCATGGCCTACAGCGCCAAGTACGCCAGCGCCTTCTACGGGCCGTTCCGCGACGCCGTGGGCACGCGCGGCGCCCTGGGCAAAGCCGACAAGAACTGCTACCAGATGGACCCCGGCAACACCGACGAGGCGCTGCGCGAAGTGGCACTCGACATCGCCGAAGGCGCCGACATGGTGATGGTCAAGCCCGGCATGCCCTACCTGGACGTGGTGCGCCGCGTGAAGGACGAGTTCCGCGTGCCCACCTTCGCCTACCAGGTGTCAGGCGAATACGCCATGCTCAAGGCCGCCGCGCAGAACGGCTGGCTCGACCACGACGCCGTGATGATGGAGAGCCTGCTGGCCTTCAAGCGCGCGGGGGCCGACGGCGTGCTGACGTACTTTGCGCGGGACGCTGCACGCTTACTCCAAAATCGATAGCTGATTGCGCAATACCAACGGGCGCCAGAGGCCAATTTGACTATTATTTTGGCGCCATGATCCACGAACGAAGCCCCCCACCACCGTCGCTGCTTGCCATGGCGGGCACGGTGCTGTTCTACATGGCACTGGCCGAGGCCACGGCCATGCCCTTGCCCGGTCAGGGGCTGGAGCAACTGCTGCAACCGGCCAGCGGGCTGGCCTTGGTGCTGCTGGTTGTCGGCGGTCTGGAACTGGCACCTGCCCTCTTCATCGGCAGCCTGCTCAGCAGCCTGCTGGCGGGCGACGCACCGCTGGCCGCGCTGGCCGCAGCGCTGGGCACCGTCACAGCGGCCTGGCTCTCCTGTGTGCTGCTGCTGCGACAGCCAGATTTTGACGTGGACCATCCCAACTTCAAGGTCATTCAGCATGTGCTGCTGTGGGTGTGCGGTGCCGGGGCCGGTGCCGGCGCGCTGGTAGCCAGCACAGGGTTGCTGCTGGCGGGAGAAATCGCCCCCTCCGCCTGGACCGGGCATCTCCTGCACTGGTGGCTGGGGTGCTCGCTGGGCAGCCTGCTGATCGCGCCCATGGCCCTGTCCTACCGGCGAACACTGCGCTTCCCGGAGCACCTGCGCCGCATGGGCGAAGGTGTCCTGGTCTGGTTTCTGACCATGGCTTGCGCCGCAACCATTTTCGGCAACACGCAAAACCCGGTGCTGGCCCCACTGGCCAATGTCTACTGGATGTTTCTGTTCGTGAGCTGGTCGGGCGTGCGCCTGGGCCTGCTCTCCACAACCGGATTGCTGTGCGTGATCGCACTGCAGGCCCTGTGGGGCACCTACCAGCGCACCGGCTTCTTCGCCCGCGACATCGCCGCCAGCCACGGCTTTGGTTACTGGTCGTTCATGATGATCCTGGCGGTGGTGGGCCTGTCGCTGGCGGCCTACATCGCCGAGCGCCGGCGCCAGGAAGCCGCGCTGCGCGTGGCTGGCATCGCCTTCGAATGCCAGGAGGGCATGCTCATCATCGATGAACACGCCGTAATTCTTCAGGCCAACCAGTCGTTCCTGCACATGTCCGGCTATGAGGCGCCCGAGGTACTGGGCAAAACCCCGGATTTTCTACAACCTTCGGCGGACGCCATCCCCGACACCCCTACGCCACGCCCTCCCCTGGACTTCACCCCCCGCCAAGCGCTGCAAAGCCGGGAATGGCTGCGCCGCAAATCTGGCGAGGTCTACCCCGCCTGGATCACGCTCAGCCCCGTCAAGGATTTGCACGCGCGCACCACGCACTATGTGGTGACCATGACCGACATCACCAGCCAGCACGAGCAGGAGGCACAGCGCCGCCAGATCGAACTCGCGCTGCGTGACACGCTGGTGCAGGAAGTGCACCACCGCATCAAGAACAACTTGCAGGGCATCATGGGCATGCTGCGCACGCTCGCTCACGATCAGCCGGAACTGCACGGGCCCATCACCCAGGTCATCGGGCAGATTCACAGCATCTCCGTCATTCACGGCCTTCAAGGCCGTGCCAATCCGGACCGGGTGCGGCTGTGCGAACTGACCTGCGCCGTGGCGGCAGGCATTGAATCGCTCTGGCACACCCCCATCCATGTAGACATTCCCACGCCGTGGCAAGCGTGCCGTATCAGCCCCGCCGAGGCCGTCCCCGTGGCACTGGTACTCAACGAACTGCTGCTCAATTCCGTCAAGCATGGCGGCCAAGAACACCAGGATGTTCAGGTTACGCTGCGCAAAGGCGCGCAGGCCGACCATGTGCACATCACCATCGCCAACCCGGGGCAATGGCCTGAGTCGCGTCTCTCTTCCAAGGGCGGGCAGGGACTGGTATCGGCGCTCATGCCTCGCAACGGCGCCACGGTGACGCGCACGCAGGTGGCCGACCGGGCCGTGCTGCGCCTGGAATTTTCCCCGCCGGTCATCCAACTCGAAACAGCGCCTGCACCATGAACGCTTCTGCCTCCGCTCCCACCCCCGCGCCCGTCCACCTGCTGCTGGTGGACGACGACCGCCTCATCCTGGCCACGCTGTCGAGCGGGCTGCAGGACATGGGCTACCAGGTCAGTACCGCTGAATCCGTGGACGATGCCGAAGCGCTGCTGACCGGGGGGCTGCGCCCCGATCTCGCCATCGTGGATGTGCGCATGCCCGGACGCGATGGCCTGGAGCTGGCCAAACGCTTGCACGATCTGGAGCACATCCCGTTTCTGATGCTCAGCGCCTTCAGCGACACCCAGAACGTGGAGCGTGCTTCGGGTTTTGGTGCGCTGGGCTACCTGGTCAAGCCGATGGACGTGGTGCAAATCCGGCCCACCATAGAGGCCGCGTTGCAGCGGGCCCAGGAAATTGACCAGCTGCGCCAGTCCCACGCCCAGTTGCAGGAGGCACTTGATGGCGACCGCAGCATCAACGTGGCCACCGGCATCACCATGATGCAGTACCGATTGCCGCGTACCGCCGCGTTCGAGCTGTTGCGATCGGCTTCACGCTCGCAGCGGCGCAAGCTGGCTGAGCTGGCAAAGGAAGTGATCGACACCAGCGAGCGTTTGCACACGGTGACAAAACCGTGACACAAATCAAGGGCTTACCCTGATTAAAAGTTACAAACCCATACAACAGAATCTCCAACTCTGGCTCACGTCTGCCCCGCCCCGCAGCCTGAGCCCTTGAGGCCCCGAACACGCCTCGCACCCTGCCACGGCCTTGCGCCCGTGGGCACAAGCCAATGTTCGGTACCTCTGCAACCCTTCCCGTAGCCACCGTGCACCTGCGTGCATGCAGGGCCAGGCAATGACCGGTGCTCCGCTTGCGCACAATGCCGCGCCGTGGCCGCCTGCGCCCGGCTCACCGCAGGGCATGGGGTACAGCCTGTTTTCGCATTTCCGCATCGGCACGCGCCTGGCAGTCTTGATGGTGCTGGCGGCAACGATCAGCGCCCTGCTGGCGGCCATGGGCATCCGGGGGCTGGCGGCGGCCAACGAAAGCCTGCGCACGGTGTACGAGGAGCGCATGGCCCCGGTGCGAAGTCTGGGGCAGATTGCCCACCTGATGCTGTCCAACCAGTTGCAGTTGCAAAGGGCGCTGGCCCAATCCGCGCCAGCCGGGGTCTGCGCACACACCACCCTGCAACCGGAAGGCGCACGCAGAGCGGCAGAGGCCATGGAAAGCAACATGCACTCCATCGACCAGCTGTGGACCTCTTATAGCGCTGCGCCCAAGGGGCCCCAGGAAGCCCTGTTGGCGGAACGCTTTACGCAGCAGCGCACCGGGTACCGGGAAGATGCCATAAAACCCGCAATAGCCGCTCTGCGCGGCCTGGACTACACCGAAGCCCTGCGCCTGGCCGACGCGGCGCGCAAGGTATATGAGCGCGACAGCCCGGACATCCAGGCCTTGATTGACCTGCAGTTCGAACAGGCCCACACCACCTACGAGACGGGCGTGCAACGCTACGCGCAGATGCGCCAATGGGCGATAGGTGCGCTGTTGGCATCCATGGCATTGCTCGGGTTCCTGGGCACCATGTTGATTCGCTCCATTGTTCGCCCCCTGCGGCAAGCCCGCGCGGTGTTCCGCAAGATTGCCGCAGGGCAGCTCAATTCGCCCATCGTCGTGCAGGGGGACGACGAGATCAGCAGCCTGCTGATGGAGTTGCGCACCATGCAGTCGCGGCTGCTCGCCAACGAGCAGGCGATTCACCAGCTGGCCTACTTCGACCCTTTGACCCGTCTGCCCAACCGCCACCTGCTGCGCGAGCGCATCCAGGCGGCGCTGGACGCCAGCAGTGCAGATGAAGAACACCGGGCTTTGCTGCTGCTGGACCTGGACAATTTCAAGATCGTCAACGACACCCTGGGTCACGAGGTGGGCGACCAATACCTCGTGGAAATCGCGCAGCGTCTGCGCGGGACGGTGTTGGCGCCCCACTCGGTAGCGCGCATTGGCGGCGACGAATTCGTCGTGCTGATGGATCACCTGCCCGCCGACGAAGCCGAGGCCCTGGCACAGACCGAGGCGCTAGCGCGCCAGCTGCTGGCCGCAACCGCCCGACCCTGCCTCTTGAAGGAGCAGGTGCACCACGGCAGCGCAAGCATCGGCATCTGCCTGTTCCGGCACAAGGACGCGAGCATCCATGAACTGCTCAAACGTGCTGACACGGCCATGTACCAGGCCAAATATGCCGGCCGCAACAGCTACCGCCTGTTCGACCCCGCCTTGCAGGCGGATCTGGAAACCCGTGCAGCCCTGGAAACCGCCCTGCGCGATGCCATCGGCGAAGGCCAGCTGGCCCTGCATTTCCAGGCGCAAGTCGACCACGACGGCCACGCGCTGGGGGCCGAAGTGCTGCTGCGCTGGGAACACCCCGCGTACGGTCATGTGCCACCTGCACAGTTCATTCCTATTGCGGAAGCTTCCGGACTCATCCTGCCGATTGGAGAGTGGGTGCTGCAGCAGGCCTGCGTGCAACTCGGGGCCTGGGCTGGGGAGCCCCAGAACCAGCACCTGGATCTGGCCGTCAATGTCAGCGCGCGACAGTTCCGCCAACCCGATTTTGTGCACCAGGTATGCCAGACCCTGCAGCAGTCGGGCGCGCCCCCCACCCGCCTGGTGCTGGAGCTCACCGAGAGCCTGGTGCTCGACGACATTGCCGATACCGTGACCAAGATGCAGGCCCTGCGCCGCCATGGGGTGCGCTTTGCGCTGGACGACTTTGGCACGGGCTACTCCTCGCTGGCGCACCTGCGGCACCTGCCGCTGCACCAGCTCAAGATCGACCGCAGCTTTGTGCAGGACATCGTCACTGAACCGGGCGATGCCGCCATCGTCCAGACCATCATCGGCATGGCCCGCAACCTTGGCTTGAGTGTGATCGCCGAGGGCGTCGAAACCCCGGCGCAACGCCATGCGCTGCAGCGGCTCGACTGCACGGTCTTCCAGGGCTTCCTGTTCGCTCGCCCGCAGCCGCTGAGCGCATTCGAGGCCTGGCTGGCCCAGCGCCCCACCCCAATTTCCCTTTTTGCAACGGCGATTGCAGCGCCCCTCAACCCAAGCGAGTTTTCATGAACCGTTTCAAGATCTCCACCCGTGTCGCAGCCCTTGGCGGCCTGATGTCCCTGCTGCTGCTGGGCATTGGAGGCCTGGGCCTGTGGGGCCTGACCCAAACCAACCATGCGCTGCGCTCCCTGTACCAGGACAACCTGGTGACAACGTCCGAGGTGCACCAGATCGAGGCCCTGTTGCTGCGCAACCGACTGGCATTGGCGGTGGCACAAGTGACACCGGACGCTGCCACGATTGCATCGAGCACCGCCGACGTGGAGCGCAACATCGCGGCCATCACCCGCCTGTGGGATGGCTACCTTGCGCGCACGCACAGCCCGGAAGAGGCAGCACTGGCCCAGCGCTTCACAGAAGACCGCAAGCGCTTTGTGCAAGAGGGACTCCTGGTCACCGTGGCTGCGCTCAAAGCCAACGATATGGCTGCCGCGCAACGTGCCGTGGTCGAAAAGATTCGCCCCCTGTATGCACCGGTGGGCGAAGCGATCAAGGGCCTGATTGCCATCCAGTTTGAGGCCGCGCGCAAGGCCGCCGAAGCCGCTGATGCGCGCTACACCAGGATCCGCACGACCGCTATCGCATCGATGGTTGCGGGCCTGCTGTTTGCCGCCCTGTTCGCAGCCGCCCTGGTGCGCGGCATTTCCCGCTCGCTGGGACAAGCCATCGCGGTGGCCGAGACCATCGCCCAGGGCGACCTGACCCATACGGTCACCGTGCAGGGCAAGGACGAAGCCGCCCAGGTACTGCATGCGCTGGGCGCCATGCAGCAGCAACTGACTGGTATCGTCACCCACATCCGCGACGGCGGTGAAAGCCTGGCCAGTGCGTCGGAGCAAATATCGTCGGGCAACCACGACCTGGCCAGCCGCACCGAGCAGCAGGCAAGCGCCCTGGAACAGACGGCTGCCGCCATGGAGCAGCTCAACGCCACGGTGCACCAGAACGCCGACAACGCCCGCCAGGCACAGCAGTTGTCTGCCAGCGCCAGCGCGGTGGCCGTCAAGGGCGGCGAGGTCATGGGCCAGGTGGTCAGCACGATGCACGAGATCCATACGTCCTCGGGCAAGATCTCCGACATCATTGGCGTCATCGACGGCATTGCCTTCCAGACCAACATCCTGGCGCTCAACGCCGCGGTGGAAGCCGCACGGGCCGGTGAACAGGGCCGAGGGTTTGCCGTCGTGGCCACCGAGGTGCGGGCCTTGGCCAAGCGTTCGGCCGATGCGGCCAAGGAGATCAAAGCCCTCATCAGCTCCAGCGTGGAGCGCGTGGGCAAGGGCACCGAACTGGTAAACACGGCCGGCAACACCATACAAGAAGCCGTCACCGCCATCCAGCGCGTGACCACCCTCATGACCGATATCAGCGCTGCCACCGCAGAGCAAAGCAGCGGCATGGGGCAAATCGGCGAGGCGGTGCAGCACCTGGACCAGACCACCCAGCAGAATGCCGCGCTGGTGGAAGAACTGTCGGCCGCCGCGCGCAGCCTTGAAGACCAAGCCCTGGGTCAGGTCCAGACCATCTCGGTATTCACGCTGCCGCGCGATCACACCCCCGCCAGCGGCACGACCGCCGCGTCACCCCGGCGGTCTTCCACACCCACCCGGACTCCAGCTGCAGCGCGCTCGCACGCCTTGGCAACGACTTCCCGAGCTTCAACGAACTCTTTTCAAAAAGCATAGCTTCAAACGCTTGCCCATAAAGCGCTAGAGCCTCTTTTGGCTAGTATTTCCCATGCGATACGCGGCCCACGATTCGGTGCGCAGGGGTACCAGCGCACGCGATCGCAGACACCGCCTGGAACGCTACAGCCAGCCGACCTTGCGAAACCGCCGGTACAACAACAGCGCCGCGCAGACGATGGCGCCCAGGGCCGCCGGGTAGCCGTAGCGCCACTTGAGTTCGGGCATGACCTCGAAGTTCATGCCCCAGATGCCGGCCATGGCGGTGGAGACGGCAAAGATGGCCGCCCAGGCCGCCAGGCGCTTGGTGGTTTCCGACTCTTCGATCGCGACCATCGACAGGTTCACCTGGATGGCCGTACCGATGGTGTCGCGGATGGTGTCAATGGAGCCGTTGATGCGCGCCAGGTGGTCGTGCACGTCGCGGAAATACTCCTGCGTGCTGATGAACACGGCCGGCACGCGCCCGCCATGCAACTTGTTGAGCATCTCCAGCAGGGGCGCCACCGCGTGGCGCAGCACGGCCGTGCGGTGCTTGAGCTCGTAGAGGCGCTCGATATTGCCGCGTGCCGAACCGGGGGCGAAGATGTGCTCCTCGATCCCTTCGAGCTCCGCTTCGAGCAATTCGATGATGGGAAAGTAGCGGTCCACCACTGCGTCCATCAGCGCGTACAGCACAAAACCCGAGCCGCGTTCCAGCAAAAGCGGCTCGCGCTCGCAGCGCTCGCGCACGCCCAGGAAACCCTGGCTGCAGCGGCTGCGCGCCGACAGCACGAAGTTCTTGCCGACAAACACCGCGACCTCGCCCACCGAGAGCGCATCCGCCGTCGGCTCCACGAGGTGCAGCACCACGAACACCATGTCGCCGTACTCTTCGATCTTCGGGCGCTGGTGGCCCTTGAGCGCATCTTCCACCGCCAGCTCGTGCAGACCAAATTCGCGCTGCATCTGCGCCAGCTCCTCGGCGCTCGGATCGAGCAGCGCAACCCAGACGAAGGCATCGGGGCGCGCCAGCCAATGGGCAATGTCGCCGGTACCAATGTCGGCCAGCTTGTGACCGTGTTCGTAGGCAACGCAATTGATGAGCATGCGAGCGCTGTCGGCAGGCTCAGGCAGCGGCGAGCGCGGCTTCAATATCGCCGGCCAGGTTGGCCGGCGCTTCCTGCGGTGCATAGCGGCGGATCACCTGGCCATCGCGCCCCACCAGAAACTTGGTGAAGTTCCATTTGATCGCCTTGCTTCCCAGCAGCCCTGGCGCCTCGGCGGCCAGCCAGCGGTACAGCGGGCTGGCGTCGGCGCCATTGACATCAATCTTGGCCATGACGGGGAAGCTCACGCCGTAGTTGAGCTGGCAAAAACTGGCGATCTCTTCGTTGCTGCCAGGGTCCTGGCTGCCAAACTGATTGCAAGGAAACCCCAGCACCACCAAACCGCGCGCCCCGTACTGCTCGTGCAGCGCCTCCAGCCCGGCAAACTGCGGTGTGAAGCCACAGGCGCTGGCGGTGTTGACGATCAGCAGGACCTGGCCCCGGTAATTCGAAAGCGGCACGCTGCTGCCGTCCGTCTGCAGGGCTTCAAAGTCGTAGAGGGTTTGGGGCATGGTGTGCTTTTTTAGAAGGGACGGGCCATGGTAGCCGCGTCAGCGCTTACTTGCCGGGACTGCGCCTGGGCCACAGCGCCAGCAGCGCCGCCAGAACGATCAGCGCCCCGCCCATCAGCATGCGCGGCGCCAGGTTCGCCGCGTCCAGCAGCACCGAAGACACGCTCGCAAACAGCACTTCGCTCAGCATGACCAGCGCCGTCGTCCCGGCAGCCAGCCGCGCCGCGCCGTACTGCAAACCCAGGTTGCCCGCCACAAAGGCCAGCGCCAGGCCGGCTGCAACCAGAAGCCAGCCGGCCGCCGGTGCGGGCGGTGGGTTCGCCAGGCCCCAGGCGGTGGCGGCGAGTGCCCCTGCCGTCGCGATCACGAAGCCCCCGCTGAACATGGCCAGCATGCGGTCGCGCTCGGGTGTCTGGTTGAAGCGGCGCAGGAACACGTTGGTCAGCGCAAAGCAAAAACCCCCGGCCACCGCCAGCAGGTCGATCCACGACAGGCCACTGGCCAGTCGCGCAAGCGGCGCACCGGGCGGCAGCACCACGAGCACCACGCCGGCAAAGGCCAGCAGCAGGCGCAGCAGCGCCAGAGGCGTCGGCCGCTCGTCGAGCAGCCACCAAGCCAGCAGCACGGACCACGCAGGCATCAGATAGAAAAGCAGAACCACCCGCACCACGTCGCCCAAGGTTACCGCCCAGTTGAAGCAGATGTTGGTCAGCCCGGCCGCGACCGCCAGCAACCACAGCTTGGGCGTGCGCAAAAAGCTGTGCGCGCTGGCAGGCATCAGCAGGGCAAGGCAGGCCAGCGCCGCCAGATACACCAGCGCCGTGGCCCACAGCGGATGCAGGCCCGCCGCCTGCAGCGTGCGCAACGGCCACCAGGAAACGCCCCAGACAAAGGCATTGAACAGCAGGGCCAGTACGGGCAGGGTGGAAGACATCAATTGAGATAAAAATGGGCTATAGCGCTTGCTGCATCAACGTTTTCAGCTATGAAAACTATAGAATTTCAAAGATGCCGGAAAGGGCCGCAAGGGCCGTAAGCGTCAGCGGTGCGTGTCCTGCCGCGCAATCTGCAGCAGGTGCTCGATCTCTTCGGTATGGTGGCGGCAGTTGTAGCAGTGCCAGCGCCGAATCAGCCACATGGTGCCTGCCACCACCACGCCAAACACGGTGATCGCACCAAACACCGACAGGCCGAGCTTGAGCGAGAGGCTGTAGAACGCCCCCAGCCCCAAAATGGCCGCCTGCTCGTTGAAGTTCTGCACGGCAATCGAGCGACCAGACCCCATGAGGTTGTGGCCCCGGTGCTGCAGCAGCGCATTCATCGGCACGACAAGAAAACCTCCCAGGCCGCCGAGCACGATGAGGAAGGGGATCGCCACCCAGATATTGCTGATGAACACCATCAAGATCAGCAGCAGCCCCATCGCAATGCCCAGCGGGATGACCTTGGTGGCCACCTCCAGGCGCATGCGCATCGACGCCAGCACCGCGCCTGCTGCGGTACCAATGGCCACGACGCCCGTCAGTGCCGATGCCTGCGTGGTGTCGTACCCCAGCGCCACGGCGGCCCAGGCCAGGACGATGAATTTGAGGTTGCCCCCCGCGCCCCAGAACAGCGTGGTGGTGGACAGCGAGATCTGGCCCAGCCGATCGCGCCACAGACGGGCGTTGCAGGCCCAGAAGTCGGGCAGCAACGTGAGCGCGCTGCCCAGCACGCTCGACTGCGGCGTGCCGCGCAGCGGCCGCATCTCGACGCCGGTGTGCGGAATGCGCAGGTTGAACCAGGCAGCAATGGCGTACACCGCAATCAGGGCAGCAATTGCCGCCTCGGCCGCTGTGCCCACCCCCGTATCGAGCAGCGGGAAATCAAAACTCAATAGCCAGGCCGAGAGTTTGCGACCCACCAATTGCCCGCCCAGCAGCACGCCCAGAATGATGGAGCCAATGGTGAGCCCCTCGATCCAGCCATTGGCCTTGACCAGTTGCGAGGCCGGCAGCAGCTCGGTGAGGATGCCGTACTTGGCCGGCGAGTACGCTGCGGCGCCCAGGCCCACCACCGCATAGGCGATCAGCGGATGCGAGCCGAACAGCATCATCATGCAGCCGACAATCTTGATGGCATTGCTGATGAACATCACCCGCCCCTTGGGCAAGGCGTCTGCGAATGCGCCCACGAAAGGCGCCAGCACCACATAGAACAGCGCGAACATCGGCACCAGCGCGGCCCGCTGCCATTCGGGCGAGCCTCCGGTACGCAGCAGCTCCACCGCGGCGACGAAAAGTGCGTTGTCGGCCAGCGAGCTGAAAAACTGCGCCGACATGATGGTGTAGAAACCGCGCTTCATCGAGTGGCAGAGAGGGTCATCAAACAGCAGGATGACCAGGGGTGATCGGGTCGCCGGGCAAAGAAGCGGCGGTTATATCACGCAGCCTTTTGTAATGATGGCCCGGCCCATGGGAGGCGCAGTGCCAGAATCATGCCCTCTGCCAGACCCACGCGCCTGTCCGCCATGCCCCGTCCCATTTGCGCCCACATCCACACTGCTGCTCTCACCGCCAATCTGGAGCGCGCACGCCGCGCCGCACCCGACGCGCGGGTGTGGGCTGTCGTCAAGGCCAACGCTTACGGCCACGGCATCGAGCGGGTGTTTGACGCGCTGCGCGCGGCCGACGGCTTTGCTCTGCTCGATCTTGCCGAGGCCGAGCGGGTGCGGCACCTGGGCTGGCGCGGCCCGATCCTGCTGCTCGAAGGCGTGTTCGAGGCGCGCGACCTGGAACTGTGCTCGCGCCTCTCGCTCTGGCACGCGGTGCACTGCGACGAGCAGATCGACATGCTGGCAGCGCACAAGACGCAGCAACCGCAACGTGTCTTTCTCAAGCTCAACTCCGGAATGAACCGGCTGGGGTTCACGCCCGAACGCTATCGCAGCGCCTGGGCACGCCTGAACGCACTGACGCAAGTGGACGAAATTTCGCACATGACGCATTTCTCCGACGCCGACGGCCCACGCGGCATCGCCCACCAATGGCAGGTGTTCTGCTCCGCGACGCAGGATTTGCCAGGCGAGCGCAGTGTCTGCAACAGCGCCGCCATCCTGCGCCACGCCGCCGATGCCCAGGTGCGCGGCGACTGGGTTCGCGCCGGCATTGCGCTCTACGGCAGTGCACCCGATTTTCCCGAACACAGCGCGGCCACCTGGGAACTTGCGCCCACGATGACGCTGTCCACCCGATTGCTGGCCGTGCAGCAGTTGCACGCAGGCGACAGCGTCGGCTACGGTTCGCGCTTTCGGGCCGAGGCGCCGATGCGCATTGGCATCGCCGCCTGCGGCTATGCCGACGGCTACCCGCGCCACGCCGACACCGGCACGCCGGTGCTGGTGGACGGCGTGCGCACCCGGCTGGTGGGGCGCGTCAGCATGGACATGGTGACCGTCGATCTGGAGCCCGTGTTCGCAGCGGGGGGCGAGCCAGGCTTTGGCACGCAAGTCACGCTCTGGGGCCGCGCCTCCAGCGGCGCCGTGCTCGCCATCGACGAAGTCGCGCAGGCGGCGGGCACCGTGGGCTACGAGCTCATGTGCGCCCTGGCGCCGCGCGTGCCGGTGCTGGTCGACTGAGCCGCCCCGCCCCAAACCGGTGCAGGCGCTACGCAAGACTGCGTAAGGGAAATTCGTTAAGCAATGTAACGGGGCGTGGGCTTACAGTCGGTCCTCCTTGGCCCTCCTTGCGCAGGAAATGTTCATGCATGCTTCCCCGTCCAACAACCGTTCCGTGGCACGGCGGATCACCGGCCTGGCCATTGCCTTGGTGGCTCTGGTTCTGGTGCTCGTCGGCACCGCCATCTCCCTGTTGACCGAACGCAGCACGCGCGCGCAGGTGGTGCAAAGCGTTGGCGACACGACGCAAAGTGTGGCCAATGCCCTGGCCGCCGCGGACGCCACCAACCGCGAATTGGTGCAACGCACCATGAAGGGTTTTCAACGCTACTTCGACACCGCCATGACGCTGGACGACGCCAGCGGCGAGTTGCGCAGCTTCGGCGCTCTGGTCAACGACGACCACGGCTCCGTCGACCGTTTCGCCAACGAAACCGGCGGCGTGGCCCGGGTCTATGTGCGCAAGGGCGAGGGATTTCAAAGCATCACCAGTTCCGTCAAGGACGCGCAGGGGGGGCGTGAACCGTCCACGACGATCCCTGCCGGGCCAGCCTTGACGGCGGTGTTGGCGGGGCAGCCTTGGATAGGTCGCAGCATGGTGGCCGGAAAACCCTACATGGGCTACTACTTGCCGGTTCTGAACGCCGAAAAGAAAACCATCGCCCTGCTCTTCATTGGCAATGACGTCGGTGTGATGGAACAGATGCAGCAAAAGCAGGTGGCGCAAACCCACTTCTTTGAGCATGGCGCAGCCTACGTGATCGATCCGCGCGGCGGCCTGGACCAGGCGGTGTTTCTGGCCCACCCCAGCGCTGCGGGCAAGAAGGTGTTTGAGGCTTTTCCGCAGGCGCAGCCTTTCTTTGAGGCGCTCGCGGCCGCCCCCGACGGTTTCGTGCGCCACGCCAGCAGCGTGCTGGGCAATGGCGAACGCGATCCCTGGGCCCTGCTGCGCAAGACCGAGGGCGCAGGCCTCTGGGTGGTGGCGGAAGTCCCCGATGCCGAGGCCATGGCGGGCCAACGCCCGGTCCTCATCGCGGTGTGGGGCTTGATGGCACTGGCGGTCGTCCTGCTGGCCGCCGGCTTGCTGATCATGCTGCGGCGCGGCGTGGCGCGGCCACTGCGCGAACTGACGGACGCCATTACGCGTGTCTCGCAGGGGGATCTGACCCAGGCGTTCCACACCACGCGGCGCGATGAGATTGGAGCGCTGGTGCAGGAGGTCGAGCGCATGCGCCTGCGCTACCAGGCCATGCTGCAAGAGGTGCGCACTGCGGTCGACAGCATCACCAATGCCAGCCTCGAGATTGCCACCGGCAACCAGGACCTGTCCACCCGCACCGAACAGGCCGCCAGCAGCCTGCAGACCACCGCCCAGAGCATGGAACAGCTCACCGCCACCGTGCGCCAGTCGGCCGACGCGGCGCGGCAGGCGAACCAGCTGGCAGGCTCGGCTGGCGAAGTGGCCGCGCGGGGCGGGCGTGCAGTAGGCCAGGTGGTCGCCACAATGGGCGAGATCAACCAGAGTTCACGCCGCATTTCAGACATCATTGGCGTGATCGATGGCATTGCCTTTCAGACCAATATCCTGGCGCTGAACGCCGCCGTGGAAGCCGCCCGCGCGGGCGAACAGGGACGCGGGTTCGCCGTCGTGGCCACCGAAGTGCGCAGCCTCGCCGGGCGCAGCGCCGACGCCGCCAAGGAAATCAAGGCCCTGATTGGCGCCTCGGTGGAAAAAGCGGAGGCCGGCGCCCGCCAGGTACAGAACGCGGGCGCCACCATGGAGGAGATCGTCGGCTCGGTACAACGCGTGGGCGACATCATTGGCGAGATCACGGCAGCGGCTGCCGAGCAGTCGGACGGCATTGGCCAGGTCAACATCGCTGTCAACCAGCTCGACCAGATGACGCAGCAAAACGCTGCGCTGGTAGAGCAATCCGCCGCAGCCGCGCAAAGCCTGCGCGACCAGGCCGAGCGCCTGGCGGGCGCAGTGCAGGTATTCAAGCTGGCCGATGCGCAGACGCGCGGCTCAGCATTGCCTGCACCCACCCGGCTGCCTGGCTTGTCGGCGCCAGACCGGCACGAGGACGAGGACTCCCGGGCATGACCGGAATGGCATGCAGGCCCATTTGAAGCCATACTGAAAGCCCGCCCCACGAACTTTTCTCATGCAAGCCGACGTCCCCACCCTGATGGCCACCAACCTGCTGGCCTCATTGTCGATGGCGGGCGTGATGGTGGTGGTGGGCTGGGGTATGCGGCGCGAGGGACTGCAGCTGTGGGCGGGAGCCCTGGCCGTGCATGCAGCCGGTTACCTGCTGCTGGCACTGCGCGGCCAGATTGACGATCGCCTCTCCATTCTTGCGGGCAATGCGCTGATCTCCTTGGCCCTGTCGCTGCTTCTCGCAGCGGTGCTGCGCTTCTATGAGAAATCTCCGCGCTGGGTTTTGTTGCTGGCACCGCCGGCCTTGCTGTTGGCCGCCCTGGCGACACAACTGGACCACTACGGAGCGCGCGTAGCCATCAGCGGCGCCATGTATGCCTTGCAAGCCATCGCCGTAGTGATGGCCTTGTTTCGCCGGCGGCGCGAAACCGTGGGCCGCGGAGCGCGCCTGGTGATGGCGGGCATGGGCATCGAAGTCGGCCTCATGGCGCTGCGCGCCGCGGGCGGCGTCTTGAATACTGAGGCATCGCAACAACTGCTGCAGGGCGGGGCCATTCAGACGGCCACGTATCTAGGCACCTTGGTGATGCTTCTGGTGGCCTCGCTCGGGTTCATCTTCATGACCAAAGAGCGTGCGGACGACGCCAACCGCATCCTCGCGGCGTGCGACGCCCTCACCGGGATCGCCAACCGGCGTTCCATCATTGCCGCGCTGGACCGGGACGTGGGCCGCGCGATTCGAACCCGCACGCCGCTGGCGCTGATGATGATCGATCTGGACCATTTCAAGCGCGTCAATGACAGCTATGGCCACCTGGCGGGCGACGCCGTGCTGCGCAGCCTGGCGGCAGTGCTGCACCAGCGCATCCGCTCGCAGGACATCGTGGGCCGGTATGGCGGCGAAGAATTCCTTGTTGTGCTACCCGAAACCACGCTGCTCGGCGCGCGCCGCCTTGCCACCGAGCTCTGCAAAGCCGTGGCGGCACACGCCTTTGTCCACGAGGGCGAGCAGATAGCGCAGACCGTCAGCATTGGCGTGTTCGGTGGCCTGCTGGAGCCCGGTGACAGCTGGGACGTGCTGATCCACGCCGCCGACAGCGCGCTCTACGACGCCAAGCATTCCGGCCGCAATCGGGTCGAAGAAACCCCCGTGCTGCCGCGCGCGAATCGGGAAGGCTCCCACCCGGAGACATTTCCTGCCTCGCTGTCATAGAGGCCGGGCAGCGAGTGCGCTCGCAGCAACACAGCCAAGCCTGTGGTGCAATGGCCGCCTGCCCATTGCCTTGATCCCCGCCCCAAGGAGTCCAAAATGAATGCGCGCATTGCCCCCACCCAGTTGCAGCCCGATAGGGCGCTCGCACATCTCAGCCAGGTCTGGGACGATCAGATCGTTCCACAGATCACCGATTACATTCGCGTGCCGGCCAAGTCGCCCATGTTCGCGCCCGACTGGGAGCAGCAGGGCCTGCTTGACGCTGTGGTGCAGAGCGCGGCCGACTGGGTCCAGGCGCAGAAGATGGAAGGCCTGAATCTGGAAGTGGTGCGCCTGCCGGGCCGCACACCCGTGCTGTTTTTCGAAATTGCGGCCACGCAGGCTGCGTCCAGCCAGACGGTGCTGATGTACGGCCACCTGGACAAGCAGCCCGAATTTTCCGGCTGGCGTGCCGACCTGGGCCCCTGGACGCCCAAGTACGAGGACGGCAAGCTCTACGGGCGCGGCGGCGCCGACGACGGCTACGCCGTCTACGCCAGCATTGCCGCAGTGCAGGAACTCAAGCGCCAGGGCGTGGCGCACCCGCGCATCGTCGGCCTGATCGAGACCAGCGAGGAAAGCGGCTCGCGCGATCTGCTGCCCTATATCGATGCGCTGAAAACCCGCCTCGGCGACGTCGCTCTGGTGGTCTGCCTCGACTCCGGCGCGGGCAATTACGACCAGCTCTGGCTCACAACCAGCCTGCGCGGCATGGTGGCCGGCACGCTCAAGGTCGAAATCCTGACCGAAGGCGTGCACTCGGGCGACGCTTCGGGCCTGGTGCCGTCGTCGTTTCGCGTCATGCGCCAGGTCCTTGACCGGCTGGAAGACAGCGCCACGGGCCGGTTGCTGCCGGCGAGCTTCCACTGCGAAGTTCCCGCAGAGCGCCTGGCGCAGGCGCGCGCCACGGCAGCCATCCTGGGCCAGGAGATCACGCAGCGCTTTCCCTGGGCGCACTACGACTGCGGCGGCAGCAGCGCCTTTGCGCTGCCCACCACGCAAGACCCGGTGCAAGCCCTGCTCAAGCGCACCTGGGAGCCCACGCTGAGCGTGACGGGCGCCGAAGGCTTTCCCGCCCTGCAGGACGCCGGCAACGTGCTGCGCCCTTACACGGCCTTCAAACTGAGCCTGCGCCTGCCCCCGCTGGTGGACGCCGCGCAGTGCGTGCAGGAAATGAAAGCCCTGCTGGAAGACAACGCTCCCTACCAGGCCAAGGTCACCTGGCAGAGCGCCAGCGGCGCCAATGGCTGGAACGCACCGGCCACCGCGCCCTGGTTCGAAAATGCCTTGAACGCCGCCAGCCAGGCGCACTTCGGCGCCTCCTGCGGCCACATCGGCCAGGGCGGCACGATTCCGCTGATGGGCATGCTGAGCAAGGGCTTCCCCAAGGCGCAGATGATGGTCTGCGGCGTGCTCGGGCCGCGTAGCAACGCCCACGGCCCGAACGAGTTCCTGCACGTGCCCTACGCCAAGCGGCTCACCGCTGCGGTGGCGCAGGTCATAGCTGCCATGCCCTGAAACATCCGTCGGAGAAACTGTGGGCGTCCTGCTGACCAAGAACGCGCCAGCGCTGGCCACCGGCCCGGCCATCAGCCGCTGGCTGACAAAGCGCGGACCTGCCTCGTTCTGATGGAGCCTGCGCCAGCATCGGCGAGAACCCCTATCATGCGGAACCTCCGCTGCCGCTGCGGCCGGCCTGTGCTGCTTGCGAGCCCCCATGTTTGACTTCCCCGCCGCCACCATGCTCCCTTTCACTGCCAGCGACGGCGAAAACCTCGCACTCCACGACTGGCCGCTGCCCGAAGGCAGCCCGCGCCGCGGTACCGTGCTGCTGGTGCACGGCCTGGGCGAGCACGCTGCGCGCTACGGCCACGTGGCGCGGCACCTCAACGCCTGGGGTTTTGCGGTGCGCGCCTACGACCAGTACGGCCACGGCCGCTCTGCCGGACCGCGCGGCGGCTTGAACCGCGACACGCGGCTGCTCGACGACCTGGCCGACCTGGTGGATGCGACGCGCAAGCGCATGGCGCCTGGCGAGCCGCTGGTGCTGCTCGGCCACAGCCTGGGCGGACTGGTGGCAGCGCGCTTTGTCTCGCTGCACCTGCGGCCCGTGGATGCACTGGTGCTTTCCTCCCCCGCCCTGGATACCGGGCTGTCCGGTTTTCAAAAGCTGCTGCTGGCAACCCTGCCGCGCCTGGCTCCCAATTTGCGCGTAGGCAATGGGCTGGACGTGCAAGCGCTATCGCACGATCCGGCCGTGGTGGCCGCCTACCAGGCCGACCCGCTGTGCCATGACCGCATCAGCGCGCGCCTGGGGCGCTTCATCGCCGACGCCGGCCCGGCGACGCTGGCGCGCGCCGCGCACTGGAGCGTGCCCACGCTGCTGCTGTGGGCGGGCGCCGACCGTTTGGTGCGACCCGCCGGCAGCGCTGCCTTTGCGGCTGCGGCGCCAGCGGCCCTGGTGCAGTCGCAATGCGTGGACGGCGCCTTTCATGAAATTTTCAACGAAACGCTGGAATGGGCGGCGCCCGTTTTTGCACAGATGCAACGCTGGCTGGTGCAGCGCTTCCCACTGCCGAGCGCACGCTGATTTTTTAGTAAAAATAGCCTCTAGCGCTTATACATCAAGCGTTTATAGCTACAAAAAAGAGAGTATTTATCCCGGCTGAGGCACGCCGCGCTGGCGCGCCATCAGCCTCAGCAGCGCCCCGCCGGTGAGCAGCAGGGGCGGCAGAGACGCCAGGTTCAGCCAGTTCCAGCCGCTGGTGGTCACCAGGGCGCCCGAGGCCAGCGAGGTGCCCGCCATGGTGGCAAAAACAAAGAAGTTGATCGCGCCCTGCGCACGGTCTTTTTCCTCGGGCCGGTAGGCAGTAATCGCCAGCGTGGTGCTGCCGGTGAACAGGAAATTCCAGCCCACGCCGAGCAGGAACAGCGCGGCCGTGAAGTGGGCAATCTCCTGCCCCGACAGCGCAATGCCCACACACGCCAGATTCAGCAGGACGCCCAGAAGCATGACCGGCAGCGTGCCCATCCGTTTGATGAGGTGGCCGGTGAAAAACCCCGGCGCAAACATGCCAATCACGTGCCATTCGAGCACCAGCGCGGCCGCGTCAAAACCAAAACCGCAGACCTGCATGGCCAGCGGCGTGGCCGCCATCAACAGGTTCATCACGCCGTAGCCCAGCGCCGCGCCCAGCATCGCCACCGCAAAAGCGGGCTGGCGCAGCAACGCGCTCACCGGACGCCCGGCTGGCGGCGCTGCCGCACCCGGCGCGGGCGCGGGAAGCGACTCAAAATGCACCCCAGCCATGCAGACCATGGCCAACAAGGCCACCAGCATCAGCGCAAGGTAGGCACCGGCAAATGGCACCGGGAACAGGTTGCGCGTGCCGCTCGCAAGGTTCGGCCCGGCCACGGCGCCCAGCAAACCACCGGCCAGCACCAGCGACACGGCCTTTTCACGAAACGCCGGCGCGGTCAGCTCGGCTGCGGCAAAGCGGTACAACTGGCCGTTGGCGTTGTAGTAACCAGCAATGACCGTGGCGGCGCACAGCAGCCAGAAGTTGGCACTGAAAGCCGCCCAGGCGCACAGCGCTGCCGATAGAAAGGCGACCACCAGCCCGAGCTGGAACGAGCCGCGCCGCCCCCAGCGCGCCTGGCTGGCCGCGACCAATGGTGTCGAGAGCGCGCCGCCCACCACGTAGCCCATGACCGGCAGCGTCGCCATCCAGCCAAACGGCGCCAGTTGCAGGCCCACGAGCCCATTGATGGCGATGAAGACCACGTTGTTGGTCGAGAGGAGGCCCTGGCACAGGGCGAGCAGCCAAAGATTTTTCTTCATAGGGGGTCGTTATTGTGCGGGGCCGCGGCGGTCCTTAGCAGTCGCGTGGGCGCCGAGGGGCGGCTTCGATTGTGGCGCTGTCTTGACAAAGGTCAGCGCACAGCGCGTCGGTCACGCGTATGGTTGCGCGCTATTGCGCAGCCGCCTGCCCCCTGCGGCGCTCGCGCTTTTCTCCTGGTCTTCGCATGCACGCCCCCACACTCACACCCACCCCCGAAGCCGCAGCGCCTGCACCCGCACTGCTCCCCTTTGAACTGGTCTGCCCGGCAGGCAGCCTGCCGGCCCTCAAGGCGGCGGTAGACAACGGCGCCAGTTGCGTCTACCTGGGCCTGCGCGACGCCACCAACGCGCGCAACTTCGCCGGCCTGAACTTTGACGAAGCGGCCATTGCCAGCGGCATTGCCTACGCCCACGCCAAGGGCTGCAAGGTGTTCATGGCGCTCAACACCTACCCGCAGGCCGCCAACCCCGCGCCCTGGCGCGCGGCAGTGGACAAAGCCGTGGACCTGGGCGTGGACGCCGTCATCCTGGCCGACCCGGGCCTGATGCAATACGCCGCGCAGCACCACCCCAAGCTGCGCCTGCACCTGTCGGTGCAGGGCTCGGCCACCAGTGCCGACGCCATCAACTTCTACCGCGAGCAGTTCGGCGTCGTGCGCGCCGTGCTGCCGCGCGTGCTGTCGATGGAGCAGGTGCGGCGTGTGATCGACCGTACCCCGGTGGAAATCGAAGTCTTCGGTTTTGGCAGCCTGTGCGTGATGGTGGAGGGGCGCTGTGCCCTGTCGTCGTATGTGACGGGCGAGTCGCCCAACACGCACGGCGTGTGCTCGCCGCCCAAGTCCGTGCGCTGGCAAGAAACGCCCAAGGGCCTCGAATCGCGCCTGAACGGCGTGCTGATCGACCGCTACGCCCCCGGCGAGAACGCCGGCTACCCGACGCTGTGCAAGGGGCGCTTTGACGTGGCCGAAGACAAAAACTACTACGCCATCGAAGAGCCGACCAGCCTGAACACGCTGGAACTGTTGCCCGAGCTGATGAAGATCGGCGTGCGCGCCGTAAAGATCGAAGGGCGCCAGCGCAGCCCCGCCTACACCGCCCAGGTGACCAAGGTCTGGCGCGAGGCCATCGACAACTGCCTGGCCGACCCCTTGCGCTACGCCCCCAAGACCGCCTGGATGGCCAGCCTCGACCAAGTGGCCGAGGGCCAGCAGCACACCCTGGGCGCCTACCACCGGCCATGGAAATAACAACGATGTCTTCCTTGAAACTCTCGCTCGGCGCGCTGCAGTACTACTGGCCGCGCCAGACCATCTTCGACTTCTACGAGGCCATCGCCGCCTCGCCCGTGGACATCGTCTACCTGGGCGAAACCGTGTGCTCGCGCCGCCACGAGTTGCGGTTTTCCGACTGGATCGACATCGCCGACCTGATGCGCGATTCGGGCAAGGAGGCCGTGCTGTCGACTCAGGTGCTGCTCGAATCGGGCGTCGAGGTGAGTGCCATGCACAAGGTCACCAGCAACCTTGATTACCTCATCGAAGCCAACGACATGGGCGCAGTGCAGCGCCTGGCGGGCCAGCGCCCCTTTGTTGGCGGCCTGCACCTGAATATCTACAACCAGCCCTCGCTCACCTGGCTGGCTTCGCTGGGCGCCACGCGCTGGGTGGCGCCGCTGGAGATGAAGCACCAGGATCTTTCCGCCCTCATCGAGGCGGGTCCACAAAACTTGCAGACCGAAGTGTTCGCCTATGGCCGCATGCCGCTGGCTTTCTCTGCACGGTGCTTCACCGCGCGCCAGCGCAACCTGCCCAAGGACGACTGCCAGTTCGCCTGCATGGACCACCCCGACGGCCTGATGCTCAAGACGCGCGAAAGCCAGGATTTTCTGGTGCTCAACGGCATCCAGACGCAATCGGCCCGCGTGCACAACCTGATCGACGAACTGCCACGCATGCAGCGCATGGGTGTCGCCGTGGCCCGCATCAGCCCGCAGGCCCAGCACACGAGCGAGATCGTCGCCCTGTTCGACGCCGTGCGCCGCGGCGCGCTGGCACCGCACGACGCCCGCGCCCAACTCCAGCCCCTGGTGCCCGACCAGAGCTGCAACGGCTACTGGCACGGCCAGCCCGGCCTGGACCTGGTGGAGACACAGGCGCTGGCGCCCGCCTGACACGCAAGCGATGCGACTCAAAAAATACAAGTAAAAAGTGCCTCTAGCGCTTATTGCATAAGCTTTAGCAGCTATCAAAATTAAAACAGAGCACCCCACCCACAAGGAATGCCATGAACGCCCCCGCCTCCGCCACCACCACTTCCCGCCCCTTCACCCTGCCTACGCCTCTGGCCGCGCTCACCGGGCGGCTGCCCGCGTACCCGGGCTCGCTCTTGCTGGTGACGGCGCTGAACCTGGGCGTCGCGCGCCAAATTCCAAGCGATGTGGGCGAGATGCTGCGCGGAAAGCGCCTGCGCATCCAGGTGCGCGACGCCCGCGTCACTTTGGATTTCACCTGGACGGGCAACGCCTTTGCTGCCCGGCCGCGCCAGCGCGAGACCGACCTGTGCATCAACGCCTCCGCGCACGACTTTCTGCTGCTGGCGCAGCGCCAGCAAGACCCGGACACGCTGTTCTTCAACCGCCGCCTGGTCATGGAAGGCGACACCGAACTGGGCCTGGTGGTGAAAAACACGCTCGACGCGCTCGATCTGCCGGTGCTTGATCTGCAGCAGTGGACGCCGCGCCATGTGCTCTCGCGCCTGGCCGCGCTGCGCCCCGGCGCTCGCTCTGCCGACCCGCTCTATCCCGGTGCACGGCCATGAACAGCGAACGCAACATGTTGCCGCTGGTCTATTCCTGCTCGGGCTGCTCCAGCGCCGCGCAATTGGCCAACCACGTGGCCCTGCGCCTGGACCGCGCTGGCGTGGCCGAGATGTCGTGCATTGCCGGTGTCGGTGGCGACGTTCCCAGCCTGGTACGCACCGCGCGCTCAGGCCGCCCCATCATTGCGCTCGACGGTTGCCCGCTCAACTGCGTGCAAGGGTGCCTGGCGCGCCACGGCATCACCGCCGACCGGCACTACCAGTTGCAGCAGTACGGCGTGAAAAAGCGTCGCCACGAAGACTTTGACCCCGCACAGGCGGGCACCGTGCTGGAGCAGGTCCAGACCGACCTGCTGGCCAACCCACTGGCTCCCGCCGCCCGGACCCACAATGCTGCGAACCAGGCCGCTGGCAACGCTCAAACCCTGCGATTGGCATAAGACAATGCTGAACAAGTCCCTCACGCGGTGACTTGTTCAGCATCGCCCTAAGCTTGCCCCCCATGAACCCTCCCAGCGCCCTCCAACGCATCATCGTCGGCATCTCGGGTGCCAGCGGCGCGGTCTATGGCGTGCGCCTGCTGCAGGTACTGCGTGAATGCCCCGGCGCCGAATCGCATTTGGTGGTCTCGGACGCCGGCTGGCGCACGCTGCGCTACGAACTGGGCCTGGAGCGCCCCGCCGTCGAAGCCCTGGCACACCAGGCGCACGACGCGCGCAACGTGGGCGCCAGCATTGCCAGTGGATCGTTTCAGTGCGCCGGCATGGTGGTAGCGCCCTGCTCGATGCGCACGCTGGCCTCAGTGGCGCACAGCCTGTCGGACAACCTGCTCACGCGCGCTGCCGACGTGGTGCTGAAAGAACGCCGCCGCCTGGTCCTGATGGCGCGCGAGACCCCACTGCACCTGGGCCATCTGCGCAACATGGTCAGCGTGACCGAGATGGGCGCCATCGTCTGCCCGCCCATGCCCGCCTTCTACCTGCGCCCGCAAAGCGTGGCCGACATCGTGGATGCCAGCGTGGCGCGGGTGCTGGACTTGCTAGGCCTGCCGCACGCCCTCACCCAGCGCTGGGCGGGTGAAGAATAATTAAACAACCCACCCTCGGCCCACGCTCCTCCAGCGCCTGCGGATCGACGCCACCGGCAGAATTGGAATAAGGGAAAGGGAAGTTGTCCCGCCCCTGTTTCAGCCGAACAAGACTACTGCTTGGGCACCACGACGATGGTGTCGCCAGCGCCAGTCTTGCCGGTCCTGCCAGTTGCACCCGTTGCACCGGTGTAGCCCGTGCTTCCGGTATCGCCGGTTGCGCCCGTTGCGCCAGTCGAGCCGGTGTAGCCGGTTGCGCCGGCTGAACCGGTTGCGCCGGTCGAGCCTGGGCTGCCGGTGGCGCCCGTATAGCCGGTGCTACCGGTTGCACCAGTCGCGCCGGTGTAGCCGGTATTGCCAGTGTTGCCCTGTGGTCCAGCGGGCCCCGTGCATGCACCCAGTCCGATAAGCGCGAGCAGAAGAACGGATGCGGTTGCGTATTTCATAGTGGTCCTTTGGGTTGTACTCGGCCAAAAAAACCGAATGAACCAGCGTAAGGGGCCCGACCAGGCCGCGCCACAGGCGCATGCCGCGATGCAGCGTGGGCTGGCGCCTACGCAATGGCTTGCCGTCCTGTCGTGGGCGGGGGCTCGCCGACAGCCATGAAACGGTTTCCCCCGTGCCGGCCCCGCCCAATAGCCCTGCGCACGCTCACAAAAATCATAGCTGCCAGCGCAATCCAACCCTGCGCAAACGCCCTGTTTGACCTGAAAATCACTCCATGTCCATGCACGACCTCCGCAGCTTCCTCACCCAGCTCGAACAAAGCGGCGATCTGCGCCGCATCACCGAGCCCGTGTCACCGCACCTGGAGATGACGGCCCTGTGCGACCGCGTGCTGCGCGCTGGCGGCCCGGCCCTGCTTTTTGAAAACCCTACCGGCCACCGGATGCCGGTGCTGGCCAACCTGTTCGGCACACCCGAGCGCGTGGCGCGCGCCATGGGGGTGGACAGCATCGCCGGGCTGCGCCCCTTTGGCGAGCTGCTGGCGTCGCTCAAGGAACCCGAAGCGCCCAAGGGTTTCAAGGAGATGGTGGGCATGAGCAGTCTGCTCAAAACCCTGTGGAACATGGCGCCCAAGGAGCGCAGCAGCCCGCCATGCCAGGAACTGGTGTGGGAGGGCGCAGATGTGGACCTTGCGCGCCTGCCCATCCAGCACTGCTGGCCGGGTGACGTGGCGCCGCTGATTACCTGGGGCCTGGTCATCACGCGCGGGCCGCACAAGGCGCGGCAGAACCTGGGCATCTACCGCCAGCAGGTACTGGGCCGCAACCAGCTCATCATGCGCTGGCTGGCACACCGCGGCGGCGCGCTCGATTTTGCCGAGCATTGCCGCCTCCACCCAGGCGAGCCCTACCCGGTGGCCGTCGCCATTGGCGCCGACCCGGCAACTATCCTGGGCGCTGTGACCCCCGTGCCCGACAGCCTGTCCGAATACCAGTTTGCCGGCCTGCTGCGCGGCGCACGCACCGAGGTGGCACCCGCGCTGGGCGTGCCACTGTCGGTTCCGGCGCATGCCGAAATCGTGCTCGAAGGCCACATCTACCCCGATGCCGCGCACGCCAGCGGCTGGCAGCACGCGCTCGAAGGCCCGTACGGCGACCATACCGGCTACTACAACGAGCGCGCCGAGTTTCCGGTCTTCACCGTGGACCGCATCACGCTGCGCCGCGACGCGCTCTACCACTCGACCTACACCGGCAAGCCACCGGACGAACCGGCGGTGCTGGGCGTGGCACTCAACGAGCTGTTCATCCCGCTCTTGCAGCGCCAGTTCCCGGAAATCGTCGACTTCTATCTGCCGCCCGAGGGCTGCAGCTATCGGCTAGCACTGGTGCGCATCAAGAAGGCCTACCCCGGCCACGCGCGGCGCGTGATGATGGGCGTGTGGAGCCATTTGCGCCAGTTCATGTACACCAAGTTCATCGTGGTGGTGGATGAAGACGTCGATGTGCGCGATTGGAAGGAAGTCGTCTGGGCCATGACGACGCGCATGGACCCGGTGCGCGACACGATGCTGATTGAGCACACGCCCATCGACTACCTCGACTTCGCGTCACCCGTGAGCGGCCTGGGCGGCAAGATGGGGATGGACGCCACGAACAAATGGCCGGGCGAGACGCAGCGCGAATGGGGCCGCACCATCCGCATGGATGCTGCGGTGCAGGCGCGCATGGACGCGCTGGCTCAAACGCTGGGGCTTTGAGCGCCAAGCTCTGAAGTGTCGGCCGATGCCGGCCGCGCCGCTGGAACGAACGCGTCAGAGAAGCACGATCCCTCGCCCAGACCCTGCGCCAGGAAGGCCGGGATCGCTGTCTCGACCATGCGCACCGAGCCGCAGAGATAGACCTCGTGGCCGCTGAGGTCGGGGAAATCGTCCAGCATGGCATCGTGTACCAGACCGATGCGCCCCTCCCAGCCATCGCCCGGCTCTGGCTCTGACACCACCGGCACCACACTGAAGTTGGCGTACTGGCGCTGCCACTCCTCGCACAGCGCCAGCATGTACAAATCCTTGCTGTGGCGCACGCCCCAATACAGCCGCATGGGACGCGTGATTCCGCGCGCAAACGCGTCCAGCACGATGCTCCTGATGGGCGCGAAGCCTGTCGCGCCCGCAATGAACAGTATGGGCTGGGTGCCTTCTCGCAGCGTGAACTGGCCGCGCGGACCTTCAAACACGATCGTGTCGCCGACCTGCATGCCCTCGAACACGTGGGTCGTAAAGCGCCCGCCTGGAACCAGGCGCACGTGCAGTTCAATCAGCGCGTTGTCCTGGGGAGAGTTGGCAAACGAGAAAGCACGGCGCTCGCCGTCCTCCAGCACGATATCGATGTACTGGCCGGCCTCGAAGGCCAGGCGCGCAGCGCCCGGCAGCTCCAGGCGCAGACGCATCACGTCGTCGGCCAGATGCTCCATGTTCACCACGCGTGCTTCGTATTGCGGGACCTCGGTAGCGCTTGCACCGGTGAAGCCATCGACGGCAATTACCACGTCGCCATTGGGCACGGCGCAGCACATCAGCGCCAGGCCGCGCGCCAGCTGGGCGTCAGAAAGGGCCGACTTTTGGTACGGGCGCTGCTCCACGGTGCCCTGCTCCAGGCTGCACAGACACAGACCGCAGGCGCCATTGCGGCATTCATAGGGCAGCGCCAGACCCGCGCGCAGGCCAGCGTCCAGCAGCGTCTCCCCCGGACGCAGCGTGAATTCAGCGGCGCTTGCGCCTTCGCCGCGCACCGTAGCGTGCAGCGTGCCTTGCGCCGTGCTTCGCCGCTGCGGCCACAGAGGCAGGAGCAGCATCACCAACGTAATGCCGGAAACCAGCGCCCACACCTCGCCGAGGGGCCACTGGCTGAGCAGCGGGTAAAGCGCCAGCAGGAACCAGTCGAGCTTCACGCTCATGACCGCCTTGGCCAGATTGGCCGCGCCCCCCTGGCTGAGCACTGGCGCAGCCAGGGACATGACGAGCAAAGTACTGACCAGGCCGATCACTACCGGGCGCGGAGGCGTGGTGCGCGCCTTGGGCACACGCTGCACGTGGATCCACATGAGCAGCAGCACCACCAGCGGCAGACCGATGTGCAGGAAGGAGAGCAGCGAGAAGAAGCGGTCGCTGACGCTGTCGGCATACACAAAGTTGCGCATCAGCGTGCCGCTGAACGGCGGCAGCCAGTCGAGCATTTCGAAGCTGGTGACGGTGACGTACTGCGCCAGCGCGTCCCAGGGAAGCATGTATCCATTGACGCCCGAGGCGTAGACCAGCCAGATCAGCGCCACCCCGGTGACCCAGGAAAACCAGCGAAAACCATGGAACAGGTTGAACGCGAAGTAGCGCAGCATGTGCAGCATCATGGTGAGCACCATGGCATCGGACGCGTAGCGGTGCACGCTGCGCAGGATGCCTCCCAGCCACCACTGGCCGTGCGTCAGCGACTGGACCGAGTCGTAGGCGCCGGTCACCCCAGTCTCAAAAAAGGCATAGAGGTACAGGCCACTGCCACCGACGATCCAGAACAGGAAAAAAGTGATCGATCCCAGGTGGTACAAGGGATTGATGCGATCGCCAAAAGCGCGATTGAACAAATCCTCCACGCGCATGAAGAGCCACTGGAGGGCCGACTGAATCACTTTCATTGCTGAACCACCATTTCATTGGCGACGGGGGTTCCCGCGCTCTCTTTTGTCCGCATTGCCCGAACCGTCACGACAATAAACAACACGCCGCCGATGATGGCGACCAAACCGCCAAACCCCATCAATCCCATGCCGGCGATTTCAGCGTTCGAGCGCAGCACCTGCTCGGCGCCCGCCACCTTGCGCTGCACCCCGTAACCACCCGACCACACCAGGCCGACGATGTGCATCAGCTGCCCCAGGCCGTACACCCAGGGTTGGGCCACCGCCAACCGACCTTTGGGCGCTGCGTAGCCGAGCGCAGGCAGCAGGTGGTAAACCAGCCCCATCAGCGCCAGCGTCACGCCGACAATGCAGCCGTGGTAATGCGCGGGAATGCGCACGTTGCTGCCGCTGATGAAGATGCCGATCACGCCCCCCGCGCCAAACAGCAGGATCGAGGCCAGCAGGGCGGCGCGCAGCGGGTGCTGTGTGGCGTGCGCCAGCGGCAGGCGGTACAGCGCCACCACCACCGCCAGGGCGACCGGCACGATGGCCGTACCGCCTCCAGCGCGCATGGCCCAGGTCAGCAGCGCGCGGTGCTCCACCGAGCTGATGTCGTGGGCCAGATAGGCCCAGGGTGTGACAAACACGCCAGCCAGCGCCAGGGCGAACATGAAGAGCGTCACGCGCGGGCTCAACCGCAGCCGCGCACCGCAGGCGTTCGCCAGCCACAGCCAGCCCACCAGCATCAGCAGCGTCCAGGTGAACTGCAAGGCGTGACCGCCCCCCCAGAACAGTATTTCGTAATAGGCCTTGCCGGTCAGCGACAAAGACAGTTGCTCGAACGACCAGGCAAACGCCAGCAATGCCACCACCGTGGCCACGGCAGCGGCGTTGAGACCAAAACCCAGCGCACCGCGCCCGCCAAACGCCATGCCTAGCCGGGGTGCCGCCAACAGGCTGCGCAGCGCGAGCACCCCCACGCCCAGCCCGAATACCACCAAACCGCCAAGGAACAGCGGCGAACTCAGCACCGGTATGTAGTTGGCCATGATGGGCTCGCCGGCACCCACGAAGGGTGCAACGGCCATTGCCAGGGTGCCCGCAGCGCAGGTCCACAGCGCGGCCCACGCCCAACGCATCGCTCGGCCACTGCCGTGCACGCTCCAGAGCAGGCCCGCCATGGCCATGAACCAGACCAGCACCGACAGATCCACGTGCAACACCAGCGAAGTGTGAAAGAAGTCTGCCGCCGGCAGCAGGCGGTTCACGCCCGGGGTGCGCGAGAGCACGAGCAAGATGGAAAACAGGCCCGAGCCCACCAAGGCGAACAGCCCCAACCAGAGCCAGCCGCGCGCCAGGGCGCGGCGCGCGTCTTGCGGCACCGCCAGCGAATAATCGGCAGCGGCTTGCGCAGGCAGCGGACGGTTCGCTGGCAAGCTTGCGGACGGAAGCGACGAAGGAGCCACGGCGCTCATAGCAAGACGATTTCTCCGCGCTCGGAATCAAAGTCAATCACCAGCACCTGGGCCGGCACCAGGTCTACCGTCGCATCGTGCTGGTAGGTAAACCCGCTGGTGGCCGTGGTGTCGCGCATGCGCACAGCAATCCGGTGCTTGCCGGCCGGCAATTCCAGACGCTTGTAGACCGTGGATGCGCCGTCGCGCGAGAGTCCCGACGGCGCGGCCGTGTAGCGATACGCCAGTGCCCCATCAATATCCAACTCTATCGTCACCGGAGCGCGCTCGCGCCCGCACTTGAGCGGGGCACGCATGTTGGGGGCCAGTTTGGCCAGTTCGTCGGCGGTGTAAGGCCGGCATTCGGCGACGCGCTGGCCGTGGTGCACGAAGCTCAGCTTGATGAGTGCCTCCTCCGGCGCCAGCGGCGCATACGCCGGCCATTGGGAAAAAATAACCACAAAGGCAGCAAAAATGCCATACAGCAGCGCTTGCCCCGCCCAATTGAAAACACGCTTCATGCAGTGGACTCCGGATATTCAAAAGATTCTGCCGTACGCGAGCGCAGGGCCTGAAGGGCAGCAGCCAAAACCGCTTCGTCGCCGCGGTCCGCAGCGACCAGCGACCAACCGTTTGCTGACACGCTGGCGCGCAAACGCGGCTCGCGCAGGCCCTGCAGGCGCTCACGCGTCCAGCGTTCGCCCAGGCGGAAAGCACAGCCCCCCTCGCGACACGTTGCAACCAGCACGCCATCGGCACCGGCGCGCAACGCGTATTCGATAAAAGATGGTGGCAGCAGCCCGGTGCAAACCAGGGGCAAAGCAAGCACCTCGTCTGCGGACAGCTGGCCCAAATCCGCGCCCTCGGCACAGCCGAACACCACGTAGCGCCGGGGTCCGGGCAGCGCGACCAAGCCGCTTTGCATCTGCCGGCGCAGGGCATCGATGGGCCACTGGGGCATGTCGATCCCGGTATGCAGCACCTCGGCACTGCGAAACGGCGTGGACGAGGGGCAGGAGCCCACGCAGATGCCGCAGCTCGCGCACAGGTCGCTGCGCACCTGCGCCAGCTCCATGCCGACGCGACCGCTGGGGTGCGGCACCATGGTGATGGCGGCATAGGGGCAATCTTCCACGCAGCGGCGGCAGCCGCTGCAATGGTCCGGGTCCACCTCGGCCACAAACTGTGTGAGCGCGGCCGGCCGCCAATGCGTATGCGAGGTGGCAGGCAAGGTTGCTCCGGCTTCAACCGCGTCGCCCGTAGCAGCACGCAGCGCCACCGGCTGCGCGCGCGCGCGCCACACGCCCAACCAAGGCAGGGCCAGCAACAGCGCCATGAAAAATACCAGCAGGCCCCACACCATCGCTGCCGAAGTGGCCGCTGTCAGCGGATGAATGAACAGCAGCAACCAGTCGTAGTTCAGCGTTGCGGGAACGGTGGCGAGATCGGCCGGACCCTGGCTGCGCACCGGCCGAATCGCGGCGAGGATCAGCAAAGTCAGGCCGGTACCGGTGGCCAGCGCACGCGTCGGAAACACCTGCGCGCGGCTCAGGCGCTGCACATGAAACCACAGACCAAACACCAGCATGAGCGGTACGCCCAGGTGCACAAACACGAACAGAGAGAACAGGCGATCGTTCAATTGGGTGCCGCTCAGGAAATTGCGGGCCAGAGGCGAGGCCAGACCGGGCAGCGCATCGAGCCATTCGGCAGTCGCGGTGGCAGAAAACTGCCCGAGCCGGTCCCAGTTGAGCCAAAAACCACCGATGGCACTGACGAACAGCAGCAGCAGCAGGGGCACACCGGTCAGCCACGAGGCCGCGCGAAAGCTGCGAAAACGCCCCAGCATCCATTCGCGCACGACGTGGGCAAGCACCACCAACACCATGGCGTCGGCGGCGTAGCGGTGCAATCCACGCAGAAGACTTCCCCAGCGCCACTGCTCGCGCGAAAGCGCCTCAATGGATTGGTAGGCGCCGCTGGCCGAAGTGTCGAGCACCGCGTAGAGCACCGCGCCGCTGCCCACCAGCAGCCACAAGAGCAGAAAACCCAAAGCACCGAGCTGCTTGAGTGGATTGCCGCCCGCTCCGACCAGCGCGTCAAAGCCATGTTCGAGCGCGCGCCACAGACGCGCGGCAATGTGCGGCGGCGCAGATGCGGAGGACCGGTGGGTCAAGACAGCCACGGGCGCCAGACCTTAGCGGCCACGCGGATACTGACGCTGGCGTGCGCGCGGCCGCGTCGCGCGCCACTCTCGGAAAAAGAACACCATCATCACCACAAAAAAGGTCAGTCCACCGGCAATCTGGATCGGCAGGGTGTAGTCGACACGGTAGTTGCCGGTTTTCGCGTCGTACACCGTGCACACCAAGCGAACGCGCTCGAACAGGCCTTCCAGCACCCGTTCATGGGCCACCGGCGAACCCGCCAGCAACAAACGCAGCGGCTCGCCCAGATCGGCAGCATTGAGTTGTTCGCCATAAATCTGGCGCACGATCCGGCCCCGCGAATCCACCAGACTCAGTTGCAGCACGTGGTCAAAACCCGCCGGTGTAGGCTCATACAGAAAACCGAAATCGCGCGTCAAGGCGGGCACATCGGCCCCGCGTGGGCTGAGAAATTCCCAGTTGTCCGAATTGATATGGAATTGGGCGGCAAACGCCTTGAGCGCGCCAGGGGAGTCCTCCGGCTGGTTGAAGCCAATGCTCACCACATTGAACTGCCCTGGCCCGACGCTTTTTTGGAGCGCCTCCACCGCTTGCTGCAAGGCGCGTGTGGTGCCGGGGCAGATCTGGAAACAACCGGTATAGATAAAGCTAACCAACAACGGCTTGCCACGGTAGCTCGACAGGGCTACCGTGCGGCCCGAGCGATCACGAAACAGGTGCTCGCCAAGTTCCCGACCCACCGCATCCTGGCTGGCACGCAAGGCGATTGTCTTATCGAGAACGGGCCTGCCGTCAGTGGCATCGCTCGCTGCGGCGGGCAGGGAGCCCAGCCCCATCGCCCACGCCAACAGCAGCGCAGCAAAGGGGCGAAGGCAGGACATGTGCAAGCTCGCTTAGCGGACCAGGCCGTCCACGCAAGCCGCCACCAGCAATGTGCTCAGTTGTACCAGCGAAGCAAAGAAGGCCGACATGGCGTGCGCACGGGTCACTTCGCGCGACAGCACCCAGGCCTTGTGCACGAAATGCAAGCCACCACCCAAGGCGCCGATGAAATACACCGGGCCCGCGCCCCAGAATGCCGGCAACAGCGAAGCCACCAGCAACGCGACGGTACTGCCAAAGACGATGCGCGCGGCACGCTCGTTGCCCACCACCACCGGCAGCATGGGTACGCCCGCCTGCGCATAGTCGGCGCGGTTGGCAATCGCCAAGGCCCAGAAATGCGGCGGCGTCCACAGAAAGAGCACCAAGGCCAGCAGCAAGGGCAGCGGTCCAAGCGTCGGATCGACAGCGGCCGCGCCCGCGAGCACGGCGAAGCTGCCGGCCAGACCGCCGATGACGATATTCATCGCACTGCGGCGCTTGAGCCATACGGTGTACACAAAGGCATAAAAGAACGCACCCAGAAACACGTACAGCGCTGCCGCACCGTTGAGCACTAGCCACGCTGCCGCGACGGCACCCGCGAGCATGGCGCCCATCAACACCAGCCACGCGGGGTGGTGCGGCAGTGCGCCGGTAACAAAGGCGCGCCGGCGCGTGCGCGCCATCAGCTGGTCGCTCTGGTGCTCGACATACTGGTTGAAGGCGCCCGCGCTGGCCGAAGCGACCAGCACCGACAGCGCCAACACCAGCACCTCAATCCAGCTGGGCGCCGGCCCAGGCGTCACCACCATGCCCACCAATGCAGTGACCATGATGAGCGAGCCAATGCGCAGCTTGAACAGCGAGACGACATCCCGCGTACGTTGCGCGGCCCGGCTTCGGATAGGTTCGAGCGTGTCGGTAGTCATGGTGCTGTCTCTCGGTCAGGACATGCCCCACAGCTGTGCCAGGTACTTCCAGTTGATGAAGTAGTACAAGATGAAGGCCAGCAGGAACACCATGGCCAGCACAAACGTGCCCGGCGCGGCAAATCCGGCGGAGCCGTACACTTGAGCGGCCGCGCTGGGTGCCGTTGGCGGGATAGGCGTAAAGCGCGGGCTCGGGACGCCAGCGTCGAGCTTCTTGCCCCACAGGATCGATCCGACGGTGAGGTAGATGTACAGCGCACCACCGGTGATGGCTGCGATACCGCCGATGCCCACCAATCCCATCATCAGATAGGCAGCTCCCGGCCATTCGTATGCCATAGCGGCGCCGCCGAAGGCCATGTCCCAATGCCGGCGCGAGACGCCCAGCGTGCCGGCCCCCATCATCACCAGACAGAAAAAGTACATCGAGAAGCCGAACAGGTAGGGCTGGATTTTGGCCAGGCCCGGGGAGATGACTTCGCGCTTGAACAGCACAGGAATCAGGAAGTAGGTGAACGCCATGAACGTCAGCGTTGTACCCACCACCACCGTGGCATGGAAGTGCCCTGGCACGTAGATCGTGTTGTGGATGATCAGGTTGAGCTGTTCCGTGCCCATCATCACGCCCGAAATGCCGCCGAGGAAACCAAACCCAATGAGGGAGATGAACATGCCAGAGAACGTGGGGTTGCCCCAGGGCGCTTTGCGCAGCCACTCGAAGAGGCCCTTGTTGTAGCCTTTGGCGCGCTGTGCAACTTCGATTGCGCCCGGGATCGTCAGACCGTGAATCATCGACGCCAGCACCGCGAAGTACATGAAGTAGCTGGTGTTGACGACTTTCCACTCGGTGCTCACGCCGGGGTCGGCCAGCAGGTGGTGGGCGCTGGCGAGCTGCAGGAAGAAGATGTAGAGCAGGAAGGCGCCGCGGCTGACGCGCTCAGACATCGGCTTGGCACCGAACACGATGGCCGCCACTGCGTACCAGATCGAAATGTGCGCGGCCACGTTAATTTGCTGCGACGAATGACCGAACGCCCACCAGATGGTGCGGTAAATCAGCGGATCGACCTCTTTGATCCATCCTATGGCCAAGAAGAAAGTAGGAATCAGGATGATGGCGCCCGAGACGATGGTGAACACCGCAATGATGGCCGCGACGATGGCGCCAAAGGTCACGAGTGGCACCGAGCCCTGGTAGGTCTTGTCGCGTTTGGCCACCACCAGGGTGCCGAAAAACACGAAGCAGGCGATGAGCGCGCCGACAGCAAACAGAATCAGCCCCAGATAGAACCAGGGCGTAGCCATCATGGGCACATAAGACGTCATCATCACGCTGGAGCCGCCGCGGAACACGTCGATGTTGTTCATGAGGGCGCCGACCACCATCAGCGCGTAGGCGATCCAGGCGATCTTGGGCGTGGCGATTCGACAGCGCAGCAGCGTGGACGAACAGAAGTACAGCACCGCGACTTCAAAGAAAATCATCCAGAAGATGAGCATGTCGATGCCGTGGGCGGTGAGCACCATGTAGAAGGTGTCGGCGGCCAGCCAGTGGACGGCGGGCCAGCGGGTCAGCACCACGCCAATGGCGAGGATGCCGCCGACCAGCAACGCGACGACGGCAGTCACCGCATTGAAGATCATCAGACGTTCGGCGCTGCGCTCGAACTGCAGGCCCGAACGCGGGCAGGTACGGTAGGTGGTGGCGTTGCCTGAGGCAAGCGCGGCAGAAGTTGCGGCCATGGGTGTGTGCTCCTGCTATTTGACGTAGAGGCGCCCCACCATCGTGTGGTGGTTGATGCCGCAAAACTCATTGCACACAATCGAGAACTGGCCCGACTGGTTGGGCGTGACCTTGATCACGTGCTCGTACCCAGGCACCACCTGGATGTTGATGTTGGTGGGCTGCAGGGAGAAGCCGTGGTTGTAGTCCATAGAGGTCAAGTGCAACTTGTAGGTTTTGTCTTTTTCCAGCTCCAGAATGGGCCACCAGGCCCAGAGGCGGGCAACGAGGTAAATATCGCTTCCCTCAGGCGGGTGCACCACCGGAATGTTCTGGTCGGTTTCGGTGCGCACGGTGTATTTGTCCACCATGGCCTGTGCCTTGGCAGAAAACTTTTCGGGCGTGGTCTTGTAGGTTTCCGTGGAGAGGTTTTGCTTGCCGTAGATGTGCCAGCCAACCATCATGAAGAACATCACCATGCACCAGGCAAAGGCAATGGCGATCCAGACGCCTTCGACGCGGTCGAGAGGGTGTTTCCACCAAAGGCGCTCTGCGGGGGGAAGGATTGCGCTCATGTGCGGTGCTCCTTCACTTGGCCAGCGGAATGGTCAAGATTTCGATCACTCCCCAGAGGGAGTAAACGATCATCGGGACCATCACCCCGATAAACAGCAGCAGGAAAGGGTTGTCCAGTAGCTGCTGGATCATCGGAACCTTCTCGTTCTCGTCGTCATGGTGTTCCATGGGTGTATCTCCTCGGTTACCTAAAGATGCAAACGATTTTCGGGTTTGCCTCCATCGTAAAATTGATCTACGACAAGCTCCGCCGCCAACAACGCTAGGGGAAACCAGTAGCGTCGCGCCCTTTCCACTCTCTCGGTCAGCAGAATGGCCGCTTTTCTTGAAGAGCGCAAGATGCATTCCCCTATCCCGTCGATGAGTTCGGCCAAGCGCCGAAGTCTGCTGCGCCGTGCCGCCTGGCTGTGTGCGGCGCTGGTGCTGGTGGTGATCAGCCTGAGCGCGTTTCTGCGCCAGTCGAATGCGGGCTTGGGTTGCACGCCCTGGCCAGCCTGCCATGGACGCGCTGCTCTCGGCGAATCGCCGCCAGAGGCCGCTGGCCCAGCCCAGCGCGGGGCACGCGCCGTGCACCGGGTGACCGCTTCGTCCTTGCTGGTGTTGCTGCTGGGCATGGCGGCGCTGGCGTGGATTCCCCGACCCCGTGCGGACAGCGAAGGGCGCCAGATCCTGCTCGCGCTGGGCCTGGTGCTCTTCCTCGCAGTGCTGGGGCCGTTCACTTCCGGTTCGCGCGTGCCGGCGGTCACGTTGGGAAATCTGTTGGGCGGCCTGGTGTTGTTCGCCGTTTGTGTGCGCCTGGCGCTGCGCCCTTCACCGCGCCAGGCGCCCACCGGCCCGCCACTGGGGCGCTGGGCGTGGGCGGCGCTGGTACTGCTGCTGCTGCAAATGGCGCTGGGTGGACTGATCAGCGCGGGCTACGCCGGCCTGAGCTGCCCGCAGCTGCCTGGCTGCCGTCCCGGAGCGGCGAACTGGCAGGCGCTTGACCCCTGGCAGGTGCCCGGCGCGGGCGCCGGCCTGTCGCAGTACGCTGGCGGCGTGGGGGTGCAATGGCTGCACCGTTTGGGTGCACTGGCAGTGCTTGCGGCGGTACTCGCACTCGCGCTGGTTGCCTGGCGTGCCGGTCGCCGCAAGGCAGCCACGGCACTCGCCGCGCTGGTGGCGCTGCAGACCGAAGTCGGGATCGTTCTGGCACTGGGCGCTCTCCCCCTGGGCGTGGCGCTGGCACACAACCTGCTCGCGGCACTGTTGCTGGCCGCAGTGGCCACGCTGCTGCCCGGCACCAGGGCGCTGTCACCTGGGTTGTGACGCGCATGCGGGGCGCTGAGCACAATGGCCCATGGACTTCGCACCTTCCTCCCGCGCGCAAGACATGCTTCGTCGCATGGATTGCTTCCTGCAGCGCTACGTCCTGCCGCACAACGCGGCGTGGCACGCGGCCGTGCAGGCAGGCAGCTATCCGCCGCCGTTTCTCGATGACCTGAAGACGCTGGCCCGCGAGGAAGGCCTTTGGAACCTGTTCCTTCCCGGCCTGCGCGAGGAGGAGCCCGGAACGCGTCTGTCCAACCTGGACTACGCACCATTGGCCGAATGCATGGGGCGCCTGCCCTGGGCGGCCGAGGTCTTCAACTGCAGCGCGCCCGACACCGGCAACATCGAATTGCTGCACCGCTTTTCGTCGGCGGAGCAGCGCAGCGAATGGCTCGATCCGTTGCTAGGCGGACGCATCCGCTCGGCCTTTGCCATGAGCGAGCCCGACGTGGCCTCGTCGGACCCGACGAATCTGCAGACCACCGTGCAGCGGGACGGCGAAGATCTGGTGCTGAGTGGCCGCAAATGGTTCATCACCGGGGCGGCGCACCCGCAATGCCGGCTGCTGATCGTGATGTGCCGCAATGCGAGCGGTGACGAGGAACAAGCCAGCATGCACCAGCGCCACAGCATGGTGCTGGTGCCGCGCGATGCACCGGGCGTGCAAGTGCTGCGCAACATTTCTGTGCTGCACCACCACGCGCCAGAAGGACATTGCGAAATCCTGCTGCAGGGCGTGCGCGTACCCGGGAGCGCCTTGCTGGGCGAATGGGGCGCGGGCTTTGCGATGGCGCAGGCCCGGCTCGGTCCCGGCCGCGTGCACCACTGCATGCGCAGCATCGGCCAGTGCGAGCTGGCGTTGCAGCTGGCAGCAGAGCGCACGCTGGAGCGCCAGATGTTCGGCCGCTACGAGTCGGATTTTTCGAATGTGCAGGACTGGCTGGCCGAGTCCCGCATCGAGATCGACCAGGCCCGCTTGCTGGTGCTGCGCACGGCCTGGCTGCTCGATCAGGGGAGCGCCGCAGACGCGGCGGCCACGCGCGCCCAGGTGGCTGCCATCAAGGTGGTGGCCGCGCGGCTGCAGACGCGCGTGGTGGACCGCGCCATGCAGGTGTTTGGTGCCATGGGGCTCTCGCCCGACACGCCGCTGGCGCAGTTCTGGAGCTGGGGCCGCGCCTTGCACCTGATGGACGGGCCGGACGAGGTGCATTTGCGCAGCGTGGCGCGGCACGAACTGGCACAGGCGCGTGGCCGCATGGGCCAGAGCAGCGACTGGTTCACGACACCCGAGCAGATGCTGGCGGCACCGCGTGTGCGCTGAATACTCCTACTTTCATAGCTACTAGCGCTTATTGCATAAGCGCTGGCGGCCAAAAACTCCTAAACTTTTATTGGCTTAGCGAGCCGCTTGGGGCTCGCTTGCTGCCAGCGTGTCGTCCGGCCATGCCATGAGTTCGGCCCAGTGGCTGCCGGCATGCAGCACCACCCGGTCGCGGCCCTGCTCCTTGGCTTGGTAGAGCGCCTCGTCGGCTTGTTCCAGCACCTGCTCCAGAGTCTGGCCCCGGCGACCGGCGGCCAACCCGGCCGAGACCGTGATGCGGATCGACCCCATGGCGGTCTCCAAGCACAAACCCGCGACGTCGCCGCGCACACGTTCGAGCAGCGCCAACGCGCCCTTGATGGACGTCTCCGGCATCAACAAAAGAAATTCCTCGCCGCCCCAGCGCGCCAGCACGTCGGTACTGCGCAGATTTTTTTCAACCTCCTGAGCGAACGCACACAGCGCGGCGTCGCCGACCGCATGACCGTGCTGGTCGTTGATTCGCTTGAACAGATCCAGATCCAGCAGCGCCAGCACCAGTGGGCGCCCGCTTCGCTCGCAGCGTTCGCGTTCCACCGTCAGCAGTTCGGTCATGCGTCGGCGGTTGACCAGGCCGGTCAAGTCGTCGTGCGTGGCCAGGTGGTTGATGCGCTGCAGCGCCGCGCCCAGCGCGTGCTTTTGCCGCTTGAGCCGCTCTCGCACATGCTGGATGCGCAGGCCGACAAAGGTGCTCCCGAGCAGCACAAGGACCACCATGACGCCGTAGGCCAACTCCAGCACTGCGTTGTGGCCGGGCGCATTGGTCCAGAAGACCACGGCCATCGCGATACCGAAGCACAGCAGCGACAGCAGCAGGTTGGCCAGCATCTGGCGGGCACTCAGGTTGAAGATGCCGAACATCAGCACCAGCGAAAGAATCACCGGCGTAATTCCGCGCGCCTCGCCAAGCAGCGCATAGCCCGCGGCGTTGCTCAGGATGGCATAGCGAATCTGCAGTTGCGTGAGCGCCGGATCGTCCAGACGCTGGGTCCAGCCGGTGCGGATGCACACCAGCACCCCGAGATTGAACAGCACGAGGGTGCCGATCCAGAGCAGACTCAAATCGACGCGCGCAAAGCCCGCGTAGGCCAACAGGATGACGAGTCCGCCGCACACCATCGAAAGCAGCGCCGACACCCCCGTCATGGCAACACGGATGCGCATGTGCTGGTCGGCTCCGAGGAGCCGCTGCGCCCAGGCGCTGCGGTTCACGTAACGGGCCATGCCACGCCTTTCATAGGTTGCCAGGAGCGCTGAGCCGCTTGCGCGCAGCGGAGCCATTCTAAAGAGGCACGCTTTTGGTGCAAGGGCAAACCCACGCGAGACGGGCGGCTTGGATCTGTCTTGAGCCACAAACCTTCGCCTGCCATTCCGAAAGCCCAGTCCAAAGCCCTTACCCCGCCTGTGCTTGACTTTTACGCCTTGCCAAGACTCAGGCATCTTCTGTAAGATAGTAATCAATTACTTACTTTCAGAATCTGCCGTGTCTACTGCTTCCAAATACCTGCCTGCCGACGAGCGTCGCGCCGCCACCGTGGAGGCCGTCATTCAACTGGCCGCCACCCAGAACCCGAGCGACATCACCACTGCAGCGATTGCCGGCCACATGCACCTGACGCAAGGGGCGCTGTTCCGGCACTTCCCCTCCAAGGACGCGATCCTGCAGGCCGTCATGGAATGGGTGGCAGAGCAGTTGCTGGCCCGTGTCGAGCGGGCCGCGCAGCACGCTCCCACTCCTCTGGCTGCGCTGGAAGCCATGTTTCTGGCGCACGCGGGCTTTGTCGCTGAGCATCCGGGCGTGCCCCGCATGATGTTTGGTGAACTCCAGCGCGCCGGCGACAGCCTGCCTCGGCGCATGGTGCGCACGCTGCTGGCGCGCTACGGCGAGCGTTTGCAGCAGCTCTTTGCACAGGGCAAGGCGGGCGGTGAGATCGACCCCACCCTGGACCCCGAAGCCGCCGCCACGCTGTTCATCGGCACCATCCAAGGCCTGGTCATGCAGTCCATGCTGTCGGGCGACGTGGAGCGCATTCGCCGCGATGCGCCGCGCGTCTTTGCCATTTACCAGCGCGGCATCCGGAGAGCGCCATGAGCCGACTTCCCCTGCAACGCCGCACCCTGGCCCTGCTGGCTGTGGTGGTGCCGCTCCTGGCCCTGTTCATCTACGTGGTGCTGCGCTCGGGGCCGCTCGCTCCCGTGGCCGTCACGGTGGCCACGGCCCGGCAGCGCGCCATCACGCCCGCCCTGTTCGGCATTGGCACGGTGGAAGCGCGTACCACCTACCACGTGGGTCCCACAGTAGCCGGGCGCGTGCTGCGCCTGTCGGTGGAGGTGGGCGAGCGCGTGGCCGCAGGCCAGATACTGGGCGAAATGGATGCGGTGGATTTTGACGAACGCCTGCGCGCCCAGGCCGCCGCCGTGCAACGCGCCCAGGCCAGCCTGAAGGACGCGCAGGCCCGCCAGCAGCAAGCGCAAACCCAGGCCACACGCTACAGCCAGTTGCTGGCCGTGCGCGCCACCAGCGAAGAGACCGCCACCGCCCGCCAGCAAGACTTGGCTAGCGCCAACGCCGCTCTGGCGGGCAGTCAGGCCGAGCTTGCGCGCCTGCGCGCCGAGCTGGAAGCCCTGCGCACGCAGCGCGGCCAGCTGCGCCTGCGCGCCCCGGCGGACGCCCTGGTCACCGCCCGCCTGGCCGAGCCCGGCAGCACCGTGGTGCCGGGGCAAGCCGTCGTGGATTTGGTAGACCCGGCCAGTCTGTGGGTCAACGTGCGCTTTGACCAGACCAGTTCTGCGGGCCTGCGCGCCAACCTGCCCGCACAGGTGCTGCTGCGCTCGGACACCACGGCGCCGTTGGCCGGACGCGTGCTGCGCGTCGAGCCCCTGGCCGATGCCGTGACCGAAGAGACGCTGGCCAAGGTGGTGCTGACCACCCTGCCCACGCCCTTGCCCCCGCTGGGCACGCTGGCGGAAGTCACCATCACCCTGCCGGAACTCGCCGCCGCACCCACCATTCCCAACGCCGCCCTGCGGCGCGTGGGCGGCAAGATGGGCGTATGGGAACTGGGCGCGGACGGCCTGCACTTTGCCCCCCTGGTGCTGGGGCAGGCCGACCTGGATGGCCAGGTGCAGGTGCACAGCGGTTTGAAGGAAGGCGCGCGCATCGTTGTCTACAGCGAGAAAGAACTGAGCGCCCGCAGCAACACCCACGTGGTGGACCGCATCACCAAGGGGGCGCCGTGATCAGCCTGGCCGGCCGCGACATCCTCCATGCCTGGGGCAAGTTTGTCTTCACGGGCATTGGTCTTGGGCTGCTGATCGGCGTCACGCTCACCATGGCCGGGGTGTACCGGGGCATGGTGGACGACGGACGGGCCCTGCTCGACAACAGCGGCGCCGACATCTGGGTGGTGCAGCAAGGCACGCTCGGCCCCTACGCCGAGCCATCAAGCCTGAACGACAGCACCTGGCGCAGCCTGCGCGCGCTGCCCGGCGTGCAGGATGCCGCCAACGTGACCTACCTGACCATGCAGGTGCAGCGCCTGGCCGGTGGCGAGGGCGCAGGGGCAGGGCCAACCAGCGACGTGCGCGCCATGGTCGTCGGCATCGCCCCCGGCGGCAGCGGCACGCCCGGCTGGCCGCCCTATCTGGTGGCCGGGCGGCAGCTCACGCGCAGCCACTACGAGGCCGTGGCCGACATCGCCAGCGGCATGGCACTGGGCGAGCGCATCCAGATCCGGCGCAATAGCTACACCGTGGTCGGGCTTACGCGGCGCATGGTGTCCTCGGGCGGTGACCCCATGGTGTTCATCCCCCTCAAGGATGCCCAGGAGGCGCAGTTCCTGCAGGGCAACGACGCCCTCTGGCAAAGCCGCCACCGCACTGCCGCCAACCCCGCTTTCAACCGCCCCGGTGTGCCCGGCCTGCTCGACGCGGTGATGGCCTCGCAAAGCACCAACCCCTCGGTCAACGCCGTGCTGGTGCGCGTGCGCCCAGGCTACGACGCCGATGAGGTGGCACAGGCGATTCGCCGCTGGCAGCGCCTCACCGCCACCACGCGCGCGCAGATGGACAGCATCCTGGTCGGCAAGCTCATTGCCACGTCGGCCAAGCAGATCGGCATGTTCCTGGCCATTCTGGCGCTGGTCAGCGCGGCCATCGTGGCGTTCATCATCTACACGCTCACGCTGGGCAAGATCCGCGAGATCGCGGTGCTCAAACTCATCGGCACCAAGAACCGCACCATCGCCGGCATGATCGTGCAGCAGGCGTTGGGCCTGGGGCTCATCGGTTTTGTGGTGGGCAAGATTTCTGCCACGCTGATGGCGCCCGCCTTTCCCAAATACGTGCTGCTGGTGCCGCAAGACACCGCAATGGGGCTGGCGGCCATCCTGGCCATCTGCGTGCTGGCCAGCGGAGTGGCGATCCGCGCCGCGCTGCGCGTCGACCCAGCCGAAGCGGTGGGAGGTTGAAGTGCGACGACATCCCCCTGAGCCGCTGTGCGGCTTCCCCCTTCTCTCGGCTTCGCCGGGAAGGGGGACGACGCCAGCGCGGCGGGGCGGCCCTTGCGCGGCGTCCGCTGGTGTTGGGCCGTGCCAGTTTTATACGTGGTGGCTGGCGCGATGCGCCTTGGATTGCTGATATGGAACACGCGGGAATACGCATCGAAGGCGTGCGCAAGCGCTACGGGCAGGGCGACACCGCCGTGGACGCGCTCAAGGACGTCAACATGGTGGTGGCGCCAGGCGAGGTGGTGGGCCTGATCGGGCCTTCGGGTTCGGGCAAGAGCACGCTGCTTAAATGCCTGGGCGCGGTCATTGAACCCAGCGCCGGGCGCATGACGCTGGGCGACGAAGTCATCTACGACAACGGCTGGAAGATCCGCGATCTGCGCGCGCTGCGGCGCGACCGCATCGGTTTCGTCTTCCAGGCGCCCTACCTGATTCCCTTTCTCGACGTGACCGACAACGTCGCCCTGCTGCCCATGCTGGCGGGTGTCCCCAACAAGCAGGCGCGAGCGCAGGCCCGTGAGTTGCTGGACGCGCTCGACGTGGGCCACCGCGCACGCGCCATGCCCTCGGCCCTCTCGGGCGGTGAGCAGCAGCGCGTGGCGATTGCGCGCGGGCTGGTCAACCGCCCGCCGGTGGTGCTGGCCGACGAACCCACGGCGCCACTCGACAGCGAGCGCGCGCTCGCTGTCATCCGCATCTTGAACGACATGGCGCAGCGCTTCGAGACCGCCGTGATCGTGGTCACGCACGACGAAAAAATCATTCCAACCTTCAAGCGGATTTACCACATCCGCGACGGCGTCACGCATGAAGAAGTGGGCGAAGGGCTCACACCGTGGGCGCCACCCATCCCAGAGGAAGCCACTCCATGAACCCCTTGCTGCAACGCAATCCCTGGCTGCGCGGTGCCAGCGTATTCGCTGTGCTCTTTGGCCTGCTGACCCTCAAGGAGGGCGGCACGGTGCTGTTTGGCAGCGCTGACGCGCGCAGCGCCGCCGGGGCCTATGTGCCATGGGTGCTCTGGTTCAACTTCCTGGCCGGTTTTGCCTACGTGGCGGCCGGCCTTGCGCTGTGGCGGCGCCTGGGCTGGGCGGCGTGGCTGGCGCTCTGCATTGGCCTGGCGACTGCCCTGGTCTTTGCGGCCTTCGGAATCCATGTGCTGACGGGCGGCGCATTCGAAGTGCGCACCGTGGCGGCCATGGCACTGCGCACGGCCGTCTGGCTCGGCATCAGCACCCTGGCTTTGCGCCTGCGGCCCGGCCGCGCTGCCCCACCGGAAGCCGCGCCATGAAAAGCCCTTTGTTGCACGCTCTGCCAAGCAGGCGCCCTGCCCTCGCCATGCTGCTGGCCGCTCTGCTCGCCGGCTGCGCGGCGGGCGCCGATTACCAACCCCCGGCCCCTTTGGCGGACAACGCCCTGCCGCAACCCACCACAGCCATGCCCAAACGCGCCAGCGAGAACGCTTTTGGCGCGGCGCAGGCGTGGCGCGCCGACATGGACCTGGAAGCGCCCTGGTGGCAGCAGCTCGGCTCCCCTGGCCTGAACGCCCTGATTGCCGAGGCCCTGCAGACCAGCCCGACGCTGGCGGCCGCGCAGGCGCAACTGCGCCAGGCCGAAGAGCTGCAGGGTGCGCAAGAGCGCGCCAACCAATTGCCGCGTGCAGACCTCGGCGCGGGCAGTGCGCGCCAGCAGATCTCGCCCAGCACGCAGGGCCTGACCGGCGATGGGCGCACGTTCAGCCTGCACAGCACCAGCGTCAGCGTGCAGTACCAGCTCGATGTGTCGGGCAGCAACCGCCGGGCGCTCCAGGCCCTGGCGGCGCGCACCGACTACCGCCGCTACCAGTTGGCCGGCGCCCGCCTCGACCTGGCGGCGCGCATCGCCAGCGCGGCCATCACCCAGGCCCGGCTTGCGGGCCAGGCTGAAGCACTGGAAACCATCGCCAGCAACCAGGCAGCCCAAACCGACATCGCCCAGGAACGCCTGCGCCTGGGCCAGGCCATGCCAGCCGATGTGCGGGCCCTGCAGGCGGCGCTGGAGCAGACCCGCGCCTCCGCGCTGCTGCTGCGCAAGCAGGCGCTGCAAAGCGCCCACCTGCTCGCCCTGCTGGCCGGGCGCACGCCGGGGGCGGCGCTGCTGCCTGCATTCACGCTCCAAGATTTCACACTGCCCGCTGCGCTGCCGCAGGTGCTGCCGTCCGAACTGGTGCGCCAACGCCCCGATATTCAGGCAGCCGAAGCGCTGGTGCGCGTGGCCAGCGCCGAGCATGGTGTGGCCGTGGCGCGCCTGTATCCGCAAGTTCGGCTCAGCGCCAGCCTGGGCAGCCAGGCGCTGACCACGGGCGCCCTCTTTGGTGGCGGCTCGGCCGTGTGGGGACTGATTGCCCAGCTGACGCAGCCTTTGTTCGACCCGGCCCTGCCGGCGCAGCAGCGCGCCGCGCTGGCAGGTCTGGACGCGGCGGCCGCCCAGTACCAAGGTGTGGTGCTGGACGCGCTGCGCAGCGTGGCCGATGCCCTGCGCGCTACCGAGGCCGATGCGCAAGTGCTCGCCACGCTGGAGCGCGCGGACTCCGCTGCGCAGGCCAGCCTGCAGACCACGCAGCAACAACTGGCGCTGGGCGCCGCCAGCCACCTGCAATGGCTGATGGCCCAGCAGCAAGCCCTGCAATTGCGCAGCAGCCTGGTAGCCGCCCAGGCACAGCGCCTGGCCGACAGTGCGGCGCTGTTCCAGGCCGTGGGCGCGGGCTAGGGGGTTGTTCACCCATCGCGCGCCCCTTGAAGACAGGGGCAATCGTCGCTAATTGACTATTTAACTATTTGCGCAAATAATACATTAACATTATCCTACCGCGCCCCCGCGACTGCTCTCAAGAGAATGTCCATGACGCCTTCTTCCGCTCTCTCTTCCGCTCTCGCCCGGATCAGTGCCATCGCCTTGGCGCTGTCCTGCATCTGGACTGCGCCCGCCCTTGCCGCCACCGCTGCGCCCCTGGCGACTGCGCCTGCCCAGGCCGCTGGAGCCTCGCATGCCGTCAGCTACGACGGTGTCGTAGAGGCCTTGCGCCAGACGCAGATTGCCGCCCAGGTGCCCGGCGCGGTGGTGGAGCTGGCCGTGCACGCGGGCGACCGCGTCACCGCCGGCCAGTTGCTGGTGCGCATCGATGCGCGCACAGCCGACCAGGATGCTGCCGCCAGCGCAGCGCAAGTCCAGGCCGGGCGCGCCAACCTGGCCGTGGCGCAGCGCGAATTTGAGCGCCAGCAACAACTGCACGCCAAAAAATACATCAGCGCGGCCGCACTGGAGCGCGCCGAGGGCCAGCTCAAAGCGGCGCGCGCACAAGTGGATGCCCAAAGCGCACAAGCAGGCGCAGCGCGCACGGGAGCGGGCCTGCACACCGTGCGCGCGCCCTACGCTGGCGTGGTGGCCGAGGTGCCGGTGCAGCTCGGTGACATGGCCATGCCGGGCCGGCCGCTGCTTACGCTCTACGACCCGTCGGCCCTGCGCGTGACGGCATCGGTGCCGCAGTCGGCTCTGGCAAACCTTGCCGGCGGCACAGTGGGCGCCGCCCAGGTGCGCATTGAACTGCCCGGCGTCCCCACCGACCAGCAGCCCCAGGCCACGCGCGTGCAACTGCTGCCCACGGTGGATGCCGGCACGCACACACAGCAACTGCGCGCCGAGTTGCCCGCCCAGTTCACCCACGCCGTGCCCGGCATGTTTGCGCGCCTCTGGCTTACAGCGGTGCCGGCCGACACACAGGCAACCAGTACCTCCAAGGCGAGCGTTACCGTGCCGCTGAAATCGGTACTGCGCCGCGGCGAAATGACGGGTGTGTACGTGCCCGATGCCCAGGGCCGACCGCTGCTGCGCCAGGTGCGCCTCGGGCTGGTCACCAGTGATCGCGTGGAAATTCTGAGCGGTGTCGCACCGGGCGAAGCCGTGGTGGTGGACCCGCTCGCCGTCGGCAGTTCGCAGTAAAGGCGAGGGGCATTCATGAGCGCCAGCACACCCACCCGCCTCGGTATCTCCGGCCGCATTGCGGCTTTCTTCCAGAGCGCGCAGATCACGCCGCTGCTGGCGCTGGTGGCCTTTTTGCTCGGCGCCTTTGCCGTGCTGGTCACGCCGCGCGAGGAAGAGCCGCAGATCAACGTGACCATGGCCAACGTGATGATCCCGTTCCCCGGCGCCAGCGTGCGCGACGTGGAACAGATGGTCACCATCCCGGCCGAGCAGGTGCTCTCGCAGATCACCGGGGCCGAGCATGTGATGTCGGTCTCGCGGCCCGGCATGGCCATCATCACGGTGCAGTTCAAGGTGGGCGTGCCGCGCACCGAGGCGCTGGTACGGCTGTACGACACGGTGAACTCCAACGCCGACTGGCTGCCCCAGGGCCTGGGCGTGCTGCCGCCCATCATCAAACCCAAGGGCATCGACGACGTGCCTATCGTCGCGCTGACGCTCTACTCCAACAATCCGCAAACCGGCGCCTTTCAATTGGAGCGCGTGGCGCACAGCATTGAGGCCGACTTGAAGCGCGTGCCCGGCACGCGTGAGGTCACCACCATCGGCGGCCCCGGCCGCGCGGTGATGGTCGAGATGGACCCGGCACGCATGGCCGGCGCTGGCGTCACCGTGGCCGACCTGCGCCGCGCCCTGCAATCGGCCAACCTGGGGCTGCCGGTGGGCGATCTGCTGCGGGCCAACCAGGCCATCGCCATCGAGGCCGGGCCGCTGCTGGCCAACGCCGCCGAGGTGGCCGACCTCGTTGTCGGCGTGCAAGCTGGCAAGCCGGTGTTTCTGCGCGACGTAGCAAGGGTACGGGACGGCCCGCCGCCGGCCGCGCACTACGCCTGGTACGGAACGGCCGGCGAGCACGCCGCAGAACACCCCGCCGTCACCATCGCCATCACCAAGAAGCCGGGCGAAAACGCCATTGACGTTGCCAACGCCGTGATGGCGCGCGCCGAACAACTGAAAAACACGGTGATTCCGGCCGACGTGCAGGTAGCCGAGACGCGCAATTACGGCGCCACCGCGAACGACAAGGCGAAGAAACTGATCCAGAAGCTGCTGTTCGCCACGGCTTCGGTGGTGGCGTTGGTGTTCCTCGCGCTCGGGCGGCGCGAGGCCGCCATCGTCGGCACCGCCGTGGTGCTGACCCTTGCCGCCACACTGTTTGCGTCCTGGGCCTGGGGCTTCACACTGAACCGCGTGTCGCTGTTTGCGCTGATCTTCTCCATCGGCATCCTGGTGGACGACGCCATCGTGGTGGTGGAGAACATCCACCGCCACCAGCAGCTTGAGCCGGGCAAAACGCTGGCACAGATCATTCCCGGCGCGGTGGACGAAGTGGGTGGCCCCACCATCCTCGCCACGCTCACCGTGATTGCGGCGCTGCTACCCATGGCCTTCGTCTCGGGCCTGATGGGCCCGTACATGAGCCCCATCCCCATCAACGCCAGCATGGGCATGGTGCTGTCGCTGGCGATTGCCTTTGTCGTCACGCCATGGCTAGCGCGCTTGTGGATGAAGCAGCACCCCGGCCAGGCCGAGGAGGGCCATGCCCAGCCCTCGGGCATGGCGCGGCGCATCACGCCGCTGTTCACGCGCATCTTCACGCCGCTGCTCGATGAAAAACGTGGCGGACGCAACCGCGCCCTGCTGGGCCTGGGCGTGGCGCTGCTGATCGCCATCTCCGTGGCGCTGCCCGCCACCGGGCTGGTGCTGCTCAAGATGCTGCCGTTTGACAACAAATCGGAGTTCCAGGTGGTGGTCGATATGCCCGCCGGTACGCCGGTGGAGCGCACTGCCGCCGTGATGCACGAGCTGGGGGCCTACCTGGCCACCGTGCCCGAGGTAACCGACTACCAGGCCTACGCCGGCACCGCCGCACCGATCAACTTCAACGGCCTGGTGCGCCAGTACTACCTGCGCGCCGGGGGCGAGGTGGGCGACATCCAGGTCAATCTGGTGGACAAGCACGCGCGCGACGCGCAAAGCCACGCCATTGCCACGCGCGTGCGCCCGCCGCTGCAGGAAATTGCCAAGCGCTTTGGCGCCAACGTCAAAGTGGTGGAAGTGCCGCCCGGCCCGCCCGTGCTCTCGCCCATCGTCGCCGAAATCTACGGGCCGGACGCCGAAGGACGCCGCCAGGTGGCCAAAGCGGTGCGCGGCGTGTTCGAGACGACTGCCGGCCTGGTGGACGTGGACGACACCAGCATTGCCAATGCACCGCGCCAGCTCCTGCTGGTGGACCGGCACAAGGCGGCCCTGCTGGGCGTGCCGCAGCAAGCGATCGTGAGCACGCTGCGCGCCGGGCTGGCGGGTGAAGCGACGACCTATCTGCACGACCAGAGCAAATACCCGGCCGCCGCCACGCTGCAGCTCCCACCCGAGCAACAGGGCAACTTGGCCGCGCTGCTGCAGCTCACGGTGCGCTCGGCCAGCGGCGCGCTGGTGCCGATTCGCGAGCTTGTCACCGTGAGCGACCAGCTCCGCGAGCAGCCCGTGCACCACAAGGACCTGCTGCCGGTGAACTACGTGCTCGCCGATATGGCCGGCAAGGTGGACAGCCCGCTCTACGGCATGTTCGAGATGCGCAGCAGCATCGCCAAGCTCGCCATGCCCGGCGGCGGCCAGCTTGCGGAGTACTTCATCCACCAGCCGAGCGACGCCTGGCGCGGCTACGCGCTCAAGTGGGACGGCGAGTGGCAGATCACCTACGAGACCTTCCGCGACATGGGCGCCGCCTATGCCGTGGGCCTGATCCTGATCTACCTGCTGGTGGTGGCGCAGTTTGGCAGCTACCTCACGCCGTTGGTCATCATGGCGCCGATTCCGCTGACCATCATTGGCGTGATGCCGGGCCACGCGTTGCTGGGCGCGCAGTACACCGCGACCAGCATGATCGGCATGATTGCGCTGGCCGGCATCATCGTGCGCAACTCCATTCTGCTGGTGGACTTCATCAACCTGCAGGTGCGAAGCGGAGTCGAATTCCGGCAGGCCATCATCCACTCGGCCATCACCCGCGCCCAGCCCATCGTGCTCACCGGGCTGGCCGCCATGCTGGGGGCGTTCTTCATCCTGGACGACCCGATCTTCAATGGCCTGGCCATCTCGCTGATCTTCGGCATTGCCGTCTCCACCGTGCTCACGCTGGTGGTCATTCCCACCCTGTACTACGCGGCGTACCGCAATCGCCTGCACCGGCTGCTGCCGCCTGCAGAGGCAGCAACGCTATCACATTAATAGCTCCTAGCGTATATGCAATAAGCGCTAGAGGCCGATTTGATTGATAAAAATGCCCCAAAGCTACCTCGACCTCACCCGCGAAATTTCGGCCGGAATCCAACAACTGCGCGCCGAGATCCCCGACACCCTGCGCGGCTTCTCCGCCATGGCGCAGGCGGCCGGCAAGCCCGGCGTGCTGGACGCCAAGACGAAGGAATTGATCGCCATGGCGCTGTCGGTTTCCTCGCGCTGCGACCCCTGCATTGGCTACCACGCGCAGGCCCTGGTGAAGTTCGGCGCCAGCCGCGCCGAGCTGGCCGAGATGCTGGGCATGGCGGTCTACATGGGCGGCGGGCCTTCGCTGATGTACGCCGCCAAGGCCTCGGCCGCTTTTGACGAATTTGCCGCCCTGGCCGCGCCGGCCACGGCCTGACCCACCCGGAGAAACTTGCATGCCCCGCCAGCGCCTTACCGCCCACGCCGCCGCTGTGGCACTCGCCGCCGCCAGCCTCTGGGGCGCAGCGCCGCAAGCGCAGGCTGCCGACCTGGCGGCTGCGTTTGCCGCCGCCCAGCAGCACGACCGCAGCTTCGCCGCCGAACGCGCCGCGCACGACACAGCGCAGCCCCGGCGCGACCAGGCCGCCGCGCTGTGGCGGCCGGGGGTGCAGTTCCAGGCCACAGCCGGGCTGGGCAGCAGCGAAACCGACACGCGCGGCGCGCAATTTGGCGCACCGGGCCTGGGTACATCGCAAGGTGTGGATTTCTCCACCTCGGTGAACGGCGGCGCCAGCACGCGCTGGGCGCTGCAGGCGAGCCAGCCGCTCTACAACCCGCAGCGCCGCGCCCAGCAGCGCCAGCTCCACACCGCGGCCGAAGTGGCCGAGCGCAGTTGGCAGGTGGCCGGCCAGCAATTGGCACAGCGCGTGGCCCAGGCCTGGTTTGGCCTGGCGCTGTCGCGCGAAGCGCTGGCCGTGCTGGATGCGCAACTGGCCGCTGTGCAACGCATCAGCACTGAAGCCCAGGACCGCTACGACCTGGGCGACGCCCCCATCACCGCCACGCACGAAGCGCGCGCCCGCTTGGCGCTGCTGCGCGCCCAGCGCCTGGCGGCGCAAAACGACGTGGCAGTGAAAGAGCGCGCACTCACCGACTTGACGGGCCTGCCCGTGGCGACCCTCGACGCACACGCCCCCACCCGCGTGGCGGCCGAGGCCACGCCGCTGCCCGCCTGGCAGGCCGAGGCCGAGGCGCACAACTTGCAACTGGCGCTGCAACAACTCGCCGTGGACAACGCCCAGGCCGCCGCCGACCGGCAGCGTGCGGGGAGCAGCGCCAGCGTGGACCTGGTAGCCCAGGTGGGGCAAGAGCGCATCCACGGCAGCGGCGACTACGGCTCTGCACGGAGCAATGCCACCAACGCGTTGGTGGGCGTGCAGCTCACCGTGCCACTGTGGACCGGCGGCATGCAGGACGCCCGCGAGCGCGAGGCCCTGGCGCTGCTGGAAAAAGAGCGCACCACGCTGGACGCCCTGCGCGAGCAGGTGGCGCGCGATGTCCACACCGCCTGGCTGCAACTGGCGACCGGCGCCGAGCGCGTGCGCGCGCTGGGCGAAGCGCTCGCCGCCAGCAGCGAGCGCCTGGCCGCCACGCAGCTCGGCCAAGGGGTGGGCGACCGCACCCTGCTGGATGTGCTCTCCGCCGAAAACGACCAGGCAGCAGCGCGACTGCAACTGGCCCAGGCGCGCACCGACTGGCTGCTCGCCCGCCTGCAACTGGCCACGCTCAGCGGCCGCCCCGGCGAGACCGCGCTGCAGGCCCTGACCGCAGCCATGACCGACTCCGGCACGAAGTCTGCCGACTGACCGCCCACGACCCCCGTTTCAACCACCCAAAGCCGGTGCACCGGCACACAGAGGAGACGAAGATGGCCCATATCGTGATTCTTGGAGCAGGCACCGGCGGCATGCCGGCGGCCTATGAGCTGCGCGCCAAAATCGACAAGTCGCACAAGATCACCGTGGTGAACGCGGTGGATTACTTCCAGTTCGTGCCGTCGAACCCCTGGGCGGCCGTGGGCTGGCGCAAGCGCGAGGACATCACCCTGCCGATTCGCCCGCACCTGGAGAAAAAGGGCATCGCCTTCATCGGCCAGCGTGTGGACCGCATCGATGCGGCAGGCAACCAGTTGACGCTCGCCAACGGCGAGCAGGTGGACTACGACTACCTCATCATCACCACCGGCCCCAAGCTGGCGTTTGACGAAATCCCCGGCGCCGGGCCCGGCGGCTTCACGCACTCGATTTGCACCATCGACCATGCCGAGAAGACCTGGGCCGATTACCAGGAATTCATCAAAGACCCCGGCCCGGCCATCATCGGCGCCATGCCGGCGGCCTCATGCTTTGGCCCGGCCTACGAATTTGCCTTCATCTTCAACAAGGACCTGCAGCGGCGGAAACTCCGCAACAAGGTGCCGCTGACCTTCGTCACGGCCGAGCCCTACATCGGCCACATGGGTCTGGGCGGCGTGGGCGACTCCAAGGGCATGCTCGAGAGCGACCTGCGCAACAACGACATCAAGTGGATCTGCAACGCCAAGGTCACCAAGGTGGAGGCGGGCAAGATGTTCGTCACCGAGCTGGGCGAAGACGGCCAGGTCAAGAAAGAGCACGAGCTGCCCTTCAAGTTCAGCATGATGCTGCCCGCCTTCAAGGGCGTGGACGCCGTGGCCCAGGTCGAAGGCCTGTGCAACCCGCGCGGCTTTGTGCTGATCGACGAATTCCAGCGCAGCAAGAAGTACCGCAACATTTTCTCGGCCGGCGTCTGCGTCGCCATTCCGCCCGTGGAAGTCACGCCCGTGCCCACCGGCGCGCCCAAGACCGGCTACATGATTGAAAGCATGATCACCGCCATCGTGCACAACATTGCCGCCGATCTGGAAGGCAAACCCGCCGACGCCAAGGGCACCTGGAACGCCATCTGCCTGGCCGACATGGGCGACACCGGCGCCGCCTTCGTGGCCCTGCCGCAGATCCCGCCGCGCAACGTCAACTGGTTCAAAAAGGGCAAATGGGTGCATTTGGCCAAGGTGGCGTTTGAAAAGTACTTCATGTACAAGATGAAGAACGGCACGTCGGAGCCCCTGTACGAGAAGCATGTGCTCAAGGCGCTGGGTATTGAGCGGCTGGAGAAGTAACGCAGGGCCGCGCAAACTCTCAAATCAATAGCTGCTAACGCTTGCTGCATAAGCGCTAGAGGCTATTTTTACCCTAAAACTGGAGATCCCCATGAACCCGCCCTACGCCTTCGCCCTCACCATTGCCCAGCCCCTTGCGCAGGCGGTGGAAACGCTGCGCGCGGCGCTGGCCGCCGAGCAAATGGGCATCGTCAGCGAAGTGGACATGCAGGCGACCCTCAAAGCCAAGCTCGGCATCGACAGCGCGCCGCAGCGCCTGCTGGGCGTGTGCTCGCCCAAGGTGGCGCACGCGCTGGTCACGGCCGAACCTGACATTGCCGCCCTGCTGCCCTGCGGCGCCAGCGTGCTCGAAGCCACCCCAGGCCAGACACGCGTGCTGCTGCAAGACCCGCGCGCCATCCTCGCCGCCAGCGCCAGCCAGGACCCGGTGATCAAAGCCGTGCTGGAAGAGGCCCGAGTCGCCGTGCTGCGCGTGGTGGCGGCCTTGGGCGGCCAAGCCGACTGATATGGCTGGCCAGCGCATCACCATCCTGGGCAGCGGCTTTGGCGCGCTCTCTGCGGCGCGCGAACTGCGCGCGCGCGGTTGCCAGGACGCCATCACGCTGATTTCGCCGCGCGCCGAGCTGCACTACCTGCCGGGCACCATCTGGATTCCCAGCGGCCTGCGCACGCGCGAGCAGCTCATCGTGCCGCTGGCGCCCTTCTTCGCCCGCATGAAGGTGCGCCACGTTAGCGCCGAAGTCACCGGCCTCTCCCCCGATGGCCGCAGCGTGCAGACCACGGCAGGCGAGGTGGCAAACGATGCGCTGGTGATCGCCACTGGCGGGCGCTTCATCAAAAAATTGCCCGGCATAGAACACGCCATCACGCCCTGCGAAGGCATTGCCGCGGCCGAGCAGATCCGCGACCGGCTGCGGGCGATGACTGGCGGCACCATTGCGGTCGGCTTTGCCGGCAACCCGAACGAGCCCACCGCCGTGCGCGGCGGTCCAATGTTCGAGTTCCTCTTCGGCATCGACACGCAACTGCGCCGCGAGGGCCGGCGCGAGCAATTCAAGCTGGTGTTCTTCAACCCCTCCAAAGAACCCGGCGCCCGCCTGGGCGCCAAGGCCGTGGCGCACCTGCTGTTTGAGATGGCGCGCCGCAATATCACCACGCACCTGGGCCACAAGATGGTGCGCTTCGAGGCCGACAAGGTCGTCACCGAAGGCGCCGAATTTTCCGCCGACCTGATCTTGTTCATGCCCGGCATGACCGGCAACGCCTGGTTCGACGCAACCACCCTGGCGCGCTCACCCGGCGGCCTGCTGCAGGCCGACGCCCAGTGCCGTGTGCAGGGTTTCGAGCACGTCTATGTGGTGGGCGACTCCGGCAGCTTCCCCGGCCCCGACTGGATGCCCAAGCAGGCGCACATGGCCGACCTGCAGGCTGCGGCGGCCGCACAGAACCTGATCGACGGCCTGGCCGGACGCCCGCAGACCACGGGCTTTAAGGCGGAACTGGCCTGCATCATCGACGCGCTGGGGACCGGGACGCTGGTGTGGCGTACCGAGGAGCGCAATGTGCTGCTGCCGCCGATGCGGCTGATGCACTGGGCGAAGCGGGGGTTTGAGCGGCGGTATTTGGGGCGGTATCGGTAGGGGACACTCGACAAGCCATTCGTCAGGGCTGGAGCTACGCTTCGAAATATTCTTTGTTGAAACCTGCCTGTATCTACCGACTGAACCCGACCCCGAGCCGCCGTTCGAATACGCGCTCCAAAGCGGTTTTGCAAGATTGCGTTTGGCTACAGCTATAGTGCTCGTGGCATGCTGCATCAGAGATGCTCACGCAACTTTTTCGTAGCCGGAGCGGCGGGCTTGATGGCGATATTTAGTAGTGTTTTTTCATACATTGCACAGCCGAGTATTTGGCGCGGAGCAATCTAACAGGGCGCTCTAGCGGACGGCTCGGCCGCCCACTGAGTTTTGGCGGTAGGCCGCACCGAATTCGCCACTCCACGTATAGCGGCAAGAAATTCCTATCCCTATGAGCACTGTGGACGCAAACGCCGAAAACGAACTGCTTGACGCCCGCCAGCGACTGCTTGCATTTGCAGAGGTCTACGATTCGGCGCCCGACACGAAGGCCCTGAATGCGATCTGGGAAAGTGCAAATGAGATTGGCAAGAGCGCCAGCGGCTCCTGGCTCGGTTACCACGCCAATGTCTACTACGCGGGATTTAAGCCGCCACCTGCCGGCGTGCACTTTGACGTTGACAATGGGACAGCGGGTACGTACTTCTCTGGTCCAGATCCCAGCTGGATCGAGCACACTGGCCAAGAAGTCTTCGACCTTCTTGTGGACGAACAAGGCAAGGCTTCCCTTGCTGCCGCAGAGGCGCGAGCAGAAGAGGGGCTGGCCCTATTCAACAGCGCTAGGGCAGACGTCTCATCTTTGCTGTCAGTCTTTCTCGAGGGCCGAGACGACAAGTTTGTTGGTCGAATTGCAGAAGAGATCGAGGCGGCCAAAGTTCTGGACGCAACGAAAATTGCGAATGGGATGTCGCCCAACCGCCAGGTGATCACCCGCGACATGCGTGCTGTCCAGCAGGGCACATGGGCACCACCCCACGTCAAAGTTAAGGCCCGAATCACTGCGGCACATCAGCCAGCCGCGCACTGTCATGAACTGGCCGAAAAGCTTGAGAAGCTGGCCGCTCATTTGGCCCGCGTAGCGAAGCTTGATGTCCGCTCTGCTCGCATCGGTACCAACGTATTCATCGGGCATGGTCGTTCCCCGGTTTGGCGAAACCTTAAGGACTTCATTCAAGACCGTCTGAGACTGCCGTGGGATGAATTCAATCGGGTTCCGGTTGCCGGGATAACCAATATTGCCCGCCTGTCTGAGATGCTTGACTCAGCCGCCTGTGCGTTCGTCATCATGACTGCAGAAGACGAACTCGCTGATGGCAAGACACAAGCCCGAATGAATGTCATTCATGAGGTCGGACTGTTTCAAGGTCGACTGGGTTTCACCAAGGCGATCATATTGCTTGAGGAAGGATGTGAAGAATTCAGCAATATCCAAGGCCTGGGTCAGATCCGGTTTCCGAAGGGTGACCTTGCGGCGAAGTTCGAAGAAATTCGACAGGTTCTTGAGCGAGAAGGTGTCATCGAGGGGTCCAAAGCTGCAGCCTAATTCCACGCGCGAGTCGACCTGCTACGGCGGGTCAGATCGAACTTTGAGTAGCCGCTTGTCGCTGCCGCCACCGACGGCTTCTGGCCGACAGCAGCCGCGCATCGTCTGAGACCTTATCGCGCTGCTTCAGGCATGAAAAGCAGAAAACATCCGTGGCGTCCATCATTCCGGGATTGGGGTCTGAGCACGAGTTTCGCTGCACGAAATCGTGATCCGACAGTTGCACTGCGCCCCCAAAACCTGCGCGGCTCTGAATCCGGCCCCGCTGCCTGCGCCGCGTACGGTGCGGAGGCCGGGGCCGAGCGCAGCGATGGCCCGATGGGCTGCTCGGCTCCCCATCCCCTCTGTCCGTGCCGAGGAGCACAGCTTCCGGCGGATCAGGGCCGCGCGCTGTTTGAGCCGCCAGGCGAGTTTGCGCGGACCCCGCCTGAAGCGCGCACCGCAGGTTGCCCCGTAGCGCAGCGAAGGGGTCACGGACAGCGGGGTCGCCTTCTCTTTGGTGCCTTTCTCTTGGCGACGCAAGAGAAAGGTACTGCGCCGCCGGGCGCACATCCCGGCACCCGCCCTCTGCAAAGGCATGCAGTCATTCCAGTAGCCGGCTTAACCCGCTTGCCAACCCACACCCGCTATGGGCGCCCGCTAGGGCCGCAGTTCGCGCCCTGCCGGCTGTCGATGGGTCCGCCGCCCGACCATCGGTACTTACCTGCCAGACTATTTCGACGCGACTTTCTTGGTAGCAACCTTCTTCGGCGCGGCCTCCCTGGCAGCGGGCTTCGGAGCCTGCTTCACAGCAGCCTTCTTGGCGACCGGCGCCTTCACAGCGGCCTTCTTCGGCGCAGCAGTCTTGACCTGCTTGACGGCGGCCTTTTTGAGCGCAGCCGCTTCCTTCTCGATCGCCTTCTGCAGGGCCTTGGCCTTGCGCTCGGCGCCAACTTGCAGAGCAGCCAGTCGCTTGCTGGTGCTGCGCTTGGTGGCTTCAAGCTGCTTCTCGGCAGCCTTGACCGACTTCTCGGCGGACGCGACTGCCTTGGACAGCTGGGCTTTGGCCTGCTCGAGCTGTTTCTCGGCCGACTTCACGAGACCGCTGATCTTGTGCGATACGGCGGTACCCACCTCCTTGGCGGCGGCGCCCAGGTGTGCGCCAGCGGTTGCGAGTTCCGACTTCTTGGTGGACTTGCGGGTGGCCATGTTTTTCCTTTGGGTGTGAACGGTTACCTGCAAAAAATGCAGTGCTCTGGAATCTACGCCGAGCATGAGGTTATGTCAGTTCGAAAGGCGCGTATCTGCAGCGCATTCACAACACAAAGCACATCCTGCAGACCCGAACAGGCGTGAGGCGTACTTCTCGCCAATCAACGGCACGGGCACGGGCCATTTTGTCGCCGCGTACGGATGCAAGTTCCGAAGTGGCCGGCGCCTGGCTCTACCGCCCTTCCACGGCCAGGGGCCGGGCTTCGTCAGCAGCCCCTCCGGTCTGGTCCTGACCAACACGCACGTGGTACCTGAAGCCAACAAAGTGACGGTCAAGCGAAACGACGACGCGAGTTCGCGACCAAGCGGCTTGGCAGCAATCTTTTGTTTCCAGCACTGGTGCGCCGACTGCCATAGCCACGAATTTCAGACGCTGATGAGCACGCTGGAAGGCAGCCACTCAGCTACGCCCGCTGATGGCCGACATTGGCCACTCATCGTCTCAGACATGAATGGCAAAGAACAGGCGCAGCGATGGCCCGAAGGGTTGTTTGGCGCCCCTTCCCCTCTGGCCGTGCCGAGGAGCACAGCTTCAGGCGGATCAGGGCCGCGCGCTGTTTGAGCCGCCAGGCGAGTTTGCGCGGACCCCGCCTGAAGCGCGCACCGCAGGTTGCCCCGTAGCGCAGCGAAGGGGACACTGACAGCGGGGTCGCCTTCTCTTTGGTGACTGGTCCTTGGCGACGCAAGAGACAAGTCACTGCGCCGCCGGGCGCACATCCCTGTACCCGCCCTTGGCAAAAGCATGCCGCCATTCCAGCAGTGGGCTTCACCCGCTTCGCAACACACCCGCAATGGCTACGATTTCAAAGCGCGGCAAATCCCAGCCACGGCACGGGCGGCATTTGGGGCGGTATCGGTAGGGGGCGACTCAACAAGCCCTTTCGATGGCGCGCATCCGTGCGTCGGGCGGTCAGCTAGTCCACTGAATCATTGAAACAGGTGGCGACGGACGTGTGAGCCGGGATGCAGTGCAAGGCGCAAAGCGCAGCGATACCAGGCGGTATCGCGAGCATTTGCAACGCGGCAATGCGCCCGGATTCATACGGACAGCGACATCTGATTTCAGTGATTCAGTGGACTAGGTTGGCCAACGCTGCTCTGCGAAAACGATTCAAGCATGGTACGTTCACCTCAAGCAGGTCTTCAATCGTTGTGAAGCTTGGTATTTCAAAAAAGGTGGAAATCATGGCGCCCAAATGCATCAACTTCGCTTCGCGCATGCTGGTGACGGCGGGCTTTGCGTTCTGTTCTGCCATGGCACTGGCCGCGAGTGGTTTTTGGATCAACCAAACACAAGAAGTCTTGGTGACTCCCGGTATGAGCATGCCTCAGGTTCGGCAAGCATTGGGACATCCGACACAGTTCATCAAGTATCGCAACCAGCCTGGCCCAACATTTACTTACCGGGTGATTGGCACGTTGGACACCCTGTTCGACATTGATTTTGATGCGAATGGTCAGGTTGTTTCCACCAACGAGCGCATCGTTCCCATAGACGGCGGCAGCGACCGAGATCGTTGACAGGACGCATCGGTACGGACTCAATCTGCGAGTGTCGTGTTTCGCTCTTATTGGTACTTTCAGAGCCCCGAAAAAGGTTCACGGCAAGGCGCAGCTCGCAGGCAATGGCCACGCCCCTGCCAAGAGCTGCAACGCCGCCGTGGGCCTTTTTTGGGGCTCCCTTCGGGCGAGCACTGGAAGGCGCGTGCCAAGCCACGGTGCGCCCCGCCATGGCGACTTAGCCAGCGTCGCCCAAAGCTTCCGGTGCTTCTGGTGCCGCAGGCACAGCGGGCTCTACCGCAGCTTCCGCAACTTCCGCCGCAGCCTTCTCAGCCGCCTGCGCCGCCGCCAGCCGCGCACGCGCACTGACCACCGAGCGCGTCACCGCGCGCACGTCCATGCCGTACATGTCGGCAAAGGCTTCCACGCTCTGGCCGCTGGCCTCGTAAGTGCGCAGCAGGGCTTCGTCCTTGGCGGCGCGGGCCGCCAGTTCGGCAAAGGCTTCGTCCAGCACCGCATTGGCCGCGTCGTCGCGCGTGCGCACGCGCTCGGCGTAGTCCTCGCGCGAGAGGCCGCTGGCCTCAATGTTGTCGACGATGCGGGCGCGCAGGCGGGGCAGCAGGTCGTCCTGGCCCCGGCCCTGGCGGCGCTTGTAGACCTCGACCAGCGCATGGTGCACATGCTCGGGCGCCATGGCTTCCACCGGCTGGCCCTGCAAATCGTGGCGCTGCTGGCCTGCGGCCACCGCCTGCAGATAGCGCGTGGAGCGGGTGTGGATGGCCAGCGCCTGCTTGAGTGCGTCTTTTTCGAACGCCTCGGGGTGCGCGGCCATCAGGTCCTGGAAGATGCCGCGCTTGAGCGGGCGGAACACCGCGCCGAACAGTGGCGGGTATAGGGCAGCGAGCTGCTCCAGCGCGGGCGGTACCGGGCGTGGCGCGCGGCGCTGGGGGGCATCGGCTGCGGGCTTCTCGCCGCCAGCCGGACTGCGCGGGCCGCGCCTGCCCGTGCGCTCGGGGCGCGCTTGCCCGGCAGGGCTGACCTCGGGCGCGGGCGCGGGGGCACCGTCTGCGGCGGGGCAAGCGGTCTGAGTCTCTGGCGTTGAAGCAGGAGCGGCGGGGTCGGTCATGGTGGCTGTGACAGGGCAAAGCCTTCGATCATGCCAGGGTCGGGTGCGACGCTTCGAGATTTGCCTGACCAGCCTGACGTGGATCGGTATCAAAAGTTTCCAGGTGCATGTGCATGTAAGGCCTCCGGAAGCCTACAGCCTCGTAGTCGACTTCCTACCGCTTAGCGCCCGCCCTCAACCTACATTGCTTCCACGGATACGGCACACGCTATCCGCGATGTAAGAGGCAGGCCCGCCGGGCTGCGCCTGTAACCACTTCCTCAAGGAGAGCACTCAATGACTTCCAAGCAGAACATGGACGACAAAAATCACAACCCCGCCGGCAGTAACCAGCACACGCAAAAGACCGGCGCTTCGAGCTCGCAGCGCCAGCAGGAGCAAAGCAGCGGCTCCGGCCAGCGCCAGCAAGGCAGCAACAACCCTGAAGGCAAAAACCAGCACAGCGAAGGCACCAAGTCTTCCCCCTCCGGCTCGCGCCAGCAGGAGCAAAGCGGCGGCCCGTCGCGTCAGCAAGGCGGCACGCATGAGCAGCATGTGAAGGCCGGCCAGCCAAGCCACAAGAACAGCTGATGGAAAAGGCGACTCGCGTCGCCTTTCTGCCCCAAGGGAGCTTCGGCTCCCTTTTTTCTGGACCGCGCCCTTACACCCCGCGCAGCGCCCGCCGGTACTGCATGGCCTCGGCCACATGGGCGATCTGCGTGGTCTGTGCGCCGGCCAGATCGGCAATGGTGCGCGCCACTTTGAGGGCGCGGTGCGTGGCCCGGGCCGACCAGCCCAGGCGCGCGGCGGCGGTTTGCAGAAACTGCGCGGCGGCGGCATCGAGCGCGATCAGCGTGTCGATTTTCTGCCCCTGCAGCGCCTGGTTGGCGCAACCCTGGCGAGCCAGCGCGCGTTCGCGCGCCAGCACCACGCGCGCACGGACAGCGCTGCTGGCTTCGCCGGGCGGCGCGCCGAGCAAATCGGTGGCGGGCAGGGCCGGCACTTCCACATGCAGGTCGATGCGATCCAGCAGCGGGCCCGAGAGGCGCGCCTGGTAGCGCGAAACCTGGTCGGGTGAGCAGCGGCAGGCGCGCTGCGCGGAGCCCAGAAAGCCGCAAGGGCAGGGGTTCATGGCCGCGATGAGCTGGAAGCGCGCCGGGAACTCGGCGCGCTGCGCCGCGCGGGCGATAGTGATGTGGCCGGTCTCCAGCGGCTCGCGCAGGGCCTCCAAGGCAGCGCGCGGAAATTCCGGAAGCTCGTCGAGAAACAAAACGCCGTGGTGCGCGAGCGAAATTTCACCGGGTCGGGGCGGCGAGCCACCGCCGACCAGCGCCACAGCACTGGCTGTGTGGTGCGGGCTCGATGTAGGCCTCTCGGCCCAGTGCTCAATGGCGAAGCGCCCGGCCAGGCTGGCCACGGCGGCGCTCTCCAGCGCTTCCTGCACCGTCATGTCCGGCAGGATGCCGGCAAAGCGCTGCGCCAGCATGGATTTTCCCGAGCCCGGCGACCCCATCAGCAGCAGGCTGTGGCCACCGGCCGCGGCGATCTCCAGCGCACGGCGGGCGGCGGCCTGGCCTTTCACGTCGGCGAGATCAAGGTAATGCGCATGCGCCTGTGGCGCCTGGTGCGCCATGCGCTCCCAGCCGGCATCGGCTGGCGGTTCGGCGTCCAGCGGCGTGGGCAGAAAGGCGCGCACCACATCCAGCAGATGGCGCGCGCGCCAGACGGCGCTGCCGGGCACCAGCGCGGCTTCTTCGGCGCTGCCGGGGGGCAGCACCAGGCGCACGGCGCTTTCGCTCGCGCCTTGCGCGCCGGCGGTGTGCAGCGCCAGGCTGGTGGCCAGGGCGCCGCGCACCGCACGCAACTCGCCCGAGAGCGAAAGCTCGCCGGCAAATTCCCAGCCGGCGAGGCGCGCCGCATCGATCTGCCCGCTGGCGGCCAGTATGCCGAGCGCAATGGGCAAATCGAAACGGCCGGAATCCTTGGGCAGGTCGGCCGGCGCCAGGTTCACCGTGATGCGCTTGTTGTGCGGAAACTCCAGCCCTGCGTTCTGCAGCGCCGAGCGCACGCGCTCGCGGGCCTCTTTCACTTCCACCTCTGCCAGGCCCACCAGCGTGAAGCTGGGCAGGCCGTTGGCCAGATGCACCTCAACCGTGACCGGCGGCGCGCGCAGCCCCAGCAGGGCGCGGCTTTGCACCAAAGCAAGACTCATGAGCAGTTTTCTCCCCATTGCGGTGCACGCTCTGCGCTGCGGCAGCGGCCTGTGGCCGCTACCCGAAGGCGTTACGGCGTGTTGCAGCGGAGCATGCCACAGGAAGAAGGCACGCTGGCACGCTCCCTGCTTAAAGAGACTATCCACAACGTTCCGCACCCGGAGGACCCATGACCCACGCATCCCTCAAGACCCTTGCAGTCGCCCTTGTTGCAGCCATCGCGGCCGCCGTGCCTGTCCTGGCCAGCGCGCAACTGAGCGGCAACCTTGCCCTCACCACGAACTACAAGTTCCGCGGGCAAGACCAGGACACACACAAGAGCACTGCGGTCAAACCCGCCATCCAGGGCGGTTTTGACTACGCCTTTGGCGAGTCGGGCTGGTATGTCGGCAACTGGAACTCCAGCGTGAACTGGCTGCCCAGCAACTCCATCGAGATGGATTTCTACGGCGGTTACAAATTCAAGGCCGGCGCGTTCGACATGGACCTGGGCGGCCTGCTCTACGCCTACCCCGGTAATGCGAGCGGCAACACCACCGAGCTCTACGGCGCGGCCACCTGGGGCCCGCTGACGGCCAAGTATTCGCACACGGTGTCGCAAGACTATTTCGGCTGGGCCGGCGCCAAGGGCGGCTCAGGCTTGCGCGGACGCAACACCGGCTATTTGAGCTTTGCCGTGGCGCAGGAAGTGGCTCCCAACACCACGCTCAAGGCCTCGGTGGGCTTCACGCGCTTTGCCAGCGATATCAAGGACACCGGCGTGCCCAACTACATGGATTACAGCGTCGGCGGCGCTTACGACTTTGGCGGTGGTCTGAGCCTGGCGGCGGCCATTGCGGGCGCCAACAAGAAGTCCTTCTTCGGCGACGTGAACAAACCGCGTTTGCTGCTGACCCTGACCAAGACGCTCTGAATGCGCCCGCATCTGAAAGGAAACATGACATGAAAATGGTCACCGCCATCATCAAACCCTTCAAGCTCGACGAGGTGCGCGAAGCCCTCTCGGACATTGGCGTGCAGGGCATCACGGTCACCGAAGTCAAGGGCTTTGGCCGCCAGAAGGGGCACACCGAGCTGTACCGGGGCGCCGAGTACGTGGTTGATTTTCTGCCCAAGGTCAAGATCGAAGCGGCTGTCGCCGACGACCTGGTCGAGCGCGTCATCGAAGCCATCGAGGGCGCGGCCCGCACCGGAAAGATCGGCGACGGCAAGGTCTTTGTCGCCGCGCTGGAGCAGGTGGTGCGCATCCGCACCGGCGAGACCGGCCAGGAAGCGCTGTAGAGCGCCGCCCTTCCATCCAACCGAGAACACCACCATGAAAAAATTGCTTGCTTCTCTATTGCTGGGGCTTGGCGCGCTGACGCTGGGCCCGCTGGCTCTGGCCCAGGCGCCTGCGGCCCCCGAAGCCGTGTCCAGCGCGCCTGTCGCCGCCCCTGACGCCGCTCCGGCTGCGGCGGCTCCTGCGGCCCCGGCTGCAGCGATGGGGGCCGAAGCGGCGCCTTCCGCCGCGCCTGCAGCCGCGCCCGCACCCAAGCTCGACTCGGGCGACACCGCCTGGATGCTGACCTCGACCCTGCTTGTCATCCTGATGGTGATTCCGGGCCTGGCGCTGTTCTACGGGGGCCTGGCGCGCTCGAAGAACATGCTCTCGGTGCTGGTGCAGGTGTTCGTGATCTTCTCGCTCATCACCGTGCTCTGGGCCGTCTATGGCTACAGCCTGGCCTTTGGCGGCGAGGGGCAGTTCTTCGGCGGATTCGACAAGCTGTTCCTCAAGGGCATTGCGCCGGACACACTCTCAGGGCTCTTGCCGACCATCCCGGAATACGTGTTCGTCGCCTTCCAGTCCACGTTTGCCGCCATCACCGTGGCGCTCATCGTCGGCTCCTTCGCCGAGCGCATGAAGTTCGCCGCCGTGCTGATCTTCGCGGTGCTGTGGTTCACTTTCAGCTACATCCCCATGGCGCACATGGTGTGGGGCGGCGGCCTGCTGGGCAAAGAGGGTGCGCTCGACTTCGCCGGCGGCACCGTGGTGCACATCAACGCCGGTATCGCCGGCCTGGTGGGCGCCTACATGGTTGGCAAGCGCGTTGGCTTCGGCAAAGAGGCGTTCACGCCGCACAGCCTGACGCTGACCATGGTGGGCGCCTCGCTCCTGTGGGTGGGCTGGTTTGGCTTCAACGCGGGTTCTGCCGGTGCCGCCAATGGCTCGGCCGGTCTGGCCTTCATCAACACCACGCTGGCGACCGGCGCCGCCACGCTGTCGTGGCTGGCCGGTGAGACGCTGCACAAGGGCAAGGCATCGATGCTGGGCGCGGCCTCGGGCGCAGTGGCTGGCTTGGTGGCCGTCACGCCAGCCGCAGGCTTCGTCGGCCCCATGGGCTCCATCGTGCTGGGTCTGCTGGCTGGTCTGGTCTGCTTGTGGGGCGTGGGCGGCCTGAAGAAGATGCTGGGCGCCGACGACGCGTTTGACGTGTTTGGCGTGCACGGTGTGGGCGGCATTCTGGGCGCCATCCTGACGGGCGTGTTTGCCTCGCAAAGCCTGGGCGGCACCGGCGGCCTCACCCCCGACACCTTCGCCATGGGCGCGCAAGTGTGGGTCCAGTGCAAGAGCGTGTTGGTAACGCTGGTGTGGTCGGGTGTGGCCGCCTTCATCAGCTACAAGATCGCCGACCTGCTGGTGGGCCTGCGCGTAGCGGAAGAAGCCGAGCGCGAGGGTCTGGACATCACGTCGCACGGCGAGACGGCCTACAGCCGCTGACAGGGAGGCCCTGCGGTGGGGTGTCTGGTGGCATCCCGCCTGCTCCGAGTTCCTCCTCCTCCCTGGAAATTCTGGCCCGCCACCTGGCGGGCCTTTTTTGTCTCCAGAATCTGCAGCGGACACGGGAATAATCCAGTCGGTGTAATCCCATCAAACAAGGAACTGGCCATGGCATGGCGCACGCTGGGCACGCAGCTCTGCGAACTGGGGGAATCCCCCTTCTGGCAGGCGAGCGACGCCCGGCTCTACTGGGTGGACATCGCCGGCCGCGCAGCCCTGCGCGCCGACCCGGCTACGGGCGCTACCGAGCGCTGGCCGCTGCCCGATGAACCCGGTTGCATGGCCCCGGCGCGCACCGCGGGCCAGCCCAGCGGCTGGGTGCTGGCGCTGCGCAGCGGCATCTACCGCGCCAGGACCTGGGGCGGCAGCCTGCACCGCATCGCCCGCCTGCCGTATGACCCGCAGAACCAGCGCGCCAACGACGGCAAGTGCGATCCGCTGGGGCGTTTTTGGGTGGGCACGCGCGACGAGCGCCCGGGCGGCGGCGGCGCGGCGATGTACTGCATCGATGCACGGGGCAACCCGGCACGCAGCGGCCCGGCGCAGGTGCAGCCCATGTGGGAGGGCGCCAGCACGCTCAATGGCCTGGCCTGGTCGCCCGAGCCCCACACCCTGTACAGCGCCGACACGCCCACCCACCGCATCGAGGCGCGCGACTGGAGCGCAGTCGACAACCGCCTGGGGCCGGCGCGCACGCTGCACCAGTTCCCGCGCAAGCCCGCGCTCTGGAAACCGGGGGAAAGCGGGTATGGCAGCTATGGCGGCCGCCCGGACGGCGCAGCCGTGGATGCCGACGGCAACTATTGGTGCGCGATGTACGAGGGCGGCCGCGTGCTGCAACTCTCGCCCAGCGGCGAGCTGCTGCAAGCGATCGCCACTCCCGCCGTCTGCCCCACCATGGTCTGCCTGGGCGGCGCCGAGCGGCGCACGCTGTTTGTTACCACCGCCCGCCACGGGCGCCCAGATGCCGAGCTGGAACGCACGCCGCTGGCGGGGCGCGTTCTGGTGCTGGAGGCGCCGGTGGCGGTGCCGGGCTTGGGAGTCAATGCGTTTGAGGAAGCAGAATGGACCGGAGACAGCGATGTTTGAAAAATCAAAAACTGTAGCTATCAATACAATGCCAATAAGCGATAGAGCCTATTTTTGCTTGATTTTTTCGCCTGCAAGCAGCCACCTCCCTTGTTTCGCGGAGCGCTTGCCATGGCGAGCCTGACGCTGCATCCGGTCAACGAAGGTGTGGTGGCCGTCCATCTGGCAAGCGGCGAACCGGTGGGCCACCTCAAACGCATCGGCGGACTGTGGAAGTTCAAGGCCATGGGCTACGAAGACGGCAGTCTGGTGCCGGGCGGCGGCCCCCTGACCGCAGAGCACAACCGCACCTTCACCGAACTGGACGCAGCCACCATCGGCGCGGCCCTGCTTCCCGGTTCGCAGTGACCGGGCAGCGCGAAAGATTAATTGGGGTCAGACCCCAAATCCGCCCCGAGTGCGGCCCCCCGATCCAGACACAGGCGCCGCGCCATTCACGCCGGCCGTGCAGAAAATTCACGCGGCACCCGAAGACACAGGCTTACCATCCATGACCATGGACCGCATGCTCTCAACCCTTGCCGACCGCGTGCGCGCCGCCGCCGCAGACCAGGCCCCTTTGCGCATTCGCGGCGGAGGCAGCAAAGCTTTTCTTGCCGGCGCAGCCCCACGCGGCGAGTGGCTTGATACGCGCCCGCTCGCCGGCATCGTCAGCTACGAGCCGAGCGAACTGGTGATTACCGCGCGCGCCGGCACGCCGCTGGCCGAGCTGGAGGCGGCTCTGGCCGAACAGAATCAGTGCCTGCCGTTTGAACCACCGCACTTGCGCTCTGGCACCACCGTGGGCGGCATGGTGGCGGCAGGCCTCTCGGGCCCGGCGCGCGCCAGCGTCGGCGCCGTGCGGGACTACATGCTGGGCGTATCCATCATCAACGGCCGGGGCGAGCCGCTGACCTTTGGCGGCCAGGTGATGAAGAACGTCGCCGGCTACGACGTTTCGCGCCTGATGGCCGGCAGTTGGGGTCAGCTGGGGGTCATCACCGACGTCAGCCTCAAGGTCTTGCCCATGGCGCCCGCCGAGGCCACGCTGGCCTTTGAATGCGGCCAGGCCGAGGCGCTGGAGCGCCTGCACGCCTGGGGCGGCCAGCCGCTGCCACTGAACGCCAGTTGCTGGGTGGAAGACGGCGGCGCAGCGCGCCTGTATGTACGCCTGCGCGGCGCCGTGGCCGCCGTGGAAGCCGCCTGCCGCAGCATGGGCGGCGAGCGCCAGACCCGCGCCAGCGTGCCGGCCGACTGGCAAGACTGCCGCGAGCAGCGCCTGCCCTGGTTTGCCCAGCGCGCGCCGCAACAGGCCTTGTGGCGCTTGTCGCTGCCGCAGACGGCGCCGGTACTGGCCCTGCCGCCCGGCGTTGCGGCGCCGCTGGTCGAGTGGCACGGCGCCTTGCGCTGGGTGCAGGCGGGCGCGGAGCATGCCAGCGCGCTGCACGCACTGGCGCGGGCAGCGGGCGGAAGTGCTTCGCTTTTTGTAGCGACTAGCGAAGATGCAGCAAGCGCAGAAGCCCCCTCGGATGCACTTTCTCCGGCGCTTGCGAAGATTCATCGGCAATTGCGCCAGGCGTTTGATCCGGCCGGCATCTTCAACCCCGGCCAGACCCGCTGGCGCTGAGACGGTGCGACGCTTTCGTCATCTCACGGGCCAGCACCGCACGAGCACCACCAACCGGCGCCTGGGTCTGCTTCTGGCCTTCAACGCCGGTGCGGTGAACGCCGGCGGTTTTCTGGTGGTGCGGCTCTATACCTCCCACATGACAGGCTTTGTCTCCATGCTCGCCGACAACCTGGTTCTGGGCAATACGGTGCTGGTGCTGGGGGCCATCGGTGCCCTGCTGGCCTTCATCAGCGGCGCCGCGGTCACCGCCATCCTGGTCAACTGGGCGCGCCAGCACCGGCTGCACAGCAGCTACGCCCTGCCGCTCCTGATCGTGGCGCTGTTGATGCTGGTGTTTGGATTGGTAGGCGCCGTCACGCTGAACTGGCGCACGCCCTTTGCCGTTCCCGCCACGGTGCTGCTGCTCTCCTTCATCATGGGGCTACAGAACGCCACGGTGACCAAGATGTCCTCGTCAGAGATCCGCACCACGCACATGACGGGCATCGTCACCGATCTGGGTATTGAACTGGGCCGGCTGCTGTACTGGAACCGCAGCAGTGTCTTGCCTGAGCAGCAAGTGCGTGCCAACCGCAAGCGCCTTGCCTTGTTCAGCAGCCTGCTGGGCATGTTTCTGCTGGGCGGCGTGGCCGGTGCAGCAGGCTTCAAGTATGTGGGCTTCGTGTTTGTGGTGCCACTGGCGCTGGTGCTCTTCACGCTGACCGTGCCCCCGCTGTGGATCGACCGCGCACGCCTGCGCCTGATGCTGCGGCGCAGCGATCCGTCCGCCGCATCCCCCTCCCGCCACGATTCCTGATGGCACTTTTCCCAAAGCACCATGCAAACCCAGCTCGCCCCCGAATTCCAAGGCACGCCCGACGGCGCTGAGGCCGAAGCCATTCTGCGCAAATGCGTGCACTGCGGCTTTTGCCTTGCCACCTGCCCAACCTACCAGTTGCTGGGTGACGAGCTCGACAGCCCGCGCGGGCGCATCTACCTGATGAAACAGGTGCTGGAAGGCGCCACGCCCACGCGCGCCACGCAGCTGCACCTGGACCGGTGCCTGACCTGCCGCAACTGCGAAACCACCTGCCCCAGCGGCGTGGAGTACGGCAAGCTGGTGGACATCGGCCGCAAGATCGTCGACGACAAGGTGGCACGCCCCGCCATTGAGCGCGGCGTGCGCTGGGCGCTCAAGGAGGGTCTGCCCTCGCCGCTGTTCAGCCCGGCCATGAAGATGGGCCAGGCGGTACGCGGTCTTCTGCCGGAAACCTTGCGGGCCAAGGTGCCGCCGCGCGAAAACCCCGGCCTGTGGCCCACGCGCGAACACGCCCGCAAGGTACTGCTGCTGGCCGGTTGCGTGCAGCCAGCCATGATGCCCGGCATCAACAGCGCCACGGCGCGGGTGCTTGACGCCATCGGCATCCAGACGGTGGTGGCGCCAGACGCGGGCTGCTGCGGCGCCGTCAAGTTCCACTTGAACGACCAGGACGGCGGCAAAGCCGAGATGCGCGCCAACATCGACGCCTGGTGGCCGCAGGTGGAGAGCGGCGCGGTCGAAGCCATCGTCATGAACGCCTCGGGCTGCGGCGTGACGGTGAAGGAATACGGCCACCACCTGCAGCACGACCCGCAATATGCCGACAAGGCCGCCCGCGTCAGCGCCCTGACACGCGACCTCTCGGAGCTGCTGCCCGAGATCGCGCCGGCGCTGCAAGGCAAGCTCCGGCGCGTGCCTCAGGGCGTCATCGCCTTCCACCCGCCCTGCACGCTGCAGCACGGCCAGCAGCTGCGCGGCGGCGTCGAGCAGCACCTGCGCGCGCTGGGGTTTGACGTGCGCCTGACGCTGAACGAATCGCACCTGTGCTGCGGCTCGGCCGGCACCTACTCGGTCTTGCAGGCCAAGCTCTCGCACCAGTTGCTGGAGCGCAAGATCGGCCACCTCTCAGCCCTGGAGCCTGTCGTCATCACCTCGGCCAACATCGGCTGCATCACCCATTTGCAAAGCGGCACGGCCACGCCGGTGAAGCACTGGGTGCAGGTGCTGGATGAAGCGCTGGCGTAGAGAGAGCGCAGCGTAAAACTTATAATGAAATAAGCCTCCAGCGCTCACCCACCAAGCGCAAGCAGCTATCAAAACAGTAGTTTTCTGCTGATAGCCGCCCGCTGACCTACTGCTGAATATCTCCCAGGCACAGGTACTTGATCTCCACATAGTCGTCCATCCCGTGGTGCGAGCCCTCGCGCCCCAGGCCCGACTGCTTGACGCCGCCAAAGGGCACGTGCTCGGTGGCCAGGATGCCCACGTTGATGC
>Ga0207971_100063_pt1 | contig 107849 bp, 115 predicted proteins | sample LakWasMet56_HOW8_2_FD_183890 | JGI IMG/M metagenome (GOLD analysis project Ga0207971, IMG submission 183890) | Freshwater sediment methanotrophic microbial communities from Lake Washington under simulated oxygen tension - Sediment Metagenome... | ecosystem: Environmental > Aquatic > Freshwater... | reverse complement strand
ATGTGGGAGAGTATGTCGCCGCCTTTCTTTTGAAAAGCCTGTCTATAACTAGACAGGCTTTTTTGTTACCAATATAACGTCCCAACGGGACTTTAAATATAAAAAACCACCTTAATAAGGTGGTTTTTTTATTGGTTTAAGTTTTTAAAATAGTTACAATGTATATTTATCGGGCAATCATCACATTTTGGATTGGTTGGTCGGCAAATTTCTCTGCCTAAAAAGGAGAAAGCCATTCCAATTTCATTCCAAATTTCATAAGGGAGTTGTTGCATTAATAGTTTTTCGATTTTATTTCCGTCTTCATATTTTGGTGTTAAACCAATTCTCGGCACAACTCTAATAACATGTAAATCAACTATTATGCCTTCTGCTTTTTGATTGGTTTCTCTCAATATTACATTCGCAGATTTTCTTCCAATACCTTTCAAAGTAATTAATTCGGTTGAATTTGTTGGAATATTACTATCCGTTTTTAGAAGTTTAGCTAATTCAAATATCCAAGTTGTTTTAGTTGGATAATTTTTAACTTTTGTAAAGTAAGGAGTTATCTCTTCAATGTTTGAATTTGATATACTTTCCAAATTTGGAAATTTTTCAAAAAACGGAATAGTAATATTGTTAATATTCGCATCCGAATCTTGAGCAGATAAAATCACCATTATCAGTAATTGATAGGTATTGTTATAGTTTAGAGGATACTTTCTTCCTTTGTATTTATCAATTAATGGTTCTAGATTCTCTTTCCAATTTTCAAATAGCATTTTTATTTTAAAGGTAATAAAAAAAGGAGTTCAACTTAATTGCTGAACTCCTTTAGTAAATTATTTATTTTGATTATTTTACCAATCCTCTTGATATAACAATTCGTTGAATTTCTGAAGTTCCTTCGTAAATTTGAGTGATTTTAGAATCACGCATCATTCTTTCTACGTGGTATTCACTTACGTAACCATTTCCACCGTGAATTTGTACAGCATCATTAGCTACTTCTAAAGCGATTTCTGAAGCGTATAATTTTGCCATAGCACCAGAATGTGCAATATCTTCACCATTATCTTTTTCTGAAGCCGCTTTGTGAATTAATAATCTAGCACATGTAATTTTTACATGCATATCTGCTAATTTGAAAGCAATAGCTTGGTGATTGAAAATTGGTTTTCCAAAAGCTACACGCTCTTGAGAATATTTTAACGCTAATTCGTAAGCTCCTTGTGCAATACCTAACGCTTGAGATGCAATTCCAATTCTTCCTCCATTTAAAGTTGACATCGCGAAAGCGAATCCAAATCCGTCAGCACCGATTCTATTTTCTTTTGGAACTTTTACATCGTTAAATAATAAAGTATGTGTGTCTGAACCACGGATTCCCATTTTTTTCTCTTTCGGACCTACTTCGAAACCTGGCATTCCTTTTTCTACAATCAGAACGTTGATTCCTTTGTGTCCTTTTGAAGCATCGGTTTGAGCAATAACTAAATAAGTAGAAGCTGTTCCACCATTCGTAATCCAGTTTTTAGTTCCATTTACTAAATAATGGTCGCCCATATCGATAGCAGTAGTTCTTTGCGAAGTTGCGTCTGAACCTGCTTCTGGTTCTGATAAACAGAAAGCTCCAATTACTTCACCTTTTGCTAACGGAGTTAAATATTTTATTTTTTGCTCTTCTGAACCGTATTTTTCTAAACCAGCACAAACTAGTGAGTTGTTTACCGACATGATTACCGCTGCAGAAGCATCCACTTTTGCAATTTCTTCCATAGCTAAAACGTAAGACAAACTGTCTAAACCAGCTCCTCCGTATTTTGGATCAACCATCATTCCTAAGAACCCAAGTTCTCCCATCATTTTCACTTGTTCTGTTGGGAATTTTGAATGTTCGTCTCTTTCAATAACTCCAGGTAATAATTCTGTTTGAGCAAAATCTCTAGCAGCTTGCTGAATCATTAAATGCTCTTCGGTTAATTTAAAATCCATATTATTTAGATGTAATGTTTGTTTATTTTGTAATTTCAGGAACCAAATGTAAAGATTAATTACCAAATTTTCAATAACAATTTGTAATTTTAACCCATGTTTAAAGAAAACTACAACGTTATCGGAGTTATGTCGGGTACATCGTTAGATGGAGTCGATTTGGCTTACATAAAATTCAACAATTCAGGTCGTTGGACGTTTGAAATTTTTCAATCCGAAACTGTTTCGTACTCGGAAGAATGGCTTACTAAATTGAAAAATGCGATTCATTTTAGTTCATCAGAATTAGAAGAATTGAATGTCGATTATACAAAACTTTTAGCTTCGATAATTTCTGAATTTATTTCCAAGCATCAGCTGACCGAAATCGATGCCGTTTGTAGTCATGGTCACACGATTTTGCATCAACCTCAGAACGGATTTACCCTACAGATTGGAAATCTTCCAATGATTCGTGATTTAGTTAATCAAACAATTGTTTGTGATTTTAGGGTTCAAGATGTACAATTGGGAGGTCAAGGTGCTCCGTTGGTTCCGATAGGAGATGAATTGCTTTTTTCGGAATATGATTACTGTTTGAATTTAGGTGGATTTTCGAATGTTTCCTTTAATGAAAATGGTAACAGAATTGCTTTTGATATTTCGCCTGTGAATACTGTTTTAAATTTCTATGCGAACGAATTAGGCTTTCCGTATGATGATGCTGGAAATTTAGCAAAATCTGGAAATGTCAATCAAGATTTATTGAAACAACTAAATGATTTAGAATTCTATGCTTTGCCTTATCCAAAATCATTGGGAATGGAATTTGTAAACGCGAAAATTTTTCCTTTGATAAACTCGTTTTCAATTGATGTAAAAGACAAACTTTGCACTTTTGTAGAACATATTGCTATTCAAATTGCAAATATTTGTTCAAAACCAAATGCAAAATTATTTATAACAGGAGGAGGTGCTTATAATCGATTTTTAATTGAGAGATTACGTAATTATTTACCTACAACTAAGGTGATAATTCCTGATGATAAGACGATTCAATTTAAAGAAGCATTGATTTTTGGATTTTTAGGAGTTTTACGATTACGAGATGAAATTAATGTATTATCCTCAGTAACAGGAGCTAGTAAAAATCATTCAACAGGTGTTGTATTTAGTTGAATGTTATAAAAAACTAAAAATTAGAGTTTAGGCTTTAGTCCTTAAACAGATTATGTATATTTGTAAAACGAATAAAATTTAACCAACACAATGAAAGATTTATTAAAGAAATTTGAAAACAAAGAACCAGAAATAGTATTTAATTGGAAAGACCCTGAAACAGAAGCTGAAGGATGGACAGTAATCAACTCGTTAAGAGGTGGTGCTGCAGGTGGCGGAACTCGTATGCGTAAAGGGTTGGATATGAACGAAGTACTTTCGTTAGCAAAAACTATGGAAGTTAAGTTTTCAGTTTCAGGACCAGCAATTGGTGGTGCTAAATCGGGAATTAATTTTGATCCAAACGATCCAAGAAAAAAAGGAGTTTTAGAAAGATGGTATAAAGCCGTTTCTCCGTTATTAAAAAATTACTACGGAACAGGTGGTGATTTGAATGTAGATGAAATTCACGAAGTAATCCCAATGACTGAAGATTGTGGTGTTTGGCATCCACAAGAAGGTGTTTTCAACGGTCACTTTAAACCAACAGAAGCTGATAAAATCAATAGAATCGGACAATTGCGTCAAGGAGTTATCAAGGTAATTGAAAACCCAAATTTCTCTCCAGATGTAAATAGAAAATATACAGTAGCTGATATGATTACTGGTTACGGAGTGGCAGAAGCTGCACGTCATTATTATGATATTTATGGAGGAACAATTGTTGGTAAAAAGGCTATTGTTCAAGGTTTTGGGAACGTAGGTTCGGCAGCTGCTTTTTATTTAGCTCAAATGGGAGCAAAAGTGGTTGGAATCATCGATAGAGATGGTGGTGTTATCAACGAAAACGGATTCTCATTCGAAGAAATTAAAACGTTATTTTTAAATAAAGACGGAAATAAATTAGTAGCAGATAACATGATTCCGTTTGCGGAAATCAATGAGAAGATTTGGTCAATGGGAGCTCAAGTATTTGCTCCATGTGCAGCTTCAAGATTGGTTACTAAAGAACAAGTAGATTGCATGATTGCATCTGGATTGGAAGTAATTTCAAGTGGTGCGAATGTTCCGTTTGCTGATAAAGAAATTTTCTTTGGACCAATTATGGAAGAAACCGATAAAAAAGTAAGTTTAATTCCTGACTTTATCGCAAATTGCGGAATGGCAAGAGTTTTTGCTTATTTCATGGAGAAAAAAGTACAAATGACAGATGAAGCTATTTTCTCTGACACCTCAAATAGAATTAAAAATGCAATTGAAAAAGCACATGCTTTAAACTCAGACAAAAAAAATATTAGCGCAACCGCTTTTGAAATTGCTTTGAAACAACTAGTTTAAATTTTTAAATCATGGAAGCAGTATTAATACTCCTGTTTGTAATTGGATATTTGTCAATAACCCTCGAACATCCTTTAAAATTGGATAAAACAGTTCCGGCATTATTAATGGCTTCCTTAATGTGGGCTTTATTAGCTGTAGGATTTCACAAAGGTTGGTTTTCTGTTGTTGATGGACACGGGGCTATTTTTAATATTAATTCTGGAGATGTTCATCAGCAAGAGCATGGTTTTGAAGGTTTACTTTTACATCATATTGGTAAGGTAGCTGAAATTTTGATTTTCTTAATTGGGGCTATGACCATTGTTGAGTTAATCGATTTGCACAGAGGTTTTGATGTGCTAAAAGACATGGTTAAGACCAAAAGTAAAATCAGATTATTGTGGATTACAGGTATAGTAGGTTTTATATTGTCTGCTGTAATTGATAATCTAACAGCAACGATAGTATTGATTTCATTATTGAGAAAATTAATTCAGAATAGGGAAGAACGTATATGGTATGCCTCGTTAATTGTTATTGCCACAAATGCAGGAGGAGCTTGGTCTCCAATTGGAGATGTTACAACAACTATGTTGTGGATTGCTAAAAAAGTTTCCGCAGGTGGTTTGTCAGAATATATTGTTGTTCCTGCAATTGTTTGTTTTGTAGTTCCTTATGCATTAGCTTCAAGAATGAAAATTTTTAAAGGAGAAATTGTAGTTGATGAAAAAAACCATGAAGACCGCGAACGTTTGCTAAGTAGTAAAACGATGCTTTGGTTAGGATTAGGAGCAATTGTTTTTGTGCCTATTTTTAAAACCTTAACTCACTTGCCTCCTTATGTAGGAATGATGCTTAGTTTAGCAGTTGTTTGGATGGTTTCTGAATATATACATCCAGAAGATAATTTTGATAAATCGAGAAAGCATTTATATTCAGCCAATAAAGCCTTGTCACGTATTGAAATTTCAAGTATTTTATTTTTCTTAGGAATTTTAATGGCTGTAGCTGCTCTTGAGAGTTTGGTTTTTGGATCAATCAACGGACAAGAAGTAGGGACTTTACGCTATGCCGCTGAGAGTATTTCAAATGCAATTCCAAGCATGGATATAGTAGTTATACTTTTAGGGGTTTTATCTGCTGTTATCGATAATGTGCCTTTAGTTGCGGCTTCTATGGGAATGTATACTTATGAGATGGATCATTCTATCTGGCATTTTATTGCATATTCTGCAGGGACTGGAGGAAGTATGTTGATTATTGGTTCTGCAGCAGGTGTTGCCGCTATGGGTATGGAAAAAATCGATTTCATTTGGTATTTAAAAAAAATAACTTGGTTAGCTTTTGCTGGTTTTATCGCAGGAGCATTAACTTTTTTATTTATTGAACATTTTATTAGATAACAATAATTAATTTTAATCTACGTTTTAATTACAAATTAAGTATACAGTATGAGTTTATTTCTTCAAGCCGATAGTTTAGCGGTTGCTAGTCAAGTAGTAGCAGACGAACAAGTAACAGAAAAAACATTATCAATCTGGAGTTTGCTTACCAGTGGAGGTATTGGTGGTCAAATTATTATGATTGTTTTATTCCTTCAACTTTTCTTTGCGTTGTTTTTGTATTTCGAACGTTTGATGGCAATTAATAAAGCGTCAAAAATTGATGCTAGTTTTATGAATAATATCAAAATGAATATTATGTCAGGTAAGCTAGATGCTGCAAAAATGTTATGCGCGCAAACCAATTCGCCTGTGGCACGATTAATTGAAAAAGGAATATCTCGTATTGGAAAACCTTTAGAAGACATCAATACAGCAATTGAAAATGCAGGTAACTTAGAGTTATATAAATTAGAGAAAAATACAAGTATGTTGGCTACCATTTCAGGAGCTGGACCAATGGTTGGTTTCCTTGGTACTGTTGTTGGTATGATTCTTGCTTTCCATGAAATGGCAAGTGGTGGTGGACAAATTGAAGTAGGTGTTTTAGCGGAAGGTATTTACACGGCTATGACCACTACAGTTGTTGGATTAGTTGTTGGTATTATTGCTTATGTTGGTTATAACCATTTAGTTGTAAAAACGAATAAAGTAGTAAACCAAATGGAAGCCAATGCAGTTGATTTCTTAGATTTATTAAACGAGCCAGTATAATGAAGTTAGGTAAAACAAGAAATAAAGTTTCAACAGAATTCAATATGTCGTCAATGACCGACATCGTGTTCTTGTTGCTTATCTTTTTCATGCTAACTTCTACTATGGTAACTACTAATGCATTGGATATCGTTTTGCCGAAAGCTAAAGGAAAAACAGATAGTAATAAAAGTACATCAGTTAGTATTGATAAGGATTTGAACTTTTTTATAGATAAAGACAAAGTGAACGAAGCCGATTTAGAAAAACAATTATTGGCTTTGTTTGCTAATTCTGAAAATAAGGCTATCGTGTTGCGTGCTGAAAAATCGGTTCCACATGAAAAAGTGGTTAAGGTTATGGAAATTGCCTATCGTAATCAAATAAAAATGGTTATTGCGGTTAATCCTAAATAGTTAAATCATGAAATTTTTAGAAACACCAGAGGAAAAAAAGTCATTTGCAATTACAAGTGTCATATTTGTAATTATGTTTTTGTTGTTTTTTTTCTACATGGGTCTAAAATATATGGATCCTCCGCCAGAAAATGGAATCGCTGTTAACTTTGGAACTAGCGATACGGGTAGTGGTGAAATACAACCCACAGAACCCGTGCAAATGTCGCCCGATCAAGCGCAGTCGGAACCTGTTCCGGCAGAAGAAGATGATGTGTTAACGCAAGATGAAGAAGCTCCAATTACGTTACCTAAAAAAGAAGTAAAAAAACCAGTTGTAAAACCTTCAGAAAATAAGCCTGTTGTAAAGCCAACAGAGACCAAACCTGTAAAACCTAGTAACAGTGCTTTGAATAGCATTATTAAAGGTCCAAAACAAGACGGTACAACACAATCAGGTCATGGTGATGATAATGAAGGTGGTGATAAAGGAAATCCTAATGGTAGCTTGTATGCTAATAGTTTTTACGGTAATGGTTCTGGTGATGGAATTGGAACTGGAAAAGGAACAGGTTGGGGATTAGCTGGAAGAAAATTATCAGGTAATAGTAAAAGAGTACAAGATTGTAATGAATCTGGAAAGGTTGTTGTTAAAATTTGGGTTAATCGTCAAGGCAATGTTATAAAAGCAGAACGTTCTCAAGGGACAACTAATACCAATCCTTGTTTAGTAAATCCAGCATTAGAAACGGCCAAAACTTTCAAATGGCAACCCGATGCTAATGCGCCCGAAACTCAAATTGGTTTTGTGGTAGTGAATTTCCAAGTAGGAGAATAATTTCTTTATTATCCCATTCAAAATGACGTATCAAGAAACCACAGCATGGTTATTTAGCCAGTTACCAATGTTTCAAATGCAAGGCGCTTCGGCCTATAAAAAAGATTTGACCAATACTTTATTGTTGGTAGAACATTTGCAACATCCCGAATCCAAATTCAAATCAATTCACGTAGCTGGAACCAATGGAAAAGGTTCAACATCATCTATGATTGCTTCGATTCTTCAAGAAGCTGGATATAATGTGGGTTTGTACACTTCGCCTCATTTAAAAGATTTTCGTGAACGTATTCGCATTAATGGCGAAATGATTTCCGAAGATTTTGTGGTGGATTTTGTAGCTCAAAATAAATCCTTTTTTGAAGACAATCAATTAAGCTTTTTTGAAATGACGGTTGGTTTAGCCTTTGATTATTTTGCCAAAGAACAAGTGGATGTGGCTGTGATTGAAGTTGGAATGGGAGGTAGGTTAGATTCTACCAATGTAATTACTCCGTTAGTTTCTGTAATTACAAATATTGGTTTTGATCATACGCAGTTTTTAGGAGATACATTGCCGAAAATTGCTGCTGAAAAAGCTGGAATTATAAAATCAAATGTTCCAGTAGTTATTGGAGAATATTCGGAAGAGACAAAACCCATTTTTATTGCTAAAGCAAAATTAGAAAATGCACCGATATATTTTGCTCAAGATAATTTAGAAGTTGCTTACGAATGCGCTTTGTTAGGAGATTATCAGGTTCATAATAAAAAAACAGTTCTTCAAGCCATCAAATTATTACAATCACAATTTAAAATAGAAGAAAATCATATTAAGTTAGGATTAAAAAATGTAATTCAAAATACAGGATTACTTGGTAGATGGCAAATTTTAAAACAAAAACCGTTTACAGTTTGCGATACAGCTCATAATAGTCACGGATTAAAAATAGTATTGAATCAAATTCAAAAGCATTCTTTTGAAACGCTTCATATAGTTTTAGGTGTGGTAAATGACAAGGATTTAGATTCAATTTTACCATTATTTCCAAAAAGTGCGAAATATTATTTCTGTAAACCCAATGTTCCTCGCGGATTAGATGCTGAGATTTTAAAACAAAAAGCAATTGATTTTAGTTTATTTGGAAAAGTATTTAATTCGGTATCAGAAGCTTATGGTGAAGCGGTTAATTCGACGAAAGATTCTGATTTTATTTACATAGGCGGAAGTACTTTTGTAGTGGCAGAAATTGTGTAATTTTTTTTCAAAAACACTTGCAGATACAAATAATCCTTGTATATTTGCACTCGCAATACGGTAATAGTAAAGCAATTTATTGGGGCGATTAGCTCAGCTGGTTCAGAGCACCTCGTTTACACCGAGGGGGTCGGGGGTTCGAACCCCTCATCGCCCACAAAAAAGCACTTCATTTGAAGTGCTTTTTTTTTATATCAAATCCAAAGTTTTTTCTAATGCCATTCCTCTCGATCCTTTTATTAGAAGTAAATTGTTTTTTGGAAGATTCGTCTTTAAAAAAACTGAAAAAGATTCAAAATCTTCGAAGAAACTCATATGTGTATTGTGAATTTGATTTTTGAAGAAATCTTTTCCAATGAAGTAGGTTGCTATATCGGTTTCAGGAATTAATAAATTTATTATTTTTTTATGTTCATCAAGACTTTCTTCCCCTAACTCGAACATGTCACCAAGAATGGCAATTTTCTTCTTTTTTTCTAATTGAATAAAATTAGTAATTGCAGCTGCCATGCTACTTGGATTAGCATTGTAAGCATCTAAAATTATTTCATTTCCATTTTTTTGTATTAATTGAGAGCGGTTGTTTTCTGGAATGTAGTTTTCAATTGCTTCTTTAATTAATTCATCAGAAACTTTGAAATAATTTCCTATGGTAATAGCAGCATTAATATTGTTAGCATTATAAATTCCAATGAGATGAGATTGTACAGTTTGATCGTTGAATATTATTTTCACCATCGGATTTGCTTCAATAGTTGAAATTTTTACATCTGCAGTAGAATCATTTAAAGAGAAACTAAACTGTTTAATATTTGTGGATTTTTCTTTTTGTATCGAATCATCTACATTAACAAAAACCATCTTGTTATTGCTTCTAAGATAATCATACATTTCACTTTTACCTTTAATTACTCCTTCAACTCCGCCAAATCCTTCTAGATGTGCCTTTCCAAAATTTGTTATATAACCATAATCAGGTTGTGCAATTTGACAAAGAAACTCTATTTCTTTTTGATGATTAGCTCCCATTTCAACTATACCGATTTCTGTTTCTTTGGTAAATCGTAATAGGGTAAGAGGAACACCTATATGGTTATTTAAATTACCAATTGTAGCAAGAGTATTATATTTTTTAGAAAGAACTGCGTGTATTAATTCTTTTGTAGTGGTTTTGCCATTGCTGCCTGTTAAAGCTATGATTGGTAATCCTAAAAAAGTTCTGTGATATTTAGCCAATTCTTGTAAGGCAATTAGTGAATCTTTTACTAGTAAAGTACGATTGTCAATTAGATAAGTTGGATTGTCTATTACCACATATTTTGCTCCTTTTTCTAATGCTTCTTTAGCAAAAGTGTTGGCGTCAAAATTATCGCCTTTTAATGCAACGAATAAAGAGTCTTTTTCAATTTTACGCGTATCTGTAGAAACACTCGAACACTCTAAAAATAAAGAATGTAAATTTGCAATTGTGGTCATATAAGGTTTATTAAATTGAAACGAAGATAAAAAAAAGCCCTTTCGTTTGAAAGGGCTTTTTAAAGTATTTTGTATGAAAATTATTTTTTTGGATTTCCTCTAGGAGTCTTTTTGTTTGACTTTGGACCTACTTTAGACATCGCACATCTAAATCCGATGTAGTCTGTAGCCATATCTTGAGGGAAGAATCTTCTAGAAGCAGGGTCTAACCAATAAGCTCTATCTCTCCATGAACCTCCTTTGTAAACTCTAACATTGTCATCTACTAAAGTAGTTCTCTTGTCAGATTTATCAAATTTCTTGTCCATTTTACCTAAACTATCAGCAGTGATAGAGTGTTTAGGAGCTTCGTACATTCTGTGTTTTTCTTCTCCTGCACCTTCTTCAGAGTCAGTAAATTTATAATAACGAGTTGATTGTCTATCACCATCTCTATAATTTCTGTTATCAGAAGTTGAGAATTGAGTTCTTAAATAAGTCTCGTTTTCATCAACTGGTACTTGAGCAATTTGACCAGGGAAATTTCTAGCCATAATTCTACCATTACTTAAAGTATCGTAAGTAATATTGTCAGAAGTCACTAATTCAACAACTCCGTCTTCACCAATTTTGTTTTTTGTATAAACGTTACCTCTGAAATAGTTGAAGTCATTTGCTTCGTCATCAACCATTGGTCTGTAAACGTCTTGTACCCATTCAGCTACGTTACCTGCCATATCATATAATCCGAAATCATTTGGCGCATAACTTTTTACTTTATTAGTAATATCAGCTCCATCATCAGACCATCCAGCAATCCCTCCGTAGTCTCCTTTTCCTTGTTTGAAGTTGGCTAATTGGTCACCTCTATATTGTCTTTTAGACGAACGAGTATATTGACCACTCCAAGGGTATTTCTTTTGTCCTTTGTAGATATTGTACTCTCTATTTCCAACTAAAGCAGTAGCAGCATATTCCCACTCAGCTTCTGTTGGTAATCTGTATTCAGGTAAAATTAAACCAGAACTTCTTTGAGCATAAACGTTTTTAGCTGTATCTGCTGCAGGTCTTCTTCCTCCACCCATTTCTTTTTTCAAAACAACTTCTTCATTACCACCAAATGTTTTAGATGGAGTATTGATATAAGTTTCAGTGCTAAATGAGTTTTCAGCAGTTACATCAGAACCTAATTTGATTTTGTTATCTTTCTTAAGGTAACCTTCACGCTCTAAAATATTTTCATTTACACGATCAGTTCTCCATTTACTAAATTCAACAGCTTGAATCCAGTTAACTCCAACTACAGGGTAGTCAGCGTATGCAGGGTGTCTTAAGTAATTGTTAGTCATCGTTTCGTTGTATCCTAAACGATTTCTCCATACTAAAGTATCTGGAATTGCTCCGTTATAGATGTGTTTGTAATTTTCTTCTGTTGGAGGAAATACAGTTTTTACCCAAAATAAGTATTCAGAATACATTTTGTTTGTAACTTCTGTTTCATCCATGAAGAATGATTGTACGTGTTGTTGATTTGGAGAGTTATTCCAATCATGCATAACATCGTCTTGTACTTTACCCATTGTAAAAGTACCACCTTCTACCGAAATCATTCCTGGAGGGGTTTCTTGTTGTTTAAACTTGTCGTTAAACTGAAATCCACCTTTTTTGTCATTGATTTTCCATCCCGTAGCAGTAGAACCACCTTTAGTGCTTCCTTTTTTGCTACAACCCGTAAAACCTAATGCCAGTGCTAATACTACTAACACTTTTAAAGCCATAATTTTCTTAATTTTCATACTTTAGTAGGTAATAAATTTAGTGTCGCAAGATAATAATTATGAATTAAAATGCAACATGTTTTTAAAAATTTGTAAAAAAAAATTAATGTTATGTTAAAATCCTTTCTCTTACAACGTTTTATACTAAGTTTTATTGTAAAAAATTAGAATAAAATAAATAATTTTTTTCTCTTTGTAATATATATGTGTTAATCACGTTTTATAGCTAATGAAAAAGAGTCTATTATTTTTGTTTTTATTTTATTTTGCGTTTGCTACTGCTCAGCAAACGGAAAAAGTTTCGATTAATTGGAAATCGAATTCAGATTATAATATAGGTGAAACTACAATTAAAGTTCCGCAGTTTGATTTAGAGTTTTATAATTTGGATATTCCTTTGAAGAAAATTCAGTTTAGAAAGATTGTTTCTGTTTCAGCTGCCACAAATTCTTCTAGTCTTGTTATTTCAAATGTGTTATATCAAAATGTACCAGAATCTGAACTTTACGATTTAAATAAATCTTTAATTCCAAATAAAATTCAAGCTTCTTTAGAAGTGGTTCGTGCTCGCGATGATTATAAAGGATTGTTGATTGTAAGTCCTATCATAAAAGAAGGTAGCGTTTATAAAAAAATCCTGTCTTTTACTTATTCTTATCAAAACAATCTATCAAACAGAAATCAAAGCTCAAATATTGTTCAATCGATTTTTAATTCCGTTCTGGCTACAGGTAGCTGGTATCGTTTTTATGTTGAGAAATCTGGGATTTATAAAATTTCGAAATCGTTTCTTCAAAGTTTAGGTTTCAATGTAAATGTAGATCCAAGAAATATCAAGATTTACGGAAATGGTGGAAGAATGTTGCCTTTGAATAATTCCTCGTCTTATTCGGATGATTTAGTAGAAAATGCTATACAGTTTTCCGGTGAAGATGACGGTGTTTTTGATAACAATGACTATATTTTATTTTATGCTGAAGGAATAGATACATGGAATACAGAAAGTTTAACTAGTGTGAATTTATTTGCAGATAAATCGTATTATTATGTTACTTCTTCAGGTGGCGCAGGAAAAAGGATTCAATTAGCCACAGAGCCATCAGGAGCACCAACTTTTAATTTTTCTAAATTTGATGATGTTTTATATTATGAGAAAGACCTAGTAAACGTTGGTAAAGTAGGGAGAAGATGGTTTGGGGAACAATTTAATATTACAAACGAACAAACTTTTGATTTTACAATTCCTAATCTTGATAACATTACTCCTGTTTCTATTTATGTAAACACGGCATCAAAATCTTTTGGAAATTCTTCATTTGCTTGTAAGGTTAATAATCAGGATTTTGGTACCATAAACTTTCCTGCATTAATTGCTTTTAGTGGTGTTGAAGGTTATGAGTCAGCAATCAACAATACTATTTCTTTGTCTTCAAATACTATTAGTCTTAAATTAACTTATGATAATGGTGGCGTTCCTAGTTCGAATGGCTATTTAGACTTTATCAAAATTTCTTCAAAGCGAAATTTGGTTGGTTATGGTAAGCAGTTTTCCTTTTTCAATAATGACGAATTGAGTAATGTTGGAATTGGGCAATATACAATTACATCTGCTACTAATATTCCACAGGTTTGGGATGTGACTGATTTATCAAATGTGATCAAATACGAAAATACTTCTGGAGCTACTTTTGCTTTCAAAGTAAATCTTGGTAATCAGAAAAAGTATGTAGCGCTAGATTTGTCAGATACTTATACCCCTTTAAAAGAAGGGAATAGTGTGGTTCAAAACCAAAACTTAAAAGGAACAATTTTTAATAATAATCAAGGTAATTTTCAAGATATTGATTATTTAATCATAACACCTCAGATTTTGATTACTCAGGCAGAACGTTTGGCTGATTTTCACAGAAATAATTCTGGATTAAGTGTTCGTGTTGTAACATTAGAAAAAATCTATCAAGAATTTTCATCCGGTAAACAAGATATAGCAGCTATCCGTAATTTAATTAAGTATGTATATTGGAATGCTTCTGCTCCTGATAAAAGAGTCAAGTATGTTAATTTATTTGGAGATGCTTCTTATGATTACAAAAGCAGACTTTTTAGTAATACTAATATAGTTCCTGTTTTTCATGGTTTTAATCCTTTTTCTTCTGATGTTAATAATATTTCTAATATGTCCTTGTATTCGTCTTTTATGTCTGACGACTTTTTTGGTTTAATGGATGCTGGAGAAGGACAAATGACAGGAGGTTTTGATGGTATTGATATTGCTGTTGGACGTATGTTGGTTTCTAATTTGACTCAGGCAAAAGAAATGGTGGATAAAGTTGTGGAATATCATGATGAGAAATCCTATGGTAGATGGCGAAATAATTATGTTATTTACTCTGATGATGCAGATAATGATACCGATGCAACACTTCAATTTGGATTAGATAATTTAGCGAATACATTAACTGCTCAAAAATCATTTGTTAATGTTAAAAAAATACATACCGATGCCTATATTCAGCAAGTAGCCGCTGGTGGTGAGCGTTATCCTGAAGCTAAAAATGATTTCTTAGATGCCTTAGAGCAAGGAGCGTTAGTGTTTAATTATTTTGGTCACGGAAACGAAGAATCATTAGCAAGAGAACGTTTGTTTGAAAAATTAGATGCTCAAAATTTAACCAATCGTTACCGATATCCACTTTTTATTACAATAACTTGTGAATTTACACGTTTTGATGATCCAAACCGTTTTACGGGTGGCGAATATATGTATTGGAATAAAGCAGGTGGAGCTATCGCTTTAGTTGCAACAACCCGTCAAATAGGAGTTACAACTGGATTTGTAATGAATAATTATTTGAGTGAGTATTTATATGCTTTTGGTTCTTCAAATTATCCAACCATTTCTGAAGCACTTCGATTGGCTAAGTTGTCTACAACATCAGATAATAGAAGGGTTGTTTCTTTTATTGGAGATCCAGCTCTTAAATTAGCAATCCCAAGACCAAAAGTGGTTTTAACAAAGGTAAATGATGTTCAAGTGAATCAGCCATTGCCAGTTTTACAAGCATTGAGTTTGGTTAAAATTTCTGGAGAAGTTTGGGATGAAAACAATGCCGTGATTTCAAATTATAATGGAGATTTAGCAGTTCAGATTTTTGATAAAGATATCAATAGAAGTACTTTAGGTAATAATGGTGTTTACGATGCAAACGGACTTATAGTAATGAATTTTGTAACTTTAGGAGAAACTGTTTTTAGAGGTAATGCTTCTGTAACAAATGGTCAGTTTGAGTTTAGTTTTGTGGTGCCTCAAGATATTAGGGTTCCTGTTGGAAATGGTAAGATTAGTTTTTATGCAAAACGCGATGTGCCGAATCTTGATAATCAATCAGGTTATGATAAAACAATCCAAATAGGAGGGGTTAACGTAAGTGCTCCTAGTGATAGCAATCCGCCAACGGTTCGTTTGCATATGAATGATGAAAGTTTTGTTTCGGGTGGAATTACAAATTGTTCTCCCATATTGTTAGCCTTTTTAAAGGATGAAAATGGGATTAACACAGCAAGTGGAATTGGTCATGATATTGTGGCTATTTTAGATGGTGATGAGTCAAATCCATATGTATTGAATGAATATTATGAAACAGAAAATGATGATTATACTTCGGGAAGAGTACGATTTCCGTTCCGAAATTTAACGCCTGGCATGCATACCATCTTGTTTAAAGCTTGGGATGTTTATAATAATTTGGTAACGGCTGAAATTCAGTTTAACGCAGTTTGTTCTGATGACGGTTTAAAGCTTGAAAAAGTATTAAATTATCCAAACCCATTCGTGAGTTACACAGAATTTTGGTTCAATCATAATATGCCGTTTGAGCCTCTGGATGTTCAAGTCCAAATTTTAACAGTTTCGGGAAAATTGGTAAAAACAATAAATCAACAAGTAACTACAGACGGTTTCTTGTGTAGAGAAGTTACTTGGGACGGAAGGGATGATTTTGGAGATAAAATTGGTAAGGGTGTTTATGTTTATAAACTCACAGTAAGATCAGCTACCACAGGTAAATCTGCAGAAAAATATGAGAAACTTGTTATCCTATAATAAAATACTATATTTGTCAAATTAATATTAATGAAAAAAATGAAAAAAATTGCTTTATTATTAACCGTTTTGGTGGTTAGTCAATATGCAAAAGCACAAAATGATAATCGCGTAATTACTACAGGAGTACCCTTCTTGCTAATTGCTGCCGACGCGCGTTCTGCTGGTATGGCAGACATGGGTGTGGCAACATCAACTGATGCTTTTTCACAACAATACAATCCAGCTAAATATGCTTTTTCTATAGAAAAGCAAGGTTTTTCTGTAAGTTATACACCATATTTAACTAGTATTGCTAATGACATTTCGCTAGGACAGTTAACGTATTTTAATAAAATCAATGAACGTAGTGCGTTTGCAGGTTCGTTACGTTATTTTGGCTTAGGAGATATTGAATTGAGAAATTCGTTTGATGATACACCAAGAACTGTAAATCCGAATGAATTAGCACTAGATGGTTCTTATTCCTTAAAGTTAAGTGATAGATTTTCAATGGCTGTAGCTGGTAGATTTATTCGATCTGCATTAAGGGTTGCTACTGAAAATAATGATGTTTCAGCAGCAACAACATTTGCTGTTGATATCGCTGGTTATTATCAATCAGAAGAAATTGCGTATGATGATTTTAACGGAAGATGGAGAGCTGGATTTAATTTCCAAAATTTAGGACCTAAAATTAGTTACGATAAAGACGATTTGAATGATAATTTTTTACCAGCTAACATGCGTTTAGGTGCTGGATTTGATTTTATTTTTGATGAATATAACAAAGTGAGTGTTAGCGCCGAGGTTACTAAATTAATGGTGCCAACTCCACAGAAAGTTGTTGATTTTGATGAAGATGGCGATATTGATAGTTCTGATTATGCTGAAGCAAACAATAGATATAGAAAAACAAGTTGGGTAAGTGGTATTTTTAAATCATTCAATGATGCTCCAGACGGACTATCTGAAGAGTTAAAAGAATTTACCTATGCTTTAGGAGCTGAATATTACTATCAAGATTCCTTTGCAATACGTGCAGGTTATTTTAATGAAAATGAATTAAAAGGAGCAAGAAAGTACTTTACTTTAGGAGCTGGTTTTAAATATAATATAGTTAAAATTGATGTGTCGTATTTGTTCTCTGCCTCAAAAGTTAAAAACCCATTGGAAAACACATTACGTTTCTCGCTTACTTTCAATTTTGGTGATAAATACGATGAACTTTAAAAAATAAATAAATTAATAAACAATCCAAATTCTTATTTTAGAATTTGGATTTTTTTTCCTTACATATGAAGCAAATTTCAATAAACACTATCATTTCGGTACTATCAAAAGACGAATTATCGCAAGAAGAAACAAGTTTAATGTCTCAAGCATTTGAAGCAAGAAGTAAGGCCTATGCGCCTTATTCTAAATTTACTGTAGGAGCAGCCATTCTTTTAGATAATGGAATCGTAGTTCAAGGTTCGAATCAAGAAAATGCAGCTTATCCTTCAGGTTTGTGTGCTGAGCGTGTAGCAATTTATTATGCGGGTGCAACTTATCCAAATGCTAAAATTGTAAAAATGTTCATTACAGCATCTCCACAGGACAGAGATTTAGAAGAGCCAATTCCACCATGCGGAAGCTGTAGACAAGCAATCGCTGAATACGAATTCAAACAAGATATTCCAATTACAATTTTCTTTATGGGAGCAAAAGGAGATATCTATAAGTCAGATTCATTGAAAAATATCCTACCGTTAGTTTTCGATAAGAATCATCTATAACGATTTCGTAACTTTTTTTATCGATTTTGTTATAAAAAATACAAAAATCGTAGAATTTAATTTTTTCAATCAGGTTCTATGTAGTATTTTTGCTGTTCGTAAAATTGGGATTGATAAATAATGTCTTTCACAATTCAATTGTATTAAAAAAACAAACAAAAATGAAACCAATTACAAGAGAAGTTTACCTAAAATGGTATGAAGATATGCTATTTTGGAGAAAGTTTGAAGATAAACTTGCCGCTGTTTATATCCAACAAAAAGTTAGAGGATTTTTGCACCTTTATAATGGTCAAGAAGCAGTTTTAGCTGGAGCTTTACATGCAATGGACTTGTCTAAAGATAAAATGATTACCGCTTACCGTAACCACGTTCAGCCAATTGGAATGGGTGTAGATCCAAGAAAAGTTATGGCAGAATTGTACGGAAAAGTAACAGGTACTTCAAAAGGTATGGGTGGATCGATGCATATTTTCTCCAAAGAACATGGTTTTTATGGAGGACACGGTATCGTTGGAGCGCAAATTCCAGTAGGAGCAGGTATTGCTTTTGCAGATAAATATTTTGAAACTGGAGGTGTTACCTTAACTTATTTTGGTGATGGTGCCGCACGTCAAGGTTCTTTACATGAAGCTTTTAATATGGCAATGAACTGGAAATTACCAGTAGTATTCATCGTTGAAAACAACGGTTATGCTATGGGAACTTCTGTAGAAAGAACGGCTAATCATACTGATATTTGGAAACTTGGTTTAGGATACGAAATGCCTTGTGGACCAGTTGATGGAATGAATCCAGTAAAAGTGGCTGAAGCAATGCACGAAGCTATGGAAAGAGCACGTCGTGGTGACGGACCAACTTTCTTAGAAATGAAAACATACCGTTACAGAGGACACTCAATGTCTGATGCACAATTATATAGAACGAAAGAAGAAGTGGAAGAATACAAAAAAATCGATCCAATTATTCAAGTTTTAGATGTAATCAAAGAAAATAACTACGCTACAGAAGCTGAAATCGAAGTAATCGATCAAAGAGTAGCTGATTTAGTGGCTGAATGTGAGAAATTCGCTGAAGAATCTCCATTCCCTGAAGCACAACAGTTATATGATGTAGTATACGAACAAGAAAATTATCCTTTCATTCCACATAAATTATAAGAACTATGGCACAAATTATAACAATGCCCCGTTTGAGTGATACGATGACCGAAGGAGTTGTAGCAACTTGGTTAAAAAAAGTGGGTGATACAATCAAAACAGGTGATATTTTAGCCGAAATTGAAACGGATAAAGCTACAATGGAATTCGAATCTTTCTATGACGGTGTTTTATTACACATCGGAATTCAAGAAGGACAATCAGCTCCAGTAGATTCTTTATTAGCAATTATTGGAGCAGCCGGTGAAGATATTTCTGCTTTATTAAGTGGCGGAACAGCTACAGAAACTAAAGAAGAAAAAGTAGTTGAAGAAGCAAAACCTACTTCAGCAGCAGTTGAAATTCCAGCTGGTGTGAAAGTAGTAACGATGCCTCGTTTGTCAGATACTATGACAACAGGAACAGTTGCAACTTGGTTGAAAAAAGTAGGAGATACTGTAAAAGAAGATGATATTTTAGCTGAAATCGAAACGGATAAAGCTACGATGGAATTCGAATCTTTCAATGCAGGAACGTTATTATATATCGGAGTTCAAGAAGGTGATTCTGCTCCAGTAGATACAATTTTAGCTATTTTAGGTCCAGCAGGAACTGATGTTTCAGGAATTGCAGCTAATTATAAAGTAGGTGCAGTTGTAGAAGCTCCAAAAGTTGAGGAAGTAAAAGCAGTTGCTCAAGAAGCAGCAGTTGTAGAACAAACTACTTCAGGTAGAGTTTTCGCTTCTCCATTAGCTAAAAAAATTGCTCAAGATAAAGGAATTAACTTGTCTCAAGTAAAAGGTTCAGGTGAGAATGGAAGAATTGTAAAATCAGATGTGGAGAATTTCTCACCATCTGCAGTTGCAACTCCGGCTCAAGCGGTTGCAGAAGCTACTAATGCGGTTGCAGCAGTTAAACCATTTGTTCCGGCAGGAGAAGTATTCCAAGAAGAAATCAAAAATTCGCAAATGCGTAAAACCATTGCGAGACGATTATCAGAATCTAAATTTACTGCACCGCATTACTATTTAACAATCGAGTTAGATATGGACAATGCAATTGCTTCAAGAAATATGATTAACGGATTACCAGATACGAAAGTTTCTTTCAACGACATGGTAATCAAGGCAAGTGCGATGGCATTGAAAAAACATCCACAAGTAAATTCTCAATGGAGAGATGATGCAATGGTTATCAATCACCATGTGAATATTGGTGTTGCTGTTGCTGTTGAAGACGGTTTAATGGTTCCAGTGTTGAAATTTACAGACCAAATGAGTTTAACTCAAATTGGTGCTAACGTAAAAGACTTAGCTGGAAAAGCAAAATCTAAAAAAATTCAACCAGCAGAAATGGAAGGAAGTACATTTACTATTTCTAACTTAGGAATGTTCGGAATTCAATCGTTTACATCGATTATCAATCAACCAAATTCTGCTATTTTATCTGTTGGTGCTATTATTGAAAAACCAGTAGTTAAAAACGGTCAAATCGTAGTTGGAAACACAATGACGGTAACTTTAGCTTGTGATCACAGAACTGTGGACGGAGCAACAGGAGCTCAATTCTTACAAACGTTCAAAGCGTTTATGGAAAATCCAGTAACGATGTTAGCATAATAAGTGTTAAATTTATCATACAAAATCCCGATTTACTCGGGATTTTTTTATTTTTACTCAAAACTAAAAACTATGAAAAAAATCGTATTCCTATTTTCTTTTATTGGATTGTCTTTGCATGCACAAACCAAAGTTACTTCTAAGAATATTTCTAATGTAAATTATCAAGTTGCGGAAGAAAATGTAATTAAAACTTTGTCTTATTTAACCTCTGATGAACTAGAAGGAAGAGATTCAGGTAGTGAAGGAATTGAAAAAGCAGCAGTTTATTTAGAAAATTTACTTCAAGAAAACGGAATAAAACCTTATTTCAAAACGTATCGCGACACCTTGTCAAATTTTGATAAACCTGCTTTTAATATCGTAGGTTATATTGAAGGAACAGATAAAAAATTGAAAAATGAATTTGTTGTAATCGGGGCACATTATGATCATATCGGAATGTTGCAAAATGGAGTAAATGGCGATGTAATTGTAAACGGAGCAAACGATAACGCAACAGGAACAACAGCAGTAACTGAAGTAGCTAAATATTTCGCAAAATTTAAAAACAACAAGCGAAGTGTACTTTTTGTGTTCTTTTCAGCAGAAGAAAAAGGGCTTTTAGGTTCCAAACATTTGGCTGCCAAATTGAAAGAACAAAAAATGGATTTGTATTTCATGTTTAATTTTGAAATGATTGGAGTACCAATGAAAGATAAAGGAATGGATTTCTATTTGACTGGTTTTGGTAAATCAAATATGGCAACCACAATGAATGAATATGCAGGAGAAAAGTTAGTAGGATATTTACCAATAGAAACCAAATATATGTTGTTCAGAGCTTCTGATAATTATCCTTTTTTCACTGAGTTCAACGTTCCAGCACAAACGGTTTCGACTTTTGATTTTGAAAATTTTCAATTCTATCACCAACCAGATGATGAGTTTGAATTGATGGATACCAAACACATGACGACTGTGATTTCCAAAACAATTCCAGTTTTAGAAAAAATGATAAATGCCCCAAAAAAAGAAATCAAATTAAATGAAAAATAAACACATTATCATAACCGGAACGTCTCGCGGAATAGGTTACGAATTAGCCTTACGGTTTGCCAATGCAGGACATCAAGTATTAGCTATTTCGCGTAAAACTCCTCAAGACTTGATGGAACATTCAAACATTTCCTGTTTGTCAATTGATATTTCAAATCCAGATGAGATATTGCAAGTAGAAAAATTCATTCAGCAAACTTGGAAAAAAGTAGATGTTTTGATTCACAATGCAGGAAGTTTGTTAAATAAACCATTCACGCAAATTACTTCAGAAGAATTTCAAAGCATCTACAAAGTCAATGTTTTTGCTGTTGCCGAATTAACAAAAATCTGTATTCCTTTCATGGAAAAAGGAAGTCATGTAGTTACGATTAGTTCTATGGGCGGTATTCAAGGAAGTATGAAATTTGCGGGATTAGCGGCTTATTCGTCAAGCAAAGGAGCTATAATTACCTTATCCGAATTATTGGCAGAAGAATACAAAGAACAAGGAATTGCTTTCAATGTTTTAGCTCTTGGAGCTGTAAATACCGAAATGTTACAAGAAGCCTTTCCAGGTTACGAAGCGCCACTTTCAGCAAAAGAAATGGCAGATTATATTTTCAATTTTGCTTTAACCGGAAACAAATATTACAACGGAAAAGTATTGCAAGTTTCATCTTCAACACCTTAAAATTGAGCGAAGTTCTACAAAAATACCTTCCAGAACACGCTGTTCATCCTTGTTTTGAGTTAATCAAGGCCAATCATGTGCATTTAAAAATCGTTAATGAGCGTCAAACCCGTCATGGCGATTATCGAAAAGATGCACAAGGTTATCATTTGATTACCGTGAATGCAAGCTTGAATAAATATAGATTTTTAATTACTCTTATTCACGAAATTGCACATTTGGTAGCTTTCGAAAAGTATGGTCGAAATATAAAACCTCATGGTGATGAATGGAAACTCACTTTTCAAAGAATGATGGTGCCATTTATTCGACCTGAAATATTCCCAAATCAATTGTTGCCATTACTTGCCAAACATTTTAGAAATCCAAAAGCAAGTAGCGATACCGATGCAAAATTAGCCATCGCTTTAAAGCAATTTGACCTAAAAGAAACAGATAAAAATTATATCTTTGAAATTCCAATGGGAAGTCATTTTAGAATTCACAATGGAAAAATTTTTAAGAAAATAGCATTACGAGTAAAACGATATGAATGTTTAGAAATAAGTTCTGGACGCTTGTATTTGTTTCAACCCAATGCCGAAGTAGAATTGTTGCCGAATAAGTTTTAGCAGCATAAATAGTACAAAATGAACAAAAATTATTATGCAATATTAATGGCTGGTGGAGTTGGCTCACGTTTTTGGCCAGTAAGTACAACCGAATTTCCTAAGCAATTTCACGACATGTTAGGGACAGGTGAAACGTTGATTCAAAAAACTTTCACACGTTTGTCTCAAATTATTCCTAAGGAAAATATTCTGATTCTTACAAACGAAGTTTACAATGATATCGTTTTGGAACAATTGCCTATGATTCAACAAGAGCAAATTGTTTTAGAACCTGCTATGCGAAACACAGCGCCTTGTATTTTGTATGCTTCTTTGAAGATTAAAAAACAAAATCCAGATGCGGTTATGGTGGTGGCGCCTTCAGATCATTGGATTGAAGATGAGGTTCAGTTTTGTTCAAATCTTCAATATGCTTTTGATTTTTGTGAACGCGACGAAAATTTAATGACCTTAGGAATTTTACCAACGTTTGCCAACACAGGTTATGGTTATATCGAATTCGATAAATTAGATTCTCGTCCAATTAAAAAGGTGAAGCAGTTTAGAGAAAAACCAGATTACGCAACCGCAAGAAAATTCATCCAAAGTCGAAATTTCCTTTGGAATGCAGGAATATTCGTTTGGAGTGCTAAAACCGTTTTAAAAGCTTATGAAGAGTTTCAGCCGGTTATGTATGATCATTTCATGAATGGTTATGAGGCTTTAAATACCCCAAATGAAGAAGCTTTTATTAGAGATAATTATCCATTAGCCCAAAATATTTCAGTGGATTATGCTATTTTGGAAAAAGCCCAAAATGTTTATGTTTTACCAGCAACTTTTGATTGGAATGATTTAGGAACTTGGGGTTCGCTATATGATAAATTACCAAAAGACGAACAAGAAAACGCCGTAGTTAATGCTTCTGTTTATCTTGAAAACGCAACTAATAACATAATCAGAACTGAAGGGAAAAAACTTGTAGTTATTGATGGCTTAACAGATTATATTATCGTAGATAAAGACGACGTGTTATTAATTTATCCAAAAAACAAAGAGCAAGATATCAAGCAAATAGTGTCTAAAATTCAATAGCACTATTTCACATCATCTTCCAAATACATTTTTCGAACACGTTTGAATAATTCTGAAGAGTATACAAAATCGGTAACAGCTTCGTTATCGGTTTTGAATATTTCTTTATTCGAACCTTCCCATTCTAATAAACCATTTTTTAGGAAAACAATTTTTTCGCCAATTTCCATTACCGAGTTCATATCGTGCGTATTAATCACGGTTGTAATATTGTATTCTTGGGTAATTTCCTGAATTAAATTGTCAATTACAATCGCCGTTTTTGGGTCTAAGCCTGAATTTGGTTCATCACAAAATAGATATTTCGGATTATTTACAATAGCTCTTGCAATAGCAACACGTTTTTGCATTCCACCTGAAATTTCAGATGGTCTTTTATGATGCGCATTAACTAGGTGAACTCTATCAATAACAAAATCGACGCGTTCTTTAATCTCCTTAACCGATTTATTAGTAAACATTTTTAGTGGAAATCCAATGTTTTCTTCAACCGTCATACTATCAAAAAGGGCACTTCCTTGAAAAACCATTCCAATTTCGGTTCTTAATTCACGTCTCTCATCATTAGAAAGTTCAGAATATATTCTGCCGTCAAAAGAAATAGTACCACTATCAGGCGTATGAATTCCTAACAACGATTTTAAGAAAACGGTTTTTCCAGAACCACTTTGCCCAATGATTAAGTTGGTCATTCCAGCTTCAAAACGAGTAGAAATTCCTTTTAAAACGGTTTGTTCACCAAACTTTTTTACGATATTTTTTACTTCAATCATTAGCTTAAAAGAAGTTGTGTTAATATAAAATTCATTAAAATAATAACCACTGATGTCCAAACGAATGAAACGGTACTTGCTTTTCCTACTTCTAAAGCGCCACCTTTCATGTAATAACCATGAAACGAAGGAATTGTAGCTAAAATGAAAGCAAAAACAATAGTTTTAATGAAGGCATAAGCAATATGAAACGGAATAAATTCCGCTTGAAGTCCAGTTGTGAATTCGAAACTTGTGGTAAATCCTCCATAAACAGCAGCCATCCAGCCACCAAAAACACCTAAAAACATGCTCATCCCAATTACGAATGGATATAGAAGTAACGCAATGATTTTTGGGAAAACCAAATAGTTTAATGAATTCACTCCCATAACTTCTAAAGCATCGATTTGCTCTGTAACACGCATGGTTCCAATACTTGAAGTAATAAACGAACCCATTTTTCCCGCCATAATGATAGAAATAAAAGTAGGAGCAAACTCTAAAATCACCGATTGACGCGTTGCAAATCCAATCAAAAATTTAGGAATTAGCGGATTAGTTAAATTCAATGCTGTTTGAATGGCAACAACACCCCCAACGAAAAATGATATAAAAGAAACAATCCCAAGCGAACCAATGATTAAATCATCAATTTCTTTTAAGATTAATTGTTTCATGGCAGACCATTTAGTAGGCTTGTTGAAAATTTCTTTCAACATGATGAAGTATTTTCCTATTTGCGATAAGTAGCGAATGAGCATCATTTTGATAGTGTTCTGTATTCAGTTTCTAGTAAGCAGTAAAAATACTATATTTTTATGGAAAAGATTAAAATAACTTCTCTTTCATCTTCTTCCAACGATATTTTCTAACAAATTTAGCTTGTTCAGGAGTAACCAACATGTTTTTGTTCTCTCTTTTGGCTTTCCAAAAACCTTTGATGTAATCTAAAAACAATAAAGGTTTTCCTTTTCGCATGGCTAATTTTAAAGAAGCAACGGTTGTAATGAAAAATCCGTAACCTAGAGTGTAAAATGCTTCACCTTGTTTAAATCTTGCCGCTTGGTTGTAGCTGGCACCTGTTGGTTTTAAATGTTTTACATGTAAACTTTCATCAGTTACGACTTTCCAATTGTAGAATTTACAAAGTAATTCGTCAACGGTATCCCAACCCATTTGCGGTTTTAATCCACCGATTTGTTTAAAAGTTGCTGCACGATATGCCTTTAAAGCACCTCGAATATGGTCTTTATCAGTTAAGTTCTCTAAAACCCAATTGTCGTTTTTCTCGATGTAACAAAATCCGCCAACCATTCCAATTTTTTCATCCGATTGAAAATGTTTGATTATAGTTTCGAAGTAGTTCTTTGGTAAAATCAAATCGGCATCGACTTTTACAATGATATCATAATTATCATCGATATTTTTTTCGCCCTCATGAAATGCCTGAATGACTTTGCTTCCAGGTAAATGAATCGCATCGGATTTTTTGTTTACTAGACTAATAAAAGGATATTTGGAAGCAAATTCAGAAACAATTTCTGGAGTTTTATCAGTAGAATTATCATTCACCACTACAATTTTTGTTGGTAAAACGGTTTGTTCTACTAACGATTGCAGAGTCAAGCTCATAAAAGCTTCTTCGTTGTAAGCGGGAATGATAATGTAGTATCTCATAAGATAAAATCTATTTTCTAAGTTCTTTTATCTTTTTTCTCTTTCAGCATAAACCAAATAATATCTCGGCGTAAACCATCGTAACAAAGGTCTAAATCCAAATTTTTTTACTGGATGTGTGAATTTTACTCTGTCAACAATTTTAAAACCTGCTTTTTCAAGTAGCCAATCCAATTGCCAATCTTCAAATTCGTGATAATGTCTGTCCCACATATCGGTTTTGCTTCGATAAGCAGAAGAAAACCACAAACGCAAAGGAATAGATATTAAAATTTTATCCGCTTTTACGTTTTGTAAAACAGTGTAAGGATTTAACAAATGTTCGAAAATTTCAAAACCAGTAAACACATCGTAATTTTCTTTTTGAAGCGCTGATTGGTCGTTATCAATATCTTCTCCTTTTGTATTGATAACCGAATAGCCATTATCTACCATGATTTTTGAAAAAGGATTTGGAACACCTAAATCAAAAATGGTTTCAGAAGTTTTGATATGTTTTTTTAGAAAATCTAAAGTGATATTGAATCGTTTGCTCGGATATGTTTTTTCGTACATTGAAATTGAAATTGGAATACAAATTTACTTTTTTCTTCCAACTTCTAACTTCTAACGCTCAACTTTTTTACATTTGATACACAATAGCGTTAATATTCATTCCGGCACCAACAGATGCAAAAATAATAACATCGCCTTTGTTTAAGTTTTGTCCTTCTAATTCTCCGTTTACAATTAAATCATATAAGGTTGGAACCGTTGCAACACTTGAATTTCCTAATTTATGAATACTCATTGGCATAATTCCGACTGGAGTTTCCATCTTATACAATTTGTAAAAACGATTGATGATGGCTTCATCCATTTTTTCATTTGCTTGATGAATTAGGATTTTCTTTACGTCGGTAATAGCAATTCCACTTTTTTCTAAGCAAGATGCCATTGCTTTTGGAACATTAGATAAAGCAAACTCATAAATTTTTCTACCATACATTTTGATATAGCGAATATTTGGGTCTTCTTCTTTACTAAAGGAGTTTCCAAAATATAAAAACTTAGATTCATCAAAAGAAAAAGTGGCCGATTCGTGAGCTAAAATTCCGCCTTCGTCATCAGTAGCTTCAATGATTGTTGCGCCTGCACCATCGGAGTAAATCATGCTGTCTCTGTCGTGCTTGTCTACTACTCTTGATAGAGTTTCGGAACCGATAACTAAACATTTTTTAGCCATTCCTGCTTTAATATAAGCTTGCGCTTGAATAACGGCTTCTATCCAACCAGGACAACCAAAAAGAATATCGTAAGCAACACATTTTGGGTTTTTAATTTTTAATCCATATTTAACCCTAGTGGCTAAACTAGGAACAGTATCCGATTGAATGGTGTTTATTTGAATATCTCCGTAGTTGTGAGCAAAAATAATGTAATCTAATGTTTCAGGATCAATGCCTGATTTTTCAATAGCTTTTTTTGATGCAATCACAGCCATATCAGAGTTTACCATGTCATCAGCTGCATAGCGTCTTTCTATGATTCCTGTAATTTCAACAAATTTTTCTGCAATAATATCATTTGTCATATTAAAAGCAGTGCCGTCTTCGTTCAAAAAATCGTGTTGAGCAAAATCAGAATTCGTAACTTTTTTAGTTGGAATATAACTTCCTGAACCTGTTATTTTAATATTCATAATACGTATTGTTAATCTAACGAAATTATTAATTATTTTTTAAGATAAATACAAAACAGATGTTTTATTTGGTGTAATTATTGAATCGACATTTTAAACTAAAAAAAATATGAAAATCAACTTTTTAATGGCTTTTAATTGAATTTTATTTGCATTATCGTAGCCATACTTAGTGCTTGTGTTTTCATTTGTTCAGCATATTTTCCTGCGAAATGCTCGTCAATTGTCGAATTAAAATGGGTTAACCAAGTGTCGAAATGTTCTTTTTTGAAAGCATGTTTGTCGTGAACGTCTTTATGAATAGAAAACATATTGTTGTAATAACCTCCTTTTAAGAATAAAGATTGTTCCCAAAAAGTTGCTAGAATATCAAAATGTGCTTCTAAATGTTGGTCAACAGATGTCACTTTAGTAAAGAAAAAATTAATTGAATCATCGGCTAAAAGTTTGTCGTAAAACTTTCGCATGATGAGTAAAATATCTTCTCGAGTTTCGATGTCGTTCATTTTCAGATTTTATGATTGTACAAATTTACAACAATACTTTTTGAAGCAATTGACTTTTATCATGTTTAAAAAAAATCCCAAAAACCTGAATTGGAATTTGGGATTTTTAACTATTGAAAATTTATTTTTTACATGTAAGCCTCAATCGGAGCACAAGAACAAACTAAATTTCTATCTCCATACGCTTCATCAACACGACGAACCGTTGGCCAGAATTTATTCTCAGCAATATAATCTAATGGGAAAGCGGCTTGTTCTCTTGTGTAAGGGAAAACCCATTCGTTAGCTGTAACCATTGCTAAAGTGTGAGGCGCATTTCTTAAAATATTGTTCGCATCATCTTTAGAAGAAGCTTCAATTTCTTTACGAATTGAAATCATCGCATCACAAAAACGATCTAATTCCGCTAAATCTTCTGATTCTGTAGGTTCAATCATTAAGGTGCCAGCCACTGGGAAAGAAACCGTTGGCGCGTGGAAACCATAATCCATTAAACGTTTTGCAATATCCGTTACTTTAATTCCTTTTTCTTCGAATGCTCTACAATCTAAAATCATTTCGTGTGCTGCTCTTCCCATTTCTCCAGAATATAAAACTGGATAATGTTCGTCTAAACGTGCTTTCATGTAATTTGCATTTAAGATAGCATATTTAGTAGCATTGGTTAAACCTTCAGCACCTAACATTGTGATGTAGCCATAAGAAATCAAACAAACTAAAGCCGAACCATAAGGCGCAGATGAAATAGCTGTGATTGCTTGACTTCCTCCTGTTGGAATAACTGGATTTGTTGGTAAGAATGGAACTAATTTTTCGTTCACACAAATTGGTCCAACACCAGGTCCGCCACCACCGTGAGGAATAGCAAACGTTTTGTGTAAGTTCAAGTGACAAACATCAGCACCAATAGTTGCTGGATTAGTTAATCCCACTTGTGCATTCATGTTCGCGCCATCCATATAAACTAATCCTCCATTTTCGTGAATTATATTTGTAATTTCGATAATAGCACTTTCAAAAACTCCGTGAGTTGATGGATAAGTAACCATTAAACATGATAAGTTATCTTTATGAAGAATTGCTTTTGCTCTTAAATCTTCTACATCGATATTTCCATTGTCCATGGTCTTAGTTACGATGATTTCCATTCCTGCCATAGCAGCAGAAGCTGGATTTGTTCCGTGAGCAGAAGCGGGAATCAAACATACATTTCTGTGGTTGTCACCTCTTGATAAATGGTAAGCACGAATAGCCATCAAACCAGCGTATTCACCTTGAGCACCTGAATTTGGTTGTAACGTTGTTCCTTGGAAACCAGTTACTACATTCAATTGTTGCTCTAATTTTTTCAACATGATTTGGTAGCCTTCTGCTTGTTCAACTGGAGCAAAAGGGTGAATGCTGTTCCAATTTGCCATCGATAAAGGCAACATTTCAGCAGCAGCATTTAATTTCATCGTACAAGAACCTAATGAAATCATCGAATGATTCAATGATAAATCTTTACGTTCTAATTTTTTGATATAACGCATCAATTGCGATTCTGAATGATGGTTGTTGAAAACTTCATGTTGTAAGAAAGTTGATTTTCTCACTAAGTTTTCAGGAACCATTACTTCATTTGCTAATTGATTCACTTTAAAAGTTTCTTTTCCACTAGCTTCAGCGAAAATGGCAATGATTTGGTTGATGTCATTTACCGAAGTCGTTTCGTTGAATGAAATCGAAATCGTTTCAGCATCTGGATAGAAGAAGTTTACTTCGTGTTTTTCAGCAATCGCTTTTACTTTATTCGCATCAGCTTTTACTAAAATCGTATCGAAGTAAGCGGAATTCGTTTGGTAAACACCTAATTTATTTAATGCATCAGCAGTTGTAACCGCAGAAGCGTGAACTTTATTTGCAATATATTTTAATCCTTTTGGTCCGTGATATACCGCATACATTCCAGCCATAACCGCCAATAAAACTTGAGCAGTACAAATGTTTGAAGTTGCTTTTTCACGTTTGATGTGTTGCTCACGAGTTCCTAAAGCCATACGTAACGCACGATTTCCATTAACATCGATAGAAACACCAATGATTCTTCCTGGCATCGAACGTTTGTATTCTTCTTTTGTTGCGAAATAACCAGCGTGTGGTCCACCGTAACCCATTGGAATACCAAAACGTTGTGTAGTTCCAACTACAACTGCAGCACCCATTTCACCTGGAGAAGTTAATTTTGCTAACGATAAAATATCAGCAGCAACTGCTACTTTGATTTCGTTTTCTGCAGCTTTTGCGATAAATCCTGCATAATCATACACTTGACCGTATTTCCCAGGATATTGTAAAATCGCACCAAAGAATTCAGTTGAATAATCAAATGTTTCATGATTTCCAACTACTAATTCAATGTTTAATGGAGTTGAACGTGTTTGTAAAACCGATAAGGTTTGTGGTAAAATTTCTTCCGAAACGAAGAATTTATTCACGTTGTTTTTCTTTTGATCGCGTGTTCTTACATCGAATAGTAACGCCATTGCTTCTGCAGCAGCTGTTCCTTCGTCAAGTAAAGACGCATTTGCGATTTCCATCCCAGTTAATTCGATAACGGTAGTTTGGAAATTTAAAATAGCTTCTAATCGCCCTTGTGCAATTTCTGCTTGATAAGGTGTGTAAGCCGTGTACCATCCTGGATTTTCAAAAATATTTCTTTGAATAACCGCCGGAACGATCGCTGGGTGATATCCTAAACCAATATATGATTTGAATACTTTGTTTTTCTTTCCTAATTCTTGAATGTGAGTTAAATACTCATACTCAGTCATGGGAGCATCTAAATTTAAGTCGTTTTTTAAACGAATATCATCTGGAATAGTTTCGAAAATTAATTGGTCTAAAGATTCTACACCAACCGTTTTAAACATGTGATTTAAGTCACTTTCACGTGGCCCTAAATGTCTCAAAGCGAATGCATCTGTTCTCATTTATTAAAAATGTGTATGTGTGTTATTATGTGTTGTTTTGGTCAACAAAAGTAATTATTAATCTTGTAATTTTTTGTTTTTAAAATGTGAAATTTTGTGATTTTATCAACTAATTTCAAGTCTTATTAACAGATTGATTAATTTTGTTGAATGGTAGTAGTAAAGAAAATTCTCGATTTTTATATCAATAGCAGTTTGCACGTGGCATTTTCGGCATTTGCATTAGTGTTGATGACCCAATATTTCTTTGATGTTAAGGATGATTTTTCGGTTGCTTTATTTGCTTTTTTTGGAACGGTGGTTGGTTATAATTTTGTGAAGTATGATGCCATAGCAAGGTTAAACAGAACCCAAATTAAAAAGGAACTGAAAACAATCGTTTTTTTGAGTTTTATTTCGTTGTTGGCTTGTTTTTACTTTTTCTTGCAATTGAGTTGGATGTCAAAACTAAGTGCTGTTGCTTTTTTTGGACTAACACTTTTATACACATTACCTTTTTTTCCAAACAAACAAAACGCCCGAAATTGGAAAGGTGTAAAAATTTACATCATCGGAATTACTTGGGTAGGCGTAACGGTGATTTTGCCCTTGGTAGAAGCTGGAATTCCTATTTCTATAGATGTTTTTTTGATGGCTGTGCAACGATTTTTGCTTATTTTTTCTATGGTTTTGGTGTTTGATATTGTTGATGTTAAACAAGATGATATCCATTTGCAAACTGTTCCACAAAAAATAGGAGTGGAACCAACTAAGAAATTGGGTTATGTTTTGTTGTTATTATTATTGATTTCAGAATTTTTCTACACCAATAACCATCATTTTTTACCCTTCTTTTTTAAGCTTTTAGTTTGTGGAACTATTGCTGTTTTTCTCTTTTTTGCCAATGAAAACCGTTCGAGATATTACACTTCATTTTGGTTAGAAAGTGTTCCGATTTTGTGGTGGTTGGTGTTGGTGTTTTTCTGATAGTTCTTTTAAAATAGAATTTCTATATATTATGAAATTTGTTAAATGATTTTTCAAGATAATTTTATTAAATAGTTCCCCAATAAAACTAAAAGGAGTTTCATATTCTAAAATATCAGTCATTATAGTTTGGTTTTCTTTTTGTTCGAAAATATGTTCATGTTTGAAACTTTTAAAATGACCTTTTAATTGTTCGTCAACGAAATAGTTTGGAAAATCCATTTCAGAAATTATGCTTTCATGTTGAATGTAAATTCCAAAATGTTTGCCTTTCCAAGTCACGGTTTCTTCTTTGTCAATTAATCCGGAAATTCTCCCAGCAATTGCTATCTCGTTTGTTTTACTTGCTGAATGTTGATGGATGTCAATATCTCTACAATTATTGAAAACAATTTCAATTGGTGCGTTAATTGTTGTTGTGATTTTTATTTGTGTCATTGTTTTCGATTTAAATCCTGACAGGTTTAAAAAACTGTCAGGATTGTGAATTTACCCATTAATAACCATTCGTTGTTCTACTTGTGCTTGACTTGCTTTTCGTTTTCCTCTAAAAAAGAAATATAAGTTTAAGAACAACATTAATCCCAAATAAATTGAAAATCCGCCAATTTTGTAACTCAGTTTTTCAATTAAAACTTGATAACTATTGTCATACATATTCATTTCTAAAATCATAAGCGCAAAACCTAAATTCAGTAAATAAAATCCAGTTTCGAATAATTTGTTGGTGGCATTGGCGATTTCTTCTCGACCTTTAAAAATATCCAACATGTAAATTTTGCTATTTTTAAAAAGTGTTTTTGAAACATAGTAAGTTAAAAATAAAGCAATTGGAAGATAAATTGCGTAACCGATTAAAATTTTTGTAGTTTCCATAATACGAGTGTTTAAATTAATTTTTTGATGTAATTCGTTAATAAAATGATGTTGATGTAATGCATCACTGCAATCGCAATAATAATGAATGCCGATTTTGAGGTAATCACTTCTATGAGTTGGGTAATATTTTCAATCTTTTCCCAAGAAATGATCGTCATCGCACAATAACCAATATTCAGCAAATAATAACCCACTAAAAGCAATTGATTTATTTTATGGCACAAGTCTTTATGATTTGGAATCAATTGCGAAACGAAAATGTTTCCATTGTTGTAGCAAATTCTTCCAACCTTCACAATGATAATGCCTGTGATACTGAAATAGATGAGATAGGCGATGATGTTGAGGTTCATGGTTTTTCTTTTTGAGAGTAAATGATTGATGAAATATAAATGCAAAGCACTAATGGAGTGAAAATCAACGGCCAAGTCAGAGCATCGATATAGTTTATATTCAAGTTATAATACCACAAGAAAAAAAATGAAGCTACAAGTAGAAAATATATTTTAATGTGAATATTCTCTTTATGTTTTTTCCAGAAAAAGATTCCAACGATAATTTGTAGTAAACCAGTTAACATAGTTGAATAGGCTGCAAAATATAAACTGATTGGTTCTACAATTCCCAAAACTCCAAGGAATAATGGAATTATGATTGCAATTGAATTAGTTAATTTTAAATTTTCCATATTATCTATTATTTTAAACTTTCAGAAATAATTGAAAGTTTTGATTAAATTTTTTTATTTCTATTTCATGATTTTAACAACCAATTTTGCCAACCAATTGTCTTTGTATTCTGTGATTTTATCCAAAACATTATCCGCTTTTAATACGAAGTCGTACAATTTTGTGGTTTGATCTACGAAATGCTTTTCTGCTTCTGTGTTGTCTGATTGAATAGAAGAAACTTCTTTTAAAACTTTCAATGCTGGTTTGATTTCACGTTTGCTTCTTTCTCTTGAAATTTTTACCGCTAATTCATCTAAATCTTTTTCGGCGGTGAAAAATTCACGTCTTTCGCCTGCTTTGTATTCTTTGTAAACGATTCCCCAATCCATTAAAGCTCTTAAATTCATAGAAGCATTACCGCGGGAAATTTGTAATTCTTCCATAATGTCTTCCATAGAAACAGGTTCGTGAGAAACCATCAACAACGCATGAATCTGTGCCATGGTTTTGTTAATGCCCCATTGAGAACCTAAAGCTCCCCATGTTTGTACGAATTTATTTTTTGCTTCTTTGAATTCCATTTTGATGGTTATTTCAATTTGATAGGACAAAGATATGTAAAAGTTTTTAAACTTTCAAAAAAAAATGAAAGTTTGTTGTTTCGATTGTAAAAATTTTGATATTGGTGAATATAATCACTGAAAAATATATGAATTTGGTGAATAAAGATAATTTTAGTGCGTTTTTGAAGTTATTAAACCTGACAGGTTTCGAAAACCTGTCAGGTTTAATATTTTACAAAAGCCCAGCTCTCTTCAACAACGCCTCCACTTTGGGTTCCTGACCTCTGAATTTTTTATACAATTCCATTGGTAATTCGGTGCCGCCTTTTGAAAGAACGTTTTCTTTGAATTTGGTTGCTACTTCTTTATTGAAAATTCCTTTTTCTTGGAAATATGCAAACGCATCAGCATCTAAAACTTCTGCCCATTTGTAACTGTAATATCCCGAAGAATAGCCACCTTGGAAAATATGTGAAAACGAAGTACTCATGCAGTTTTCCTCCACATCTGGATATAACGATGCAATTTCCATAGCTTGTTTTTCAAAGGCTTTCACATCGTCAATAGTTTGCGATTTTCCGTGATAGGTCATGTCTAAAATTCCGAAACTTAATTGTCTTAAAGTTGCCATTCCTTCTAAGAAACTCGCGCTTTCTTTGATTTTTTCAACATATTGTTGCGGAATGATTTCACCTGTTTCGTAATGTTTCGCAAACAAAGCCAATGCTTCAGGTTCGTAACACCAGTTTTCCATGACTTGACTTGGTAATTCCACAAAATCCCAATACACTGAAGTTCCTGATAAACTTGGATAAGTTGTATTGGCTAACATACCGTGTAACGCGTGCCCAAATTCGTGAAATAATGTCGTGACTTCGTTAAAAGTCAATAACGATGGTTTCGTTTCGGTTGGTGGCGTAAAATTACAAACAATAGAAACATGTGGTCGTTCGTTGATTCCGTCCTTTATATATTGAGGTTTGAAAGATGTCATCCAAGCGCCATTTCTTTTTCCTTTTCTTGGAAAGAAATCCGAATAGAAAACAGCAACTAATTTTCCTTCGAAATCCAATACTTCAAAAGTTTGTACATCTTCGTGATACTTGTCAATGTCAAAAACTTCTTTGAACGTGATTCCGAATAACTTTTCAGCAATTGTGAAAGCGCCGTTCAATACATTTTCTAATTTGAAATATGGCTTTAACAACTCATCATCCAAACTGAATAATTTTTGCTTCAATTTTTCCGAATAATAAGCGCCGTCCCATTTCTCTAATTGGTTAATTCTGTCTAATTCTTTGGCGAAAGCGGTTAATTCAGCAAATTCTTTATGAGCAGCTGGTTTTGCTTTTTCCAATAAATCATTCAAAAACGATTGTACTTTTTCTGGATTTTGCGCCATTCGTTCCTCCAAAACAAAATGCGAATGAGATTGATAGCCCAATAAATTAGCGCGTTTGTGACGTAATTCAACAATGCGTTTTACGTTTTCTGTGTTATCGAATTCGTTATTTTGAAACGCTTTTTTTCCAGCTGCGATTGCAATTTCTTTTCGCAATTCACGATTTTCGACATAAGTGACAAAAGGCAAATAACTTGGAAAATCTAAAGTAAAAACCCAACCTTCCAAATTTTTTGATTTTGCCAAACTTGCCGCCATTTCTTTAGCACCATCAGGTAACCCTTTTAAATCGGCTTCGTTAGTAATGTGTAATTGATAGTTATTTGTTTCTGCCAAAACATTTTCTCCGAAAGTCAACTTTAATTTCGCTAGCTCAATATCAATTTCGCGTAGTTTTAATTTATCTTCTTCCGAAAGTAACGCTCCATTTCTAGAAAAACCTTTGAATTTTTTATCTAATAAAGTCGCTTGCTCAGTAGTTAATGTCAAAGTATCTTTTTGATCATAAACGGCTTTAACTCGTTTGAACAAATCTTCATTCAAAGCAATATCGTTACTGAAAGCTGTAAGTAAAGGCGAAACTTCTTGTGCAATTTTTTGCATTTCATCAGAAGTTTCAGCCGAATTCAGATTGAAGAAAATATTCGATAATCTATCCAATTGTTCGCCAGAATAATCTAACGCTTCAATTGTATTCGAAAAAGATGGTGTTTCTGTATTTTTTACAATGCTATTGATTTCAGTACGAGCAAGTTCAATGGTTTTTTCAAAAGCTTCCTTGTAATCTGAAAGATTAATCTTACCAAAAGGTGCTGTATTGTACTTTGTTGTAAATTTTTTTAAAAAAAGTGTCATAAAAATTTGTTTTTACCGATAAAGTGTATAATTTTGTCGATGAAATGATGTAGGAACATCCTTTTTGCCCCAAACAGAGAGAGAGTAGAATTTTTTTATAGTTGTCACTTAATTGTGAGTAGAAATCCCGAATTAGCAATAACTCGGGATTTTCTATTTTTATTTCAATCCTTCTGAAGCTTTTAAAACGGCTTGTTTTAATCCTTCTTTGTAAGCGATTATTTTGTCTAAAACGCATTTATCAGAACTTCCGATAATTTGTGCGGCTAAGATTCCCGCATTTTTTGCTCCGTTTAAAGCAACGGTTGCTACAGGAACTCCACCTGGCATTTGAAGAATCGATAAAACCGAATCCCATCCATCAATAGAATTACTCGATTTTACAGGAACTCCAATTACAGGAAGTGGCGACATAGAAGCAACCATTCCAGGTAAATGAGCCGCACCACCAGCTCCAGCAATAATTACTGAAATGCCTCTTTCATGCGCATTTTTACTGAAATCAAATAATTTTTCAGGTGTTCGGTGTGCCGAAACAATATCTACTTTGGTTTCGATATCAAATCCTTTTAATATGTCGATGGCTTCTTGCATTACCGGCATATCCGAAATGCTTCCCATTATGATGGCTACTTTACTCATGTTTTATTGTTCTTGTTTTGTTGTTTTCGGTTAAGTTTTTTCCATTTTTTAAATCCGACAGCATCATCTCTAATTTCTTTCATCCACTTTTTGCCATAAGTTTTTTTTAGATAATCAAATATTATCATATTATAACTTTCAGCACATAGACTATTTATACATCCTTGTTCGAAAAAGTAAATGTTATATTTCTTTTCAAAAGAATCATCAGTACTAAATCTGATGGGCGATGCTCCTCCATTTAGAAAAATAAAAACACGTTCATTCTTAATATATTCTTCAACTATTGGATTTATAGAATTGCAATCGATTTCAAGTAATATTTTATTTACATTACTTTCATCGATAGCATCTTGAAATGATTTATTTTGACCATAACTCATGCTCAAACTTATCAATATGAAGAAAAATATTATTTTATTTATCATTTTCAAATTGACACATTGTCTTATTGGCTAATTACTCTAATTGAATTCTTCACTTCCTCTGCAATTCTTCTTGCTTCTGTCATATCTTCATTTACAATCGTAACGTGTCCCATTTTTCGGAAAGGTCGTGTTTCTCTTTTTCCGTAAATGTGTGGAGTTACACCGTCGATTGCCATGATTTTCTCTATGTTTTCGTAAACTACTTGTCCAGAATAACCTTCTTCACCTACCAAATTTACCATAATTCCGGCAACTTTGCTATCGGTGTTTCCTAAAGGTAAGTTTAAAATTGCACGTAAATGGTTTTCGAATTGCGAAGTATAACTTGCTTCAATCGAATAATGTCCTGAATTATGTGGTCTTGGTGCAACTTCATTTACCAAAATTTCATCGTCTTCTGTTTGAAACATTTCAACAGCCAATAATCCAACATGATTGAAAGCTTCCGAAACTTTCAAAGCAACTTCAGTAGCTTTTTGAGCCACTTTTTCATCGATACGTGCTGGACAAATTACGTATTCTACTTGATTCGCTTCAGGATGAAATTCCATTTCTACTACAGGATAGGTTTTCACTTCTCCAGAAACAGAACGAGCCACAATTACTGCCAATTCATTTTTAAACGGAACCATTTCTTCTGCAATACATTCTACATCAGGAAGTTTTACCAAATCTAATGCAGAGCGACAAATTTTAACGCCATTTCCGTCATAACCAAACTGAGCACATTTCCATACAAAAGGAAATTCTAATTCCTCTTTTGCTAAAGCGTTTCTTAAATCGTTCAAATCAACAAATCGTTGGTGTGGCGAAGTGGGAATATCGTTTGAAACGTAATAATCTTTTTGTTTTCCTTTGTTTTGAATCAAACGTAAGGTTTTTGGCGAAGGGTAAATCGGTAATCCTTCTTCTTCCAATTTATCTAAAGCATCTAAATTTACATTTTCAATTTCGATGGTTAACAAATCGACCATTTTACCAAATTGATAAACGGTGTCAAAATCCATTAAACTGCCTTTGTAAAATCCGTTGCAACTGTATCGTGCTGGCGCTTCTTCGCTTGGTTCTAAAACTAAAGTTTGAATATCAAATTTTCGAGTTTCAGTCAAAAGCATTTTTCCTAATTGACCTCCTCCTAAAATTCCTAATTTAAAATCAGAAGAAAAATAATTCATTTCGTTGTAGTTGTTGTTTGCGCAAAGATACTCAGACAATTGATAATTAACAATTGATAATTAACAATTTGTTACTTGTTGATTTTTTTCAAAAGATTTCGAGTTGCCGCTTGGTAAGCTGCACTGTGATTGGAATAATCTTGAGAAATAATCGTTTTTAATTCCTCGTGAACCCAATCGTATTTCTTTCCAAATACAAAAAGCGCTTTCATAGCATACACTTTTGCTGCTACTTTTTCGTCTTGAATTAAGCGGTCAATTAAAGTTTCGATTAAATTGTGTTCTTGTTCTTGTGTGAGAGAAATGCCGTTTTTTCTGTGATTGCTTTTCGCTAAAAACATACAAATTTTAGTGGCTGGTCGAATGGTCGAATCGTCTTTTAATTTGGGTAAAACTTCACAAAACAAATCGATATAAGGTACAAAAAGTTTTAATTTTTTCTCGCAAACCAATTCCAAACTCCAAAAAGCTTTAACGTGATTTTTATTTTGTATGTCAAATGCAATTTCGATGAATTCGTTGAGTAAATTTTCGTTTCTAATAATGAAATTACTCAAAGAAACCCGACTTTTTCGGTGAGCGGTACTTTGGTCAATTTTGGATACTAAATCAGTTTTCATTCGGTAAATATATCAAATTTGCAAAAAAGTTGAAATACTTTGTAGCTATTCATTTGACTTTCTTAAATTTGTTGTTTATTTCTAAATCTAACTAAAGTGATACAACTACACGATAAGAAATTTGAAGTTTTTATCTCGGGAGAGGAAATTAACTTCGCCATTGAAAACATGGCCAAACAAATTGAAGACGATTTTTGCGATGATGTTCCCGTTTTTATTGGAGTTTTGAATGGCGCTTTCATGGTGGTGGCTGATTTATTAAAAAAATACAGTCACAATTGCGAAGTTTCGTTCGTGAAAATGGCTTCGTATGAAGGAACGCAAACTACTAATGAGGTGAAAGAGCTGATTGGCTTGAATCAAAGTTTAGAAGGTCGTTCTGTAATTATCGTGGAAGATATTGTAGATACTGGAAATACAATTGAAGAATTAAAAGCCATCATGAAGCATCACAATGTGAAACATTTCAAAATTGCTACTTTATTCTTAAAACCAGAAGCCTATACAAAAGACATTAAATTAGATTATGTAGGGATTCGAATTCCTAATAAATTTATTGTAGGATATGGTTTAGACTACGATGGTTTAGGAAGAAATTTAAAAGACGTATATCAATTATCAGAATAACTAACTATTACAACTTAACATAACAAAGCAATGATCAATATCGTATTATTTGGTAAACCAGGAGCAGGGAAAGGAACACAAGCCGATTTTTTAAAGCACAAATACAATTTAGTACATTTATCAACTGGTGATATTTTTAGATTCAACATTAAAAATGACACGGAATTAGGTAGATTAGCTAAAACTTTTATGGATAAAGGTGATTTGGTTCCGGATGAAGTAACGATTAAAATGTTGCAAAGTGAAGTAGATAAAAATCCGCAAGCAGCAGGTTTTTTATTTGATGGTTTTCCAAGAACAATTGCGCAAGCAGAAGCTTTGGATAAGTTCTTAGAAGGTAAAAATCAAGAAATTACTGCAACAGTAGCTTTAGAAGCGAATGATGAAATCTTAGTGCAACGTTTGCTAGAAAGAGGAAAAACTTCAGGAAGACCAGACGATCAAGATGAGGAAAAAATCAGAAATCGTTACCAAGAATACAACGAAAAAACTGCGCCATTAATGGATTATTACAAAGCGCAACACAAATTTTACGCAGTCGATGGTATTGGGTCTATTGAAGAAGTGACTGAAAGATTAAGTTTGGTTTTGGACACATTTAAATAATAAAATAAGGCCCGAGAGATAAATTTCGGGCTTTCGATTTTTTTTTCGATATTTGCACACAGAAAAGGAGCTATTTCCGTAATTTGGGATTTTAGCTCTTTTTTTATAATTTTAACTATGGAAATTTTAATCATTCTCTTTCTGATTATTTTAAACGGTGTTTTCTCAATGTCGGAAATCGCATTGATTTCAGCTCGTAAAAACCGATTAGAAACAGCGGCTAAAAAAGGAAATAAAAATGCGAAAGTAGCATTGGATTTAGCCAATTCGCCAAACGAATTTTTATCTACTGTTCAAATCGGAATTACTTTAATTGGGATTTTAACGGGTATTTATTCGGGAGATAAAATTACTACCGATGTACGAAATTTTGTAGCTACTTTTGAAGCATTAAAACCGTATTCGGAATCTATTGCTGTGGGAATTGTAGTAGTGGTATTAACATTTTTCTCTTTAGTTTTAGGTGAATTATTGCCAAAAAGAATCGGTTTAAATTATCCAGAAGGAATTGCAAAAGCAGTTGCGGTTCCCATGAAATTAGTTTCTACAATTACAATGCCTTTTATATGGTTGCTGACTATTTCAACTGAATCTTTGATGAAACTTTTGCAAATTAAACCAACAGCTGACGGAAAAGTTACAGAAGAAGAAATCAAAGCCATTATTAAAGAAGGAACTGAAGTAGGTGAAGTTCAAGAGATTGAGCAAGATATTGTAGAACGTGTTTTTCATATTGGCGATAGAAAAGTCAATTCATTAATGACGCACCGAAATTCAATTGTGTATTTGTCTTATGAAGATTCCATTGAAGAAATCAAAGCGAAAGTTTTAGATGAATTGCATTCGGTTTATCCAGTATGTGCGGATAATTTAGACGATGTAGAAGGAATCGTTTTGTTGAAAGATTTGTTTGCCAGTTTTGAAAAAGGAAATTTCGATTTAAAATCGATAATTAAAGAACCAGTATATTTTATTGAGCAAACGTCGGCATATAAAGCATTGGAAAATTTTAAGGTTTCAAAAGTGCATTATGCTTTGGTTACCGATGAACACGGTCTTTTTCAAGGAATAATTACATTGAATGATATTTTAGAAGCGTTAGTAGGAGATGCGGCTGATTTCTATGAAGACGAATTTAAAATTGTAGCAAGAGAAGACGGCTCGTGGTTAGTTGACGGACATTATTCGCTGCACGATTTCCTAACTTATTTCGATATGGATGAGTTAATAGGAGATTACGAAGTAACAACAGTAAGTGGATTAATCATAACAGAATTAGGAGTAATCCCAAAACAAGGACAAAAGTTAATTTGGAACAAATTAGAGTTCGAAGTTATCGATATGGACGGTGTTAAAATTGATAAAGTTTTAATCACCAATTTAAAAGAATAAAACAATGACAGAAGGAAATTTTGTAGACTACGTAAAAATATATGTTTCTTCCGGAAAGGGAGGAAAAGGGTCGTCGCATTTACACAGAGAAAAATTTATTGAAAAAGGTGGACCAGATGGTGGAGATGGTGGTCGCGGTGGGCACGTATATATTAAAGGAAATAAAAACCTTTGGACGTTATTTCACTTGAAATTTCTAAAACACATGCGTGCAGGTCACGGAGGCGATGGAGGAAGTTCAAGAAGTACAGGTCATGATGGAGAAGACAAATACATCGAAGTTCCATTAGGAACGGTTGTAAAAGATCAAGAAACAGGTGATGTTTTGTTCGAAATTACAGAACACGATGAGGTAAAAATCTTAGCAGAAGGAGGAAAAGGTGGTTTAGGAAACTGGCATTTTAGAAGTTCGACCAATCAAACGCCTCGTTACGCGCAACCTGGTATGCCGGTAAAAGAAGTGGATGTTACTTTAGAATTAAAAGTATTAGCAGATGTAGGCTTAGTAGGGTTTCCAAATGCTGGAAAATCAACATTACTTTCTGTTTTAACTTCGGCTAAGCCAAAAATTGCTGATTATCCGTTTACCACTTTAAAACCTAATTTAGGAATTGTAGCGTACAGAGATTTTCAATCGTTTGTAATGGCTGATATTCCTGGAATTATTGAAGGTGCAGCAGAAGGAAAAGGTTTAGGTCATTATTTCTTGCGTCATATTGAGCGTAATTCAACGTTGCTGTTTTTAGTTCCTGCGGATGCCGATGATATTAAAAAAGAGTACGAAATTCTGTTAGACGAATTACGTCGTTACAATCCTGAAATGTTAGATAAAGATCGTTTGATTGTGATTTCAAAATGCGATATGTTAGACGATGAATTAAAAGCAGAATTGAAAAAACAATTGGATAAGGAATTTAAAGGAACACCTTATATGTTCATTTCTTCGGTTGCCCAACAAGGTTTACAAGAGTTGAAAGACAAATTGTGGCAAATGCTAAATGCTGAAGAAAAATAAAAAAGTTAAAAATAAACGTAAGAAAAAGCATCTTCTATTTGAAGGTGCTTTTTTGTTTTTAATGCAGTTATTATAATAAAAAGTTAAAATTGCTTCAATCTAACTTGATTTTGAAATGATAATTTTATCGAAATCGTATTTTTAAGTATATTCGCCACACAAATCAAAAGAACACAGATTTATTATGAAAAAATTATTATTATTTGTCGTTTCTGCAATTATGCTTGTACCAGCTTCGGTAAAAGCAGATGAAGGAATGTGGTTTTTAATGTTCATTGAGCGTTTAAATCACCGCGACATGCAAAAAATGGGCTTGCAATTAACAGCCGAAGAAATTTACAGTATCAACAACCACAGTTTAAAAGATGCAATCGTGCAATTTAATGGTGGATGTACTGCTGAAATGATTTCAAAAGACGGATTAGTTTTAACCAATCACCACTGTGGATATGATGCCATTGCAGAGTTATCTTCAGCAGAAAAAAACTATTTAAAAAATGGGTATTGGGCAAAAAACAGAGCAGAAGAATTAAAACCATCTAGTTTATATGTGCGTTTCTTTGTTCGTATGGACGATTGTACAAAAAGAATCTTATCTGTTGTAAATCCTTCAATGAGCGAAGCTGATAGAGAAAAAGCTATCAATGCTGAAATCGCTAAAATTGAGAAAGAAAACAACGAAGGTGGGAAATATACGGTTTCTGTTCGTCCATTTTTCCAAGGAAATGAATATTATTATTTCGTTTACCAAGATTATAAAGACGTTCGTTTAGTAGGAACTCCACCAGAAAGTTTAGGAAAATTTGGTGGTGATACAGACAACTGGGAATGGCCACGTCATACAGCAGATTTCTCTATGTTTAGAGTGTATGCTGATGCAAACGGTAATCCAGCTGAATATTCTACAAACAATGTTCCTTTGCAACCAAAACATTATTTACCAGTAAATATTGGTGGTGTTAAAGAGAATGACTTCGCAATGATTTTAGGTTATCCAGGTAGAACTAACCGTTGGATGCCAGCAGGTGGAATTGAGCAAAACGTAAAATTTGCTTATCCAGCATGGGTTGAAGGTTCAAAAGTAGGTATGGACAACATGAAAAAATACATGGTTCAGTCGGATGCTTTAAACCTTATCTATGCTTCTAAATTTGCAGGAGTAGCCAACTACTGGAAAAACCGTCAAGGAATGATTGATGCGTTATCAAAATTTGGTACTGCTAAAACGAAAGCGGCTCAAGAAGCTAAATTTCATAAATGGGCAAATAAACCAGAGAATAAAGCAAAATATGGAAATGTAGTTCCTACAATTAATAAATATTATGAAATGACGAATGAGAAATCGCGTCATGATAATTATTTACAACAATTATTCAGAACTTCTGCTTTTGGAACTATTGGAAGAACTTTAGGAAGACAATTAGATGCTTATGTAAAAGCAGATGCTGCTAAACGTGCTGAAATGGCTCCGACTATTTTAGAAATGGTAGACGAAATGTATAAAGAGTTATATATTCCAGCAGAGAAAGATATTTTAGCAGCACAATTGAGCTTATATTCAAAAAAAGCAGGATATACTTTAGCTCCAATGGTAGAAAAATTAGCTAAAGAAAACAATGGTGATTTCACTAAATATGTTAATGCAGCTTTCGATTTAAGTATTTTTACTTCAAAAGAAAAAGTAAAAGCATTTTTAGATTTACCAACAGAAGCTTTATTAGTAAATGATCCATTATATGTTTTATCAAATGATTTAATAACTCATTTAGGAAAAAGAAGTGATGAGTTAATAAAAGCGCAAAATGATTTTGGTGCCTCTTTCCGTTTATTAGTAGAAGGTTTGAGAGAATCTAAAATTGGAGAAATCAAATATCCAGATGCAAATTCAACGTTACGTTTAACCTATGGAAAAGTTCGTTCTTTACCAGCTGACAAGCGTAATGATGCAACAATTAATAACTACACTACATTAGCAGGTCAAGTTAAAAAATACAAAAAAGGTGATTTAGAATTTGATTTACCTACAAGAGTATTAGAAATGAATGCTAAAAAAGAGTTTGGTCGTTATGCAGATAAAGACGGATCTTTACACGTTTGTTTCTTAACTGACAACGATATTACAGGTGGAAATTCAGGTTCTCCAGTATTAAACGGAAAAGGTGAATTAATCGGTTTAGCATTCGACGGAAACATCGAAGCTATGGCTGGTGACGTAATCTTCGACAAAAAATTACAAAGAACAATCAACGTTGATATTCGTTACGTGTTATGGGTAATTGAGAATTTCTCAGGAGCTAAACACATTGTAGACGAAATGACAATTGTGAAGTAATTTCAAAACAAATAATAAAAAAAACGACTTGAGAAATCAGGTCGTTTTTTTATGGTTGATAGTCAAAAGGTAACATATCTCCAACTTTTTTCCAACCCATATAGCCATAAAAAAATAGGTTGGCGGGGTTGTAGTAATTTCCATCAGCAAAATATTCAACAGCTTCATCTTCATTTTTTAATTGCGAGACTTGAAAATTTGCGTTTTCTTTTGTGGTAAAAATTAAAAATTTTTCATCAGGAGCAGCCTTAGTATAGGTTACGTTAATGTAATTGTCAAATTTTATAAATTTCTTTTCGTTTTCTTGAATTGTAAATTTAGAAATAGGCAAAGGAATAGTTCCTAATTTATTGATTTCTTTTTCTGGTAATTTTCTAATTAGAGAATAATCGTTAGTAAGCTTTGCTTTTGCAACTATTTTTTCAACCTCTTTTTCATCAGGATAATCTGGATTTGGCACTTTGATTAGTTCTCTCACACTAAACCCTTCTTCCTGTAACTTCTCATTAAATAAGGCTCTAACAAAATGCATGGAGGAACCTAAATAGGCTTCTAATCTGTTTTTTGAAATTTTTTTAGGATTTAGCTTTTCTTCTTTTGTGATGTCTTTAAAGAATGGGTATCCTAAATAAAAAGTAAATATTTGATTTTGCCCAATAACAGTATGATTAAATTGTATTAATTCATAACTTATGACATAACCGGTAGCTTTGTTTCTAATTTGTAATGGTTTATTTGCGTTAGCAATTAGATTATATTTTTCAGGAGTTTTTTCTTCATTTAAGATTATATCTTCAGGATTTAAAATTTCGGCTTCTCTAGCAATATCGCTGTTTCCTATAAAATTTGCTTTGAAAATTTCAAACATTCTTTCCCAATTTTTGTCATGCTTCTGTTTGATGAAAACAACTTCATTTAATTCGTTTTTAATTTCTCTTAAATAAATGGTTTTATTAATATTATTACCATCGGATAGATTCAGACCCGTTTTTATGGTGATATATCCCACATAACTAATTATAATTTCCTTAGTTGTGATGGGAAGCTCTAAACTAAATTTCCCTTCAAAATCACTGTAAGTTCCACGAGAAGAATTTGGAACATAAATGGAGGCTCCTTGCAAGACTTCTTTGGTTGCAGCATCTTTAATGACGCCTTCAAAAAGAACTTGTGAGAAGCTACTTATAGAGAAAAATAGCAAAATGAAATACTTCATAAATTAGTTAATTTTTACTTTTTCCGATTTTGAATGACTAGAAAATTCTGGTGCATACATGCTTTGTAAAGTTGCTATTCCGTTGTTAAAATTACCTGAATTTGTTATTCTCACTTCGTAATCAATAATGTAAGTTCCTTGTTTTATAGCGTCAAAAAAGAAATGAGTTGCCACGTCTTTTGTACTCATGTAGTAACTTGCTCCATCCCATATGTATTTTGAAATCACATTTACAGGTTCAAAACACGAAGCTCGTAAATCTTTTAAATGCACATATTCTAAATCAACTTCCGTTTTTATAGTTAAGCGAATCGTAATCAAATCACCCACTTTTAAAGTTTCTTTTGTAATAGGAACCAATTCTGTACCTGCTTTTGTAGTTACATTTTTAAATATCTCTTTTTGAATTTGAGTTTCTCCTTTATTGTCACTTTTTATTTTCTCTAAATTTTCAAAATATTGCCAATATACACCACCATAACCCGGAACTTCCGATTTGTTATCAACAGAAATAGTAGCCATGTCTTTTGATATTTCTGATGCGTTCCAGTTCATTTTAATGTAGCCAGTTTCGGCTTCTTTGTCTTTAGTAGTAAGTTTTTGACTTAAGATTTTTTCGCTTCCAATTTTGAACTTAGTATTGTCTTTTATAGTAGTCCAATCCGTTCCATGCAATAATAAAGCATAAATGGCTTCCGAAGTTGATTTGGTAGTACTCCAACTTTTACTTTGCTTGTTTCTAATCAACCACACTTTCATGGCATCAATTGATTTGGTGTCATTTTCAATTTCGGCAAAAGCTTCAATGATTAAGGCTTGTGTTTCTATTTTCGATTCATACCAATAATAGCCATTTCGATTGTCAATCCAATACATACCATCATTTTCATTAGATGCCGACGTTTCTTTTAAATGCGTAATGATTTTTTTAGCAAATTCTTTTTCATTAAATCGATGCATTACTAAAGCCATCATCCCTTTTTGATATAGCGAATAGTTTAACCATTCTTTCTTTAGATGCACTACATCCACTTTTATTATAGAATCTAATTGTTTAGAAACGGGATATTGCTTTAAATAAAAACTTCTAGCGTATAAATAATGAATATCGGTAGGATTATAATTTACAGCATAGCTTTTATTCCGTTTTTTGGTTTCGATAAATTTAGCGTCTAAATACGGAATTGCTTTTTTGGTAATGTTATCAAAATCATTGTCCGAATTAGGGAAAAGTTTGTTCAAGTGGCCTAATCCTGCTAAAATGTGTTGGGTGATATAACGACTTTCATTTCCGCCATTAAACCATGGGAGACCACCAGAAGGCATCATTTTATCTTCTAGTTTTTTAAATGTAGCATCTGACGATTCTTTTAATTTATTTAAATCAAAAAGTACTGCAAGTTGTTTATTTTTCGCATCTTCATCGGCATCAAAAAACCAAGGTGTTTCTGCTAATAATATTGATTTAAGTTCTTCATTAATTTCCAACTTGGATTTTGTTTTTCCTTGATTTTTCCATGATTCCAATACACTTGCTACTTTCGGATTACTTTCAATAATTTGTTTTGCAATAAAGTTGGCATAGTAACGAGAAAACGTCTGTTCTGCACATTCGTGTTCGTACTCCATCAAATAAGGAAGCGATTGAATGGCCATCCAAACCGGATTTGAAGTATATTCCAAAGTAAACAAATGATTTCGCAACGTTTTGGAATCATTGTTTTTTAAATTTTCGAAAACTACTTCTTTTTTACTTTTCTCACGAACCCATAACGGAATGCTTTCGGTAACTAAAATGGAATTACTTAAAACAGGTAAAATATTTTCTTCCCCATCAGAGAAATTACCTGATTTAGCGATGATTTTGTATTGCAATCCTTGAAGTCCTTCAGGAATACTTATGGTCCAACTCACCGCAACATTTTCTTTTGCTTTGCAATTAAAGTTTTTAGTATTCTTATTGTTTAAAGTTTCAACATCGATAGATTTCCCTGTGGTAGCATCAAACAATTGAAGCAAAGCAATTCCCGATTTGGCTTCGTTGGTTAGGTTGGCTACTTTTGCAGTTAGTGTTATGCTGTCATTTTCTCTTACAAATCGAGGCATGTTTGGCATAATCATTAAATCTTTTTGCGAAATAATATCAGCTTCTAAATAGCCTGTTTCTGCTTTTTTATTGTGCGCATACATGCGAAGTTTCCATTTGGTAAGCGATTCAGGTGTTGTAAATTTAAAATTGACTTTTCCTTCAGAATCTGTTGTAAGATGCGGATAAAAGAAAGCGGTTTCATTGAAGTTAGTTCTTGTTTTTACCTGAGCTAATTCTTTCAAAGCATTTTTTGTTGTAATTATAATAACACCATTTTTGCCTTCATTTCCATATAAAGCAGTTGCTTCAGAATCTTTTATTATTTGTATTTCAAATATTGAATTTGGAGCAAGTGTATTTAAATAGTCTCCTGAAACAATTTTTCCATCAACAACAATTAATGCGTTATCTTCAGAGGAAAGGGATCTGTAGCCTCTTAAAGTTACTATGGTTGAAGGATTTGAGGAATTGGCTGTAATTATGTTTAAGCCTGATACGCTTCCTGAAAGTGCTGTTAAAACGTTTTGATTTTCATATTGGCTTAATTCATTCTCATCAATAACTTTTTTTGTTGCATAGGCTGGTTTTTTTGTTTCTCTAACTATACCATAAGCAGTTACGACAACTTCACTTCCTTGGAGAACATCATCATTTAGTGATATATAAATAATTGAATTATTTATTAATCGAGTTGTTGTTAGTTTTCCAGTATAAGAGAAAACAAGTGTTTCTCCAGTTAAAGCAAATATTTCAAAATTACCATCAAAATCGGTTGTTGTGCCTCTTGTTGTTCTTTGTACTACAACATTAGCTCCTGCAATTGGACCTAATTCATCTGATACTACACCTGTTATTAAATCCGCATTTTCTGGAATTTCTGCAACTGCTAAAAGCGCTTTCTGATATGTTTTATACTCCCAATCATTACTTGTAAATAAATACTCAAAGCCGTACCAATTAATTCGTGGATTGTCTATTTTTTGAGTTGTATAATTGGTTGAAAAAGAGGAGAATTTAAAATTACATACCGCTATGTTTTCGTAATTAATAAATTTATAAATACTAGGGAAATCAGGATGCCTATTCTGATTTACAAAAAATGTATTTTCCCATTCTTTTTTTGCAAATATATCTAAAGAAGAATCATACATACTTGCTAAAACTTCTGATTCTATTTTTTGATTTTTAATTTTAAAAGACCAGTTTTCGTTACTTCCTGGTTCAACCTTATTGCGAATATTTGTTATTTCAAGGTCAAGGTTGTTTTCTATAGTTATGTTGTTTAATTGAGTTTCATGATAAAGCAACTTGTTTTCATAAAAACTTACAAAATGATAGTGATAATCTTTTTCTTGATTTCTAGTTTTATTTACTTTTAAAATTCCCTTTCCATTAATTAACTGAATGGTTGCAAAATAATATTTTTTATCATTTTCATAAGCTCTAGTAGTTATGTATAAATTAGGAACTTCTGATTGAAATTCAATAGTTACAAAATCGTTATTTTTAGAATCGATTTTATAGGTAAACAATTCTTCTTTTGATCTTATGTCAACTTTAGAGTCAAGGTTAAATTGACTTTCATAGGTAATGGTGTCTTTTGTGATATCTAATGCTGTGATGATAAAACTATAACTTCCTTTTTTCAACTCTTTTAGAAAATTTAAATCAATTGAATTTCCATTTTGAGTGTCGAATGGAATAGTTTTGACTATTTTTTTCTCAGATTCAACATCACTTTGATTATACGGTTCATGAGGAAAAAGCAATTCAAATTCTGTACGTGACATGATTTGAGTTTCAGGAAATTGAAATTGTCTTTGAAATAAATAGTCTTTCTTTTTTATTTCATAAAATGTTATTTCACCTTTTGTGTGTATTGGATACTTATTTAAGTTTTCTGCCTTGATAATTAAGTTGTTTGTGTCTTCTTTGTACAAATGTTTTTTAACTGATGCGCTTAATTCAAGAGTTTTCTTTCCTACTCGAACATTTTTTTTCGCATCTTTAGTTTCTCCATTTAAATCAGTAATAGCTACTTCAATATTATAATTTATGTATCTGATTTTGTTGGTTTCTAGAATACTATCTGTTGCAATTAAGGAAATAGAGAAATTACCATTTTCATCTGTAACGTTTTCAATTGTGATAATTTCATTTTCTTGATTTGGATAATATTCTGTCATATAAACGTCTTTATCTACATTCCAAACAACCTTTGCACCGGTTACATTACTTCCTGCTAAAGTTTTAACATTACCTGAAATTTTTAAAGTATCGCCAATAGTATAGCGTTCCTTAATTTCATCAAATTTAATTTCGAAAGTTGGTCGTTTGTATTCTTCTACTCTAAACTTATAACCATCCCATTTTGTTTGAAAATCTACATTGTCCCAAAAAACGTGTTCCTTTTCTTTTTCGTCATAGTATTTTTTATCCTTTTCAAAATTATCTGGTTCTTCAACATGTAAAGAAAATTCACCATTTAAAATGTTTTTTGGAATTTCAAATTCTCCTGAGAATGAACCAAATTCATTGGTTTGCACTTCATATTCTTTGAGCGTATTGTTTTTACTATCTTTAATTGTAACCTTTACTGTAACAAAAGGAACTACGCTTTTTTTAAGCGCTTTTTTTTGCAACAATATTCCTTTGAAATATACTCTTTGACCTGGGCGATAAATAGCTCTGTCAAAAAATACATTCGCTTTAGCTTCAAAATTTTCATATTCTTCTGACGAATAGTTATAATTATAAAGTCCTCGTTTGGTATACATCTTTTTGATTGTATCCGAGTCTTTTATGAAAAATAGTTCAGTCTCTTTGCTTTTTTCGTTATTTAGGGTTTCTTTTTCAATACTGACTTTACCTTCTTTGTTGGAAATAATGGTTTTTCCATTATTCCGAACTAGTACATTCTCCAAAGGCTTTCCGGTTTTTCTGTCATAAATATAAAAGTCATCTGTCTTGTCGCTATATTCATCATGAAACATCATGCTTGTTACGAGAATGTTCTCATAAGTTAGTATTGGGGCATAATCTTCATCAACTTTTTCGGGAGTTAAAAGAACTAAGTAATTCCCAGCTTCTATCTTTTCTAACAGAATTTCAGTTGAATTTTCAAAGTGGTCACCTTTATTTGGTAAAACTTTGAAATAACTTTTGATAGGTTTATTTTTAGAAATAAAATTAGTAACCAAACTATCTTTAATTTGTTTAGATTTTTCAAACCAAAAATTAGATTTTATAGGTAAACGATAATAACTAATTTTTATACTATCGATATTTTTAAAATATACTAAAGCTCTTGCATTTTGGTTCGGATACAAAACTTTATTTAAATTTATACTTAAATATTTTTCAAGAATGGTATTCTTAATACTTAAAGCATTTGCAAAGGCATTACTGTTGATTTTTTGATTAAGGACGTTTTCTGTTAGTTCTAATGCTTTAACCAAATAGTCTTTATTGTTTACTTTATTGGCATTTGTGTAATAAAAACTTGCTAGTGAAACTTTAATGTCTTGCTTTACATTTTCATTTGTACTTGACTTCAATAATAAAGTTAGGCTATTGATGTAATGTTTTTTTGAATTAAGATGATTGTGAAAAAACCGTACTCGATTGAAGATATATAAATCTGATAAATCTTTACTTTGACTTACAGCATATGTTTCTTTTTCTTGAAATATGGCAATTACTTTTTCAAGATTTTTTTGATTAAATTCATGGCTTTTTAGTTTTGTGAAATTAGAATTTGTATCATAAAAAGGAGCTATTAATTCTTCCTGATTGGAATCGTTTATAATTTTCCAAAAATTAATTTTTGATCCAAAGTAATTCAAATATTTTTCGCTTAAAAAATCATATAATGAATAATTTTTACCGTCTAAATAAGGTGAAATTTCAAAAATTTCTTTGTAGTCTTTTACAGAAGCTTGTCGTAATTCTAATTTGTACTTTACTGATTCCTCGTATGCTTTTTCAATTTCATTAGTAAAATCTTGATACGACCAAATTAAAAAGTTTTGTGACGTATTATTTTGAATTGGAGTTCGATTGAAGATTTTTGTGCTGTTTTTAATTAAGTACTTATTAAGTAATTGCGCATAAATATAATTTAAAATCCCTTTACTAGGTTTTGAAGCTTTCTTAATTTCTTTTCTGATGTCCAATATTATTTTCTCACTTGCATTTTCATCTAAAACTTGAAGAAATTTAGATTTGTAGAAAAAACATTTAATAACTTCGGGTTCGTTGTTTTTTCGATTCGCCTTTCTGTAAATTTTAGTTACAATTTTGTCTGCTGATTTGGTTTTTCCATCTAATTCAAGTTGCATGACTTCTTTCCATTGTTCCTCAAAATTTTGTGAAAATGAAAGTGTGCTAATAAGTAAAACAAAAAGGAGAATTTTGAACTTCATAAGTATGTTTTCTATTATAGAGTATAAATTGTTTGTAAAGGTTGGAACGATTTTAAAAAAAATCTAATATAAATCATTTTGTAAGTAAAATTAACTAAAATCATTTCACTATTTTTGAAAAATGAAAAACATCCATTTTTTTTTTCTATTATTTTCGTTTTCAGTCTTTTCGCAATCAACATTTGAAAAGGCGGAGAAATTGTATGCTCAAAAAAAATACAACGAAGCTGAAAAACTATTTTCCGAATATTTAAAATTGCAACCCAATCACGCCAAAACCATTGAATATCTTGGCGATATTGCCGGACAACAAAAAGATTGGAATACCGCGATAACTAACTATAAAAAGCTTAAAGTTAGTTATCCTAAAAACGCAAATTATTGGTACAAATATGGTGGCGCACTGGGAATGAAAGCCAAAGAATCTAATAAATTCAAAGCTTTAGGAATGATTGATGAAGTAGAAGAATCATTTTTAACTGCTGCAAAATTAGATACAAAGCATATCGATACACGTTGGGCATTAGTTATGTTATATATCGAATTGCCAGGAATCATTGGAGGAAGCGAAAAAAAAGCTCAAAAATATGCCGATGAATTAATGGTGCTTTCAAAAGTAGATGGTTATTTGGCAAAAGGTTACATCGATATGTATTTTAGTCGTTATACAAAAGCAGAAATAAATTATAAAAAAGCACACGAAATTGGTAATTCAAAAACTACTTTCGATAAATTATATGACTTATATTTGAATAAGCTAAACGACAAAGCGAAAGCAAATAAGTTAAAAGAACAATTTGAAAACAAATAGTGTAATTGTTAAAATGTTTAATCGTTTAACCGATTTGACAAATTAACAGTTTAACAATTCAACATAAAAATGAGAACACATTTCATAGCAATCGGCGGAGCAGCCATGCACAATTTAGCATTAGCTTTACACAATAAAGGATATCATGTAACGGGTAGCGATGACGCTATTTTCGAACCTTCAAAATCACGTTTAGAGAAAAAAGGATTATTGCCAGCAGAAGAAGGTTGGTTTCCTGAAAAAATCACAACCGATATCGAAGCAATTATTTTGGGAATGCACGCAAAAGCTGATAATCCAGAATTATTAAAAGCCCAAGAATTAGGTTTGAAAATATATTCGTATCCCGAATTTTTATACGAACAATCGAAAAACAAAACCCGAGTGGTGATTGGTGGTTCACATGGAAAAACGACGATTACTTCTATGATTTTACACGTGATGCATTATCACAATATCGAAGTGGATTATATGGTGGGAGCACAGTTGGAAGGTTTCGATACGATGGTACATTTAACTGAAGACAATGATTTTATAGTATTAGAAGGCGATGAATATTTGACTTCTCCAATAGATTTACGTCCAAAATTTCATTTATATCAACCTAATATTGCCTTGTTATCAGGAATTGCTTGGGATCATATCAACGTGTTTCCAACCTTTGATAATTATGTAGAACAATTTAGAATTTTCGCTAACCAAATCACGCGTGGCGGAATTTTAGTCTATAACGAAGAAGACGAAGCCGTAAAAGCAGTAGCCGAAGGAACCGAAAATCCAATCCGAAAAATTGCCTATCAAACACCAAGTTACACAGTTGAAAACGGGACTACGTTATTAGATACGCCAGAAGGTCCAATGCCAATTGAAGTTTTCGGAGCACACAATCTAAGCAATTTAGCTGGCGCAAAATGGATTTGCCAATGCATGGGCGTAGACGAAGCCGAATTTTACGAAGCCATCGCCAGTTTCAAAGGTGCTTCTAAACGGTTAGAAAAAATTGCAGAAAGCAAGAACAAAGTAGCGTATAAAGATTTTGCACATTCACCAAGTAAAGTTTCAGCTACTACAAAAGCGGTGAAAGCACAATATCCTGATAGAAAAGTAGTCGCTTGTTTAGAATTGCACACCTACAGCAGTTTAAATGCCGAGTTCTTAAAAGAATACCAAGGTGCTTTAGACGCAGCCGATGTAGCAGTTGTTTTCTATTCGCCAGATGCTGTAAAAATCAAACGTTTGGAGGAAGTAACTTATGACCAAATCGCACAATCGTTCCAAAGAGAAGATTTGATTATTTACACCAATCCAACCGAATTCAAAGACTTTTTGTTCAGCCAAAATTTAGAAAATTCCGCTTTACTATTAATGAGTTCAGGAAATTATGGTGGATTGAATTTTGATGAGGTGAAAGGGTTGATACAATAAAATATTTTCTATTTCGTTCTTAAGATAAATCTTACTTATGAAAAAAATATTGTTAGTTGTATTGTTTGGTGCTATATTAGTTTCATGTTCAAATGATTTAGACGATGTTTCATCAGAATCTAATTCGTTTTTTAATATTAATCAAGGAAATAAATGGGTGTACAAAAAATATGAGAGTAGTGGATTTGGTCCATCAACATACAGTAATATTATTGATTCTGTAGAAGTTGTTGGAGATGAAATTATAGAAGGTTTGAATTATAAAAAAATTAGACATAGAATATATTGGTTTGCAAATCTACAAAATGAGAATTTTGAATATTTAAGAATTACTTCAAATGATCATTTAGTTGATTCAGAGGGTGTTGTGAAACATCCAGGATTTGATGCTGAATTTTCTTATTCATTTATTCATAATTATCCAGGGACTTTAGTACCTATGGGAGAAACAATTTATCAATTGCAGGCCACTCAAAATGAAATTGTAGAAGGGAATAGTTTTATTATTTCAAATTATCAGGGAAATTTTACTTCTTACGATTCAATGTTTCCAAATAATCATATAGACTACAAATACTCTGAAGGAATTGGGATGATTTCAAATCATTGTCCAAGTGTTTCAGGTTGTTACTATTACGAATTTAGGTTAGTATATTATGAGATTAATTAATCTCCATATCTAAAATGCCCAACAATTTTCCAACTCAACAAACAATCTTCTAAAACTTGTCCACTTCCTACGTTGTGAATAATCATTGGATTGCCTTGTTTGATTTTAGATGAGTTACAATACCAATATGAGGTAATTTATCACCAATCACAGAGCAATACTTTTTGATATTTCAGTTTTTTCAATTATTTTTGATTCCATAAACGCCAAAATTAAATTTTATGTACACGCCAATCAATCAATGGGCCGAAGATGATCGCCCACGTGAAAAATTTCTTTTAAAAGGTAAATCCACCTTATCTGATTCCGAATTACTTGCTATTTTAATTGGTTCCGGTTCTCGAAATGAGAGCGCGGTGCAATTGTGTCAACGCATTTTAGCTTCCTCTGAAAACAATTTGAATACGTTAGGAAAAATGTCGGTTTCCCAACTCATGCAATTCAAAGGAATTGGTGAAGCTAAAGCCATTTCCATTGCCGCTGCACTAGAATTAGGACGAAGACGTAGAGCTGAAGACGCCATCGAACTCAAAAAAATCACATCCAGTAAAGCAGTTTTCGACATCATGCAACCCATTATTGGCGAATTGCCTCACGAAGAATTTTGGGTTTTGTATCTCAATAATTCCAATAAAGTCATCTATAAATCCCAGCTCTCAAAAGGTGGAATCACTGGAACTGTTGTAGATATTCGAATTATTTTCAAATTGGCATTCGAGCAAAATGCAACGGGTTTAATACTGTCACACAATCATCCCTCTGGAAAATTAATGGCAAGCGAAGCCGATTTAAAAATCACAAAGCGTATCAAAGAAGCAGGACAAACGTTAGAAATTCAAGTTTTAGATCATCTCATCATCACCGAAAATGGTTATTTGAGTTTTCAGGATGAAGGGATTTTTTAAAACACATAGTCACAGAGTTTTTCATTACAATCTTTGCGTTTAAACTAAGAATTATAGAAATTTTAAGATTTGGTAGTTTTTTATCTAATCAATAAGCCGTATTTTTATCAAAAATTAAAATATCATGAAGAACATAAAACTTTTATTTGCAACACTTTTAGTGACAGTAACAGCATCGGCGCAGTTTGCACAAAAAGCATTACCTTACGCTTATAATGCTTTGGAGCCTTTTGTAGACGCGCAAACTATGGAAATTCATTACAGTAAGCATCACGCGGCTTATGTAAAAAATCTAAATACAGCTTTAGCAGGAACTGCAGATGAAAAATTAAGCTTAAATGAAATTTTTGCAAAGATTTCTACTATGCCAGCAGCAGTTCGTAATAACGGTGGTGGACATTACAATCACGAGTTGTTTTGGTCAGTTTTAACACCTGAGAAAAACACTAAAATGTCGGCTGAGTTAGAAAAAGCGGTAAATGAAACTTTCGGAAGTTTAGACGGATTGAAAGAAAAATTAAATGCTGCAGGAGCAAGTCGATTTGGTTCAGGTTGGGCTTGGTTGGTTGTAACTAAAGAAGGGAAGTTAGTAGTTAGTTCAACTCCAAATCAAGATAATCCATTGATGGATATTGCAGAAGTAAAAGGAACACCAATCTTCGGAATCGATGTTTGGGAACATGCTTATTACTTAAAATACCAAAACAAACGTGCTGATTATTTATCTGCTTTATGGAATGTTGTAAACTGGACAGAAGTTAGTAAAAGATACAAAGCAGCGATGCCAAAACCAGATACCTTTGCTGCTTGGCCAGAAATCAAAACGTTTCACAAGGTAATGTCGCAAACTTTTCATCCAAGTGAAGAAGGAAATTTACAGCCTATCAAAGAAAGAAGTGCTGAAATGGCTGAAAAAGCAAATGCTTTAAAAATGGCTAAAATTCCAGCGCAATTCAATAAAAAAGAAATTGTAGCTTCGGTTAATAAATTAGCAAAAGATAGTAAAGCATTAGATAAATTAGTGAAATCGAAAGCTTCAGATGAAAAAATCACTAAAGCTTTAAATGGTTTACATGACACTTTCCATACGATAGTAGGATTGTGTACTCATGACGAAGAATAATATTTGAGATTAAAATATAAATGCCTTGTGATGAAAGTAAATCACAAGGTTTTTTATTAGAAATTATTTAAGAAATTTTTCTATTCAATTTCTTATCTTGCAACACTAAAATTAATGTTCGTTGAACTATGATTAGCACCAAAAACATCACATTTTCCTACTCAAAAGATCAACTTTTTCACATGCCCGATTTGTATTGTGAAGCAGGAAGTACTTTGTTGATTACAGGTGATTCTGGAAAAGGAAAAACTACCTATTTGCATATTTTAGCAGGTTTGTTAAAACCAAAATCAGGCGAAATCGAAATCGATAAAACCGATATCGTTTCCCTTTCTGAAAAAGCAACCGATAAATTCCGAGGAAAACACATTGGAGTGGTTTTTCAAAAATCGCATTTTATTAGTGCTTTGACCGTTTTAGAAAATCTAGAAATGGCGAGTTGGTTAGCAACGGGTAAAAAGCATACGAAAAGAGCTAAGAAATTATTAGAACAATTGGGAATCGAAAATCAAGCGTCTAAATTGCCCTCACAATTGAGTATTGGACAACAACAACGCGTTTCGATTGCACGAGCTTTAATGAACGAACCAAAAGTGTTGTTAGCAGACGAGCCTACATCAAGTTTAGATGATAAAAATGCAGAGAAAGTAATCGAATTGTTGACTTCATTATCAAAAGAATACAAAGCGGCTTTGCTAATCGTTACGCACGACAACCGAATTAAAGAAAGATTTATCAATAAAATTACCTTGATATGATAGCAAAATTAGCATGGAAAAATATATGGTTCAAACCATTAAATACCATCTTGAGCGTTGTTTTGCTAACCTCAAGTGTCGCGATTATTACGACTCTGGTTTTAGTCGAAAAGCAATTTGAAGAAAAATTCTCAAGCAATATTGATGGTGTTGATTTGGTAATGGGCGCGCAAGGAAGTCCATTGCAATTGATTTTATCTGCAGTTTACCAAGTAGATTCTCCAACAGGAAATATTAGTTACGATTCGGCAAAAGTTTGGATGCAACATCCTTTTGTTAAAAAAGCGATTCCTTTAGCATTTGGAGATAATTACCGTGGTTATAAAATCTTAGGAACAACTTCCGATTATTTAGAAAAATACGGAGCTGAAATATCCGAAGGGAAACTATTCGAAAAAAACTTCGAAGTCGTAATCGGAAGTGATATCGCTCAAAAATTAAGTTTGAAAATTGGTGATGAATTCTTTGGTTCCCATGGTGATGCAGCAGAAGGAGAAGTTCATGAACATTACGGATATAAAGTTGTCGGAATTGCAAAACCAACTGGCAAAGTAGTGGATAATTTAATTTTATGTACCATTCCAAGTGTTTGGCAAATGCACGGAAGTCATGGTGAAGAAGAAAATCCCGCTCACGGCGAAGATGGTCACGTTCATGTAGAAGGAGAAGAGCATCATAAAGCAGCCGACATGACTTTAGATGAACCTGGAATGGAAATCACAGCGGTTTTACTAAAATTCCGCAACAAAATGGGAATTGTAACTTGGCCAAGAATCATCGCACAAAACACTAAAATGCAAGTCGCTTCACCAGCTATCGAAGTGAATCGTTTGTTCTCTTTATTCGGAATTGGAATTTCAGCATTGCAATATTTGGCATACGTAATCATGTTGATTTCAGGAATTTCGATTTTCATCGCACTTTACAATACATTGAAAGAACGCGAAAACGAATTTGCCTTAATGCGTGTTAACGGAGCCAAAAGATTACAACTTCTAAAAGTCGTCATGATAGAAAGTTTACTTTTATGTGTGGTTGGATTTATTTTTGGTACGATTTTGGGAAGGGTAGGATTAAGTATGTTATCCAACTCAGCCGAAGAAGATTTCAAAATGAGTTTCAATCCATACGAATTTATTTGGGAGAAAGAGGGAACTTTATTTTTACTAACTATATTTGTAGGCTTTATTGCAGCGTTAATTCCAGCTATAAAAGCATACAATTTAAATATTTCAAAAACATTAGCAAATGCGTAATTATATTAAATTAAGTTTGGCTTTAGTCGTTTTTATTTCGATGATGAGCTTTTCAGATCGTACAACTTCAATTGAAAAAACTACTAACAAATCATCTATATCATCAGATACATTGACATGGAAAATGTTAGGTGATATCAAATACGTTCGTAAAAAACACGCAACTTATGGAGAAGTAGAATTCCCACAAGTGAATATGAAATTGAAAATGATGCAAAAGAAAACCGTTTTCATGAGCGGATTTATTGTGCCAATTGACAACAAAAACTATGCGTTGAGTAAAAACGTATTCGCAGCTTGTTTCTTCTGTGGAAAATCTGGACCAGAGACTATTGCTGGAATCAAATTTAAAGGTGGTGCTTTTCCAAAGTTAAAAACCGATACTTATGTAACCTTAAAAGGAACTTTTAGATATAACGAAACTGACGTTGAAGATTGGATTTATCATATCGAAGACGCTGTAATTATCTCTCAAAGCAAATAATTTGGAAGCCCATTCGTTTGGGCTTTTTTTAATCATCAAAACAAATAGCATTGCATTCATTCCAACACAAAAAACATCTCTTTTTTGATTTAGATCACACGCTTTGGGATTTCGATAAAAATTCAGGTTTTGCCTTTGATACGATTTTTAAACAGCAAGGTTTTGATATTGAATTATCGGATTTTCTCAATATTTATATTCCAAGAAATCAACATTATTGGAAATTGTACCAAGTGAATCAAATCTCACACGAAGATTTACGTTATTATCGTTTAAAAGACGTTTTCGATGCCTTGAATTTTGAAGTTTCTGATGAAATGATTTATCACTTATCAGAAGAATACATCAAATATTTACCCGAATATAATCATCTTTTTGATGGCGCTATTGAGTTATTGGATTATCTAAAACCCAAATATAAATTGCATATTATTACCAACGGATTTGCATCGGTTCAAACTAAAAAAATGAAGAATTCCAATATTGATCATTATTTTGAAACGATTACCAATTCCGAAATGGCAGGAGTTAAAAAACCACATAAAAACATATTCGATTTTGCCTTATCTTTGGCAAAAGCTTCAAAAGAAGAAAGCTTAATGATAGGTGATAGTTACGAAGCCGATATCATTGGAGCACAAGAAGCAGGCATAGAAGCGGTGTTTTTCAACGAACAAAATATTGAAGTAGAACACACAGTCTTTCAAGTAAAACATTTATTAGAATTAAAAAATATATTATAGTTATGAAGAAAGTTATTGTAATTATGGCACTATTTTTAAGTGCTTTTTCTTTTGCTCAGGAAAGTTATAAATATGTGATTGTTCCTAAAAGATTTAGCATTTTTAATGAAGATAACAGGTTTAATTTGAATACACTTACAAAGTCATTTTTTGAGAGCCAAGGATTTCAAGTGTATTTTGCTTCTGATATTTTGCCTGAAGAGCTAGCAAAAAATAGATGTTTAGCTTTGTTTGTTGATGCTAATGAAGAAAAGAAGTTTTTAGCAAAAAGTGTAAACATTGAAATAAAAGATTGTTATAATAATGTTCTTTTTTTTAGTGAATACGGAACGAGTAAAGAAAAAGAATTTGTTAAAGCATATAATGAGGCTTTTAGAATTGCTTTAAACTCTTTAAAAGGGAATTTAAAGTTAAAAAATAATTTTGTTAAAACACCTGAAACTTCAAAAGAGGTTGTTGTAAAAGAACCAATTGCAAAACCTAATACAATTATTGATGTAACACAACTAAGGGCAATTCCAACAGAAACGGGTTATACTTTGGTTAATTATTCAGATAATGTGATTATGGTGCTTTATAGGACTTCATTAGATACTGTTTTTCTTGCAGGTAAAGAAATCTATAGAGGAGTACTTTTAAAGAAAAATAACGGCTGGTTTTTTGAATACGATTTCGATGGTGTAGTCTATTCTGAAAAAATAGAGGTTAAGTTTTAGTAAAAAGTAAAAAGTAAAAAGTAAAAAGTAAAAAGTAAAAAGTAAAAAGTAAAAAGTAAAAAGTAAAAAGTAAAAAGTAAAAAGTAAAAAGTAAAAAGTAAAAAGTAAAAAGTAAAAAGTAAAAAGTAAATTTGCACTACTCACTACTCACTACTCACTACTCACTACTTAATATCCATACTTATCTTTCCAACGATTCTTTAAAAACTGACGTAATTCTTTTTCACGTGCATTTTCACCTGGCTCAAAGAACTTAGTTTCTGAAATTTCAGTAGGTAAAAATTCTTGTTCGGCAAAGTTATTGGGGAAGTCGTGTGAATATTTGTATTCTTCACCGTAGCCTAATTCTTTCATTAATTTGGTTGGTGCATTTCTTAAGTGAATTGGAACAGGTAAATCGCCAGTTTGTTTTACCATTTGTTGCGCTTTTCCAATAGCCATATAACTCGCGTTACTTTTTGCCGAAGTCGCCAAATAAATCGCACATTGACTCAAAATAATGCGGCTTTCAGGATAACCAATAGTTGCTACCGCTTGAAAAGCATTATTCGCCATAATAAACGCGGTTGGATTCGCATTTCCGATATCTTCGCTAGCTAAAATCAGCATTCTTCGGGCGATGAATTTTACATCTTCGCCACCTTCAATCATTCGAGCTAACCAATACACTGCACCATTCGGATCACTACCACGAATCGATTTAATAAAAGCCGAAACAATATCATAATGTTGTTCGCCTGTTTTGTCATACAATACCGTATTTTTTTGCACCAATTGCATTACTTTTTCATTTGTAATTTCAATGGTATCGCTTTCGGTTGCATTAATTACCAATTCGAAAATATTCAATAATTTTCGTCCATCGCCACCAGAAAGTCTTAACAAAGCTTCAGTTTCTTTTAATTGAATGTTTTTCTTTAGAAGTTCCACATCGGTTTTCATCGCACGATGCAATAAAGCTTCTAAATCGTCTTTGGTAAACGCGTTCAAAACATAAACCTGACATCTTGACAATAAAGCGGGAATGACTTCAAAACTCGGATTTTCGGTTGTAGCGCCAATCAAAGTTACCCAACCTTTTTCCACCGCAGCCAACAAAGAATCTTGTTGTGATTTTGAAAAACGATGAATCTCATCAATAAATAAAATCGGATTTTTAGCTGTAAATAAACCACTGCTTTGTTTCGCTTTTTCAATTACCTCACGAATGTCTTTTACACCAGAATGTATCGCACTCAGTTGGTAAAACGGACGTTTGCTTTCTTGTGCCATGATTTGTGCCAAGGTCGTTTTTCCGGTCCCAGGTGGTCCCCATAAAATTAAACTTGGAATTAATCCTTTGGCAATTTGTTGCGTTAAAGAACCCTCAGGTCCAACTAAATGCAATTGGCTGATGTAATCCGATAATTGTTGTGGGCGAATGCGTTCGGCTAATGGTTGATTCATGACGTAAAATTACAATTTTATGACAAATGTGCATAGAAATATTTTTGGCTTTATCTTTGAATGCAAATCAATATGGAAAAACAGCACGATAATCCTTTTCAGTTTACAAAAGCGGTCATTTTATTACCGTTATTTTTTGTATTGACTTTATGGTTGGTCTTTTGGTACGAATTACAATTTCAACATAATTTATCGCATTTTGGAATTTATCCAAGAGAGGTGTATGGATTAAAAGGAATTTTATTTAGTCCATTTTTGCATGGAGATATCGAGCATTTGTCAAATAATTCCGTAGCTTTATTAGTGTTGTTGCCAATATTGAGGTATTTCTACAAAGAGCAATCGTTTGTGGTGTTGTTTTTAGGAATTCTCTTTTCAGGATTGGGAACTTGGTTATTGGGAAGACCAAGTTATCATATCGGTGCTAGTGGATTAATCTATGCTTTGGTGAGTTTTATTTTCTTCAAAGGAATCTTTACCAAATATTACCGATTAGTTGCTTTATCATTCACCATAGTAATTTTATACGGTGGAAGCGTTTGGTACATGTTTCCCAATGTAAAAGAAGGTATTTCGTGGGAAGGACATTTAGCAGGATTTATCGTAGGATTAGCTCTAGCATTAATTTTAAAAACACCTCAATTTTCAAAACCTATTTTTTACGAATGGGAAAAACCCGATTTCAATCCCGAACTTGATCCGTTTATGAAAAATTTCGACGAAAAAGGAAATTTTAATCCACCACCAAAACCAGAAGAAGTGATTAAAGAATATTTTAATTCTTCAATGAAAGTGGTTTATGAGTTTTTGGGTGGGAAGAAGTGATTACTTTAAAGAAAAAGAATTGAAAATTTTAATTATTTCTGGGAAGAAAATATCAAATTTATCAATTTCAGCCGTATAAGTTAGAATGTATGCTTTCTCATTCTGAATTATTAAATATTGATAAAATTTTAGATTTCTACCTGTTAAATTTGCTGTATAACTTAATAAATGTATTTCTGAATTGTTTACTCTTATTTTTTTAGATTCATTAAGCTTTCCATTTTCTTTTACTTGGTTTTCTGTAATAGTTACATACTGTTTTAAGTCAATTTTATATCCCTTTAAATTTTGTATTAGTAGATTGATGTTTTCAATAAATGTGTCTTTTTCATCCTCTTTTTCAGTGTAAATAATAAATTCAGTACCTCTTGTTTTAGAATCGTCATATCTAAAATTACTTGGATATGAAATTTCATAATCTGAAGTTTTTACAGTTTTTAAATCTTGACCAATAATTGGAATTGATATAAAGGCAATTATAAGTAAAATGAAATTTTTCATTGGGAAGAATAATAATAATCTGAAATTTCTACATTCTCTGTCTCAACGCCTCATACAAAAATGCACCACAAGCCACCGAAACATTTAAAGATTCGATAGTTCCAAACATTGGTAATTTTGCTTTTTCATCTACAATTTTTAATACCGAAGGATTAACACCTCTGTCTTCGCTACCCATAATAATCGCAACGCCTTCGTTGAAGTTGATGTCATAAATATGTTGCTCTGTTTTTTCAGTGGCAGCAACGGTTTTGATGCCGCTTCCTTGTAAATAGAAAATAGCGTCTTTAATATGATCTACTTTACAAATCGGAACATTAAAAACTGCTCCAGCCGAAGTTTTAACGGTATCGCCATTCACAGGAGCTGAGCCTTGTTTTTGTATGATGATTCCATCAACACCAGTACATTCAGCGGTTCTGATGATAGCGCCAAAGTTACGCGCATCAGATAATTGATCTAAAATTAGGAATAAAGGTTTTTTACCGCTTTCAATAACACTTTCAACCATAGTTTCTAATGAAACAAAAGAAATAGGAGCAATGGTTGCCACCGCACCTTGGTGATTATTTGGTGTTAATCGGTTTAGTTTTTCAACAGGAACGTAGGAAAAGTTGATGTTGTTTCTTTTCATTGTCTTCATCAAATCCTGCATCAAGTCGCCTTGCGCATCTTTTTGAACGAATACTTTATCAATTTCCTTTTTAGCGTTAATTGCTTCAATTATTGCTCTAATCCCGAATATTTGGTTGTCTTTTTCCATGGTGCAAAGATAGGATTTTAGTTTGATTTTTGGAGTGTTTCTAATTTAGTGAATTAGAAATTCGTTTTAAAACTAATATGTACAATCGAATTCGAAAGTTTTATGGCTTGTTCGCTCGTGCTTCCATTAGCGTAAACTAAATTGAACAAACCATTTTTGGTAAATAATCCAAATCCAAAACCTAAGCCTAACAAACGATCTTCTATATTGGAAGTTTTGTCTTGGAAATAGCCGAAATCGGTTATAGAATGTAAATATAAATTAGAAGCTAATAAATAACGATATTCCGCTATGATTCCGGTAAAAGCATTCGCTTGTAAACTGTTTTCGTTAAAGCCGCGAATTGAATTAATTCCTCCAAATCGGAATAGTTCATTAATTATATAGTCATCACTTTGTAAATAAAAAGTCTGATTTCGAACAAAAATGCTGTTTTTGGCATTTAGATTAAAATTGTAACTCATATCTAATTGCGTAAAAAACTGACTCGTTTTCTGAGATGCAATAGTTCGATTTCCTGTTCCAAATTTTACTAGAATTTTTGCTCTTTCAGGAAAAATAAAACTATCAGGATTCAATTCAAGATGTTCAAAACTTGAAGTTAAAAAGGTGTTAGTAAAATCATTCAAACTAAACGAATTCGTATTCTGAATATCTACAGAAGTTGTTTTTTGATAACCTACAAAAGCTTTCGTGTTGTAAGCGAAATAGTAACCCAAATTCAAATCGGTCATGGTATTCTGAAAAGTGGAATCCTGTTTAAAAATTCTCAAATTCGCTTTAATTCCAATCGGAGTTTTAAAAATATACGGCAATTCGGTTCCGATGTTAAACGAAGTTTGTTTGTTGCCATCGTTTTTCCAGTACAAATTGAATTTTTCTCCGGTGTTTAAAATGTTTTGCAATTGCAAATCTAAATAGCCATTAAAAGTTAATTTACTTTTATCGTCATTAGAAAATCCGATAAAACCATCAAATTTATTAGGTTTTGATTTTTCAACGTAAACGAAAATCTTAGTGGAATCGGTAGTGAATAAAATTTCAGGATATTTGATTTGATTAACAAATTGTAACTTATCAAAAGTATCGTTAATCTGTTTTAAATTGTCTTGATTGAAAGTGGCTTTTTTTGCTTTTTTGGTAATTGCTTTTTTAATCCCTGTTGGAAATTTATCGTAACCTACAATGACTAAATCGGTAATATTTCTTTTGGCATTGAGTTTTAGTAGCAATTCAGAAAACAAACTATTTTCATTTTTTTGCTGATTAATCAATTGCAAATTCGCTAATGAATAACCTTTCTTTTCCAATAAAGCGATTTTACTTTTCATAAAATTCTCCACTTCATTCGTGGCAATAATTAACGAATCACTTTCTAATTGCAACAGCGATTTTTCTTGGGCAGAAAGTTTACCTATATATATTGTGTTGTTTTTTATCGAATTTCCCAAATTGTATTTGAAAACAAAACTGCTATCGTTTACTTTTTTCTGTTCCAATAACTGCCAATCAAAAAAGCCTTGATTCGTTAACTTGTTTTCAAAACGTTTTTGTTCTTCTAAAATAGAAGCCACCGAAGCGTGTTTGATTTCGTATTGTAAACTATCAATGGTTTTGTTTTCAATTTCCGAAGCTCCTTTTATGTTTAAATAGAAATTTTGTCCCAACGAAAATTGGAAACAAAAAAACAGTATTAAACCCAAGAGTAATTTCATAGCGGTAAAGAAACGAAAAAAAGTAAAATAAATTTTATATCTACTTTGTCATTCTGAACTTGTTTCAGAATCTAATGCAACAATTCATCGGAATTTTGATCTTTCTTTTTTGTAACTCAATACCAATCAAAATACTACAAAATTACAATTGCATTGAAAATTAATAAATTATGATTTGGAAAGTAAAAAATAATTCCTACATTTGCAACCCCGTAAAAAGCGGGAATTTTAAACAGTAAAAATTTTTAGTATTTAATTATGCCAACAATTCAACAATTAGTAAGAACAGGGAGAACCCAAATAACTAAGAAGAGTAAATCGGCTGCTTTAGATTCTTGTCCTCAAAGAAGAGGTGTGTGTACTCGTGTTTACACAACAACTCCTAAAAAACCAAACTCAGCAATGAGAAAGGTAGCTAGGGTTCGTTTAACAAACGGTAACGAGGTGAATGCATACATTCCTGGAGAAGGTCACAATCTACAAGAGCACTCGATAGTATTAGTTAGAGGTGGAAGAGTAAAAGATTTACCAGGTGTACGTTACCACATCGTACGTGGAGCATTAGACACTGCGGGTGTTGCAGGAAGAACACAACGTAGATCTAAGTATGGAGCAAAACGTCCAAAACCAGGACAAGCACCTGCACCAACTGGAAAGAAAAAGTAATTTAAAAATCTTTTAAAGAAAAGACATGAGAAAAAGAGCGGCCAAAAAAAGACCCCTTTTACCGGATCCGAAATTTAACGATCAGTTAGTAACACGTTTCGTGAATAACTTAATGTGGGATGGTAAAAAATCAACAGCTTTTAAAGTTTTCTATGATGCATTAGAAATCGTTGAAACTAAAAAGCAAGATGCAGAAAAAACTGCTTTAGAGATTTGGAAAGATGCATTAACTAATGTTATGCCTCACGTAGAAGTTCGTTCACGTAGAGTGGGTGGAGCTACTTTCCAAATTCCAATGCAAATTCGTCCAGATAGAAAGATTTCTTACGCTATCAAATGGATGATTCTTTATGCAAGAAGAAGAAACGAAAAATCAATGGCAGGAAAATTAGCTTCTGAAATTTTAGCTGCGGCTAAAGAAGAAGGTGCTGCTGTTAAGAAAAGAATGGATACTCACAAAATGGCAGATGCTAATAAAGCATTCTCTCACTTTAGATTTTAATTCGTATAGAAATGGCTAGAGATTTAAAATATACAAGAAATATTGGAATTGCTGCTCACATTGATGCTGGTAAAACAACAACAACTGAGCGTATCTTATTCTATACAGGAAAATCACACAAAATTGGTGAAGTACACGATGGTGCTGCAACAATGGACTGGATGGCGCAAGAGCAAGAAAGAGGTATTACAATTACTTCTGCTGCAACAACTTGTGAGTGGAATTTTCCAACAAACCAAGGTAAAGTTTTACCAGAATCTAAATCGTATCACTTTAACATTATCGATACTCCTGGTCACGTTGACTTTACAGTAGAGGTAAACCGTTCGTTACGTGTATTAGATGGTTTAGTGTTCTTATTTAGTGCGGTTGATGGTGTTGAGCCTCAATCTGAAACTAACTGGAGATTAGCTGATCAATATAGAGTTCCACGTATGGGATTCGTAAACAAAATGGACCGTCAAGGTTCTAACTTCTTAGGAGTTTGTCAGCAAGTAAAAGATATGTTGAAATCAAACGCAGTAGCGATTACTTTACCAATTGGTGAAGAAGCTGATTTCAGAGGGGTAGTTGACTTAGTTAAAAATCAAGCTATTGTATGGCATGATGAAACTCAAGGTGCTACTTTCGATATTATCGACATTCCTGCTGATATGGTTGACGAAGTAAAAGAGTATCGTTCAATTTTAATTGAAGAGATTGCTACTTACGACGAAAACTTATTAGAAAAGTATATGGAAGATGAAAACTCAATTACTGAGGAAGAAATCAACAATGCTTTACGTGCTGCTACAATCGATATGGCTATCATTCCTATGATTGCTGGTTCTTCTTTCAAAAACAAAGGAGTTCAATTTATGTTAGATGCAGTTTGTAAGTATTTACCATCTCCATTAGATAAAGAAGGTATCGAAGGAATTCACCCTGATGATGCTGATTTATTAGAAGAAGACCAAAAGAAAATTATCCGTCGCCCTGATACAAAAGAGCCTTTCGCGGCTTTAGCATTTAAAATTGCTACTGACCCTTACGTTGGTCGTTTAGCTTTCTTCCGTGCTTATTCAGGTCGTTTAGATGCTGGTTCTTACATCTTGAATACACGTTCAGGAAACAAAGAAAGAATTTCTCGTATCTACCAAATGCATGCTAACAAACAAAATCCAATCGAATATATTGAGGCTGGAGATATTGGTGCTGCTGTAGGATTTAAAGATATCAAGACTGGAGATACAATGTGTGATGAAAAACACCCAATTATTCTTGAGTCAATGAAATTCCCTGATCCTGTAATTGGTATCGCGATTGAGCCTAAAACAAAAGCTGACGTTGATAAAATGGGTATGGCTTTAGCTAAATTAGCTGAAGAAGATCCAACGTTTACAGTTAGAACTGATGAGGCTTCAGGTCAAACGATTATTTCAGGTATGGGTGAGTTGCACTTAGACATCCTTGTAGATCGTATGAAACGTGAGTTCAAAGTTGAGGTTAACCAAGGTGAGCCACAAGTAGAATATAAAGAAGCGTTCACTAAGTCTGCTCAACACAGAGAGGTTTATAAAAAACAATCTGGAGGTCGTGGTAAATTTGGTGATATCGTTTTCCGTTTAGAGCCTGCTGATTTAGTAGACGGTAAAGCTCCTATGGGGTTACAGTTTGTTAATGAAGTTAAAGGTGGTAACGTACCAAAAGAATATATTCCAGCTGTTGAAAAAGGTTTCCGTGAAGCTATGAAAACTGGTCCTTTAGCAGGTTATCAGGTAGATAGTTTAAAAGTAACTTTATTAGACGGATCTTTCCACCCTGTGGATTCTGATGCTCTTTCTTTCGAATTAGCTGCGAAAATGGGATATAAAGAAGTAGCTAAAGCTGCAGGAGCTGTTATTCTTGAGCCAATCATGAAAATTGAAGTTATTACTCCTGAAGAAAACATGGGTGATATCGTAGGTGACTTGAACCGTCGTAGAGGTCAAGTAAATGATATGGGTGATAGAAATGGTGCTAAAACTATTAAAGCTAATGTTCCTTTATCAGAAATGTTTGGTTATGTTACTACATTAAGAACATTGTCTTCTGGTAGAGCTACATCTACAATGGAGTTTTCTCACTATGAAGAAACACCTTCTAATATTTCAGAAGCTGTAATCAAAAAAGCAAAAGGTAACGCTTAATTTTTAAGAAAATGAGTCAAAAAATCAGAATAAAATTAAAATCATACGATCATAACTTGGTAGATAAATCTGCTGAGAAAATCGTTAAGACTGTAAAAAGTACAGGTGCTGTGGTAACTGGTCCAATTCCATTACCAACACACAAAAAGATTTTTACTGTATTACGTTCTCCACACGTTAACAAAAAATCAAGAGAGCAATTCGAATTAAGTTCTTATAAGAGATTGTTAGATATCTACAGTTCTTCTTCTAAAACTATCGATGCTTTAATGAAATTAGAGTTACCTTCAGGAGTTGAAGTAGAAATTAAAGTGTGATAAACACCGTTGCAAAAAAGCAATGATCAAATAAAAAAACCGTTAATGTGAAAGCATTACGGTTTTTTTCTTATCATTTTTAGTGAGTAAAAAGTGCTTTTTCAAAGTAAATTTTGCTTAACTATTTATTTTTGCGATAATTAAAAAATAATTTATATATTTGCACCCTCAAAATGAGTAGTGTGCAAATACTATTTGTATTATAAATAAGAGTTTAATTAATAATTAGTTTAATATGTCTGGGTTAATCGGAAGAAAAATTGGCATGACTAGCATCTTTGATGAGAACGGGAAAAATATTCCTTGTACTGTAATCGAGTGTGGTCCATGCGTTGTTACCCAAGTCAGAACCAATGAAGTAGACGGATATTCTGCTATTCAGTTAGGTTTCGATGACAAAGCTGAAAAACGTTCAATTAAAGCTGAGTTAGGTCACTTTAAGAAAGCGGGAACAGCTGCGAAGAAGAAAGTCGTTGAATTCAAAGGTTTTGAAGAGGAGTACAAATTAGGCGATGTAATCGCTGTTGACTTATTCGCTGAAGGTGAATTTGTTGATGTTGTGGGAGTTTCTAAAGGAAAAGGATTCCAAGGGGTTGTAAAACGTCATGGTTTTGGCGGTGTTGGACAAGCGACACACGGTCAACACAATCGTTTAAGAGCGCCTGGTTCTGTAGGAGCTTCATCTTATCCATCTAGAGTATTCAAAGGAATGCGTATGGCTGGAAGAATGGGAGGAGATAATGTAACAGTACAAAACCTTAGAGTTTTAAAAGTAGTTACTGAAAAGAACTTACTTTTGGTTAAAGGAGCAATTCCTGGACACAAAAACTCTTATGTAATCATTCAGAAGTAATGGAAGTAAAAGTTTTAGATATCAACGGAAAAGAAACTGGAAGAAAAGTTCAACTTTCTGATTCAGTTTTCGCAATTGAGCCTAATAAACATGCTGTTTACTTAGATGTAAAGCAATATTTGGCTAATCAAAGACAAGGTACTCACAAAGCTAAAGAAAGAGCTGAGGTTGCAGGAAGTACTCGTAAAATTAAAAAACAAAAAGGTACAGGTACTGCTCGTGCAGGATCTGCTAAAAATCCTTTGTTTAAAGGTGGAGGTACAGTTTTTGGACCAAGACCAAGAAGCTATTCATTCAAATTGAACAAAAACTTAAAAAGATTAGCTCGTAAATCAGCTTTGTCTTTAAAAGTAAATGAGTCAAATTTAGTAGTAGTTGAAGATTTTACATTTGAAACACCAAACACTAAAAATTTCATTAACGTATTGAAAGCTTTAGGGTTAGAGAATAAAAAATCTTTATTTGTGTTGGGCGATACAAATAAAAATGTATATTTGTCGTCACGCAATTTAAAAGCGTCTAGCGTTGTAACTACTTCGGAATTAAGTACTTATGCAATTTTAAATGCAAAAAGTTTAGTTCTTTTAGAGGGTGCAGTAGACGGAATTGAAGCTAATTTAAGTAAATAATAAGATTATGAGCATCATAATTAAGCCTATTATAACTGAAAAAATAACTAAAGATGGTGAAGTTTTTAACCGTTTTGGTTTTGTAGTTGCTAAAAATGCAAATAAAATTCAAATCAAAAATGCTGTTGAGGCAACTTTTGGAGTGAATGTAGTAGCAGTTAATACAATGAACTATAGAGCTGATAGAAGTGTTAAATATACCAAAAGTGGTTTAATCAGTGGTAAAACAAATGCTTACAAAAAAGCAGTTGTTCAAGTACAAGAGGGAGAAACAATAGATTTTTATACTAATATCTAATAGAAAATGTCAGTTAGAAAATTAAAACCTATTACCCCGGGTCAGCGATTTAGAGTTGTTAATAGCTTTGACACTATTACAACTGATAAGCCGGAGCGTTCTTTGATCGCACCGAAAAAAAACTCTGGAGGTAGAAATAGTCAAGGAAAAATGACCATGCGTTATACAGGCGGTGGTCACAAACAAAAGTATCGTATTATTGATTTTAAAAGAGCTAAAGTTGGGATTCCAGCAACAGTTAAAACAATCGAGTATGATCCAAATCGTTCAGCATTTATTTCATTATTGTATTATGCAGATGGAGCTAAAACTTACATCATTGCGCAAAATGGATTACAAGTTGGACAAACTGTAGTTTCAGGTGAAGAAGCGTCTCCAGAAATTGGAAATGCAATGCCTTTAAGTAAAATTCCTCTAGGAACTGTTATTTCGTGTATCGAATTAAGACCAGGTCAAGGAGCTGTAATCGCTCGTTCAGCAGGAACTTTCGCTCAGTTAATGGCAAGAGATGGAAAATATGCAACAATTAAAATGCCTTCTGGAGAAACAAGATTAATCTTGTTAACTTGTATGGCTACAATTGGAGCTGTTTCTAACTCAGACCACCAATTAATCGTATCAGGTAAAGCTGGTAGATCAAGATGGTTAGGTAGAAGACCAAGAACAAGACCAGTAGCAATGAACCCAGTTGATCACCCAATGGGAGGTGGTGAAGGACGTTCATCTGGTGGTCACCCACGTTCAAGAAAAGGTTTACCTGCTAAAGGTTATAGAACTCGTTCTAAAGTTAACCCGAGTAATAAGTATATTGTAGAACGTAGAAAGAAATAATTAGATAGACATGGCACGTTCATTAAAAAAAGGACCATTCGTTCACTTTAAATTAGAGAAGAAAGTTCAAGAAAATATTGCAGGTGGTAATAAAGGTGTTGTAAAGACTTGGTCTAGAGCATCAATGATTACTCCTGATTTCGTTGGGCAGACTATCGCAGTTCACAATGGTCGTCAATTTGTTCCAGTTTATGTAACTGAGAACATGGTAGGACACAAATTAGGAGAGTTTTCACCAACAAGATCTTTTAGAGGTCATGCTGGGGCTAAAAATAAAGGTAAAAAATAAGAAGCAATGGGAGTTCGTAAAAGAGAAGTTGCGGATGCAAGAAAAGAGGCTAATAAGTCTGTTGCATTTGCTAAATTAAATAACTGTCCAACTTCACCTAGAAAAATGCGTTTAGTCGCAGATTTAGTAAGAGGTCAGAAAGTTGAACTAGCTCTTAATATTTTAAGATTTAGTCAAAAAGAAGCTTCAAGAAAATTAGAGAAATTGTTATTATCTGCCATAAATAATTATGTACAGAAAAACGAAGATGCTAATTTAGAAGAAGCAGGCTTATTTGTAAAAACGATTACAGTAGATGGTGGTATGATGTTGAAAAGACTTCGTCCAGCTCCACAAGGTCGTGCACACAGAATTAGAAAGCGTTCTAATCACGTAACAATCGTGTTAGGAACAAATAATAACACACAAAGCAATTAATAAACAGTATGGGACAAAAGACAAATCCAATAGGAAATAGACTTGGTATCATCAGAGGATGGGACTCAAACTGGTATGGTGGAAATGACTACGGTGATAAAATCGCTGAAGATTACAAAATCAGAAAGTATATCCATGCTCGTTTATCTAAAGCAAGTGTATCAAAAATAATTATCGAGAGAACTTTAAAACTTGTAACCGTTACTATCACTACTGCTAGACCTGGTATCATTATCGGAAAAGGTGGTCAAGAGGTAGACAAGTTAAAAGAAGAACTTAAGAAAATTACTGACAAAGAAGTTCAAATCAACATCTTTGAAATTAAAAGACCTGAACTTGATGCTTACTTAGTAGGTACAAGTATCGCTCGTCAAATTGAAAGTAGAATTTCTTACAGACGTGCAATTAAAATGGCTATTGCTGCTGCTATGCGTATGAACGCAGAAGGTATCAAAGTTCAAATTTCTGGTCGTTTGAATGGTGCTGAAATGGCACGTTCAGAAAACTTCAAAGAAGGTAGAATTCCTTTGTCAACTTTCAGAGCTGATATTGATTATTCATTAGCTGAAGCACATACTACTTACGGTAGAATGGGTATCAAAGTATGGATAATGAAAGGTGAGGTTTATGGAAAAAGAGATCTTTCTCCGTTAGTAGGTATGGACAAACAAAAGTCTAAGCCTTCAGGATCTTCTGCTCCTAAGAGAGATGGTAAACCAAACGCACGCAAAAGAAAGTAATTATTTAAACTAAAGAAAAATGTTACAGCCTAAAAGAACAAAATACCGTAAGGTACAGAAAGGTAGAATGAAAGGCGTTTCTCAAAGAGGACACGAGCTTTCAAATGGAATGTTTGGTATTAAATCTTTAGATTCTTCATTTATTACTTCTCGTCAAATTGAAGCAGCTCGTATCGCAGCAACACGTTTCATGAAAAGAGAAGGTCAATTATGGATCAAAATATTTCCAGATAAGCCTATTACAAAGAAACCATTAGAAGTACGTATGGGTAAAGGTAAAGGTGCAGTTGAATATTGGGCTGCAGTTGTTAAACCTGGTAAAATTATGTTTGAAGTTGGAGGAGTGCCTCTATCAGTTGCAAAAGAAGCATTACGCTTAGCAGCTCAAAAACTTCCTGTTAAAACTAAGTTTATCGTTGCTAGAGATTTCGAAGCATAATCAAAATTTATTATGAAACAATCAGAAATTAAAAATCTATCTGCAGCTGAGTTACAAGAACAACTTAGTCAGTTAAAGAAAACGTATACCGACCTAAAAAATGCTCATGCAATTTCGCCTATCCAAAATCCACTTCAATTAAGAAGTTTAAGAAGATCAGTTGCGAGATTACATACAGAGTTAACTAAAAGAGAGTTACAATAATTGTACACTAGCTGAAAGATGGAAAAAAGAAATTTAAGAAAAGAGAGAATTGGTGTGGTGACTTCAAACAAAATGGAGAAATCTATTGTTGTGTCACAAACTACAAAAGTGAAACACCCATTATACGGTAAGTTCGTGTTGAAAACTAAGAAATATGTTGCACACGACGAAACAAACGATTGTAACATTGGAGATACTGTAAGAATTATGGAAACACGTCCATTAAGTAAATCTAAATGTTGGAGATTAGTTGAAATCATTGAAAGAGCGAAGTAATTATGGTACAACAAGAGTCAAGATTAAAAGTAGCAGATAACACAGGAGCGAAAGAAGTTCTTACGATCCGTGTTTTAGGAGGAACGAAACGTCGTTATGCCTCTGTTGGTGACAAAATTGTAGTTTCAATTAAAGATGCAACTCCAAACGGAAACGTTAAAAAAGGAGCGGTATCAACTGCAGTAGTTGTACGTACCAAAAAAGAAGTGAGAAGAGCTGATGGATCTTACATCCGTTTTGACGATAACGCATGTGTATTGTTAAACGCTGCAGGTGAAATGAGAGGAACTCGTGTTTTTGGTCCGGTTGCCAGAGAACTTCGTGAAAAACAATTCATGAAAATTGTATCATTAGCACCTGAAGTGCTTTAATTCTTATACAAATGATAAAGCTAAAAATTAAATCAGGAGATATCGTAAGAGTTATTGCTGGAGACCACAAAGGTTCTGAAGGTAAGGTTCTTAGAGTTCTTCGTGAGAAAAACAAAGCGATTGTTGAAGGAGTTAACATGGTTTCGAAACATACAAAACCAAGTGCTAAAAACCCTCAAGGAGGAATCGTTAAGAAAGAAGCTCCTATTCATGTGTCTAACTTGTCTTTAATTGATCCTAAGTCAAAAGAAGTGACTAAAGTTGGTTTCAAACAAGAAGGAGACAAGAAAGTGAGATTTTCAAAAAAATCTAATCAAGTACTATAGTTATGGCATATATTCCTAGACTAAAAGAAGAATATAAGAGTAGAGTTATTGCTGCTCTTACAGAAGAGTTCGGTTACAAAAATGTAATGCAAGTTCCTAAACTTGAAAAAATTGTTGTAAGCCGTGGAGTTGGTGCAGCTGTATCTGATAAAAAATTAGTAGATTACGCTGTTGAAGAATTAACAAAAATTACTGGGCAAAAAGCAGTTGCTACTATTTCTAAGAAAGACGTTGCGTCTTTCAAATTAAGAAAAGGTATGCCAATTGGTGCTAAAGTAACGTTACGTGGAGAAAGAATGTATGAATTCTTAGATAGATTGATTACTTCATCTTTACCACGTGTAAGAGACTTCAGCGGAATCAAATCTACTGGATTTGATGGTAGAGGAAACTACAATTTAGGAGTGTTAGAACAAATCATTTTCCCAGAAATTGATATTGATAAAGTAAATAAAATTGCTGGTTTTGATATTACTTTTGTAACTTCTGCTGAAACAGACAAAGAAGCAAAAGCATTATTAGCGGAATTAGGATTACCTTTTAAAAAGAATTAAGACATGGCTAAAGAATCAATGAAAGCCCGTGAGGTGAAAAGAATTGCATTAGTAGAAAAGTATGCTGAGAAAAGAAAAGCTTTAAAAGAAGCTGGAGATTTCGAAGGTTTACAAAAATTACCAAAAAATTCTTGTCCAGTTAGAGTACACAATCGTTGTAAATTAACAGGTAGACCAAGAGGGTATATGCGTCAGTTTGGTATTTCTCGTGTAACATTCCGTGAAATGGCAAATCAAGGATTAATTCCGGGTGTTAAAAAAGCATCTTGGTAATTCCAAAAAAAGTTATTACTTTTGCAATCCAAAAAATAAGTTTAATTGGTTAAAGGTTCAATCCGCTGAGGGCGGATTGAAAACCATAACCGCAAATCTATACATATGTATACAGATCCAATTGCCGATTATCTAACGCGTGTTAGAAATGCAGTAAGAGCCAACCACAAAGTGGTTGAAATTCCTGCTTCTAATATGAAGAAAGAAATCACAAAGATTTTATTCGATCAAGGATATATCTTAAGTTACAAATTTGATGATTCTACTGTTCAAGGTACAATCAAAATTGCACTTAAATATGATAGAGACACGAAAGAGTCTGTAATCAAAGATATCCAAAGAATTAGTAAACCAGGTTTACGTAAATATGCTGGTTCATCAGACTTACCAAGAATCTTAAATGGTTTAGGTATTGCTATTGTTTCTACATCAAAAGGATTGATGACAGGAAAACAAGCTAAGCAATTAAATGTTGGTGGAGAGGTAATTTGTTACGTATATTAATAAAAAGACGAGACAATGTCAAGAATAGGTAAAAATCCAATTGCAATTCCAGCAGGAGTAACTGTAGAAGTTAAAGATGCTGTAGTTACAGTAAAAGGAAAATTAGGCGAGCTTACTCAAGAATTTTCTGATGTAACCGTTAAAATCGAAGATAACCAAGTTATCGTTGAGCGTTCATCAGATCACAAAGATGAGAGAGCGAAACACGGACTTTATCGTTCATTAATCAACAATATGATTGTTGGTGTTTCTGAAGGTTTTACAAAAGAATTAGAATTAGTTGGAGTTGGATATAGAGCTTCTAATCAAGGTCAAAAACTTGATTTAGCTTTAGGATTCTCTCACAACATCGTTTTAGAAGTTGTAAAAGAAGTTACTGTTGAAACAGTATCAGAAAAAGGTAAAAATCCGATAGTGAAATTATCATCATTCGACAAACAATTATTAGGTCAAGTAGCTGCGAAGATCAGAGGTTTCCGCAAACCTGAGCCATATAAAGGAAAAGGAGTTAAGTTTGTAGGAGAAGAACTAAGAAGAAAAGCAGGTAAATCAGCTTAAAAATTAAGACTATGTCATTAACGAAATCTGAAAGAAGACAAAGAATTAAGTTCAGAATCAGAAAGATTGTAAGCGGAACTGCTGCTCAACCAAGACTTTCTGTATTCAGAAGTAATAAAGAAATCTATGCGCAAATCATAGACGACGTAAACGGTACAACTTTAGTTGCTGCTTCATCGAGAGATAAAGAAGTTGCTCAAGGAACTGCTGTTGAAACTGCAAAAGCAGTTGGTAAATTAGTTGCTGAAAAAGCACTTAAAGCAGGTATTTCAACAATCTCTTTTGATAGAGGTGGGTATTTATACCATGGACGTGTGAAATCATTAGCTGAAGGAGCTAGAGAAGCTGGACTTAAATTCTAAGAAATTATGTATCATAATTATAAAAACGTAGAGATTGTAAAACCAGGAGGTCTTGAATTAAAAGACCGTTTGGTGAGTGTAAATCGTGTTACTAAAGTTACTAAAGGAGGTAGAGCATTTGGTTTCTCTGCTATCGTAGTAGTTGGTGATGAAAACGGTGTAGTTGGTCATGGATTAGGAAAATCTAAAGATGTTTCTGAAGCAATCGCTAAAGCGGTGGAAGATGCTAAGAAAAACTTAGTTAGAATTCCTTTACAGGGACAATCTGTTCCTCATGAGCAAAAAGGTAAATTTGGTGGTGCTAGAGTATTCTTAATGCCTGCTTCACACGGTACTGGAGTTATTGCTGGTGGTGCTGTTCGTGCGGTATTAGAATCTGTAGGTGTTCACGATGTATTATCTAAATCACAAGGTTCTTCAAACCCTCATAACGTAGTAAAAGCAACTTTTGATGCTTTATTACAAATGAGAAGCGCTTTAACGGTAGCTAAACAAAGAGGAGTATCTTTAGAAAAAGTATTCAAAGGTTAATCAACAGGAAATCATGGCAAAATTAATAGTAAAACAAGTAAGAAGTAAAATCAATTGTCCTCTTGATCAAAAGAGAACTTTGGAAGCTTTAGGTCTTCGTAAAATGGGACAAGTTGTTGAGCATGATGCAAATCCTGCTATCCTTGGAATGGTAAATAAAGTTAAACACTTAGTTTCTGTTGAAGAAACTAAATAACACTATACAGTTATGAATTTAAGTAACTTACAACCAGCTGAAGGTTCAGTTCACAACCAAAATAAAAGAGTAGGTAGAGGAGAAGGTTCTGGTAAAGGTGGTACCGCTGCACGTGGTCACAAAGGAGCTAAGTCTCGTTCTGGTTATTCTAAGAAAATTGGTTTTGAAGGTGGTCAAATGCCACTTCAAAGACGTGTTCCTAAGTTTGGTTTCAAGAACATCAATAGAGTAGAATATCAAGGTATTAATCTTGATTCGTTACAATTATTAGTAGATAACGGTGTAGTAACTGATACAGTAGATTTTACTGTATTTGTAGATACTCGTTTAGCTACAAAAAATAGCTTAGTAAAGATTTTAGGAAGAGGTGAGCTAAAAACAAAACTTAAAGTAAGTGCTCACAAATTTACTGCATCTGCAAAAGCGGCTATCGAGGCTGCTGGTGGGGAAGCTGTAACTTTATAATCCTTTAGTAAAATGAAGAAATTTATAGATTCATTCATCAACGTTTGGAAAATCGAAGAGTTAAAAAATCGTATTTTATTAACTCTTGGATTATTATTAGTGTACCGTTTTGGTGCGCAAGTTACCCTTCCGGGGATTGATGCTACTAAATTGACAAATCTTACAAACCAAACTGATGAAGGTATCGGATGGTTAATTAATGTATTTACAGGAGGTGCGTTTTCGCAAGCTTCTGTATTTGCATTGGGTATCATGCCATATATATCAGCTTCTATCGTAGTTCAATTAATGGGAATTGCGGTACCATATTTACAAAAATTACAAAAAGACGGTGAAAGTGGTAGAAAGAAAATTAACCAAATTACAAGATGGTTAACAATCTTAATTACTTTGGTTCAAGGTCCTGGTTATATCTATAACTTGTACAGAACTTTACCAGGTGAAGCATTTATGTTAACTGGTCCTACATTCATCTTCTCTTCAGTTCTTATCTTAGTAACTGGAACTATTTTTGCAATGTGGTTAGGAGAAAAAATTACTGATAAAGGTATTGGTAACGGTATCTCTTTATTGATAATGGTAGGTATTATTGCAAGAATGCCACAAGCATTTATTCAAGAGTTTTCATCTAGAACTTCTCAAGCAAATGGAGGTGTTATGATGATTGTAATCGAATTAATACTTTGGTTCTTAGTAATAATTGCGTGTATTTTATTAGTAATGGCTGTAAGAAAAATTCCAGTACAGTATGCTAGACGTACAGTTTCTGGGGATTTTGAAGAAGACATGATGGGTGGTAACAGACAGTTTATCCCATTAAAACTAAATGCATCAGGTGTTATGCCGATCATTTTTGCTCAAGCTATTATGTTTATTCCTGCTGCTGTTTCTGGTTTGGCTAAAGAATCAGATACTGCACTTTCTATTGCAGGAATGTTCAACGATCCATTTGGTTTAGTATATAATATTGTTTTTGCTTTGTTAATCGTAATTTTTACGTACTTTTACACCGCAATTACAGTGCCAACTAACAAGATGGCTGATGATTTAAAAAGAAGTGGAGGTTTCATTCCAGGTGTTAAACCAGGTGTTGAAACTGGAGATTACCTAGATAAAATTATGTCTTTAATCACTTTTCCGGGTTCGTTATTTCTTGCTTTAGTAGCTGTGTTCCCAGCTGTTGCGGTAAGTTTACTTGGAGTACAAGGTGCTTGGGGTTATTTTTATGGTGGTACTTCTTTACTAATCATGGTTGGAGTTGCAATAGATACTATTCAGCAAATAAATTCTTATTTATTGAATAAACACTATGATGGTTTGATGAAAAGTGGTAAAAATAGAAAAGCAGTAGCTTAATTTTTATGGCAAAGCAATCAGCAATAGAACAAGACGGAACAATTATTGAAGCATTATCAAATGCTATGTTCCGTGTAGAATTAGAAAACGGACACGTTGTAATTGCTCATATCTCTGGTAAAATGCGTATGCATTATATTAAGTTGTTACCAGGTGACAAGGTTAAACTTGAAATGAGCCCTTATGATTTGTCTAAAGCAAGAATTACTTATAGATACTAAAGCTATTAAAATGAAAGTAAGAGCATCAGTTAAAAAGAGAAGTGCCGAGTGCATTATTGTACGTAGAAAAGGAAGATTATACGTTATTAACAAAAAGAATCCTAGATTTAAACAAAGACAAGGATAATTATGGCAAGAATTGCAGGGGTAGATATACCTAAACAAAAAAGAGGAATCATTGCTTTAACATACATATTTGGTATTGGTAGAAGCAGAGCTAAAGATATATTAGCTAAAGCTCAAGTGAGCGAAGACAAGAAAGTTCAAGATTGGAATGATGACGAGATCGGAGCAATTCGTGAAGCGGTATCTTATTTCAAAATTGAAGGAGAATTGCGTTCAGAAGTTCAATTAAACATCAAACGTTTAATGGATATCGGATGTCAAAGAGGAATTCGTCACAGAGCTGGACTTCCATTAAGAGGTCAAAGAACTAAAAACAACTCTAGAACTAGAAAAGGTAAGAGAAAAACTGTTGCTAACAAGAAAAAAGCAACTAAATAATAAGTAATAATATGGCTAAAGCAACAGCAAAAAAACGTAAAGTTATCGTTGAATCTTCGGGAGAAGCACATATTAATGCTACTTTTAACAACATCATCATCTCGTTAACAAACAAGAAAGGTGAAGTTATTTCTTGGTCTTCAGCTGGTAAAATGGGCTTTAGAGGTTCTAAAAAGAATACTCCTTATGCAGCTCAAATGGCAGCAGAAGATTGTAGTAAAGTAGCTCTTGAAGCTGGACTTAAAAAAGTGAAAGTTTATGTGAAAGGTCCAGGAAATGGTAGAGAATCTGCTATTAGATCAATCCATAATTCAGGTGTAGAAGTTACAGAAATCATTGATGTAACTCCAATGCCTCACAACGGATGTCGTCCTCCGAAAAGAAGAAGAGTATAATTTAAGTATAACACGGGTAGGTTTAAAATTATCGAAGGATATAGACCTGAATTCATAATTCCTACCTTTTTTAATTTTTTAAAATGGCAAGATATACTGGTCCAAAAACAAAAATTGCTCGTAAATTCGGCGAAGCAATCTTCGGAGATGATAAAGCCTTCGAAAAAAGAAATTACCCTCCAGGGCAACATGGTTTAGCTAAAAAGAGAGGTAAAAAATCTGAATATGCTGTTCAGTTAATGGAAAAGCAAAAAGCTAAATATACTTACGGTATTTTAGAAAAACAATTCAGAAACTTATTCAAAAAAGCATCTGCTGCTTCTGGAGTAACAGGTGAAATCTTATTGCAATTATGTGAAGCTCGTTTAGATAACGTAGTTTACAGAATGGGTGTAGCTCCTTCTCGTAGAGCAGCTCGTCAAATTGTATCTCACAGACATATCACTGTTAACGGTGAACTTGTTAATGTACCTTCTTACCACTTAAAAGCTGGTGATAAAGTTGCTGTACGTGAAAAATCAAAATCTCTTGAAGCTATCGAGCGTTCTTTAGCAAGTTCTTCTCAAGTTTATGAGTGGATTACATGGAATAATGATACTAAAGAAGGTACTTTTGTTTCTGTACCTCAAAGACTTCAGATTCCAGAAAATATTAAAGAACAACTAATCGTTGAGTTGTATAACAAATAATAATTGACTTTAGTCGAAAGTATGGCAATATTTAATTTTCAAAAGCCCGATAAAGTTATCATGATCGATTCTACGGATTTCGAAGGTAAATTTGAATTTAGACCTTTGGAACCTGGTTATGGATTGACTGTTGGTAATGCACTTAGAAGAGTTTTGCTTTCTTCTCTTGAAGGATATGCAATTACATCAGTAAGAATTGAAGGTGTAGAACATGAGTTCTCTACCATCTCTGGTGTAGTTGAAGATGTAACAGAAATTATCTTAAATCTTAAACAAGTACGTTTCAAACGTCAAATCGAAGATATTGATAACGAATCTGTTTCTATCGCTCTTTCTGGAAAAGATAAAATTACTGCAGGTGATTTTCAAAAATTCATCTCTGGTTTTCAAGTTTTAAATCCAGATTTAGTTATCTGTAATTTAGACAGCAAAACATCTATCAACATGGAACTTTCTATCGAAAAAGGTAGAGGATATGTTCCTGCTGAAGAGAACAAAAAATCAAACGCTCCAATAGGAACTATTTTTACAGATTCTATTTACACACCAGTAAAGAACGTAAAATATTCTATTGAGAATTTCCGTGTGGAACAAAAAACAGATTACGAAAAATTAGTTTTTGAAATCATTACAGATGGTTCTATCCATCCTAAAGATGCATTAACTGAAGCAGCTAAGACGTTAATCCACCACTTTATGTTGTTCTCTGATGAAAGAATTACTCTTGAGGCAGATGAAATTGCTCAAACTGAGTCTTATGACGAAGAATCTCTTCACATGAGACAGTTATTGAAAACTAAATTAGTTGATATGGACTTATCTGTTAGAGCATTAAATTGTTTAAAAGCGGCTGAAGTTGATACATTAGGTGATTTAGTTTCTTTCAACAAGAACGACTTAATGAAGTTCCGTAATTTTGGTAAAAAATCATTAACTGAATTAGATGAGTTAGTGGCAAATAAAAACCTTACTTTCGGTATGGATTTAGCTAAATACAAGTTAGATAAAGAATAATTGCTTCATATTTTGCGCTCCTATTAAAGGATTGATGCAAGATGAAGATAAACAAAAGACGTCATGAGACACGGAAAAAAATTCAATCATTTAAGTAGACAAAAAGGACATAGAGCTGCAATGTTAGCTAACATGGCTTGTTCTTTAATCGAACATAAACGTATCAACACTACTGTTGCTAAAGCGAAAGCTTTAAAACAATTTGTTGAACCATTAGTTACAAAATCAAAAGAAGATACTACTCACAACCGTCGTATTTGTTTTTCTTACTTAAGAAACAAATATGCAGTTACAGAACTTTTCAGAGAAGTTGCTGCTAAAGTAGGTGACCGTCCAGGAGGATACACTCGTATCATCAAGTTAGGAAACCGTTTAGGAGATAACGCTGATATGGCAATGATCGAATTAGTAGATTTCAACACATTGTATAATGGTGGTAAAAAAGAAGTTAAGAAAACGACTCGTCGTGGAAAAGCTAAAAAAGCTGAAGGTACTCCTGAAGCTCCAGCAGCTGAAACTTCTGAAAATACTGAAGCTACAGAATAATCATGAAACCATTCATGTGAAAATAATAAGGATAGACTTTTTTAAGTTTATCCTTTTTTTTTGGTTTTACGATTCAAACATTTTCTAAAAACAACTTTTATAACTAAATTTGCAACCACAACAACACAACGCAATGAAATACAACAATCGCTCTAAGGCCGTTTTACTTCTTAAAGACGGTACTATTTTTTACGGAAAATCAATCGGAATTGAAGGGGTTACTTTTGGTGAAGTCGCTTTTAATACTGGAACTACAGGTTATCAAGAAATTTTTACAGATCCTTCTTACTTCGGGCAAATCATGGTTACTACCAATGCACACATTGGGAATTATGGTGTAAACGAGAAAGAAGTGGAATCGGATTCAGTGAAAATTTCAGGATTAGTTTGTAAAAACTTCAGCTTTAATTATTCACGCGTAGATGCTACCGAAAGTTTGTTTGATTATTTAAGCAAACAAAATCTTATCGTAATTTCAGATGTTGATACAAGAGCATTAGTAAGTTACATCAGAGATAATGGCGCTATGAATGCTGTTATTTGTACGGATGGAACTCCAATTGAAGAGTTAAAAGAAAGATTAGCACAAGTTCCAGATATGAATGGTTTGGAACTGGCTTCTAAAGTTTCAACAAAAGAACCATATTTCTTTGGTGAAGAAACTGCTAAATATAAAATTTCAGCATTAGATTTAGGAATCAAAACGAATATTCTTAGAAACTTAGCGAAGAGAGATTGTTACATCAAAGTTTTCCCATACAACGCTTCGTTTGAGGATTTAAAAGAATTCAATCCAGATGGTTATTTCTTGTCAAACGGACCTGGTGACCCAGAACCTTTGGAAACCGCTCAAGAAGTAGCAAAACAAATTTTAAACGAGAACAAACCTTTGTTCGGAATTTGTTTAGGGCACCAAATCATTGGTTTGGCTAACGAAATTTCAACTTATAAAATGTTCAATGGTCACCGAGGAATCAATCACCCAGTTAAAAATGTGATTACAGGAAAAGGTGAAATTACGTCTCAAAATCACGGTTTTGCTATCGTGAGAGAAGAATTAGACAAACATCCAGATTTCGAATTAACTCACGAACATTTGAATGACGGAACTGTGGCTGGAATGCGAATGAAATCGAAAAACTGTTTCTCAGTTCAATATCATCCAGAAGCAAGTCCTGGACCACACGATTCAAGTTATTTATTCGATCAATTTATCGAAAACATAAAAACTGCAAGCAACTAAAACGTTATCGTTTATAAGTTTTTTGAGTTTTTCAATATCATTATAGTTTAAATTATAAATTTGTTATTATTCACAAGATAGTAACTTAAAAAAATATAAAATGAGTATAATTATCAAAGTTCACGCAAGACAAATTTTAGATTCGCGTGGAAATCCAACAATCGAAGTTGATGTAGTTACAGATAACGGAATTTTAGGAAGAGCAGCTGTTCCGAGTGGCGCTTCTACTGGCGAACATGAAGCGGTAGAGCTTCGTGATGGAGGTAAAGCTTTTATGGGAAAAGGTGTTTTAAAAGCTGCTGAAAATGTAAATACAAAAATTGCTGAAGCGATTGTGGGAATGTCGGTTTTCGAACAAAATTTAATCGACAAAATGATGATTGAATTAGACGGAACAGCAAACAAATCGAACTTAGGGGCTAATGCTATCTTAGGTGTTTCTTTAGCGGTTGCAAAAGCTGCTGCTAATGAATTAGGAATGCCTTTATATCGTTATGTTGGTGGGGTTTCTGCGAATACGTTACCAGTTCCAATGATGAATATTATCAATGGTGGTTCACATTCTGATGCTCCAATTGCATTTCAAGAATTTATGATTATGCCAGTTAAAGCTAAAGATTTCACTCATGCAATGCAAATGGGAACTGAAATTTTCCACAACCTTAAAAAAGTATTACACGATAGAAATTTATCTACAGCAGTAGGTGACGAAGGAGGATTTGCTCCAAATTTAGCTGGTGGAACTGAAGATGCTTTAGATTCAATTAAATTAGCAGTTACCAATGCTGGTTACATTTTTGGTGATGATGTAATGATTGCTTTAGACTGTGCGGCTTCAGAATTTTATGTAAACGGAAAATACGATTATACTAAATTTGAAGGTGAAACTGGAAAAATCAGAACTTCTGAAGAACAAGCTTCTTACTTAGCAGAATTAACAGAAAAATATCCAATTATTTCTATCGAAGACGGAATGTATGAAGACGATTGGGAAGGTTGGAAATTATTAACAGAAAAAATCGGTGATAAAGTTCAATTAGTAGGTGACGATTTATTCGTAACAAACGTAGAAAGATTATCTCGTGGAATTAGTCAATCGATTGCGAATTCTATTTTGATTAAAGTAAACCAAATCGGAACGTTAACAGAAACGATTGCAGCAGTAAATATGGCGCATAACGCTGGATATACTTCGGTAATGTCACACCGTTCTGGAGAAACAGAAGATAACACGATTGCAGATTTAGCAGTTGCATTAAACTGTGGACAAATCAAAACGGGTTCGGCTTCTCGTTCAGATCGTATGGCAAAATACAATCAATTATTACGCATTGAAGAAGAATTAGCTGATGTAGCTTATTTTCCTGGTGTAAATGCTTTTAAAGTAAAAAAATAATCACTTTTAGATATCATTTTTAAATCCTGTTGTAGTATTTTACAGCAGGATTTTTTATGTATATTATTTAACCATAAATTATAGATATTTTCTTTATTGTTTGATTATTATTTGTTAAATTCGCAATTCACATTAATTTTATCATAAAATATCATATAAATAATATGTCAAAAACTGCAATATTAGAGCTTGATGGCAAAAAGTATGAGTTTCCAGTAATTGTGGGAACTGAGAATGAGGTTGCTATCGACATAGACAAGTTGCGTAGTGCATCTGGTGCTATTACTATTGATCCGGGTTATAAAAACTCAGGTTCATGTACAAGTGAAATTACTTTCTTAGATGGTGAAGAAGGAATTTTACGTTACAGAGGATATTCAATCGAAGATTTAGCAGATAAAGCTGATTTTCTAGAAGTTTCTTATTTGTTGATTTTTGGAGAACTTCCAACGGCAGCCCAATTAGAAAAATTCGAAAACGATATTCGTAAATATACTTTAGTTAACGAGGAAATGAAAAACATCATTGATGGTTTTCCAAAAACGGCTCATCCAATGGGTGTTTTAGCTTCTTTAACTAGTGCTTTAACTGCTTTCAATCCTAAGTCAGTGAATCCTCACAACGAAAAAGAAATGTATGAAGCAGTTTGTAAAACTATGGGTAAATTCTTAGTAATTGCTACATGGACTTACAGAAAAACAATGGGTTATCCATTAAATTATTACGATAATACAAAAGGTTACGTTGAAAATTTCATGCGTTTAATGTTTGAATTACCAACTGGACCTTACAAAGCAGATCCAAAAGTAGTAGCTGCTTTAGATAAATTATTCATCTTACACGCAGATCACGAACAAAACTGTTCTACTTCTACAGTAAGAATCGTTGGTTCTTCTCATGCTGGATTATTTGCTTCAATTTCTGCTGGAGTTTCTGCGCTTTGGGGACCACTTCACGGTGGAGCTAATCAAGCGGTATTAGAAATGTTACAAGAAATCCACGACAATGGAGGTGATGTGGCTAAATTCGTTTTAAAAGCAAAAGATAAAGATGATCCGTTCCGTTTAATGGGATTTGGTCATAGAGTTTATAAAAACTTTGATCCAAGAGCAACTATCATTAAAAAAGCTGCTGATGATGTATTAAGTTCGTTAGGAGTTGATGATCCATTGTTAGATATCGCAAAACAATTAGAAAAAGTAGCTTTAGAAGACGAATATTTCAAATCAAGAAACTTATATCCAAACGTAGATTTCTATTCAGGAATTATCTACCGTGCTATGGGAATCCCAGTTGAAATGTTTACGGTTTTATTTGCTATTGGTCGTTTACCAGGTTGGATTGCACAATGGAAAGAAATGAGAGTAAATAAAGAACCAATTGGTCGTCCAAGACAAGTTTATACAGGTTATACATTACGTCCTTTCAAAGAAGTAAAAGACAGATAATATTTATAAAAAAACCACTCATTTGAGTGGTTTTTTTTATTCTGCTGTTTTCGTTTCTTCATTTGTTTCAGAAGCTGTTTCAACTTCAGTAGTTGCAGTTTCAACTTCTTCTTTTTTGTGTTCTAATGATTCTTTTAAGTTGTGTGCTTTTTCTTCTACCCAACCCGCAGCTTCTGCTGTTTTTTCTTTAGCGACATCAACAAATTCGTTTACTTTTTCTGGTACGCCCATTTCTTCCAATTTGTCTGAAACTTTTTCGGCTACATTTTCAACCGTTTCTTTTACGTCTTCGGCTACATCAGCAGCTTTTTCGGCTACATTTTCTGCAACTTCACTTAAGTTTTCTTTTGCAATTTCTGCTTTCTCTTTTGCTTTCCCAAAAAGAGAACTGAAAAAATTTGATAATCCCATGATAATTTGTTTTTTTATAGTTTTCTCAAATTTAATCATTTATATCTAAAAAGAATCTTTTTGAAGCGAATTTATAACGGTTTACTGATTAATATTCTCGTTTCCTTTTTCTATATTTGCCAAAAGCCGAAAGCTATGTTACAATTAAATGTAAAAAACGAAACTTCCCGATTAAGGGCTGTGGTGTTAGGAACTGCTACAAGTAACGGTCCAACACCTACTATAGAAGAAGCCTATGATCCTAAATCATTAGAGCATATTAAAGCTGGAACCTATCCTGTGGAAGCAGATATGGTAAAAGAAATGGAAGCATTTAATAAAGTGTTCCAAAAATACGACGTAAAAGTCTTCAGACCTCAAATTATTGAAAATTACAACCAAATTTTCGCCAGAGACATCGGATTTGTAATCGATGACATTTTTATCAAAGCCAATATTTTACCAGACAGAGAGCGTGAATTAGATGCGATTCAATACGTAATCGATCAAATTGATCCTAAGAAAGTAGTTCGTCCGCCAGAAGAAGTACATATTGAAGGTGGCGACGTGATGCCTTGGAATGAGTATATCTTTATTGGAACTTACAAAGGTTCGGATTATAAAGATTACATCACAGCAAGAACTAATACACAAGGTGTTGATTATATTAAAGCGTTGTTTCCAAATAAAATTGTGAAAGCATTCGACTTAGTAAAATCGAAAATTGAGCCTCGTGATAATGCATTGCATTTAGATTGTTGTTTTCAACCTGTGGGAACTAACAAAGGAATTATATATAAAAGTGGTTTCCGTGAAGAAGCCGATTATATGTTTTTAGTGAATTTATTCGGAAAAGAAAATCTATTTCACATCGAAAGAGAAGAAATGTATCACATGAATTCCAACGTGTTTTCCATTGCTCCTGATGTAGTAGTTTCTGAAAAAAACTTCACCAGATTAAACAATTGGTTACGCGAAAACGGATTTACAGTAGAAGAAATTCCATACGCAGAAATTGCAAAGCAAGAAGGTTTGTTACGATGTTCAACTTTGCCTTTGATTAGAGATTAAGTTATGCTTACTGCAATCTATTTTTATGTGGTTTTTCCAATAATTGTAGTTAGTGCAATAGTATATGTTGTAAAGAATACTAAGAATCCAAATAAAAATAATGTCGTAATCAAAAAATACGATTTATCAGAAAAAAATAAAGAAGAAAAACATGAACCAAACAACTAACTCCATATTGATGATTCGTCCGGTAGCATTCCGTATGAACGAACAAACAGCGGTGAATAATTATTACCAAAAAGTATTGGATAATTTAACACCAACTTCGGTTAACGCAAAAGCACAAGAAGAATTTGATACTTTCGTTCAAAAGTTAAGAATGATTGGATTAAATGTGGTGGTGGTTGAAGATACATTAAGTCCAGATACACCTGATAGTATCTTTCCAAACAACTGGATTTCATTTCACGAAAATGGTGATGTCGTTTTATATCCAATGTTTGCTGAAAATCGTCGTTTAGAAAGAAGAGAAGATGTTTTAGATCATTTAGAAAATGAAGGTTTTGTAATCAATGAAATTATGGATTACACGTCAGCTGAAGATGACGATATTTTCTTGGAAGGAACAGGAAGTATCGTTTTAGATAGAGCTAATGGAAAAGCGTATTGTGCTTTATCTCCAAGAGCAGACGAAGAATTATTCATCGAATTTTGTGAAGATTTCGAATTTACACCCGTAATTTTTGAAGCGTTTCAAACGGTAAACGGAGAAAGAAAACATATTTATCACACGAACGTAATTATGTGCGTGGGCGAAACATTTGCGGTTATTTGTGCAGATTGTATCGACGATAAAAAAGAACGTAAAATGGTCTTAGATAGTTTAAAAGGTGATGAAAAAGAAGTAATTCTTATCACCGAAGACCAAGTAAACAATTTCGCTGGAAATATGTTGGAAGTAAAAGGAACAGATGATAGACGATATTTAATCATGAGTGCATCAGCTCACCAAAGTTTGACTAAAAAGCAAATTGCACAATTAGAAGAACATGTAACCATCGTAAGTTCAAGCTTAGATACCATTGAAGCTTGTGGTGGTGGAAGTGCACGTTGTATGATGGCAGAAATTTTCTTGCCAAGAGAATAATTTTATCGTCTTAGCGGCTTTTAAAAAAAAATCCCAAATTCCGATTCATTCGAAATTTGGGATTTTTTTTCTTCCAATTCTCAACTTACTAGATTCCTCTAATAATGGTTAAAATGGCACTAATAATATACTGAATGCCAATGGCAATCGTTAAAAACCCAATAATTCTAGAAATCGCCACGATTCCAGATGAACCTAACATTTTTGCTAAAAAATGAGCACTACGAAGTACAAAATAAATCGTAGCTGCAACAACCGTAATTGAAATCGTTGAAATTATAATTTCAGATGTAGTATTGTGTTCTTGATAATAAGCAATAAGTAATGAAATAGAACCTGGTCCGGCCAACATTGGCATAGCTAGAGGAGTAAGGGCAATGTGCGTTCTATTTTGAACTTCTTTTTGAACTTTTTTATTGATTCCTTTGCTTTTGCTGAAATTTCCATTCAATAATCCGAAACCTGAGCTGGTAATGATGATTCCACCTGCAATTCGTAAAGCTGTAATTGTGATGCCGAAGAAACTCAATACATATTGCCCAATAAAAAACGAAATCAACAAGATGATTAAAACGTTAATACTGGTAATTAATGAAACTTTTGCTCGTTCAGCACTTGTGTAACCTTCGGTTAAAGCAACAAAAATAGGAACAGTTCCAATTGGGTTTAATACGGAGAATAGGGCTGCGAATAGGTAAATAAATAATTCCATTGTTTTTTTACAAATTTAGTACAAGGTAATTATTTTATTTACGAATCAAAAAAAAATCTAGATTACTTTTAGGTTTACTTAATGTAAGGAAGGTTAATAAGCATCTAATGGAGAGTAGAAGGTGTTTTTTTCTTTTTCCAATTCAAGTTTATCAATGAATTTTTGAACGCCTTTACTGTTTTTTGAACAATCAACTGAAATATAATGATGGTCGATATGAAAAGTAATTGAATTTCCCGGTTTGAATAATACTAATTTATAATAAGGAATCACTAAAACATAAACATCTAAGCGAGATTGAAAACCAATGATAATGCCTTTTGGACGTAATTCAATATTACAGAATTTAACCGAGTTGTTAACATGTAATAAATCGTAAATAGCCGAACTGCATCGGGTAATAAATAATTTTGGAGAGCCAATGCCACCTTTTTTTATGTTCTCTAAAATGGTGAAGGGTTTTCCAACTAATTCGTTGATTTCTCTTTCAATTTTTAAGTCTTTGTATGAAATATTGTAAAGCATTTTTGTTTAAAATTACTTCAAAAATCGTTTCGAAATCAGACTTTAGCAAATTTTTATTATTTGTTTATTTATCGTAACTTTAAATTTCTAAATAAAAATAAAATGAAAACATTAGTTATAGGAGCTTCCACAAATAAAGAGCGTTATTCGTATAAAGCCATTCACAGTTTAGTAGATAAAAGTCATCAAGTAGTAGCCATTGGAGCTAAAAAAGGAATAGCGTTTGATATTCCAATTGAAACAGAAAAATTAGATTTTCATGCTGTGGATACAGTGACTTTATATCTTAACCCAAAAGCTCAAGTGGAATATTATGATTACATTCTTTCGTTAAAACCAAGACGCGTTATTTTTAATCCAGGAACCGAAAATCCAGAATTTTATAAAATATTAGAGGCGAACAATATTAAATATGAAGTAGCTTGTACGTTGGTTTTATTAGCAACTAATCAATATTAGAATTTGGTTTGGCTTGTGGCTGGTTTACTAATTAATAACAATCCAATAAAAGTGATAATACCGTTTACGATAATTAATTCGTTGTCAATTACGTAATCTCCAAAAAGTGCTGCCGAATTTTTGGCTAACAAAAAGCAAATCAATGGAGAAATAACACAAATAATTGGGACTAATTTATCGTGAACGGTTTTTGATTTCATAAACAATCCAAATGCATACAATCCTAAAAGTGGACCATAAGTATAACTTGCTACTTTGAAAATCATCGTCACCACAGATTTATCATTCAATGAATTGAAAATGATAATCACCAAAAACATTAACAATGAAAACCCAATATGAACAAAATGACGCGTTCTAACAGCATTGGATTTATTTTGGTTTTCCGCTTTATCCATTCCTAAGAAATCTACACAAAAAGAAGTGGTTAAAGCGGTTAAAGCAGAATCCGTTGTAGCAAAAGTTGCGGCTGTTAATCCTAGTAAGAAAACCACTGCCGGAATAATATTTAAGTGATTAAAAGCAATTTCAGGAAAAAGTAAATCGGTTCGTTTTACACCATCAACCATCGGAACTGAGATTCCATTTTTTTCTGCATATAAATAAAGTAAAGCGCCAACACTCAAGAAGAAAATATTGATAATCACAAAAATTCCAGTGAAAGTGAACATGTTTTTTTGGGCTTCACCAATGTTAGCACAACTTAAGTTCTTTTGCATTAAATCTTGGTCTAATCCAACCATAGCGATGGTTACGAAGATGCCGCCTAAAATTTGTTTCCAAACATAATTACCTTTTAGATAATCTTCATAGAAAAAGACTTTAGAATAATTACTGTTTTTTACGGTTTCAAAAGCATCAACAAATCCTAAATCTAAACTGTTACAAATAAAAATAATCGTCAAAAACACCGAAGAAACTAAGAAAAATGTTTGTAAAGTATCGGTAATAATAATGGTTTTCAAGCCGCCACGATAGGTATAAGCAAATATTAAAGCTAAGGAAATTAAAACCGTAACTGCAAACGGAATTTCAAAATCATCAAAAACAAATCGTTGCAACACAATCACTACTAAATACAAACGAAAAGCCGAACCAATAGTTCTACTAATCAAGAAAATAGTTGCGGCGGTTTTGTAGCTTACCACACCTAATCGCTGTTCGATATAACTATAAATCGAAGTCAAGTTCATGCGATAATATAATGGAAGTAAAACGGTGGCGATGATTAGGAAACCAATTGCATTTCCTAATACAAATTGGAAATATTTAAACTGCAAATCAGGATTTCCAACTTCACCAGGAACAGAAATAAATGTGACGCCAGAAAGCGCTGTTCCAATCATTCCAAAAGCTACTAAATACCATTTCGCATTTTTATTGGCCTTAAAAAAAGCGTCATTGCTACTGTCTTTTTTACTAACAAAATTGGAAATTAAAATCAGAATTCCGAAGTAGATAATGATAATGGCTAAAATAGTTCCTGAAGTCATATATTGGTTTTTGAATGTGCTAAAATAACAAAAAGATAGAAGTTTGTTGAGATAAGCTTAAATAAAATTCATTTGGAATTATTTTCGGAAAACTCCGAACTTCCAACTTACATCTCCCGACTTTTTTTTACTTTTGCTAAATGGAATTACCATCAAAATTATTGGAAAACGCGGTTAACGAAATGGCTCAATTACCAGGAATTGGTAAAAGAACGGCATTGCGTTTGGTGTTACATTTATTAAAACAACCTTCAGAACAAACTGAGGTTTTGTCTTCAGCTTTAACAGCTATGCGAAATGATATTCAATATTGCAAAGAATGTCATACCATTTCGGATGCTGATATTTGTGGTATTTGTTCTAATCCTTCTCGTGATAAATCGATAATTTGTGTGGTGGAAGATGTTCGAGATGTGATGGCATTGGAAAACACAGGAATGTTTAAAGGCGTTTATCATGTATTAGGCGGGAAAATTTCTCCAATTGAAGGCATTGGGCCAAGTCAATTAAAAATTATCTCATTGGTTGATAAAGTAAAAGCAGGGAATATTTCTGAAATTATATTTGCTTTAAGTTCTACAATGGAAGGTGATACCACTAATTTTTACATCTACAGACAAATTAAAGATTATGAAATTAAGACATCAACAATTGCAAGAGGAATTGCGGTTGGAGATGAACTCGAATATGCCGATGAAGTAACCTTGGGAAGAAGTTTATTGAATAGAATCCCTTTTGAAACTTCAATTAAGCCTTATTAACAAAATTTCAATCAAAATTCAACAATAACTTCGTTTTTTTAATTGTAAAAACTATATTTGTTACCTAATTTAGTGTAGTTTGTCTTTTATTGTGTTTTATTTACAAAAGTCAAGCAGTATCAGTATAGTTAACTCATGAAAAAAATACTTTTTTTAGCCTTATTTTCGGTTCTACTTACTTCGTGTATTTCTACAAAGGATTTAACGTATTTACAGCCTAATGCCATAACAAAATCGGATTCTATTAAAGTTTCTCAAGAGGTTTCTAAGCCTTACAGAATTCAAACAAATGATATTTTAAATATAAATATAAAGGCATTAGATCAAAAATTAGTGGAAATGTTCTCTGTTTCGCAAACAGATGGACAGATACAAACGTCTCCTCAAACATTATTTTTTAATGGTTACACTGTTGATGATCATGGTAATATAAGAGTCCCTATTTTAGGAGAGGTTAATGTTTTGGGTTTTACGACAGATGAAGTTCGTCAGAAAATCGAAAAACAATTATTGGAAGAGTATTTCAAGAAAGAAGCTAATATTTTTGTCACTGTTAAATTAGCGGGATTGCGCTATACCATAAATGGAGAAATAGGGTCGCCAGGAACTAATGTATTGTATCAAGACAGAGCTACTATAATGGAAGCTATTGCAAATTCAGGAGATATTCCTATAACAGGAAATCGAAAAGAAGTACAAATTATTAGAAAGTTTGCTCACGGTTTTGAAACCTACAGTATTGATTTAACCAATGAAAGTGCTATGAATTCTCCTTATTTTTATATTCAACCTAATGATTACATTATTATAAAACCGTTGAAGCAGAAATCTTGGGGTACTGGAGTTACTGGAATGCAATCAGTTGCAACAATTATGACGGCTATTTCCTTAATTACAACATTATTAGTGTTGTCTAAAACATTATAGTAAAAATGCTAGATACTAAAGATTTTAATTTTTTTGAGTCTCAAAGTACATTTGATTTCAAAGGATTTCTATTGAGAATTGTAGGTTATTGGAAATGGTTTGTTTTATCCTTGCTAATTACTTTTATTATTGCTTATAATGTAAACATTAGGAAAGAAAGTGTTTATGGTATGGAGTCACTAATTGTAGTTGAAGACCAAAATAATCCTTTTTTTACATCTAATACAAGTTTGGTTTTTAATTGGGGAGGAACATCGGATAAAGTTCAAACTATTATCACAACATTGAAATCTCGTTCACATAATGAAGTTGTTGTAGATAAATTACAATATTATATTCAATATTTGAAAGAAGGTGAGTATTATTTTAAAGATGCTTACGGAGAAGTTCCATTTTATGTAGAAATTGATAAGTCCAAAGGGCAGTTGTTTGGTCAATTAATTAAGGTTAAATTTCTTTCACCCTCTCAATATGAGCTAAGTGTAGATTTTGGAGAAGCTACATCAGCTTCAGTAATGCAATATGCTGATTTAGCTGTAAAGCCAGTTAATGTCTCAGGTGGTGAATATAAGCAAGTATTTAAGATTAACGAAACTGTAGATGTTCCCTTTTTGCATCTTAAATTGATGATTAAACCCGAAGCTTTTGATTATACCAATCAAGAATTTTTTATACGTTTTGATGACTTTAACGGAACTGTTGCAAATTATAGAGGTATTGATGTAAGTGCTGATTCAAAAGCCTTGTCGGTGGTTCGTTTGCAAATGGAGGGTTCAAATAAATACAGACTAGTCGAGTATTTAAATACAACAGTTGAGGTGTTGAGAAAGATTCAATTGGATAGTAAAAATCAATTTGCTAACAATACCATAAACTTTATTGATAGTACCTTGAGAGAAATGGAAGGTCAAATCAAAGAAGCAGAAAATGAATTAAAAGAATTTAGAAAAGGAAAAAATATTTTTGAATTAGAAGAAGAAGGAGGAGGTGGGCTGTTGAGCGCAAAATTGTCTGGGTATGATGTGGAAAAGGATGCGATTAATAGAAAAATAGCTTACTACAATTTACTTAAGAATTATTTAGAGAAAACTACTGATTATTCAAAACTTCCTGCTCCAACAGTTGCTGGGATTGATGATCCTAACGTAGTAGGAAATGTTACTAAATTGATTCAACTTTCTGCAGAGCGTGCCAATATGTCGTATTCTATTAAAAACAAAAAAATGTTTTCCGATTTTGATGTTGAAATGGAATCTACTAAAAAAGTGCTTTTAGAAAATATAGCGAGTGCTAAAAGTGCTCTATCCTTGGATTTATCTTTGATTAATAGAAACATATCAAAAGCAGAAGGAGAGGCAAGTTTATTGCCTGAGAACAAACAAGAACATATAAAAATTACTAGAAAATACAATTTAAAAGATAAAATTTATAGTACCTTCTTAGAGAAAAGAAGTGAAGCCGAAATTGTGAAGGCAGCAAATATATCTGATATTAATTTCTTAGATCCAGCAAAAGATGTTGGAGGAGGATTAAGAGGTCCTAAAACAAGTGTTAATTATATTTTAGCAGCTATGTTTGGATTCTTGCTGCCATTGTTAGTTGTATTTGTAATTACATTATTAGACAATAGTATAAATACAACAGAAGACATTAGAAAACTAACAGCAATTCCATTAATTGGAGTTATTGGTAATAAAAACACTGAAAATAATTTATCGGTTTTTGAAAAGCCTAAATCTCCATTAGCCGAGTCATTTAGAGCCATACGTTCTTCGTTACAATTCATGTACAAAAAACAGCAAAAAGAAGGATCGAAAATATTAATGTTAACATCATCGGTAAGTGGTGAAGGAAAAACATTTTGTTCCATTAATTTAGCAACTGTTTTTGCTCTAAGTGATAAAAAAACGGTTATAGTAGGTTTGGATTTAAGAAAGCCAAGGATATTTGGAGATTTTAATATTGATAACATTACAGGGGTAGTAAATTATTTAATCGGACAAAAAACAATCGATGAAGTAATTCAGAAAACACACATTCCTAATTTAGATGTTATTCCTTCTGGTCCAATCCCTCCAAATCCATCAGAATTATTAATGAGCGAGGCTATGGCGGAAATGATTCAAGAGTTAAAAACAAAATATGATTATATTGTATTAGATACGCCTCCAGTTGGATTGGTTTCAGATGCTTTGGAGTTGGCTCATTTTTGTGATGCTACATTGTATGTTACAAGACAAGGATATACTAAAAAAGGTATGTTGAATGTTGTAAATGATAAACATAAAAGAGGTGAGTTGCATAACATTAGTATAGTCTTTAATGGTTTTCAAAATAAAGCTAAATATGGTTACGGTTATGGCTACGGTTATGGCTACGGTTATGGAGCTTATGGGGAGGCTTATCATGATGAGGTAAAACCTAAATCAGGATGGAGAAAAGTTTTAGGTAAGTTTCAGAAAAATAGTTAAAAACTACTCTTAATCGTTATAAATGACAAAAATTGTAAATAAGAAAATACTTATCACGGGTGGTGCAGGATTTATAGGTTCTAATCTTTGTGCGTATTTTTTAGAGCATAATGAGGTAGTTTGTTTGGATAATTTTTCTACTGGTTATCGTCATAATATTGATTTTTTTCTTTCAGATCCTAATTTTACTTTGATTGAAGGGGATATTAGAGATTTCAAAACTTGTGAAGCTGCCGCTTCAGGTGTTGATTATGTACTACATCATGCTGCGTTAGGAAGTGTGCCACGATCTATTAATGACCCAATTACTTCTAATGAGGTGAATGTTTCGGGTTTTTTGAATATGTTGATGGCTTCTAGAAATGCTGAGGTAAAAAGGTTTATTTATGCCGCTAGTTCTTCTACTTATGGTGATTCTGAAGCGTTGCCGAAAGTGGAAGATGTTATAGGAAAACCATTATCTCCATATGCGGTAACTAAATATGTAAACGAATTATATGCGGATGTTTTTAGTAAAACATACGGAATTGAAACCATAGGATTGCGTTACTTTAATGTTTTTGGAAGAAATCAAGATCCTAATGGGGCTTATGCTGCGGTAATTCCTAAATTTGTAGCCCAATTTTTAAATCATGAAAGTCCGGTTATTAATGGTGATGGGAATTTTTCTCGTGACTTTACGTATGTTGATAATGTAATTCAAATGAATGAATTGGCCATGTTGACTGAAAATCCAGAAGCCATAAATACGGTTTATAATACTGCTTTTGGTGAAAGAACAACTTTGAATGAGTTGGTAAATACATTAAAAGAGTTTTTGTCGGCATATGATAAAGAAATTGCTACAGTTCCAATTGTTTATGCACAAAATAGAGTCGGTGATATACCACATTCGTTAGCGAGTATAGATAAAGCAAAAGCTCTACTAAATTACCAACCTCAATTTTCTATGAAAGAAGGTTTGAAAGAAGCGGTAAAATGGTATTGGAATAATTTGCAAGAGAAAAGTAAAAAGTAAAAAGAGAAAAGTAAAAAGTAAAAAGTAAAAAGATAATACAATGATTAAAAATATCTGTTGTATCGGTGCAGGATATGTTGGAGGACCGACGATGGCTGTGATTGCTCAAAAATGTCCGCATATTAAAGTTACCGTTGTTGATTTAAACGAAAAAAGAATTGCGGCTTGGAATGATAAAGACGTGAATAATATTCCGATTTACGAACCTGGTTTAAGCAATGTGGTAGCGGAAGCAAGAGGTAGAAATTTGTTCTTCTCTACAGAAGTGGATAAAGCAATCGACGAGGCGGATATGATTTTTATTTCGGTCAATACCCCAACAAAAACATATGGTGTAGGGAAAGGAATGGCAGCCGATTTAAAATATATTGAATTATGTGCGCGTCAAATTGCCCGTGTAGCTAAAACAGATAAAATCGTTGTTGAAAAATCGACTTTACCGGTTAGAACAGCTAGTGCTATCAAAGAAATTTTAGAGCATACTGGTAATGGAGTACAATTCCAAATCTTATCCAATCCAGAATTTTTAGCGGAAGGAACTGCAATTGAAGATTTATTTGCTCCTGATCGTGTTTTGATTGGAGGCGATACTTCTGCAGAAGGTCAAAAAGCCATTGAAACGTTGGTAGCTATTTATGCGAATTGGGTACCAAGAGATAAAATCCTAACCACCAATGTTTGGTCGTCAGAATTATCAAAATTAACAGCTAATGCGTTTTTAGCGCAACGTGTTTCTTCCATCAATGCTTTGAGCGAGTTATGTGAAAAGACAGGTGCCGATGTTAATGAAGTGGCCAGAGCTATTGGAATGGATAGTCGAATAGGTTCTAAATTCTTGAAATCTTCTGTTGGTTTTGGAGGTTCTTGTTTTCAAAAAGATATTTTAAATTTAGTTTATATCGCCAAATCTTATGGCTTAAACGAAGTGGCTGATTATTGGGAGCAAGTAATTATTATGAACGACCACCAAAAACGCCGTTTTGCGAAAAACATTATCAAAACATTATACAACACCGTTTCGGGTAAGAAAATTGCGTTCTTAGGTTGGGCTTTCAAAAAAGACACTAACGATACAAGAGAATCAGCCGCTATTTATGTAGCAGATGATTTATTGAGCGAGCAAGCAACAGTAGCGGTTTACGATCCTAAAGTAGGGGAAGAACAAATTCAATTTGATTTGAATTATTTAGAAACCCGTTCAGAATCGGATAATAAAGCAGGAGTTCAAGTGGTTGATAATGCTTATGAGGCTTGTAAAGAGGCTCATGCTATTGCAATTCTTACCGAATGGGATGAATTTAAAACATACGATTGGCAAAAAATATATGACAATATGTTAAAACCAGCTTTTGTTTTTGATGGAAGAAATATCTTGGATAAAAAAGAATTAGAGAAAATTGGATTTATTTACCAAGGAATAGGGGCGAGGTAGTTGAGACTGGGGGACGAGGGGACCGGGGGACGAGGGGACTGGGAGACTGGGAGACGAGGAGACTGGGAGACGAGGAGACTGGGAGACGAGGGGACTTGGGAGTGATGTTAGTTTTAAAATCATAAATTATGGCGAAAATTGCTACTCATAAAGATTTAAGAGTATATCAAGCGGCTTTTATGGCAGCTATGGATATTTATAAATTGTCTAAGTCATTTCCTGTGGAAGAAAAATTTTCCTTAACAGATCAAATTAGAAGAAGTTCTCGTTCTGTTTGTGCTAATCTAGCAGAGGCTTTCAGGAAGAGACGTTATCCTAAAAACTTTGTTTCTAAACTTTCTGATTGTGAATCTGAAGCTGCCGAAACTCATGTGTGGTTAGATTTTGCCTTAGCTTGTGACTATGTTACGATTGAAGAATACGAAAAATTATATAAAGAATACGATATGATATTAGGAATGTTGGTGCGAATGATTGTTGAACCTGAAAAATGGAATTTATAATGTCTCAAAAGCACCCTATCACCCCATCACCCCGTCTGGCTATTATTGGTTTAGGATATGTAGGCTTGCCTTTGGCTCGACTTTTTGCTACTAAATATTCAGTAGTTGGTTTTGATATTAATCAACAACGTATTTCTGAGTTAAACAAAGGAATTGATTTAACTTTAGAGGTAGAAGAAGATTTACTAAAATCAGTTTTGGTTGCTCAATCTTCAAATGAAAAAGGATTATATTGTTCTAATCAATTAGCCGATATTGCTGATTGTAATTATTATATAGTGACTGTACCAACGCCAGTTGATAAACACAATAAGCCTGATTTAACACCACTTTATAAAGCCAGTGAAACGGTTGCGAAAGTATTGAAAAAAGGAGATATCGTAATATACGAATCAACTGTTTATCCAGGTGTAACTGAAGAAGAATGTGTGCCAGTCTTAGAAAAATTATCGGGATTAAAGTTTAATGAAGATTTCTTTGCGGGATATTCTCCAGAACGAATTAATCCAGGCGATAAAGAACACACTGTTGAAAAAATATTAAAAGTTACCGCAGGATCTACTCCAGAAATTGGAAAAAAGGTAGATGCTTTATACAATAGCGTAGTTACTGCAGGGACGCATTTGGCACCCACAATTAAAGTGGCAGAAGCTGCTAAAGTGATAGAAAACTCTCAGCGTGATATCAATATTGCTTTTGTAAATGAACTGGCAAAAATTTTCAATATATTAGAAATAGACACCAAAGCAGTTTTAGAAGCGGCGGGAACAAAATGGAATTTCCTACCTTTTAAACCCGGATTAGTAGGCGGACATTGCATAGGTGTTGATCCTTACTATTTAGCGCAAAAAGCATTAGAAGCAGGGTATCATCCTGAAATTATTTTAGCGGGTCGTCGCATGAATGATAGTATGGGCGAATATGTAGCTTCGCAAGTAGTGAAATTAATGATTAAAAAAGAAATCGTACTTCACGAAGCGCAATTGTTGCTTTTAGGAGTAACTTTCAAAGAGAATTGCCCTGATGTTCGAAATACAAAAATAGTAGATATTGTTCATGCTTTAAAAGAATATGGAATCCATATCACCATCTATGATCCATGGGCAAAACCAGAAGAAGTAATGCACGAATATGGTATAGAAACGATTCAAAAATTGCCAAGTTTAAAATATGATGCTTTAGTTTTAGGAGTTTCACACAAAGAATTTGCTGATTTGGATATTGCTACTTTAACAAAGGAAACGAATGTAGTTTACGATGTTAAAGGGTTTTTGAAGGGAAGAGTGGATGGTAGGCTTTAGGGAGATGGGGAGATGGGGAGATGGGGAGACTTGGGGACGAGGAGACTTGGAGACTTGGAGACTTGGAGACTTGGAGACTGGGAGACTGGGAGACGAGGAGATTGGGAGACTTGGGGACGAGGAGACTTGGAGACTGGGACGCGGATGAGATGGAAACGCTGATGCGAAGCGATGTTGTTGGCGGATTTTTCACATAGCGCTACACCGAGGTTTTTTGAATTAGATGGCGTTGAGAGAGCTACACAGAGACGTTTTACTTTTTTATTGAACTTGATTTTTGAATTTGTAATTGAACTTGAAATATTTTTACGCAGAGTTACACGGAGTTTTTTGAATTGGAAAGTGTTGAGAGAGCTACACAGATACGTTTCACTTTTTTATTGAACTTGATTTTTAATTTGACCTTGCCCTTGATAAGCTATGTATCAAAATGGAATTAAAATAGTATTCGATAAACTAGTCGCATTGATGGCTCTTTTGTTGTTAAGTCCTGTTTTTATTTTGATTTTATTGATTCTTTTTCTTCTGCAAAAAAAAGTGTTTTTTATTCAAACTCGCGTTGGTAAGAATCAAAAGCGATTTTCCATTTATAAATTCCAAACTATGTCTGAATTTAGAGATAGCAATGGAAAATTATTGCCAGACGAAGCTCGAATTACTGCTTTTGGGAAATTTCTTAGAGCTACTTCCTTAGATGAATTGCCACAACTGCTTAATGTGTTACAAGGCAATATGAGTTTGGTTGGACCAAGACCTTTATTGACCGATTATGCCCATTTGTATTCTGAATATCAAAATCAAAGACATCAAGTATTGCCTGGAATAACAGGTTACGTACAAGTAAAAGGAAGAAATGCTCTAACTTGGGAAGAACGTTTTGACTTAGATGTGTATTATGTACAGCATATTTCTTTTATTTTTGACTGTAAAATACTATTTTTAACCTTTATTACTCTTTTTGATTTCAATAAGAGTCGCCCACAAAAAGGTATTTCAATCGAGCCTTTTGAAGGACAATGGTAATTAGTAAAGAGCAGTTATGAACTCAAAACGTATCCTTTTATCGCCACCTCATATGGGAGGAACTGAGCAAACTTATATTGCTCAAGCTTTTCAAGATAATTGGATTGCTCCTGCAGGACATCATATTGATTTATTCGAAAATCGTTTGGTTGATTTCTTGGATGAAAAGAGTCAGGTTGTGGCTTTGAACTCTGGAACAGCCGCTATTCATTTGGGATTGCAATTGCTTGGTGTGCAAAAAGGTGATGTTGTTTTATGTCAAAGTTTAACCTTTATCGCTTCTGTAAATCCGGTTCTTTATTTAGGTGCAACTCCTGTTTTTATAGGAAGTGAAAAGGAAACCTGGAATTTATGTCCCATCACATTAGAAGAAGCCATTTTGAATCAATTGAACAAAGGGATTCAGCCCAAAGCCATTGTGGTAGTCCATTTGTATGGAATGCCGGCCAAAATGAATGAAATTATTACTATTTCCAAAAAATACAATGTTCCCATTCTTGAAGATGCAGCCGAAGCATTAGGAAGTTCTTATGATAATCAACCTTGTGGAACTTTTGGTGATTTCGGAGTTTTCTCTTTCAATGGGAATAAAATTATTACGACTTCGGGTGGTGGTGCATTAATTTGCCATTCTGAAATTGATAAGAAGAAAGCAATATTTTTAGCTACGCAAGCCAAAGAAGATGCCGTTCATTACGAACATACTCAAGTAGGCTATAATTACCGCATGAGTAATGTTGCAGCGAGTATTGGGTTGGGACAACTAGAAGTTTTATCAGAACATATTCAGCTTAGAAAACAAAACCATCATTTTTACAAACAACTTTTTGAAAACCTTTCAGAAGTTACCTTACTTCAGGAGCCAAACGAAAATTTTATTTCAAATCATTGGTTAACTGTAATTCAATTAGCTTCTTTTGAACAACGAGAAGCGTTGCGTTTGCATTTTGAAAAACATAATATCGAATCGCGACCTGTTTGGAAGCCTATGCATTTGCAACCTTTATTTCAGAATTATCTTTATTTTGGAGATGATTTAGCCGATAAATTATTCGATAACGGATTGTGTTTGCCTTCTGGGTCTAGTTTGTCTGAAGAAGATAAAAAGTGTATTAAGGAAGCAATTGAATTGTTTTTTTTTAAAGCGTAGCCTTATTTGAAAAAACTATTTTTTTTCATTACTTCTGTAATTTTATCTCCATTGTTTCCTATAATCTTACTTTGAAAAGCCTTGATATGGTTTTTATGGTGAATGTCAGAACCTGTAAAATCATATAAATCTTTTTTTAGGAGGTAATTTGCTATTTCGGCAGCATCTTTACCATAGTAACCCACTGTTGACAAAAGGTTTAATTGAAACAAACAGCCCGCTTTTTTTAATTTTTGATATTCTTTTTTGTTGGAATGGAAGTAAGTATATCGCTCAGGATGTGCCAAGACTACGTGATAACCTGAGAGTTGTAATTGGTATAAAAAATCAAATAATTGAATCGGTGCATTCAAATAGGATAATTCCACTAACACAAAATTTCCTTTTACCGTTAGCAGTTCTTTGTTTTTCGCTTTTGTAATTACCGATTCGTCTAATAAATATTCCGATGCCGCTCCGATTTCAAAGGGTAAACTTACTTCTGATTTTGTTTTCGTAAGTGCGTTTTGAATCGATTCGGGTGTATTATCCCAAACATTATTCATCGTGTGAGGTGTTGTAATCACTTTAGTAAACCCCAATTGTTTCATTTCTTCCAAAAGATACTGAGTGTCTTCTAAAGTTGAAGCGCCATCATCTATTCCTGGTAAAATATGCGAATGAATATCCACATAACCTGTCGGAATTAACTCTGAAAGTTTAGGTCTACTTTTGAAAAGCGATAACATGTTTTGCAATTTTTGGCGAAATTACGATTTTTTTTAATGGTTTCGAGTTTTGAGTTTTTGAATTTTGAATGAATTGGAACGTGGATGAAAGGGATTCGCTAATGCGAAACGCTGGTTAGGGGGGATTAGAGGGGTTTTGTGACGAGATTGGGAGAGAGGGAGACTTGGGGATGGGGGAGATGGGGAGACGAGGAGATGGGGAGATGGGGAGATGGGGAGATGGGGGGAGAGGGAGATGGGGGGAGAGGGAGAGGGAGATTGGGGGACGAGGAGACTTGGGGAAAGGGGAACTCTGACGGAGTTTTGAACTCCGTCAGAGTTTTGGAGTTATTTTTTTGTATTGAAGTTTTGTATTCCAATTATGGTGGTGGTGTTCCATTTTTTGTGGAGGGGTTTGGTTTTTCGGCGTTCTTTGTTGGAGAAACCTATGAATAAGTAGGCCATCCATAGGTCTTTGGTTTGGAGTTTGTTTATTTGAAATTCTAGGGGTACTTCTGAATCGTTCTTTTCTAAAATGATTTCATTGCTGTAGTGGTTTTCAAATTTATCTTCTTTATAGTTCCAATTGGCTATAGCTAATTGAAAATGAATTCGATTGGCATCGGGTTCTGGCCAATTGATGTCTTTTTCAACGTTAATGGTTTCTAGATTTATTTTTCTATGTTTCCAATCGAAGTTGATTTTTCTGTTTAGCACTTTTTTCAAGGGTCTGGTTTTATTGCCTTCAAAGTTTACCAATATTTCGTTTAGTTCTGGAATTTGGAGTCCGATTTCTAATTTTCTTTTTCCGATAGGATTAATAGTGTCTTCTTCCAGAATTTCGAAAAGTAATTGGTTGACTCTTCCAGCAAAAGACACTTCTTTTGCTTTGTCATAGAATTGTTTGGCTAATAGTCGGAAAATTCTAGACTTATGAGAGCAACTCCCAAATTCGGTTCCATGTTCCCAAATTCTGCCGAAAATAGGGTTTTCTTTAAATTGTTTTTTTGTAATCCCCGGTTTTCCTTTTTCTCTAACATAGATTTCTTTTGAAGCATCCTCGATAAAAGTTAAATCTCCAATAGTACCTTTTAGTTTGATTTGTCCTGTAAGTTTTGCCATGATTTATTTATTTTATAGTTTCCTTTAAAATTACAACTGGATTTTGATTTGTGCAAGACACGATTTGGTGGCTTTTGCATCGTTTTGGTTGACTTTTGGGTGTTTTTTTTGAGTGGAGGCGCGCGTTTGGGGGTTTTGGGGATGGGGAGACTGGGAGACGAGGGGACTGGGAGACGAGGGGACTGGGGGATGGGGGG